>JGI12048J13642_10125951_pt1 | contig 20430 bp, 16 predicted proteins | sample ElkSlonscriptome_16_FD_13642 | JGI IMG/M metagenome (IMG submission 13642)
TATTTTTTGAACTAAAGCTTAACCAATGGTCTTATCCTTATGCCGCTTTTTCAGTCCAACTTGCCAGACGATGCTGTTTTTCTGTCCCGTTCAGACGATACTCAGTTGCTGGGCACCTTTATTCCTTATAGCTTTGAATTGGACAATGCGCTTTGGCCAACAGTGGAACATTACTACCAGGGTCTGAAGTTCAACTGTAAGGATAAGCAAGCCTTGATTCGTCTTGCCACTTCTCCGGCAAAAGCCAGGAAAATGGGCAGAAAACGCCACAAGAGTTTTCGTAAGGATTGGCAGCAAGTGCGCGAAATCGTAATGACAAGAGCAATCTATATCCGCTGCAGGACCTACCCAATACTCGCTGAGGCACTGATTGAGACCGGCGAGCGCATGCTGGTTGAAAACAGCAATTACGACTATCATTGGGGTACGGGTCGGGACCGTCGGGGTAACAATGCCTACGGGAAAGTGTTGATGAATATCAGAAGCAAATTAGTGCAGGAAGCCAATGGGAATTCTTAAGCGATGACAGAGTTTTAGCTGATAACGTTTTGGCTGCTAAAGTTTTAGCTTGAAGACGTTTTAGCCTGACACCAACGCGGCCTTGTGCTCACCAACCTCACCATGATTCTATCCATCCTGCCAGAGGAAATGGTCAGTGCCATCTAGCGAGCCTATTGAAATTCCAGAGCAAGCCAAACATCTGGCCAGAGAAGTCATTGCCAGGGATTTACCGGGACTTCAGTTTGACCCACTATTAGAACAGCGGTTTGAACACTACTACGGCTATCATTACCTGCGGCTAAACCGGATATATTTGCTGGTTGGGGCTTTGGTTCTGGCCATTCTTACGCTGGTAGATCAACTGATTATCCCTGCCATGATTGAAGATACGCTGATGTTACGTGCGCCAGTGCTATGTTTTATCGCTTTAATCTTTTTACTCAGCCATATCACCGCCTTAGTACCCTGGTTCCAACTATTACTCTGCATCGCCGCTATCAGCATTCATTTATCTTTGCTAACTGTCGCCTCCGTTACCGCCGCCAGTACCGATCAATTACACTATCAAAGCGGCACCTTGATCAGTGTCATCTTTGCCTGTATGGTGCTCAAACTTCAGTTTCATTATGTGCTGCCGCTAGCTTTATTTATGTGGTTTGCCCAAGTGCTGGGCATGCATTTTTTCGTGGTTCAGGCCTTTGGTGACTTCATCGAAATGATGGTTATCACCACACTGATCCTTATTATGGCTATTGTCGTCTGTTTCCGGGCCGAATCAGAAGTCAGACGCAGTTTCCTGTTGCAACTGCTACTACCCAGTCCACCTCATCCCCGCTCTCATCTCGCGACTGCTTTTAGCCAATCCCCGACGCCTGAGAAACCAGAGCCACAGCAAGCAGCGGCAGAGACTTCGGCTTCTGGCCATGCGCTGATTATCGCGAATCCAGCCGACAGATCAGGCACCGCAATCGACAAAGCAGAAACAACCCCAGCAGACAAAAACAGCCAACACAAAGAAAATCCGGAAAAGTACTCTAACCGGGTGGTCGCCGTCAGTTTCAACAAATCAGATAGCTCCTGAAATGGCCTTTACCTCTCTGGCTATATCACAGTAGGATACTAAATCGACAGGCTTTATAATCCGCAAACTATAGCGATTCGCTTTCTCACCCATGACTCGATTCGCTTTCTCACCCATGACTTATAGGTTCATTAATGATGCACAGACTGCTTCCGTTGTTATTGTTGCTGTTTAGTTTTTCTTCTTTTGGACAACAACAAACCGAAGTTGAACTGGAAACCACCCTGGGCACTATCCGCATTCAGCTTTTCACCACGGAAGCCCCTGTTTCCAGTAAGAATTTTCTCGATTATATCGACCAAGGCTTCTACGAGGGCACCATATTTCACCGCACTATTCCTGGCTTTATGATCCAGGGAGGGGGATTCACGGAACGACTTGAGCGCAAAAATACGGCAGCCCCCATCAGCAACGAATCTCATCAAACCCCCTCCAACACCAGGGGAACCGTCGCCATGGCACGAACCAATGTGCCTGATTCGGCCACCTCGCAGTTTTTTATTAATGTGGTAGATAACCCCTATCTTGATCATAAACCGGGAAAGCCGGGCTATGCAGTCATAGGCAAGGTGGTGATGGGAATGGATATTGTTGATAAAATCGCACAATCGCCGACCCAAAGAGTGAAGCAATTCGCTAATTTACCCGAGCAAACAGTAGTTATTAAAACAGCAAAAGTTTTGGCACCCCAATAGTCTGGCCGCCAAACAACCCGGCAGCAATGAGCAACCCGATTAAGTCGCGCCCTCCCCGGGCTGCCTGTGCGGACATCAATTGGCTGGACAATCACTTACCCGTTTCCAGCCACTACAATGACGTCTACTTTTCCAAAGCGGATGGCTACCGGGAAAGTCTCCACGTTTTTATCGATGGCAATGATCTGATAAACCGATTTAAGGCGTTGTCTGCAAAACAAAACTTCGTTATTGCGGAAACCGGCTTTGGCTCTGGCTTGAATTTTCTGGCCGCCTGGCACATGTTTGAGCGCCATGCACCCAGCACTGCTAAATTGCACTTTTTATCGGTAGAAAAATCCCCCCTAACCAAAGCAGACTTAATCCGCAGCCATACACCCTGGCCGCATTTAAGGGCAAAGTGTTGGGCTATCACCGAACATTACCCCGAACCCGTCAACGGAATTCATCGCTGGCATTTCAAGCCAGGCGCATCCAAGTCCCGGCAACAAGACCGGACCCGAGTGTTTCTGAGTGTATTCTACGGAGAAGTTGAGGCCTGGTTAGAGGCTAGTGATTTCCGCGCCAATGCCTGGTTTTTGGATGGTTTTTCACCCTCGAAAAATCCAGCGATGTGGTCACCCGCTGTCAGTAAACAAGTTGCTGAACATTCCGGGTCTGGTACCACGTTGGCCACCTTCACCGTGGCACGGATTATTCGTGAGCAACTCACAAGCCACGGCTTTTCTCTGCAGAAAAAACCGGGATTCAGGCAAAAACGGGAGATGACCACAGGAATAATGGAGTGGGCAGGATCGTCCCCGCCAGCTCTAAGCGCACATCCAATTCCACCAGCTAATTCGTCCCAGACATCGCCCATCATGGTAGTAGGTTCAGGATTGGCGGGTTGCTGGACCGCACGATGGCTAGCTCAACGTGGTCATCGAGTGGAGGTTATTGAATCCCAGCCTGGTATTGCCGCCGGAGCCTCGGGCAATATTCAGGGGGCACTGTATATCAAGCTTGCGGTCGATTGGAGTCCCCATACCCGTTATCACCTCGCCAGCTACCTATTCGCCTTAAGAGCGTACAACGCTCTGTTTGGCTCTGATTCAGCACTCTGGAACCCAACCGGCGTACTGCAATTAGCTCAAGGCAGTAAAGAGTTAGCCCGGCAGGAGAAATTCCTGCTCCAAAATGACTATCCCGAATCCATTGTCTATTCCGTTGACAGCAAGAGCGCAGAACATCTAAGCGGTGTTAGCCTGGCTTATGGAGGCTTGTTTTTTCCTGCCGGTGGTTGGTGTCGTCCCGCCAGCCTCTGTGAAGCCTTACTGCAACACCCATTGATTGCTGTCCACACTGGCACTCACATTATCAGCCAGCAACCGGCTTGCGCTGGAGGCATTAGACTAGTGGCAGCCAATGGTGCTCAGTTTAATGGTAGTCATGCAGTCTACTGCACGGCTCACGGATCCATTGAGAATCTGCCGGTCAAGCGCATCAGCGGTCAGACCACTCAGTTTGCCCTCAAGCCGGGTCAAGAATCTGCCCTGAGAACGGTTATTTGCGGCGACGGATACGCTATGCCAATGCTGAATGAAAACGGTCAACCCAGTATAGTCACCGGCTCCAGTTTTCATCCTCGTCAGAGTCAGGCCATAGTCACAGCAAGCGATCATCAGCAAAATCTTGAAAAGCTCACTGCGCTCTCTGTTGATTTTGAACCCTTAGTGGCTGATCCGGGTCCTCTCACTGGCAGAGCATCCATCCGTGCTGCCTTCGCAGACTATTTGCCCGCTATCGGTTCGCGGGACGAGCATACCTTATTCAATGTGGGCTATGGCTCAAAGGGGCTGGTGCTGGCACCGCTGGCCGGTGAGATTATTGCCGATTTAATTGAAGGGATTAAGCCGCCACTCGAAGACGACTTGCTGAAGAGAATCTCTCCTGAGCGCTTTGATGACTTATAAGCGGCTCTATTGCCAGGTAACCTGACTCAATCAATCACTAAACTGGCTTACCCAGTGTTCAAATTCTGCCTCCGACTTAACTTCGACACCTAATGCCTCCGCCTTTGCCAGCTTCGATCCGGCTTTTTCTCCCGCAATCAGAAATTCCGTTTTAGCTGAAACACTACCCGCTACCTTTGCCCCTAGCCCGAGCAAGAGCGTTTTGACTTCGTCGCGGGAATAAGCCGTCAAAGTACCGGTGATTACCACCGTCTTGCCCTGCAGAGGCAATATTCGCGTGGTATCGGCCACCATATCGGGCCAAAGAATCCCCTGCTGACGCAACTGGTCGATGGTCTCAATATTATGGGCCTGGGCAAAAAAACTAAGCAGGTACTGAGCACTCACTGGCCCTATATCCGCCACCCCTTCCAAATCCTCCTGCCCGGCAGCCATGAGCTTTTCCAGCGTGCCAAAGTGCTCCGCCAGCGTCTTCGCCGTCGCCTCACCCACCTCGCGGATGCCCAGAGCATAGATAAAGCGTGGCAAGGTAGTCGCCTTAGATAACTCGATCGCATTAAGCAGGTTGGCGGCGGACTTTTTGCCCATCCTTTCTAATGCAGATACGTCGGCGAGGGTTAATGAATACAGGTCTGCCGGGGTACTCACTAGTTCTTTATCCACCAATAAATCGATCAGCCGCTCGCCCAGCCCCACAATATCCATCGCTTTTCTGGAAGCAAAGTGAGCTAAGGCCTGCTTGCGTTGAGCCGCACACCAAAGCCCACCGGAACATCGGGCGATGACTTCTCCTTCCAACTGAACAATATCGGATTGACAAACCGGGCATGCGTCGGGCAAGGCGATAGGTCTGGCGTCTGCAGGCCGCCGTTCACTCACCACTTTAACCACTTTTGGGATAACATCGCCGGCGCGATGAATGATCACGCTATCACCTATATGTAAATCCAAGCGCCTGATCTCATCCATATTATGCAAGGTGGCATTGCTTACTGTAACCCCACCCACAAACACCGGCTGCAAGCGGGCTACCGGGGTAATGGCACCGGTCCGGCCCACCTGAAATTCTACTTCTTCAAGAACGGTTAGCTCTTCCTGGGCTGGGAATTTAAATGCAATCGCCCAACGCGGTGCTCTGGAGACAAAACCAAGTGCTTGCTGCAGGCTCAAGTCATTGACCTTAAAGACCACGCCATCGATTTCATAAGCCAACCCATCCCGCCGTGCCAGCACCTCGTGATAATAGGCGATTGACGACTCCACTCCTTTTGTCTTTGCGGACAGACTATTGATTCGAAACCCCCATAACTGGAGTTGCTGCAAGGTGTCCCATTGAGTAGCTGGGAGTAAACGCTGACTGGTATAACCCACACTGTAACAGCACATTTCAAGGCCCCGCTTTGCCGTTACAGATGGGTCCAGTTGCCGCAAACTTCCAGAGGCAGAATTGCGCGGGTTAACATAAGTCTTTTCTCCACTAGCCAAGGCATTCTGGTTCAGTTGCTCAAAGGCCGCTTTTGGGATATAAATTTCCCCTCTCACTTCCAGCTCAACAGGATAGCCTGTACCTCGCAAGCGCAATGGGATGCTTCTGATGGTTTTAACATTCGCCGTGATGTCCTCACCAAAGGCCCCGTCTCCCCTGGTCACTCCCCGAACCAGATCGCCATGTTCATAAATCAAGCTGATAGCGATACCATCCAGCTTGGGCTCACAGCAATATTCCAGTACCGCCTCTGGATCGATCTGCGCTTTCAAACGGTCGTGAATCCGGCGATCGAAGTCTGCAAAACCGGCTTCCTCAAAGGCATTGTCGAGAGACAACATGGGGAGTTTATGTTTAACAGTGGGAAAGTTGTCTGATGGTGTAGAGCCTACCCGTTGGGTAGGCGATTGAGAGATGACTAATTCCGGGTACTGACTTTCGAGAGCGAGTAAGCGCTGCATTAGCCGGTCATATTCAGCGTCTGGAATGGTATGATCATCTAATACGTAATAGCGGTGGTTGTGTTCTTCAATCTGGATACGCAGTGACGCGACTTCCTGCCGGGCCTCGTCTAACAGCGACATCATAAACACTTACCGGTCTGATCAAAGGCTGTGTGTGTTGGTATAGCCAGCATGGAATGGCATTGTGTCCCGTTCAATTATTGCTTTAAAAGACATTTCCTATTTTGGAGACAACTGACGACGCTCAAACTCCCGCACCCGCTGCCGGCAATGCTCAATGGTTTGCGGTGTCATTACGCTGTGTTGCTCATCTTTTAGTTCTCCGCCGAGATTACGCACCACGCATTGAGCTGTTTCAATCATATAATCAAAAGCTTGCATACTTTCATCAGGACCTGGCAATTTGACAAAAAAGCAAACCCCTGGGGTTTTTTCAATTTTTTCCTTAAACGTACCCGGTGGCAAAACATTGGCCATGCTGAATTGTACGGGCCCCTTGCCCAGATCATATTCGTGACGGTGGTAGATCGACATCTCACCAAGCTGCATGCCACAAGCCTCGGCCAGATCTTGCAGCTCTGCACCGTTGAACTCTTCACCGCCTTTGGCTAACACATTAACCACGATGACTTCATCAAAATCCACTCCACCTGATGCTTCTTTTTGTTGCTCGCGACCATTTTGCCCACTACTCTGAGAGCTGGTTTGCTGACTCGCAACCGTTGCCTTAGTCGTTGCCTTAGCCGCGCTCTTTACCGGCTTTTTCTCCACCTTGGCACTGGTGATCTTTTTTAGAAAGCGATCTTTAAAGTCATCCTTAGCTGATAGTTTGCTGCTCGACCGCTGATCATATTCCTGCGCTCTGCTGTCTGCTTGTAACGACTGGCTCTGGCCAGAGGTTTCATCTTCTTCCGTCGCCGTCATAGGCATATCAGCGCGCGTAGGACTGGCGTCATCGTCTAATGCACTAAAGCTCTCCATGCCATTGTTCGCCAATGCACCTGAGCTTCCGGCAGGTCGACCTGGCTGAGCAGTACCGCTTTGCCCGGCCTGTTCAACGGAATGGTTGTGACCGGCACCGGGTTCGTCTGGAAAAGTGGCGCTTATACCATCGCTTAGATTGTCTTCTTTTGAATAGCCTTCTTTCGCATAGCCATCTTTTCTGTAGTCATCGCTTCCGTAACCATCATCCTCGAAATCTTCACTGGCATACCGATCGTTCCTATCGTTGCTGTAGCCGTGATTTCCGTAACCATCGCCTTCCAACGATGCACTGTCCTCTCCCTTACGAATGACACGAAAGGTTCTACTGGGTAGTTCTGGGTTAAAGTCTTCCTCAACCGGCGAATCATATTCTTCCTGACCAATGCCATTAGCCATTTCAACCGAGTCAAGGCGTGCACGTCTTGCCCTGCGCAGGCCATCAATCACCACGGCTGCGATGATAATAACGCCGAGAAGGATTAACCACTCTCGTAAACTCATATCCATTCCTATTACCTCAGTGCCAAAGCCCGGCGTCACTGCCCGGGATAATGAGCACCTAATTTATTCAATTCATGATTTGATTACAATTACATTGCGGCCATTGCGGCGGCCTCTTCCACATCCACTGAAACTAATCGGGAGACGCCGGGTTCATGCATGGTTACTCCCATCAAATGATCCGCCATCTCCATCGCAATCTTATTATGGGTGATATAGATAAATTGCACCTTTTCTGCCATCTCTTTGACCAGCCGGGTATAGCGACTGACATTAGCATCATCAAGTGGCGCATCCACTTCGTCTAACATACAAAACGGAGCCGGGTTCAGTTGAAATATGGAAAATATCAAAGCAATCGCTGTAAGCGCTTTCTCTCCGCCGGATAGCAAATGTATTGTGCTATTCTTCTTGCCCGGCGGTCGGGCCATGATACTAACACCAGTTTCCAGCAAATCATCCCCGGTTAATTCCAGACTTGCGCTTCCGCCTCCGAACACTTTGGGAAAAAGAGCTTGCAAGCCTTCATTAACCTGATCGAAGGTTTCCCGGAATTTAGTCCGGGTTTCTTTGTCAATCTTACGGATGGCTGTTTCCAGAGTGTCCAGGGCTTCCACAAGATCATCGTTCTGTTCATCTAAATAGACTTTTCGCTCCGATTGGGTTTTAAATTCATCAATGGCTGCCAGATTGATGGCCCCTAAACGAGCCACTTTGTTAGCGATGGATTCAATAGAGGCTTGCAATGCTTCACCGGTATCCACTTCGGCCAACAGGGGTAATAATTGTTGTAGCTCGAAATCAGTTTCATTCAATTGGTCCAGCAGCGTGTTCTTGCGTACTTCAATCTCCTGTAACCGCATGCGCTGAGATTCTAGTTCGTTTCTGACTGACTGCAATGCTTGTTCGTTGTCGGTTCGCCCGGCTTCATTTTTCTTGGCAAGGCTTTCCAACTCATTGAGCCGATCCCGCACAATTTGCAGGTGGCCCTCCTGTTTTAGATGCTGACCCAACCACTCTTCCAACTGTTCTTGCAGGGATTCAATGGGGTTGTCGGTGTGATGAAGATTATCTTTCACCCATTGCTGTCGTTCATAGGTACGCTGCCATGCGGCCTGGGTTTTTGCCAGCGCCTTGATCAGAGAATCATGCTGACTGGACAAGCCACTGCAACGCACTTGCAATTGATGGGCATACTCTCTGTGCTGACGCGCTTGCACCCGCAACTGATCCAAAGCTTGCCGCGCCGAATCGCGCTCATTCAGCAGTTGCTCTTTACTATCCAGTGTAGTTTCCAGCTCCAGTAAAGCCTGTTGCCAAACCTCACGACTCTCACGCAGATTTAAGTTCTCGTCCTCGAGCAGCAAATCAATTTGCTTCACCTCGCCCTCGATATCCGTTATGCGACGAGCCAGTTGTTGTTCCCTTGCCTCGCGGGCGCTGACTTCAGCTTTGAGCTGCAACAGTCGCTTGTTAAGGACCAATAGTTGTTGCCGCAATTGTTCCTGCCGGTTATCTGCCTGTGTGAGCTCATCCTTCAACTGTTGTTTCTTGCGCTCTAGTTGCTCGCAGAGCTGTTGCTCTTCGGGAATGAGCCGGCTGATTTCTTGCAAGCGACGGTGACGGGCCAATACCCCTTGCTGACCTGAGGATGTCCGGGGTGGACCGGATAACCAACGCTTGGTCACCAGGGAACCATCAGGCAGCAAACACAAGGCACCAGGATGCTGGATCAAATGAGCCTGCGCTTGAGTGATGTCATCCACGATCTGCAAATGGCCATAGCGGTCAGCGAATGCGTCGGCTACTTTATCGACGCTACCAAAAGCCAATTCCAATGGCGGTTCGGCTTCTTGCCCCAACACCAGTTGCAAACCCACCGGCAGTGGTGAGGTAAGTTCGCTCCAATCGGCCGATGTTGTGCTAACCACTTTGGCATTGAGTTGCGACCCCAGCAAGGATTCAATGGCCGCTTCCCAATTGGCATTCACATTAAAACAGTCAACCAATGGCGGAGCATCGGTAAACCCCTGAGCGGCCAGCCAGTTATCTAAAACCTGATCGGTGCCGCTGTCGTCTTGTTCCTGTATGGTCTGCAGTGTGGCCTGCTCAGCAATGATACGTTGAAGTCGGGTGTTGGCAGTATTGAGTTCATTCTGCACCCCGTCGATTTGCGATCTTAGCGTTTTCTCATGCTGGCGGAGTTGGTTCAATTCAGCGGATTTAGCTTCCAGCTCACCTTCTTCCTGAGTCAATTCATGCTGGGAATCTTCAGCCTGCTGGCCGATGCCAAGGGTCACATTGGACTGTTTCTCAGTTGCTAAAGCCGCTTTGCGCTGCACTAGCTGATCAATTTGTTTTTCTGTTTGCTGAATACGCGCTTGCTCCACTTCAGCCGCTTTTTGCAATTCATTACGCTCGTTGGCATGCTCATCCCACTGCTGCTGCCAGCTCTGCATGCGCTCTTCAGCCAAGGCTAACGACTCAGAAGATTGTTGTGCTGTCTCTGAACAAACCTCTAACTCGGGTCTTAACTCAGCCAGCTCCTCTTCCAAGGCAGTCAACTGAACTTGCTCAGCATCTCGTTCTGCTGCCAGGCTGGTAACGGTACTATTGAGCTGATCTAATTCGACTTGTAGCTCTTGTTCTCGTTCTTTGACGCTTTTAATCTGCTGCTCAATTTTAGCGATTTCTGCCCCGCTACCATAATAATCGGCCTGGGCTTGATTCACTTCGTCACTGGCTTGCTGGCGCTGCTCCCGGTGCTGGTCCAGTAAATGATCCAGCTTGATGCGCTGATGCAAGTACTGTTCAAGGGCCACCTCTCGCTCGCGGAGCTGGCCACTCAATTGCCCAGCCTCATGGTCCAGCTGATTCCATCTGAAACTGTTAAGTAGTGCCTTCTGTTGGCGCTCTTCCGCTTTGAGTTGTTTGTACCGTTCGGCGGCGCGCGCCTGGCGCTGCAAGTTTTGTAATTGCCGGTCCAGTTCTTCTCGCAGATCCGTTAGTCTCTCCAGGTTTTCCCGGGTATGTCGCATGCGGTTTTCGGTTTCCCGACGGCGCTCTTTGTATTTTGAAATGCCGGCCGCTTCTTCTATGAATACCCTGAGTTCCTCGGGCTTGGATTCAATCATGCGGGAAATAGTGCCCTGCTCAATGATGGCATAACTTCTCGGACCAAGGCCGGTACCAAGAAATAAATCAGTCACATCCTTTTTGCGGCACTTATTGTTGTTTAAATAGTATTGTGAAAGTCCATCACGGGTCACCCGACGTTTAACAGACACCTCATTGTAGGCAGCCAACTCACCTTTAATGACACCACTGGTGTTATCGAATATCAGTTCGATAGACGCCTGCCCTATCGGTTTGCGGGAAGATGATCCATTAAAAATTACATCCGCCATAGATTCGCCGCGCAAGTGCTTAGCCGAGCTTTCACCCATCACCCAGCGCACCGCGTCAATCACATTGGACTTGCCACAGCCATTAGGCCCGACAATACCGGACATACTGCGGGGAAACTGCACCGTGGTGGGATCAACAAAGGATTTAAAACCAGCCAGCTTTATCGACTTCAAACGCATAATTGATTGCTAAGATTGCTTCAAGCGTTGCTTGTTGCCTTTGTAAGGGCCTGTTGGAGTAGGTCGCTCCCCTGTAAACAAGGGCGCTCGCTACGGCTTCTTTCTGACCTTTCTTGTTGATTGAACGCCCTTGTTGATTGAACGCCAAGCTTAAGACGATAATGCACTTGGTTCAAATGGTCTGTTCAGACCCTGAATCTCTGAATGGAAGGGAAGTTTAACACAGCGTTTTTATTTCCAGCTACACAATCATTAATCATGGTGCACTTTTATCCATCTGTTTTACCCCTGTTTTTACGTCGACCTTGGCAAAATTTTCACTCGGATCCCCACTCTGCTGATATTGTAAAAACGCAACACTGGCATTTCGTGGTACGAAATCGTATAAATAGCGTTGGCCGACTGGGGAAGAGCACCATTAATCCGGGTCTGCTGCTGGGATGGACTTCAATACATTAGGAAATGATCTACACTATAATGCTGCAAATGTTTCAGATGGCTTTGGCTTTGTCATCACAAGGCTGGAGCCTGATTGGGAGTGTTGCAGATATTTTGGCTTGCTAAATTAGCTGTTGACCTAACGGCTGTCTGACAGACTGAGGGTCTCTATCCGTAAATATTAACTTAAAGTCCCGCCACTCATCCGGGAATCCAACAGGAGAAAAAAATGAAAAAACTTTTGATGGCCGCCACTATTGCTGCATCGCTAACCAGCGCAGGTTACTCAGCTGCTGCCGATACGGGTCCGGGTTGTGGCTTGGGAAGCATGATATTCGATGGTAAAGAGGGCACGGTTAACCACGTGCTGGCGGGTATCCTTAACGGGATTTCTGGTAACCAAACCTTTGCCATGTCGACAGGCACCCTCGGCTGTGATGTAAATAATACCATCGAGTCTACCGCATCTGCTTTTATCGACCAAAATATCGAGAACGTAGCCCGGGATATCAGCCGCGGTAATGGTGAGCACATAGATGCCTTAGCTTTATTGATGGGCATTGAAGACAGCGATCGCAGCATCTTCAAAACCACACTTCAATCCAGCTTTGATCAAATCTTCACCCGGGATGATATTACTTCTTCAGAAGTTGTGACCAATCTCGCAGCAGTTTTACAACAGAGTGAGCAGCTAAGCCGCTACGTAGGCTAAAGTATTTTTTACTCTGAATATCCCATCCTGAGAACAGACGTGTCATCGCTTTTTCAGGATGTGGATATTTTTGAGTCGGCAAAATCTGTTCCCTGGCCCTCTGTTCAGATTCTGTTTAGATACAGGACTGCGACCTCCGATCTATTACCAATATTCGTTATCCATCAGACTTTCCACCCTTTTTCGTCATTGGGGCTATTATTCTCTCAAAACTATCGATTGTTCTATTGTCATTGCACCCACTTTGCCAACCTGATCAGAAGCAAACTTGCACAGTCGAGCTGTTGTCAGTCAATTATTCATCGGCCAATTATCGCCAGATCAATTATTTATGACCGCCTTGAAGCTTATTACTCTTGCCATTTTATTCAGTATTCTGGTTGCTGAAAGCCACGCCCGTTCGGTTTTGTCTGCAGAACAGTATCAGCGTTTGTCCTCTTCGACGAGTTGGCATGACTTACTTCACTACCGCCCCAGAGTTTTCTCCTCCAAACAAGAATCTCAGGCCGATGACGATCGATTTTTCTATGCTGATAACGGCAAACAAGATTCTTTGGCGGAATTAAAAGCCTTTGTAGCAGCCATTGAAGCGGCAGAGCACGACCCAACTAATAATAATCAGCATCCAGCCTGTCGCTTCCCGGCACGTTACCAATGGCTCAGCCAATACATGCTGCTGCCAGCGCCCGCTGACCACATTACCTGTCCTGAACTGGATGCATGGCTGAATGAACTCAATGCGGAACGCATCACTTTGGTATATGCAGCTTCCTACCTAAACAGCCCTTCATCAATGTTTGGCCACACTTTTTTGCGCATTGATCCAGCCGACACTCATGCTGAAAATCTGTTACTGACTAACACCATCAGCTATGCGGCTGATGCCCAGCAGCACGACAGTGAAATCGAATTCGCTTACAGAGGTATTTTTGGTGGTTATCCCGGTATTACCGTGGTCGAGCCCTATTATCAAAAACTCAAAATTTATAACGACATAGAAAACCGGGATTTATGGGAATACCAACTAGACCTGACCCCAACCGAAGTGCGGACGCTGCTGCTGCATGCGTGGGAAATCAAATCCATTCGTTTCGACTACTACTTTTTTGATGAAAACTGCGCTTACCGCTTATTCAATCTTATTGATGTGGCAAGACCTGGACTCAAGCTGACTCAAGCCATTCCAACTTTGCGCGCCATACCTGCGGATACGGTGAAAATTGCGGTGGATAAAGATATCGTCGACAAGGTCACCTACCGACCCGCTAACGCCTCCATCATCGCTTACCAACTCGACCATCTGTCAGCACAACAATTAGATGCTGTGGAAGCCTTTATGACAAAGGACTTCACACTGATCGATGAATTAACCCCAATAGAAGCCGCTGAAGCGCTTGAGACCGCCTACGAACTGCACCAATACCAAAGTCTGGAGAACAAGCTGCCAAGATCAGTCAGCGCTCCCATCTCTTTGGCCTTATTAAGGCAGCGGGGTAGATTACCCATTCAATCAGAACCACGCCTGCCCCCCACCCCCACGGTCAGGGATGATGAGGGACATGACACCTTACGGCTGGGACTATTTGGTGGACAGTTTGACGACGATACCTATGTGGCTTTCAAATGGCGGCCTGCTTATCATGACCTGGACGATCCGCTACCCGGCTACCGCCCCGGAGCGCACCTGCAATTCTTTGATACCGAGATTCGTGGGTATTTCCATAATCAGGAATTACAACTGGAAACCTTTAAGTTTGTCGAGATTATTTCCCTGTCACCTCGAGACCGGTTTATTAAACCGAAGTCATGGCAAGCTGGGTTCGGAGCCCGGCGCTCGTGGGTTGAAAGTGAACGCCGCCCTCTCACCCCTTACGCCGATGGCTTCATTGGTGCCACCTACCAGACTGGTCCCGCGCTGGTGACCGCAGCACTCACAGCTAATGCAGAGGTGTCGACCCATTTACCGTCTGGCGGCATGGTTGAAGCCGGTATCGCCTTATTGTTTAACTACCAAAGTGAAACTCTGCGCTTTGCATTCAAAGCAGAACAAAGGGCCGATGTAGTCAAGGATAACGAGGCAAGAGCTTTTGTGGACGCCAGACTCACTTACTCCCTGTCTGCTAAACATGGGCTGCAAGTGTCCGTTAAGACGCTGGCGTCCAAAGCTGACCGCACAGAAGATTTTAGCCTTGGTTGGTACAGCTATTTTTAAGGCAAATCTCTGCCGCCCTGGCACTATTCACAGCGGCGTTTTCTCTGCTATTCCTACGGCACAACTCACTATTCAAAAGCAGCCCCTATTTATTTCAGCAACTTAGCGAACCTTTTCTAGAAGCTACCGCTTAGGCCCGGTATATGCATAACTAAAGAAAGAAGAACAATCTAAACATAAACTAAACCTCATTAGCGGCTATTTATTTGCTGGAAGAACTCCGTTTTTGTCGGAAAAACCAAGTTGTTAAAAGAGAAACCCATTTACTTGCGGACTCCCTATGAAGCGCACATTTTTTATGCACTACGCCATTGGTTTTGTACTGATCCTGATTGCAGTCTTTGCTTCTGCCCAGGACGCCACCTATTTCTTTAACCTGACCGGCTTATTGATCGTGGTGGGCGGCAGTATTGCCGCACTATTTGCCAGCTATCCACGACGGGAGATCAAAAGCGCATTGCTAAAAGTCAGAACACTGATGCGGCAAGTCCCGCGCAAAGAAGAGGAACAAGTAGAAGAACTGGTCCGTTTCGCCGCACTTTGGAGTCGTCATGATATCCGGGCCATTGAAAGACAACTGGAGAGTACACCCAATCGCTTTCTGTATATGGGCATGCAGATGCTTATTGCCAAGATTCCATTGTCTGATATCACCTCCACCCTGAATTGGCGTATCAAGCGTTTAAAGGTAGAAGAACAAGCTGAAGCCAGGGTCTTCCATTCTCTGGCAGCCTATGCACCCGCCTTTGGTATGGTGGGCACCCTCATTGGCCTGGTCAATATGATGCTGGTAATGGAAAATCAGAATGTGGAGTCAATGGGAGCCAACTGGGCGATTGCACTGGTCACCACATTTTATGGCTTGTTATTGGCCAACCTCTTGTTTAAACCCATCGCCACAAAACTCGAACGCCGCACCGAGAAACGCTTGCAACTCATGGCCATTGTTCTGGAAGGCATCAACCTGATGGGGATGCGGCGGGGCCCCGCGTTTATTCGGGAAAATCTGTCCTGCTTTGTCACTCACTACGATAACGAACTGGCAGAACCAGAACTGATCGCTGACACTCCCACAGCAGAGAAAGCCCTGCGCGCCTGGCAAAATTATCGCCAGAGGCAAAGCCATCCAGCATGGCAAAATAGCAAATGAAACCGACAGCAGAATATTCCACATCGGCTGTGGACTATAGCAATCTGGAACTGGACTCCTCAGCCATGGAAAGTAATGGTTGGATGGTGTCTTATCTGGATATATTTATCCTGACCGCGGCTATGTTTGCCAGCTTGGTTACCCTTGAGCATGAGTCAAACCCGGCCGATCAGAGCCCGATTGTTGCAGCAGAACAAAGTGGGCTTAATTCTACTATGCCCGCACTCAAAGGTCCTGCAGTTGAAGGTCCGGTGGTTGAGGGACCAGTAGTTGAGAGTAAGCGGCAGCATTCAGCTCAGGTGGCATTAACATTCCCCGGCTTCTCCAATAATAGCGGCGACTTAATCAGACACAAACATCGCTTACCAATGGCAGAAAACCAGTGGCAAAACAGTACCGTGATTGCTTTGCAACGACATAGTTTTAACGACAATATTGCCATCGAACTGGATAAAGGATTTGCCGAAATCAGTATCGGCAGCGCGGTGCTGTTCGACAGCTCTGATGCCAGCTTGATGGATCAGGGCGCTAACGTTTTATCTGAATTGCTGGCTTTTCTGAAGGAAGTAGAAGGCACCATCATTGTGCAGGGACACACAGACTCCAGCCCGATTTACTCATCGATCTATCGCTCCAATTGGGAGCTGGCTTCAGCCAGAGCCAACAATGTGGTTCACTTTCTGGTCAAAAACGGTTTACCCAGAGAGCGCCTGCGAGCGGTGAGCTTTGCCGACACCCAACCCATTGCACCCAATGACACAGCAACTAACCGTCAGTTAAACAGGCGGGTTAATATTGTGCTGATGTCGCCGGCGCTTGGTGATTAGCCGTATCCTGTTCTTTGCAAGCTGCATCAACAATACAAAAAACGCCAAGACAATAAGGCTTTACTTGCAGCAACGCTTAAATTTTTTTCCACTACCGCAAGGACAGGGCTGATTTTGCCCGGGTTGCCACTCCAACCACTGCGCGTCACCGTCAGTATACTTCCAATGCTGGTGATATTTTTTGAAGCGGCTTGCTTCCTCCAATCGATACCAACGGTCGTGTTGAGAATAGATCGCCGTAAATGACACTTCGCCCTCATCACCCTGCTCCCGTTGGCTATTGATAATTAGCTGACGCCACTTAGTTTCAATAGGCAAAGTCAAGGTTGCCGGACAATAATCCGGGTGCCAACTGTGTATCAGATAATCCCGCAAGCCCAAGGCATAGGCCGTATACCTTGAGCGCATCAACGCCTCGGCTGAGTGCGCCGGCTGGCCCTCGTGTAACAACTGGCAGCAATCCCTATAGCTTAACATTTGGCTGGCAGTGCTGCTCTTCGCACCACGCTTTTTTCCTTGAGAGCCCATGTTACTGCCTTTGACATTAATAGCCTTGTCAATGGCACCACAAGGACAGGAATTCAGAACTTGCATGTAATTGTCTTCGCTTAAACTATTGAGTGCTCTCTACTTCGCCGCATGCTGTACTCGCAAGGCAATGATAATTAACACCAGTCCGACCAGTGTATAAATCCGAATCGGCTCCCCTAAAATAAAATATATAAAGACGAGGGAAATAAAAGGAGAGATAAAAATCAGATTACTGATCCGACTGCTACGACGGGTATATTTTAATGCATAGAGCCAGACCACAAAAGTAATGCCCATTTCAAACAAACCCACATACACCGCGCTAAGTGCCGCTGGCAGACTCATAGAAAATGGCAGCGCCAGCAGGGCAGTAAATGGCAAGGCGATGAGGAAATTCTGAAATAATCCCAGCACCGGGTCACGCGGATCTTTAGAGTTCGCTATCCAGTAGCCCGCCCAAATAAATGTACTGAGCAATGCCAATGCAATACCGGGCAATGAAATAGGTTGATCTCCGATTCCGCCCCCCAAGGCAATCACTACTACACCTGCATAGCCCAGCAACATGGCCCAAACATCGTGCTTCTTCAGTTGATGTCCCAACAAAGGCACGGCAAACAGGGCTAACACAATTGCCCAGGTGTAGTTGACGGATTGAGCAACCTGAGCAGGCAAGCGATCATAGGCCTCAAACAGAATATAGTAATAGGCCAGCGGATTCAGCAGGCCGAGTAGCATGGACTTACTTAGATTTTTCGGCAGCGAAGTAAAGGCCTGCAACAAAGCACCCTGCACCCATAACACAAGAGCCAGTACCAGAGAAGACGTCAGGGTAGCCAAAAACAGCAGGGTCACTGGGCTCATGCCGGCAAGCGCGAGCTTGAAGGCAGTGGCAACGGTGGACCAGAAGCCGACGGCGATTAATCCAAGAGCCAGCGCCTTGGATTCATTTTGCGGCAAAGCAGTGCTGCCGTCAGACCTCATGTTCGTCAACCATAGTCGGGCCAGCTCTTAATCCAGCGCCAGGCACTTTATATTGCAATTTTCAACAAAAAGGGTAACGGTAACAATTAATGGTAACGTTAACAGTATAGGAATGCCGCTCTGAACTATTTGGCTCATCTCTGGATTGCTGAAGCGACTCAAACTAATCGACTCGGTAGTTTTCTGGGTGATTTTGTGAAAGGCAAAGACCTGGATGCTATTCCCCCGGAGATCCGGATAGGAATAAAGCTACATCGTCTGGTCGATGGCTACACTGACCGTCACCCCATCCTGCAAGATCTGCGACCTTTATTTCCTTCCCACCTCCAGCGCTACCGAGGCATTTGCCTTGATTTATTCTGGGACTATTGTCTGTCTCAACAATGGAACGCTTTGCATTCACAACCCAAAGCTCTATGGATTCGTAAGAATTACACCACTTTGCAAACTGAGATGGGACGTTTTGAAACAAGCACACCAGCCCTGCCTGGGATGGCACAGGCAAAATTCGTGCTGAGGCGATTGATCGAATATGACTGGCTGTCCTCCTACCATGGCATAGACAATATCCGCATTGCCTTAGAGCGCATTGGTCAACGGCTGAAGAAATCGGTTCCGCTGGAGGATTCGGTGGATGTGTTGACGACACACGAAGACCATCTACAGGCATGCTTTGCTGAGTTATTTAATGACACGCTGACGTTCAGCAAGCAAAGTGTCGCTGATTTGACAGACCACCCTTAGGCTTCGGAAAGTCAACAATCACTTCTCTTCGATTGGCCGGTAGGGACCATTGAGAAGCCCTTGATGAGCATTATTGATGGCAGAATAGTTGGCCTGGCGTGACAGCGCTGGGGTGGTGTCTGCTAAACCACCCACCACCTGATCTACCACCGCACCGATCATAGCTCCAAGAATGTCGCCACCACCACTGTTTGACGACTCCTGCGCAAAAGCTCTGGCACTCCATAATAATTGTCCGCTTTTACCGTCTACCAACCTCATATTCGCGCTGACCGTCACTACAGAAGAAACTAACTGGTACTGGCGTCCCCAATCATCGATAGTGGTATACAACACCGCATCCGCACCGATAATTTCATCCAGTTTCTCCAACGGTACTTGATTCATTTCTTCAGGCGTGGGTAAGCCGTTCGCTTTCATAAAATTATCGATGACCGATACTGGGAAAACATAGTAACCCTTCTCTGCCAGTGGCCGGGATATGGTGGACAAAAATATATAGGATGCCTGTACTTCGAATGACTGGTTCAGTGGTGGAATAACCAAAATGGAACGGGGCGCACTGGCCTCAAGCGCTAAATAATCGTAGGACTGGGGTGTAACGCAGCCCACCATCAGCAGCACAAGCGCACTAACTAAGAGTTTGATCCAAAACGTCACCTTTTTAAAACAGGACACAATCAGCTTCATGGTTTAATCATCCCCGCCCGGGTCATCATTCCCTGCACAAAATGCCTGGATTCGGGAAAACGCTCCTGCTCCAAGGCAAATGCTTGCTGGGCTGCATCCAGTTCTCCTTTATTAGCATGTAAAACGCCGAGGTGAGCATAGATACCAGGGGCAACCGCCAGGCCCTTAGCTTCCGATCGCTGGATATCTTCCCGCAGTTTTAGAATCTGAGTCTCGGTATCGGCTTCGCCAGGTTTCATGTAAATATCATACAGGATACTCTCGTAGTGTCCCCAGTAATACAGGGGTCGAGGTCCGCTGCTACAACCTGCCAGCAAGATGACAATCAGAGCTACTGACAACATCAATATTGCTGGTAGCCTGGTTGTTAAAATAAAGGGTTGTAACTCGATGGTTTTTAACACCACAAATTTTGACATGACAGCCTTCAATGCAGCTCCTTCCGAAATGGTCCTTTCAGAGAAGGTGCCTTAATAAATGGTCCTTTAACGGAAAACACGATACGCCCAAAGACGGCCTGAATTGGTTATTGCTCAACGGTCCAAACAGTACCCATATCATTCACCATATTGTCAACGGCCTTAGTAATCGCAAAATTTAAAACCTTGCCATTCAGGGTCGAATCGTAGCCAGCGGTGCTACCGAAACCCACAATTTCTCTTTCACTTAAACCGTATTCTCCGGCACCTTGGGTGGAATAGATAATTTCTGAGGTACGCACATCCACAACATTCAAAGTTACTTTGGAATAGGCTATTTGTTCTTTGCCGCGGCCCAAAATGCCGAACAACTGTCTGTCACCGACCGACTTGCGACCAAACTCAGTCACATCCCCGGTGACGGCATAGTTGGCACCAGTGATGGTTTGTTGAGTGCCGGTGTATTGGGCTT
>JGI12048J13642_11575818_pt1 | contig 20411 bp, 17 predicted proteins | sample ElkSlonscriptome_16_FD_13642 | JGI IMG/M metagenome (IMG submission 13642)
CTATGCGAAAGTACTTAAGGTTGATATCTTCAAACTGATATTCAGTACTCAGAGCCACATAGGGGTTAAGCCTCTGATAGAAATAGACTCGGTGAAAATTATCGGCCCTTTCTTCTTCCAGATTGGTGCCCGCTAGATTATCAAAAGGTACTTCCACATCTCTAATGATGCTTTCCAATCCCAAACGTGATTGCGGATTGAATCGATAGTCTATTGCGCCGGCATATATTTTGCCATCAGACGTGTTAACATCGTCGTACAATTGATTAAATCCTGCCACTTGCACTGGTTCAATGGTTTGATCGGCTGCAATATCCCGTTTGAACGTCCTGAATGCCGCCATTCTTATGGTGATAGCGTCAGTGGGCAAATAGGTGATCCCTAACTTGGGAGACCACTGTCGCTCGGCGGTTTTCTGAGGAGGGCTAACAATTTCGAAGACACTGACAATTGTGGTCTTTTCATCTTCGTCAAACCAATTGTAGGAAATGCCTGCGGTCAGATTTAGTTTAGGATGCACAGTGTAGCCGGTATACCAGTAGGCATTGCGATAGCTTATATCAGCCTTCGTGGCAACGTTGGTCAGTAGGTTGTTAACCAAGGTACCAGTTTCTAAGGAGGTTTGTCCAAATCCAAACTGGGAGTAAAATACATCGTTTCTGTAAACATGCTGCAATTCAATGGTTTTTGCCTCCCGCTCATTAGCTGTAGTCACCGTAATATCCCCAGGCAAAACAACAAACTGATCTTCTTCGAAGTCTTGCCTGATGGCGGAGACAATGAACGCATGCTGGTCATTGATCCGGTAGTTGATACCAAGCCTGGAAGAGAGCGTTTCCACCTCTTTGGTTTCTTCACGATTATCAAGACCGATGGCTTCAAGTTGAAAACGATTGGTTTCACTGCTGCGTTTACGAATTTCCAGTTGGCTGGTCAGGGAGGGGCTGAATTGCCATTGTAAGAAACCGCTGTAAATATCCTCTTCCTGTTCCAGATTGTCTCTGAAGCCCTCTGATTCGTAGTGGAATTGCCCCAGGCTCATCGCCACCGGGCCATTTAAACCCGATATCACAAGGTCTTCGCCCCAGGTATCGTTGGCTCCCACAATGGCATTTACAGTGGCGTAGGCACCGTCCTGTGTAAACAGGGGGTGGAATTCATTGAGTCCCGGCCTTTGCGGTCCAAGCCCGGCAATCACTGTGCTGTCACTTTCACTTAACTGCGGTTGTAATGGATAGGCACTCAATGGCTGCCATAACTGCGCCTGCAGTAATTCTGAGGTTGTGGCAGCTTCATGTTCTGGCAGCGTAGCATAACGATCCGCCAATAGCCGGTGACCATCGCTGCTGGTAGGGTCAGACATTAATGCATCCCATGCTTCCGAAAAAACGGCTTGATCGAAGCCCAGTTCATTGTAGACACGGCCCAGAGTGGCGCTGCGGGTAGCGGCATCGCTTTGCAGCAGCCTGTCGCTACGATAGATGCCGCGGTTAGCATTAAGCGCTTTGGACTCTTCAATACTATCGGCTGCCCCGATGGGGTCGTTTTCAAAGAGCTTTTGTACACCTTCATAGAAGTGTGGAGTAGGGTCAAAGGGGTCAAAGGTCTGCGCAAGCTTCCATTGCACCTGAGCTTCGGCGTTTCTTTTTTCCGTGAAATAAGTCCGGCCCAGATAGCTGCGCAATACACTGTTGGCTGGATTGAGACTGGTTGCATATTCTAATTGCTCCCGGCCTTGCTCAATATAGCCCTGTCTGGTCAGTGCAAGTCCTAACCCGAGCCGCGTATCTGGCAGGGTGGAATCAATTCTCAACGACTGACTCAGCCATTGCATGGCTTGGTCAACGTCTGGTTTGACTAAGTTAATCAAGCCTGCAAGCGACAACGCCTGTGGGTTGGTTGGTGCAATCGCTAGCGCCCTCAGAATGGCTTCCTCCGCTTTTTTGCCGTGGTTCAGTATCAGCTCGGTTTCGGCCAGCCGGTACCAGGCAATCGGATTATTGGGATCGATCTGCGTGGCCTTTTCTGCATCGGCTTGAGCTTCTGACAACCGCAGGGCAGATTGATTGGCAAAGCTACTGGCGATATAGACGGTGGCACTGTCTGCGTTAAGTAGCAGGGCATTGTCAGCGTATTTCAGTGCATTTTCCGGGTCACTCTGGGTTGCACTAATCAGCGCTCTGAGAGCAAAGGCCAGTGCTGATGTGTGATGATCATTACCCATAGCCAGCAGTGCTTGTTCAGCTTGCTCCTGGTTGCCCACGTTAAGCAACAAGGCCGCGTATAATACCTGGGCAAGGGACTGCTCTGCGGAATCGTTGATAACCGAAAGATCGTCGTTAGCTGAAAGATAGTCGCTGACGGATTGCACGGCGATATCAGGTCTGCCAGCGCTAACCAGATCCTGACTGCTACGCAGCAGCTGCATGAATTGAGAGTTGTTACTAGCCGCCGCGGCCAGTTCCTGAAAACTCAGCAACGGCGGAAAGTAAATCGCCCAGGCGACCGTATTTCTGGGGTTAACAATGAGCTTTCCTTTGTTTACAAAATCTGCACCAGCAGTCAATTTTTCCCCGTCTCCTAAGGTGATTTCTTCGCCTGATGTTGACGTCTTCACCAAACCTTCTATAACGCTGACCTGAGTGGTCTCATCGCTGACATTGATTACAAATTCAGTGCCTTCCACTGCCGCATTAGTATAGGGAGTTGTAATTTCAAAACGATTCTTGATGCGGCTTATAAAGTGGCCAATGCCTTGTTTGAGCTCCATCCAAAAACTTTGCCTGTTCTGTTGTTGCGGAAATCTCACTAAACTATTTTCATCCAGCCGCAAAAAGGTGTTATTGCTCAGGTGCAGCAACGACCGACTGTAAGAGCCCAACCGGACCGTGCTGTCCGCGCAGAGTTGATAGCCTGCCAGCAAAGGTTGCCAATCAACAGTGCTTGCTATTGCAGTCTGTTGAGGAGGCTGCTTTTCATGGACTTTGAGTTGGTTATTGTCGGTGTGGTAATGACCCTGAAATTCCACTTTGCCTTGTACTGATATCACCTCGGCGACAGGGGCAAGGCAAGATGCATTTACCTGGCCTGTCAGCACAAGCAGCAAGGTGATCAAGTATTGAACAGGCCTTATCGATGGAACCAAGGCTATGAGATGGCTGCCAGACTTTCTAAAGGTGCTTCCATCGAGCCCTCCATCGGATTTCCCGTAGAGCTTTTTGGTGCCAGAAAGCGGTACAGTGAAGATGCGATCTAAACAAGTTGGAAGATTAAAAAAAGATTGATCGGTCTGCAGACGACAATCCATGCTGACTCCGTTTAGTTGGATGGTAGGGTTAGTTAGTGCTCATCCAGAAACGCTGGTTTTTGATGGGCACTAACGCAGTACAAGGAAGTACTGCCAAAATCGATCGCCTAAGCGATTGATTTTGCGAACAAAGTAAAATCGATATTTTACTTTGCGACTCCGCGAAACGGCATGGAAGCCGTTTCAGGATGAAAACTATCTTGAAAAACACCGATATTGGGCCACGGCACCTTCCATGGGTCGTCAGCACTACATGTTTTTGTCGTTTTTTACTTGCTGATTTGCTTTGCTTTTGATTTACCTTTTTACAGTTTTTTTTCTATTTTCAGTTTGATCATTTTGGCCGCCTTTATTGGTTCAAAATCGACTCAAAGCGGAAAATGCATGAATGCTCCATTAAATTTCAGATAGTTTTACTTTCTGATAAACCTCTGTCAACTGCAACACATAGATACATTGCATCTCAGTCAAAATTCGGAATCATTCTGCGCTTGTTGCCAGCTCGGAAATATAACTGCGCGGCTTGTCAAGCAAAATAAATGTAAATATTTCACATTTTTTATACCAACTTTTTCACAGTTACCGGTTGTTGGCTAACGTAAGCTACTGACAGTTGCGTTTAAACACGAAGCTAACGAGGGATTGTTCTTTGCGTTTAAACCCGAGTCCAGGGAAGGATTCACCCACCAGTTTTGCGAATGAATGTTCGCATATCGGTTAAGCTACCTCTGCCATGTACAGGTGATAAGGAATATTCATAGGGGATGGATTCTGGCAGAGGTAGCTCCTTTATCTTTTTTAATCTTTCAATTCGTAGAATTTTTAATCTTTACTTTCGCAACAGTTGTGGTTGATTTATACTCCAGCGACTATTCCAAAGCGGGGTTTGCCGGTGTCTGCTATTCAGTTTCTCAATCAGGCGTCCTTACTAAGCTGGCTTAAATCTCTGGGCTTTGAGCACTATATGTGTGGACAATGTGATGGAATACACATATCTGCAGTGCAAATGCAGGACGGCGTGATCGAAAGCCGGTTGTTTCTGGATCATGACCGCCTAATTTACACCACCGAATTGGATATCAGACACTCCACTTTGTTTGCAGCCAGTGCTGAATTGCACCGTCTGAACGCCATTTACGCTAATATCAAATTATTCCTTGATGTAGCCGATACCAGCCCGGCTCGCTTGGTTGTATGCGATACCCAGTGGATGACTGCGGGGCTCAGCAAAGAGCAATTCGACGTATTTTTGCGGTCTGCCATCGAATCTAAACTCGAGCTTTTGGAGCTTCTCTCAAATCTTCACTTTCTTGATATACTCAGTGAGGAGGAAGTCGAAATTTCCTCAGATGTTATTCACTAGGTGTTATTCAGAGCCTGATAGCTGAGCGAACAAGAAATATTCTCTGTTGCCGTCGCTGCCAGTCATGCCACTTGGAAAGTAGTCATGCACGGTAAAGTGGTTCTCTTCAAAGCAGCGTTTAATCTTATTTTCCACTTCAAACCATATCGTTTCATCCCTAATTATTCCACCTTTTTTCCGGCTTCCTGGCCGGGCCTCAAACTGAGGCTTAACCAGGCTGAAAATGATGCTTCCAGAACGCAGGACGTTTTTCAGTTCGGGTATTATCAGGGTCTGGGAAATAAAGCTGACGTCCATCACGGCAACGTCAAAATGATGATTGGGTTGATCTTGCTTAGCTTGGCTTCCAACAGTGGTTTTGAGGTCAGGCTTAACCTTAGTGCTTCTCTTTTCAGCCAAAATGGATGTCAGGTGACGGGCATTACATCCTTCGTAACAAATTACTTTAGGGTGATCTCTAAATTGCGGAGCCAATTGTCCGTGGCCGACCTCAATACCGACTACTGTTGCTACGCCGCTTTCCAGCAGGACTTGAGTAAAGCCACCGGTTGACTGGCCAATATCCAAAGCCCGGTAACCGGCTAAATTGACCGGATGCCTGGTTATGGCACCCTTCAGCTTCAACGCCGCTCTGGACACATAGTGCTGTAAGGGGTGGTCTGAAATTTTGATGGCAACATCCCTTTGCACAAGAGAGTTTGCCTTGCTAATGAAGCTCCATTGGTCACCTTGCTTGACCGCCACTAAGCCCTCACTAATCAGTTGCTGGGCCTGAGCCCGGGAGCGACATAGATTTCGTTCCGTTAGTAGCTTATCTAAACGACTCTTTGGTTTATCTTCAAATGACAAATCATTAACCTGAGTAACAATACTGAATAACTGTGAAGTATAGAATGTGAGAATTTGAAATACAGATGTCCAGGTCGCAAGGCTATGTTGATATCCGCTAGCCACACGACGACCTAACGCTAACAAGGTGGTATGCATAATAATATTCAGTTTATGTAATGCTGGCAGAACTTGGTGGATTATCCATTCCAGACCTTGAGCGGGCAAACCCACTTTGCTATGATGCGCGCCTCATTGCTTCTAGTGAGTCGGTCGTCTGGGCTTCCCGAATAGAAAGATACTGGTTATAAATTACTGGTTGAAGGTAAGGTTAGTGGCAAGTTCAGCCTGTTTTAAAATGCTTGCTGACAAGAGAATGGTGCCGGCTAAGGGAGTTGCTAAGAAAGCAATAAAGCACAACTGAAAAGGACAAAAAAAGGCCACAAAAGTACAATAGAGCACAAATTTCACAATAAAATTAAAAGACAAAATTAAGAGTGCGAAATTATGGTGGGCCTTGTCGGTCCCCCCGCAACAATAAACCGTGAACCTGGTCAGGCCCGGAAGGGAGCAGCCACAACGGTCGATTTGGGTGCCGGGGTGTGGCTGGCAGGGCTCGCCTCCATTCTAAATCAATCCTTGTCTGTTGTGTTACTGATCACTTAACCACTGCGCGACGATTATTTTTTACTTCTCCCTCCCTGTTTTACTAATAGCTTATTTGTTTTACTAAGTTAACTTACTCAGATGATTGCCACTGTTAACCCTCAGCATTGTTTTAAATCCTGGTTGATTTTGTCGTTAGCGAAAGCGCTGTAATTAAGGCCTAATGCAATTGAATCCGCTTCTGGACGCTGCAAGATGGCCATGCTACTGTGGCCGCCTCAGTTAACCCTCTTTTAATTGGTCATGAATTAGGTCATGTCATATCAGGTTCTGGCCCGGAAGTGGCGTCCTCAGAATTTTCAGCAGATGGCTGGTCAGGAGCATGTGTTAAAGGCCCTGACTAACGCTCTGGATCAAGAACGTTTACACCATGCCTATTTGTTTGCCGGAACCCGTGGGGTTGGTAAAACCACGATTGCCAGGATATTTGCTAAAAGCCTGAATTGTGAACAAGGGATTTCCAGTCAGCCCTGCGGAGAGTGCTCGGCTTGCCTTGAAATCGCTGAGGGCCGCAGTGTTGATTTAATAGAAATTGATGCAGCATCACGGACCAAAGTTGATGATATGCGAGAACTGCTGGATAACGTGCAGTATGCGCCAACCCGCAGTCGCTATAAGGTGTATCTGATCGATGAAGTTCATATGTTGTCCAATTCGAGCTTCAATGCGCTATTAAAGACATTGGAAGAGCCTCCTCCCCACATCAAATTTTTGTTGGCCACCACTGACCCACAAAAACTGCCGGTTACCGTGCTGTCCCGCTGCTTACAGTTTAATCTGAAGAATCTATCTCCTGAGCGCATCGTTAAACATTTGCAGCACATTGTCAGCGCTGAAACCATTGCAGCTGAAGAACCTGCTTTATGGGAATTAGCAAAGGCAGCGGATGGCAGTATGAGAGACGCACTCAGCCTGACTGACCAGTGCATTGCTTTTGGCAATGGTGAGATTACAGCAAAAGATGTACTGGAGATGCTGGGCTCCATTGAAAAGCATGTGGTGGTTGAGTTACTGCAAATACTGGCCGGAGGGCAAACCAGGCTGTTGCTGCAGAAGGTCGGTGACATCGCTGAGTTCAGTCCTGATTATGCTTACATTCTGCAAACAATGGCCGAACTATTGCACCGAGTGGCAGTAGAGCAGATGGTGCCCGGAGCTATTGACAATAGTTTTGGCGACCAGCAACAAATTGCGGCGCTCGCTAGCCGCATGACCGCTGAAGATACTCAGCTTTTTTACGAGATCGCTCTGGTCAGTCGCAGAGATCTGGTCTATGCCCCTGATCCGCGCACTGGCTTTGAGATGGCCTTACTGAGAATGCTGGCTTTCCGTCCCAATGCCCAACCCGGACAACTACTAGTCAATAACGGCCCTGGTTCAGCCCAGGACTTTGATCCGTGTGCTGATGCAGAAACACAGTCTGGCAATAGCCAGGATGCCGGCAATAGCACCTACCACAATGAAGTTAACCAGAAAGATGGAGAACCACCCTTTACCTCTGCGATGACCAGCGGACATGCACCGCCGAAGCAAACATCGACACAACCTTCAGCTTCTGTTGGACAACAAACCAAAGACGAACAAGCTGCCAGAGATGAAATCCCGGAGTCAGAGTCGGTTCATTCTGGCGAAACCATGTCAGTAGAAGGACGCTATGCTGAAGAAACTAATTCCAGGGTAGGAGAAAACGCCATAACTGGCCCCGATAATCTTGTCTCTATGTCTCCCCGTCCTTCGACTATTCCTGATAGCCAGCCAGCAAATTCTGAAAACCAACTCGTAGAATATGATAATCAGGTATCCACCTCCGATAGTCAGGCAATAAGTGCTGGGTATGATTTCCCACCCACAGAAAGTAAGGACTCATTAAGATCGCTTAGCGACACAGACAGTTCGACTGACAAAGTCTCTTTTAGTTCCAGCGGTGGGACTGCAACAGAAACAGTGGCATACACAGAAGAAGTAGAATCAGAGGCGAATTTAGAAAAATCAGAGGAAAGCGATGATGATCAAGCCGAACTCCTGGTCGATGAAAGCCTGGATATTGACATTGAGCAATTGGGTCGGATGCACAACCAAACCGAACCTTTGCTATCAGCTCAACCCTGGTCAAAAGTACTGACTCAACTCAACCTTAAAGGAATGACCTATAGTCTCGCCCAGCGCTGCGTGTTGCAGAATGTGTTGGGGGAGCGCCTTGAATTCCTGATTGACGATGATCATTTTGATTTTTTTAATCAACTCCAGCAAAACCGTCTCACAGCAGCACTCTCGGAATTCCTTGGTAAAACGGTTAGAATTGTAGTGACCGCAGGCAAAGCAGAAAGATTGTCACCCTTGCAGGAAATAGAAGCTGAGCGGGCCGAATTACAGGCAATTGCTGAGCAAGAAATCAAAGAAGATCCAAATGTAATTCAACTTATTGAGCATTTCGATGCCTCGGTCATCGAAGGCTCAGTGGCTCCCGTACTCAAAGGAAAACAATAGGTAAAGAAAAACAATAGGGAAAATCAAAATCTAACCCATTCGATAGCTATGAAAGACCAGCAATTAAACCAACTCCAGCAAGCTTTACAACTGAGGTGAGCAAATGATCAATGGCGATTTGGGCGACATCATGAAACAAGCCCAAAAACTACAGGAAAAAATGCAACAAGCCCAGCAAGAATTGTCTACTGTGGAACAAACGGGAGAAGCTGGTGGTGGCTTAGTCAAGGTTAAAATGACGGGCCGACATGACGTCAGGAAGGTTGAAATTGACGACTCGTTGATGACAGAAGATAAGGAAATATTAGAAGATCTACTCGCCGCTGCTGTTAATGATGCGGTGCGCAAAGTAGAAAACTTCAGCAAAGAGAAAATGTCGGGAATGGCCGCCGGTATGGGAATTCCACCAAACTTTAAAATGCCGTTTTAAGTCTGTGGTTACCAGATTAACCCCCGCACTCGACAACTTGATTCATTGCCTGGGATATCTACCTGGGGTCGGACCGAAGTCGGCTACCCGTATGGCGCTGAGTTTGCTTGAGCGTAACCAGGATAAAGCCGCACAACTGGCCATTGCTTTGGGTGAAGCCTTAAATAAGGTTAAACGTTGTACCCAATGTAACAATTTTAGTGAACAAACCCTTTGCATAGTTTGCGCCGATAGCCAGCGTGATGTGAAATTACTTTGTGTGGTTGAATCGGCCACGGACGTAGTAGCGATCGAGCAGACCGCCAGTTTCAAAGGCCGCTATTTCGTACTGATGGGGCATTTGTCACCGTTGGACGGTATCACCGCTGAAGACATTGGCATTGACAAATTGCAGAATTACCTGCGCCAGCATCCCGATGTGGAAATGATTATTGCTACCAGCACCACGGTCGAAGGAGAGACGACCGCTCATTATATCGCTGAAGTGGCCAAAACTATGGGTATTACCGTCACCCGTCTGGCCCATGGAATCCCCATGGGTGGCGAACTTGGAATGATCGACGCAAGCACATTGAGTTATGCCCTTGAGGGCCGTAAGAATATGTTTGATGCCAAATAAATCCCGCTGCTGTCAGTTCAGGGCGCCACTTCCATTTTTGACCCGTTCAGCTATATGAATCATCCAGCTCTATGAACAAATCAGTGAGTGTTGCCGAACCTGCCGTCACTTGGGTTGACAGCCAGCACCAGTTGGAAGCTGCTCTCAGTCAGATCACCAGCACAACCATAGCGATAGACACCGAATTTGTCAGAACCAACACCTATTTCCCCAAGCCGGGTATTATTCAGCTGTGTGTTGATCACCTGATTTTATTGATTGATCCTCAAACTATCGATGATTGGTCTCCCTTGTCCGCACTGTTCAAGGATCCGCATGTATTGAAAGTGATTCATGCCTGCAATGAAGATTTGGAGTTGTTTTACTGTCAGGGTATTGCTCAACCCAAGCCATTGTTTGATACCCAGATTGCATTTGCTTTGCTAGGTGGTGAACTAAACCAGGGTTTGCAAAAAATGTTGCAGTCGGTCTTGAACCTTCGGTTGGAGAAACATGCGACGCGATCTGACTGGACTCAACGACCGTTGACCGAAGCGCAATTAAGCTATGCAACGGAGGATGTTCGTTATTTGTTACCACTGTGGCGCAAACTACAACAGCGGTTAACGGTTGAAGACAAGTTGTTTCTGGTACTAGACGAAGGGGAATGCTTAACAGAGCAAGCCGACTATCCGTTGCCTGACCATCTTGTCTATCAAAAGCTGCGTGGTGGTTGGAAGTTAAAACTGCCAGCACAGAAACTATTGGCACGCCTGGCTGCATGGAGAGAGCAAACGGCTCGTCAATTGAATCGACCCAGAGGCTATATTTGCACTGACGAAGACCTGCTTCAGATTGCGCAGTACCAACCAGCCAGCCTGAACCAACTCTCCCAAACAAGCAGTATTCGCGGTAGTGGCCTGAGGAGACATGGGAAGGTCATCCTTGACCTGGTTAAAAACCACCATATAAACCAAGAGAATATTGTTAGCGAAGATACAGTGGTCACCGCTATGGAGACTGACGACAGTAATGTAGCGACTAACTTTATACCTATCCGGGGTCCACTACCTAAGCAAACCAAGGATATTTACAAAGCTGCGAAACAACTGGCAGCGCAAATTTCAACAGCCCATAATATTCAACCCACTTTATTGGCGAGTCGCTCTATGTTGGAAGAATGCTTACACTGGCATTTAAATCAGCATCAAGGCGCGCTACCGCAGCTAATGAAGGGTTGGCGTCGACAGCGGGTCGGGGACAGTTTATCGGCGCTAATAGTTGAAAAGTTGGCACAGATCGGGGAGGGGACTTCCGGGCGGCCAGAACTAATTAAACAGACGAAGAAGTAAATTATTAGGTCATTGATAATGGACAAAGCCACCAAAACAACTACTATTCCCAAGCCCTGCCTGATATCCGTTTATAAAAGCAAAAAAAAAGATGAGATGTATTTGTTTGTCGCTAAGCAGCAGGGGTTTAGCCAATTGCCGGATTCATTGCTTAAAGTGTATGGCCAGCCCGAGCCGGTGTTCGATTTATTACTCACCCCAGCTAAAAAACTGGCAAGAGCTGATGCAGTGGAAGTGCTCAATGAGATTAACGAACAAGGGTTTTATTTACAGATGCCGCCAGCAGACAATGAAGTGGCAGATTTAGTTAAGCTAAAGGAGCAGATGCCTGCTAAAGGTCGGATCTCTGATTGAACACTAAACAGCAAGCAAGGATAGCGGAACCCAACTGGTGGCAGCAACCTCTGGCGCAATTAAAGCCTGAGCAGTGGGAGCAGCTATGTGATGGTTGCGGTAAATGCTGCCTCCACAAACTCGAGAATGAGGATACCGGTGAAGTCTTCCTGACTGCGGTTGCTTGTCAGTTTCTTGACCAGGACCGGGTACGTTGCGGCTGTTATCAAAGCCGGTCTGCCAAAAATCCGGACTGCTTAGTAATTACACCTGAGAACATCAATCAATTGGCACCATGGCTACCCAAAACCTGCGCCTATCGCTTGCGCCATGAAGATCAACCCTTGCCTGGTTGGCACCCCTTGTGTTCGGGTGTGTCAACTTCGGTAGAAAAAGCAGGCCAATCAGTCAGATATCGTTGTCTCAGTGAACGTGAAGTTGATGCAGACCAGGATTGGCAAGAACTCATATTACCGGATTTAATCTGAAGCAACCCAGCGAGCAATCCAAGCAAGAAAAATAAATGCGGATCTGGCGTTGTTTTTTGAGATTGACCTTGGACAACATTCAACACAAAAGAAGCAACAGGGTTTCCCATGCTAAATGATTTTGATTATGTCGTTGCCTGGTGTGTTTACTTCGTCTGTGCGGTCGGGCTTTATTGGTGTTTAGGACTTGTATTTCGGTATTTCAGGCCCAAAGCTTTGGAATATTTAGCCCGGAGCCTGATTGCAGTGGCTTTGTTTACGCCCGCGATGACCGTCCCCGAGCAGAACCTGTGGGCACCAGCATTGATTGTGGCTATTTATAGTTATGTGCAGGATGATGTCCTGTTAGCTACTCAGGCCGCTATGTACATGGTCAGCGCCTGGTGTGTCATTGCGCTATTGCTAATGCTGGCCCATTTGGTCGGTAGACTAAGGGGTGCTAAAAAAGCAGATGGTCAGCATGAAAATACGGCTCACCCACCACAAAACCATACCATGGCCACAGCATCAGCCAGCAGTAATGGGTCTTCTGATGCGGCCAGTAAACCTTGATACTAAGCTCTGTTTAGCTGGCGTTTGGTCGTAGACAATTAATGTCTCCGAAAATTGAATGATGCTTGCTCTAAAGCGATAAAAATCAATAGATTCTTCTTCTTATTTTATTCTTGTTCTACGTTTGCGCGTTGTGGCTATTGAAAAACCTGCTATAACTTTAGGTTAGGTTCTCATGATTGTTCATTTTTATGCCCCAAGCCACATGCGTGAATTTCTGCTTATGAACCCCCATTGCCACCACCAACAGGAACCCACTAGTCGCCATCGTCTGCGTTGGGTTTGGTCCATTATTACCGCCATCATTTTTTCAGCTTTATGGCCAGGTTTTTCTTCGGCTGAGATGAGCTTACCCGCTTCTGCCGATGTCAGGGTACTGATTGATATCTCGGGCAGTATGAAAAAGAACGATCCTAATAATTTACGTCGGCCCGCATTAAACCTGATAACTGAACTTTTGCCCGAAGGCGATGTGGCAGGAGTTTGGACTTTTGGGAAATTCGTTAACGAATTGGTCAGACATCAACCGGTGAATGAACAATGGCGTCGGTTAGCCCGGGAAAAAGCCAACGAAATTAACTCTGTTGCTTTGTTTACCAATATTGGAGCGGTGCTGGAAAAAGCCTCCGAGGATCTGGTGGCCGGGCAGGACTATTCCAACACTCATTTTATTTTACTCACGGATGGGGTGGTTGATATCTCCCAGACGGCCGCCGAAAACGTGGCTGAGCGGGAACGAATTCAGACCGAAGTGATTAAACGCTTTAAGGGCCTGAAAGCTAAGATCCATACGGTTGCGTTGTCAAAGAATGCGGATCAGGTCATATTAAAAAAGCTCTCGGTTGAAACCGATGGCGTCGCCGCACTGGCGGAAACCTCAGAGGAGTTGAGCCGGGTTTTTTTACAGGCGCTTGAAAGAGCTTCGCCTTCTGAAGAAGTGCCTATCGAGGACAATGGCTTCACCGTGGATTCAAGTGTGGAAGAATTTACCGCTTTGATATTCCGTGCTCAAGGGGCCGGAGCTACCGGCCTCACAGAACCTACGGGAAAGCAGTTTTCAGCTAACGAATTTCCACAACATGTAAAGTGGTTCCAACAGCCCGGCTACGATTTGATAACCGTCAAACAACCTCTTGAAGGTGAGTGGAAGCTGGATGCTGAACTGGCTGAAGGTAGCAAAGTAAAGGTGGTCAGTAATCTCCGGCTGGTATTTGATCCATTGCCGGGTAATTTTTATGCAGGGGATCAATTGGAGATTCGAGCAGGTTTTTTTGAAGACGGTCAGCAAGTACTAGCCCCTACATTTCTGGACATAGTGACCATGAACGTGACGATTACCACTGAAGACGGCAAATCGGGTACCAAGGAGATTTCAAAACCCGGCGAACCACCCAGAGATGGTATTTTCCGAGAAAAAATCACCCGCCTCAAAAAGGTAGGACGCTATCAAGTCATGGTTGAAGCGGATGGTCGCACGTTTAAGCGCCAGAGCAGACAACTCATCCAATTGAATCCGCCCATGGGAGCCGAGTTGGAGGCAACCGGAACTGGGAGCGACACTCGTTACCGGGTGTTAGTGAATGCACTGAGCCCTAATATCAACATCCCCGATACCGCCTTAGTTGCAAAAATAAAAGCGCCTGATGGCGGTAATTTAATCAAATCAGTTCCATTTAATGTAGAAACCGATCGTTGGGAATTGGCAATAGAACCTTCTAAGGGCGATGGTATTTATCAGCTCTCCCTCAGGGTCGACGGGGTGACCTTAAATGGAAGTCAATTCCGTTTTGAACCCGATCTGATAACGGCGGAATTTCCCCGTCAAGAAGCCTCACCCAATGAATTTCGCTCACTGATCGATGCCGAACAAACCGCAGTCATGAATGACGTGTTAGCGGAAGAAGCGAACATTCAAGCTATGCCAACGGAGCAGCCCAGCTTAGCAGATAACAATGAGGTAAAGCCTCAGGAAGAGGGTGATAGCCCGCAAGAAGAATCCGGGCTGAGTACTATGCTGATGATTGCAATTGGTGGCGGCGTTTCGCTGTTGGCCATTCTGGGTGGGCTTGGCATTTGGTTGTTCAAGCGTAAAAAGACAGAAGATAATCTCATTAAAGAACGCACCTCCAAAAAAGAACTCAGCAATGAAGATGGGCTGGATGCAGAACCCGATCTGGAAGATGAAATAGAACAGCTTGAGCAGGCACCGGTGCCGGAAGAACCTGAGCCACCAGCTCAGGATGATACTGACGAAATGGCTTTCGCTCTTGATGATAATGAGATCTCAGATGATTTGGATATCCCCGACATAGAGCCAGCTCCTGAGCCCGAGCCGGGCCCGGCAGCGGAAGCCGAAGAGCCCATACCTGCAATGGAAGCAGAAGAACCTGAACCTGAAGAGGATGATGACGAGTTCAATCTGGAAGACTTCGATATATCCGATACAGACGATTTACCCCCACCGGAGGAGGATGACAAGAAAACATAGTGCAACACGGCATAGTCATTTTTGAAAAGCAGGTTTGCGCCATTCGTTCAGTCAGACACCGACCTGGACAGCGTCTACTTTTGCTCTATTGATAAAATATATATTCCCAACCTAAACTGAAGAGATTGTCATGCCCTTTGGGGGGCTTAAGTAAGATAATCTAGCGTTATATCGACAGACGAAACAGATTCCTTTGTAGCTAAAGTTATAGTTATGGTTGTAGTTATAGTTTTAGTTAAAAAAGATGCTTTCGATGTTTGAAAGGTTCGCATATACCGGGTTTATAAGAAACAATTGACAGGTGGAGGGACTATGTGTGAATTACTGGGAATGAGCGCGAATGTTCCCACGGATATATGCTTTTCGTGGGCGGGAATGATACCTCGTGGTGGTGAAACAGGGCCTCATAAAGACGGCTGGGGCATCGCTTTTTATCAAGGCAAAGGCTTGCGGGAATTTCGCGACCCCTTTCCCAGTTGCCGCTCTGAAATAGCACGTTTCGTGCGGGACTTTCCGATCAAGAGTCATGTGGTGATCAGTCACATCCGCCAAGCCAATGTGGGTGATGTTTGTTTGCAGAATACCCATCCCTTCATCCGGGAATATGCTGGCTTGTATTGGTGTTTCGCCCACAATGGCCAACTCAGTCGCTATGATGATTTGCAATGTCAACGCTTTCGTCCCGTCGGTACTACCGATAGCGAGCATGTTTTTTGCTGGTTAATGGATGCGGTGGCTAACGAATGTAAAGATCCACTGGATGTTGTTTGCCTGAGTCAGTTGTTGTACCGCCATTGCAGTTCGCTGCGGGAGCGGGGGGTTTTCAATATGCTGTTGTCAAATTCTGAATATCTGTTTGCTTATTGCGGCAGTAAGCTGCATTGGATCACTCGCAAGGCTCCCTTTGGTAAGGCCGCCCTGTCGGATGATCAGGTCACAATCGATTTTGCTGAGCACACCACACCCCGGGATCGGGTGACAGTCGTCGTAACTGCACCGCTAACCCTGGATGAAGAATGGCACACCATGGAAGAGGGTGAATTACTGGTATTTAAGAATGGCGAATTGGTCTCTCAACTGAAAAACGATGATGAATTGAGTCAATCCATGGTCAGCCACGGTTAGCCCGTCATCACTATGTTTCGCCATCCTAAGTGTTACCCATATCCGTAACAACTCTTCGCCATTGTTACCACTTGTCACTGTAACGGATTGCCATTACGACGATTTGTTATCAAAACCACTAGACAGTAAACCGGCCTGTGCCTGAATTTACTGCTCCATTTCAGCGGCTGTAAAAATATCAGCAAATAATGGGCTGGTGAGATATCTCTCAGCCATATCTGGCAAAATAACCACAATGGTTTTGCCTTCATTTTCCGGCCTTTCAGCCACTCTGACCGCAACGGCCGCTGCTGCTCCGCATGAGATGCCACATAAAATACCTTCTTCTTTCATCAGTCGGTGAGCGTACTCCATGGCTTCTTCATTAGTTACTTGCTCCACTGCATCCACTAAATCCAAATCCAGGTTCCTCGGCACAAATCCCGCTCCAATTCCCTGAATTTTGTGCGGGGAAGGCTTGGGCTCTTCTCCGTTCAGGGTTTGTGTGATGACGGGAGAACTTACCGGCTCCACTGCAATCGATGTCAATGCTTGCTTTTTGGTATGTTTGATGAATCGGGATATGCCCGTTATTGTGCCTCCGGTCCCCACGCCGGCGACCAGGATATCGATGTCGCCATTGGTGTCCTCCCAGATTTCAGGCCCTGTGGTCTTCTCATGGATTTCAGGGTTAGCGGGATTATCGAATTGTTGTAGCATAAGATGGGTTTTGGGGTTACTGGCGGCTATTTCCTCTGCTTTGGCAATGGCACCCGGCATCCCTTTCGGACCTTCTGTTAACACCAGTTCTGCCCCCAACGCTTTGAGAATCTTGCGGCGCTCAAGACTCATGGTTGCAGGCATGGTCAATTTAAGTCTGTAACCCCGGGACGCTGCGACAAATGCCAATGCAATGCCGGTATTGCCGCTGGTGGGTTCCACCAGGGTCATGCCAGGTTTTAGTAACCCTTTGTCTTCGGCTGCCCAAATCATACTGGCACCTATTCTGCATTTTACCGAATAAGCGGGGTTGCGGCCTTCAATTTTTGCCAGAACACGTCCCTTGGTAATGCGGTTAAGACGCACCAACGGGGTATTACCAATGGATCGGGAATTATCTTCAAAAACAGGCATTGGGAGCTCCTTATTCGGTTTGTTGGATGGTCTGAAGAGGTTGATACAGGCAGCGTTGTTGACAACATAACAGTTATTACACCTAAAGAGTTAAACATACTCACCCTCCGTCTACCCAAGCTGCCGTGGAAATGACTGTAAATTAATTCCTTTGGCACTACGATGAAGGCATACCGGGCTACTGTTATTACCCTTTGATCGGGTAATATAGGCGTCAGATTATCAAGCAATCACCCTGAGGCTGAACTGCACTGCTATTTATAGAAACTAAGGTTTATATAAAATTGGTGGATAAGTCTCAATCAAATCCCCTAAATATTGCCATTTAACAAACTAATCGTCAGGAATGTCTAATGAAGTTTACCGGTACTGAAAATTATGTTGCAACGGATGATTTGCAACTCGCAGTGAATGCAGCCATTTTGTTGCAGCGCCCATTGTTGATCAAAGGCGAACCTGGCACAGGCAAAACCATGCTGGCTGAGGAATTAGCACAGGCTTTGGGCAAGCCCTTGATACAGTGGCACATCAAATCTACCACTAAGGCGCAACAAGGCTTGTATGAATATGATGCGGTTTCCAGACTACGGGATTCTCAACTAGGTGATGAGCGTGTAAAGGATATCAGCAACTATATTAAGCGCGGCAAGTTGTGGGAGGCCTTTAGTGCAAATGAGCAAGTGGTTCTGTTAATTGATGAAGTAGACAAGGCTGATATTGAATTTCCTAACGATCTTTTACTTGAGTTAGATAAGATGGAGTTTCATGTCTACGAAACTCAGGAGGTGGTTAAAGCGAAGACCCGGCCCATCGTTATTATTACCAGTAACAACGAAAAAGAATTACCCGATGCATTTCTGCGTCGTTGTTTTTTTCACTATATCAATTTCCCTGACCAAGATACCATGCAGTCCATCATTGACGTTCACTATCCGGGTATTAAAAAAGGTCTGGTTAAAGATGCTTTGGATATTTTCTTTGATGTACGCAAAGTCTCAGGCCTGAAAAAGAAGCCCTCAACTTCTGAACTAATTGACTGGCTTAAGTTACTCATGGCAGACGATTTGCCAGACGATGTGCTGCGCAACCACGATACCAGCAAAGCGATTCCGCCGCTGTATGGCGCCTTAGTTAAAAATGAGCAAGATGTACAACTACTGCAAAAACTAGCATTTATGGCACGTCGGCACAGTCGTTAAAACAACGGCTGTTAACGTGTCCATAGCTTTGCCTTGCACAACAGACAAAATAACCGGGAGAAACCTGAAGCAAAATGTTAATTAACTTTTTCATGACGTTAAAGCAGCTTCATGTGCCAGCCACTTTACGAGAGTTTCTTGACTTTCTGGAAGCCTTGCAACATCGCTTAGCTTTCGCAAATCTAGACGAATTTTACTATCTCAGTCGCACCTGTCTGGTGAAAGATGAAAAGCATTACGATAAGTTCGACAAAGCCTTTGGTGCTTATTTTAAGGGTCTGGAGGATTTGGACATGTTGCTGGAAGCATTGATCCCTGAAGACTGGCTGCGTTCACAATTTGAAAAACAACTCAGCGAAGAAGAGCGAGCCGATATCGAAAGTCTGGGCGGACTGGAGGAATTGATTGAAGCTTTCAAAAAACGGTTGGAAGAGCAGAAGGAACGCCATGAAGGAGGAAATAAGTGGATAGGGACGGGAGGTACATCGCCTTTCGGTGCTAACGGTTACCATCCCGAAGGCATTCGTATAGGTCAGAACAAATCCCGCCACAAGCGCGCGTTAAAAGTCTGGGAGCAACGTGGATACAAGGATTTGGACGATTCACTAACCCTTGGTATCAGGAATATTAAGGTGGCCTTACGTCGCTTGCGCAAGTTTGCCCGACAAGGTGCTGAAGAAGAACTGGATCTTAATGATACCATTCGCAGCACGGCAGAAAATGCAGGATATTTAGATATTAAAATGGTACCAGAGCGCCATAATGCGGTAAAAGTCTTGCTTTTTCTTGATATCGGCGGTTCGATGGACCCCCATGTGAAAGTATGCGAAGAATTATTTTCAGCAAGCCGAACCGAATTCAAACATCTCGAACATTTTTACTTTCATAACTTTATTTATGAAGCGGTTTGGAAAAGCAATATCCGCCGTATGAGTGAAACCACACCCACCTTCGATCTGCTCCACACCTATAGTTCGGATTATCGGGTTATCTTTGTGGGTGATGCCAGTATGGCACCTTATGAAATTACTCATTCAGGCGGGAGTGTAGAACATTGGAACGAAGAAGCCGGAGTTGTTTGGATGCAGCGGATTAAAGAGAAATTCAATAAAGTGATTTGGTTAAATCCAATGCCTGATGCCTATTGGGGACCGGGTGGTTCGATGGGTATAGTACAGCAACTGGTAGAAGGTAAAATGTACCCTTTGACCATTGAAGGTCTTGAGAGGGGGATGAAATACCTGAGCAAGTAACAGAGCAAACAACAAATAAGGCTGGGTCAAATCTATAGGTTTTGTACTATCGATAAGCTGCCAACGGAAGAATTATTGTCCGTTTTTTTCATTCACTGGTTTCCATGTTGATCTTAGGTAATTCGGGTTTTTCCATGTGAATTTTACTTTTGGGTGCGATTACTTTAGCTTTGCCATCCACAACCACCTCGCCGGTTTGATTCATAATACTGCAAGCAATGACCACTCTGCCTCTTTCCAGTTTTTGAACCACCTCAATGGAAACAACCAGAGAATCGCTGATCTTAATCGGTTGTAGAAAGCGCAGAGACTGCTCCAGGTATATGGTTCCCGGACCGGGTAGGATGTTGGTAACAGCGGCTGAAATCAATGCCCCAGACCACATGCCATGACCAATGCGTTCTTTGAAAACACTGCTGCCAGCAAAATCAGAATCCAAATGAAATGGATTGAGATCACCAGTGACGGTAGCAAACAAAACAATTTCATCTTCGGTTAGCGTGCGAGTGTAGGTCGCTTTATCGCCAATGACCAATTCGTCGTAGGTCGTGTTTCCGATTAGAGGCATAGGGGTTATTTGTCCGGTTTTAGGTGAGCGATAGCATCAAGTCTAGCTCAACTTTTGAAAATTGGGGATTTGCTCACAGAAAATTCCTGACATAAATAATGATTTTCAGCCTGTTATGGTGCTCCTTATATTCCGATTGTTAATTCTGGCGGCCAAACACAAACCATTATTTGCAAAATAGGTACCATTTGCAAAATAGGAACCATTTGCAAAATAGGAACCATTCCACGAAGGGATTAGTTGGTCTCTTTTTTAAATTGA
>JGI12048J13642_10157982_pt1 | contig 20360 bp, 21 predicted proteins | sample ElkSlonscriptome_16_FD_13642 | JGI IMG/M metagenome (IMG submission 13642)
GCCATCCAGCAGCTCTCCAATGCGCTCGATCCCGCGAACCAGTTCGCGGTCGATCAATGATTCGGCGGCTACGAGGATTGCGCCGCCTATGGCCTGAGCGTGCGGCCGGCCCTCAAACGAAAGGGGCGCGACTCACTCAGCCAGCGAATGACGCCATCCGTCCTCAAGCGAAGCCTTGGCAACGTCGAGCGGGCGCAGATGGATGCGACCCTGGATGCGTGCGGCGATGTCCACTGCCTATAGTGTACTGAAGTTGACCACGTCACTTACTTGGAGGAGGGGCGCGTTGCCGCCTTTGGAACCTAGGAACAGTTGCTGCGCTCAAGCCCCGGCTTCCAGCAACTGGCAGCGAGAACGGCGTAGCAGGCCACGATAGTGCTTCCCGACGTCAACAGGGTACGCTATCTCGCCGGGCGGACGCGGGTGTTGGCCCCCTACCTGCTATCGGTGCTGCGAGCGCGGAGCGCAGGGCCGGGCGCCGTCGCTGTCATCGGGGCCTATCACCATCGCAACCTGGGCGATATGACGTTGGCGCGGGCCGTGTGCAGGAGCCTAGACAGTGCGGGGCGAGGCCATACCGTGCGGGATGTGCATCGGTTGCATCATTATCCCTCAGCCGATTCAGCTGTGTTTGGCGGCGGGGCAACCGGAGTTCCCGGTTTGCTCGAGTCGTTTTGCGTCCGACCCGATGCGGAACCACGCCGCACGGTCTTCGCCGGAATGGACTTCCAAGCGGACGTGGACCGTTTCCCGCCGCGCGTGCTGCAGTTCCTCTCTTTCGCGGGTGCCATCTCGGTCCGCAGCCGGCGTCAGCGCGAGAGGCTCAGGCGCCAGCTGAACCGGGAAGACGTGGCGTTCCAGTGGGACCTTGCTTTCGCCTCCGGCCTGCTGGAGGCGGCCCCGCGCCTCCGCGAACGGAACCATCTCGTGTTCGGGGTGAATGTGCTGCCGTTCTTTATGCAATGGGGGGGCGGCCGATTCCGGCCGGGGCACGCCTTGGAGCAATGGTATCGGAGCACCGGCAGCGACATTGCGCCCCACGTTGGCGCCTTAGGACCAGCGTATGTTGACTTCGTTCGCGCTGTGGTCAGTGGCTACGCATCGCGGGGCTATCGAGTTAAGCACATTCCGTTTGCGCTCGAGGACGACTGGTTCGCGCGCGAATGCCTGGCAGGCACGGCCGTGGAGTTTTGTCCTTTCACCCTGCGGCCAAGAACGATCCTTCGTCAGCTGGGCAGCTGCAGTCTCTTCCTGGCGACGCGCTTCCATGCTCATGTCTATGCCCTCATGGCCGGAGTGCCGCTGTTATCGTTTCAGTATGCCGAGAAAGTACGGGACCTCTGGGATGACCTCTGCTTGCCCGGTGAGGCTAGCGTCCAGCGCATGGAGCTAGTCCGATCTCCGGAGTCCCCGCTAGACAAGGGCCTGGGCGGTTCGCCGGCGGCGATCCCGTTCGCTCGCAGGGCGGCGCTGGAGAGGGAGGCGCAGGAATCCCTCGCGTCCTTGCTGAGTGCGTTACCTGGGAAAAATGCGAGAGAGCATGCAGCATGACGAAGCGACCGAGGCTTTTCCTGCCTATTGGGCGATGAACCTTCAAGCGAGCGAGACCAAGCAGACTATGGGAACGATTCTGGTAACAGGTGGGGCGGGCTACATCGGGAGCCACGTCTGCAAGGCCCTGGCGCAGCGGGGCCACACGTCCGTAACGTACGACAACCTGGTGTATGGACACTCGTGGGCAGTCAAGTGGGGGCCCCTCGAGGTGGGTGACATCGCCGACCGCCAGGCGCTGGAAGACGTGGTGGCGCGGCACGCCCCGGAGGCCGTCATCCACCTGGCGGCCTACGCCTACGTGGGGGAGTCGGTGGCCGACCCCGGCAAGTACTACCGCAACAACGTGGCGGGCTCCCTGACCCTGCTCGAGGTTCTGCGGGACCGCGGCGTCGGACGACTCATCTTCTCCAGCACCTGCGCGGTTTACGGTATCCCGGAGATGACGCCCATCGAGGAGGACGCGCCGCTCGCGCCCATCAATCCCTACGGGGCTTCCAAGCGCATGATCGAGCAGATGCTGGCCGACTTCCACACCGCGCACGGGTTAGACTCGGTGTCCCTGCGCTACTTCAACGCGGCAGGCGCCGACCCGGACGGGGAGATCGGAGAGGCCCACGACCCGGAGACCCACCTGATCCCCCTCGTGCTCGACGCGGCCGAGGGCACGCGCCCTCAGGTGATGGTGTACGGTGACGACTACGACACCCCGGACGGCACCTGCATTCGCGACTACATTCACGTGTCCGACCTCGCTGACGCCCACGTCCGCGCCCTTGACTGGCTGCAGACCCAGCAGGGCGCCCAGGCTTTCAATCTCGGCAATGGGCGCGGCTTCAGCGTGCAGGAGGTGATCGACAGCGTCCGCCGGGTCACTGGCAGGGCGGTGCCGGTGGAGATCGGCCCGCGCCGTCCGGGTGACCCGCCGCAGTTGGTGGGCAGCGCGGACAGCGCTCGCCGGGAGCTCGAGTGGACTCCCGCCCATGGGGAGCTGGATGCCATCGTCGAAACGGCCTGGCGTTGGCACCAGCACCGGCGCGCGTTGGCTGCCTAGTTCCGGACGCCCAGTCCCGAGGAGTCGATGATCGTCTCGCACCGTCACCGGTTCATCTTCCTGAAGACCCGCAAGACTGCCGGCACCAGCATCGAGGTAGCACTGTCCAGGTACTGCGGGCCAGAGGACGTGGTCACGCCCGTTTCCCCGGACGACGAGGCGGTGCGCCGGGGGCTCGGCACAGGGCCGCGAAACTACCGTCGGTCGATGCGTTCCCTGCGCCCGCGGCACATCCCGACACTCCTGCGCGGGCGATGGCCGGTCTTGTACTGGAACCACATGACGGCCCGTGAGGTGCGGGATCGGGTGGGCGCCGCCACCTGGGATGGGTATTTCAAGTTCGCGTTTGAGCGGGATCCGATGGAGCGCGTACTCTCCTACTACCACCACCGGGCGCATCAGGAGATGTCGCTGGCGGACTTCGTGGAGACCGAGCTGCACCGTTGCCTCAACCACCCCATCTACACCCTGGACGGGGCGCTGTGCGTCGACATGCTCGGGCGCTTCGACCACCTTGAGGAGGACCTGAAGTTCGTGACCGCGCACCTGGGGCTTCCCTTCGACGGCCGGATGCCGCGCCTGAAAGGAGGCTTTCGGAGTGACCGCCGGCCGCCCGGAGAAGTGTTCACGGCCTCGCAGAGCCGAATGATCCAGGAGTTCTTCCGCGAGGAGTACGCACTTCTGGCGGCGCCGCGGTGGCCCGCTGGCGCGGTCGAGGGAGCTGCCTGAGGCGGGCGACCCGCCAACTCCACAGGCCATGCCCATGAAGCTTCTCATCCTCGCTCTGCGGCGTTCCGGCTCCACCATCTTCTGGAGCACCTTCCGCCAGGACCCGCGGCTCGTGTGCTACGACGAGCCCTTCAACCGCCGCCTCATGGAGCTGCCGCGAGCGCACGAGAAGGGGACCTTGGACGAGTACCTGCGGCTGCTCGCGGCTGATCCGCAGGGCTTCTGGGAGCGCTACACCCCTGTCGACCGGGTCGACGAGGTACGCCCGGGGCTCTCGGACCGGCAGGCCGGCTACCTGCGCTACCTGGCTGACAGCCAAGACCGGGTGGTGATGGACCTGACGCGCTGCCACTTCAAAGTGGAGGCCCTGAAGCAGGTCGTCCCGGAGGCGTTCGTCCTCCACCTGCACCGCGCGCCGGCGTCGTTCGCCACCTCGCACCTGAGACCCTGGATCGCCCAGGCGGAGCGCCGGTGGCTGCGGATCGGGTCGCCGCGGGAGGCCTTCTGGGGTCACGATCCGCGCTGCAACGGCTGGGGCCTCGAGGAGGTCATGGGCACAGGGCCGAGGAGCCTCTTTGGCATTCGTCTTCAGGAGCGCGGCTTCGACGCAGAACGCGTCCAGGGCGCGCCCGCTGTCGCGCGGCTGCTGGCGTTCTGGCAGATCCACCACGACGTGGTCGAGGAGGCGGGGCGCCGGTACTTCGGCGAACGCTTCCTCTCGCTGCGTTTCGAGGATTTCTGCCGCGATCCCGAGGACGTGGTCGCGCAGGTGTACGGCTGGATGGGAGAGGAGATGCCGCCCCTGGATTCGGGCGCGGTGCACCCGCCCGCGGGCGCATTCCAGGAGGGCGCGCCAGGATGGACGGAGGCGGCCCGCTCCGTGGGTGTCCCCGATGATCCGGAGCATCTGTTCCGCCGCCTGGCGGGGGCCGATGCCCGTCAGGCGGTCGGCTAGGCCGCACCGCAGGCGCCCCCTGGGTCACCCCTAGTAGAGCATGGTCCCGCAGCTACTGTTTCGTCTGAGCCGGAGGACGCCGTCCCTCTTCGTGATCTCGTCGGGTCGCACCGGCACCAAGGGCGTGGTTGCGCTGCTTGCGCAGTCGCCGCGGATCCTGAGTCTGCACGAGCCGACACCTACCGGCGTGGAAGAGGCTAAGCGCGCCTACCTGGATGGGCTCGAGGGAGGGCGTTACGCGGAATTTCTGCGACGGGCGCGTGGTCAGCGCCTGTTCTATGCCCGGGTGACGGGCCGGAGCTACGCCGAGGCGACAAACATGATCTACCTGGCGCCCCTCATCGCCGAGGAGCTGCCCGGCTCACGCTTCCTGTTCCTGCACCGCCACCCCGGCGAGGTAGTCCGCTCCGGCATGCGCCGGGGCTGGTACGAGCGGCACCCTTGGGACCCGTACCGAATCACGCCGAGGCCCGACGACCCCGCGCACGCCCAATGGCCGGAGTGGGACCCTTTCGAGAAGATCTGCTGGTTCTGGCATGCAGCGAACCGCTACATCCTCGACTTCGTCGCCTCCCTCGACCCGCAGCGGGTGATGGTCCTCAGCTTTGAGGATTACACCGGCGGCGACCTCGAGTCGAAGCGGGCGCTGTTCCGGTTCGCCGGGCAGGAGCCGCCCGCGGACGACCGGCTGACATCCGTCGTGTCCCTTAAGGTGAACGCGCAGCATACCGGGGACTTCCCGAAGTACGCCGAGTGGACCGACGCGCAGCGGGATACCCTGCGTCGGATCGCGGGGCCGACCATGGAGCGCCTCGGCTATGCATGACCGGGTGGAGAACCTGTCCGAGCAGGACTGTTCCAGGTGATCCGTCGGATCCTGCTCTTCAGCGGCGACTTCCTTCCCAAGCTGGGGGGCGTCTCGTACATGATGCACCATCTGGCGAATGCGCTGGTGGACTCTGGTGCGGCCACCCTCGTGGCGCCGCCCCCGCGGCCCGGCCGAGTGGATAGTCGCGTCGCCTACGAGGTTGCCGAGGGGCCGCGGGCAGCCTGGTCGGGGCGTTCTTATTCGCCGTTTTTTCAGGCCGGCATCGCACGGCAGGTCACAGACCTCGCCCGTGGCTTCGGAGCCGAGGCGATCCTGGTCGGCGACCAGGGCTACGCGGCGGCGTACTCGGACGGGGTCCTACAGGCGGCGCGGGCAGTCGGGGTGCCGATCGGGGCCTACTTCCACGGCGCGGATCTGCTGCACCACATCGCCGTGCGGTGTCCCCCTCAGGGCGCCGGGCGGCTTGCCGCGCTGCTGGGTTTCCGAGGCGTGTACGGCCGTACGGATCGCCTGATCCGCAGCGCCCATCCGCTCTTCGCCAACAGCAGCTTCACGGCGCAGCTGGCGAGGGATGCGGGCGCAGAGCGGATTGTGGTGACCGGGTGCGGCATCGACGCCGCGGACTTCGAGCGGGAGCTGGGGCTGTCTCCCGTCTTCGATGCGGAGGCGAAACGCCTCTGGCGCGCCCGATTGGGGCTGCCGGAACGTTACACAGTGGGCTTCGTGGGGCGCCTGGTCGAGTCCAAGAACGTGCAGCTGCTGCTCCGGGCCACGGCGGCGCTGGAGGGAGTGCAGACGCTTGTCTTGGGCGACGGGCCCCAACGGACGGCCCTGAAGGCCCTGGCGGACGAGCTCGGCATCGGTGCCCGCGTGAACTGGCTCGGCAGCCAGGAAGAGCGCCGCAAGTGGGAGTTCTTGCGTGCGATGGACGCGTTCTGCCTGCCGTCGCGGCCGACCGCTGCGGGAGCTGCCGAGGGCTTCGGGATCGTGCTCCTGGAAGCGGCCGCCGCCGGGACCCCTGCCATCGGGGCGCGCAGTGGAGGGATCCCGGACGTGATCGAGGATCAGGTGACTGGACTCCTCTGCGACCCGGACGATGCGGCGGGCCTTGCGGAACGGATCCGCACCCTGCGGGACGACCCCGCGCTCGCGGCCGCCTGCGTCGAGGGACTCCGGGCGCAGATCCGGGAGCGGTTCAACTGGCCGCGGGTGGCGCGCGAAGTGCTGGCGGCCCTCGATGAGGCGCGCAGCGACTCGCCGCATGCTCGGGAGATTTCGTTGTGAGCTCCGCGAACAAGGCGGTGGCCGCGTGACGCAGCGGGCCGGCGCAGACAAGGCCCCGACCACGCATGGCGCCCCCGTGCAGGTGTCCGTCGTCATTCCCGCCTACAACGCCGCGGGCACCATCGGCGATTGCCTCGGATCGGTGCTGGCCGACGAAGAGACGGATCCCGAGATTGTCGTGGTGGACGACGGCTCCACGGACGACACCGCGAAGATCGCGCGGGGCTTCGGGGGCCGCGTGGTGGTCGAGCAGGGGGAGCACCGGGGGGCCGCGGCCGCGCGCAACCGCGGTCTCCAACGCGCGCAAGGAACCTGGGTCAAGTTCCTGGATGCCGACGACGCCCTGGTGCCCGGTGCGCTGGCGCGCCAGCTCAAGGAGGCCCGGGCGCTGGGGGCGCACGCGCGCAGTATCGTGTACGGCGACGCCCTCTGGGTCGACGCCCACGACCGGCCCCTCGAGGCACCCATGCCGGCCCCGCGGCGTCCGGGCAAGGATCCGGTGCTGCACATCCTCACGCAGAGCCCCCTGACCTCCTGCCCCCTGCACCGGCGGGATCTGCTGGAGGAGGTGGGCGGGTTCGACGAGGGGCTCACCAAGGGGCAGGAGCACGACCTGCACCTGCGCCTGGTGTTGGCGGGTGTCGAGCTCGTCCATCATCCGGGCTGGGTGTACCGCTACCGGAACGACAACGCGGGGCCGCGGATCAGCGCGCGCTTCGTCAAAAATGGCCGGCCGCTGGAGCACCTGGAGACCATCCGCCGGCACTGCGCGCTCATCCGCGCCGCGCGGGGCGGTCTCTCCCGCCCAGTGCGCCGGGCACTCGGACGGCGCCTCTGGAGCCTCGGGCGGGCGGTGCTACGGGAGGGCTACCGGGAGGCGGCCACGGAGTACTTCGACGAGGCCCGCAGGCTCGCGGGCCCCCTGGCGGTATCCGGGCGCATGCCCTACCCGCCTCTCGCCTGGACGGTGGGCGCGGAGCGCGCCGAGCGCTCCATGGAGGCGCTCAGGCGCTGGCGGGAGCGGCTGCGGTGAAGAGCGTCCAGCGGATCGGTGTCTACTTCTCGGCCAACGATCGGGTCTACCCGTGGGCCCGGGCGTTCCTCGCCAGCTTCCGAGCCCACAACCCGGACCTGGACCTCGTCCTCATTCCGTTCGACGACGCCTGCGAACGGGTGCTGGCGCTCCGGGAGGAGTACGGCTTCAGCGTGTACGAGGACGCGGCGGGCTTCCCGCGCCTCGAGGCCATCGGCGCGGCGCTGGAGCTCGGGCATACCCCAACCGGTCCCCGCTGGTTCCGGCGCTACGCGGCCTTCTGGGGCCCCCTCGACCGGTTCTTCTACCTGGACGCCCGTCAGGTGGTGCTGGCGGATCTGCGGCCCGCCCTCGAGGCGCTGGATGCGTACGGCTTCGACTTCCTCCACTATGATTGCGAGCTCGACCAGGTCTACGAGCCCGGGCCCTGGCGGCGGGACCTGCTGCGCCGGGGGCGGGCGCGGGGCTTCAACTCGGGCCGGTGGGTGGCCCGCCGGGGGCTCTACTCGCTCGAGGACTTTGAGCGCTTCGGCCGTGAGGCGGCGGCAGTCCGCGACCACCTCAACCCGCGCAACACCGATCAGGCCTTTATCAACTACTGCGTGGACCACAGCGACCTGCGGGTGGGTCACTTGGCGGAGGTCCTGGGCGGCGTGGTCAGCCGGAGCTGGGCGCGGCAACCGGGACGCCTGTACCGCGACGGCGGCGACTGGCGTCTGTGGGACCACGGCGGGCTCGACCACCGCAAGCGCCTCATCCTCCTGCACTGGGCTGGCTACCGGAGGCTAGAGAGCATCCCACACTTCTCCATCTTCCTGCGGTACTGTACCCGGGGTCAGGGCTTTCTCGCGACCCACCGGTTCTCGCTCGCCTTGGGGCTCCGCCGCGTTCTGCGGCTGCCGGCCGACCGCGCTCGAACGGTAAGATCAATCAACTTCGCCTATCGCCAGTTGACCCGGGCGAGATAGCAGGAAGACCACTGGACCAACGCCATGTCGAGCACGACCCATGAACCCCCCGTTTCGCTCTGGAAGAAGGGGGTCCAAAAGCTTCGCAGCATGTTGTCGAGTGGCGCGGCTGCGAAGCGTACTTTCACGAGCTCCGAGGACTACTGGGAGCAGCGCTACGCGGAGGGCGGCGACTCGGGGGTCGGCTCCTACGGCAAGTTCCGGGAGTTCCAGGCGAGCTTCCTCAACGACTTCGTCGCGCGCAACGGGATCCGCACGGTCATTGAGCTTGGTTGCGGGGACGGCAGCCAGCTGGAGCTCGCCGAGTATCCGACCTACACGGGATGCGCAGACCGCCTCTTCCCTGGGATGAAGGTCGTTCTGGTGGTGCGTCACCCCGTGGAGCGGATGTGGTCCGCGCTTGGCAGGCACTGGACGTTCTCTTATCTCCCCAACGTCGCGGATGTGGGGCAGGACCTGGCCTCGATGCTCGCGTTCGCGGACAGGAGGCTGAACGACGCCTATGGCGACTACGACCGGATCCACTGGAAGTGGAGCCGGGTCGTCGGAACCCGCCTGCTTACGGTCCGTTTCGATGATTTCAGGCGGGACTATGCTCGCACGATGCGGCGCATTCTCGAGTTCATCGGTGTCGATAGCGACCTTGACTTCTTTGCGAGCAAGGAGACGAACCGGGCAGGGGTGCCGAACAGGACAAAGGTGAACGTCGAGATGCCGGAGTACTTCCGCTTCTATCTATCCAGGCGCTACGAGGAGCGCACCCGGAGATTCGACGAGCGTACCGGCGGTATGGTCCGGGACTGGGTGGAGGATATAGAACGGTGCGTCGGCGAGGGATCGCAGAAGTGGCACCAAGCCTATCGCCTGCGGCATGCGCTGCGGTACCTTCCGGTGCATTGGGCGCACCGGCTAGGGGATCCCCTCCGCATGCGTTGGAAGAACGCCGGTCTGCGATGCGAGGCGAGCGCGTCGTGATTGCAGCGGTACCGGCGGCGCCGAACTCGTCGTCTCGGTTTCCCCCCCGAGGCCCGCGACGGTCCACGCAAGAGCGAATGAACCTCCTCTTCTACGTGCACGTGAACCGAACGTTGGTGGGCGAGATCACCGGCATTGGCAAGCACATCGTGCGGGTCGTGGGGGAGCTCGTGGCCGGTGGCCAGGTGCACGGGGAGCTCCTGGTGGCGGAGGAGTGGGCGCGCTCGGACGGAAAGCTGGTGCCCGAGAGCGCGCTCCCTGCGGGGCTGCCCCTTGCGGTGCATCCGGGTCGTCAGATCCCCACGGAGCGCCGCTGGAAGCTCACGGGCTTCCCGCGGCTCGACCGCTACGTCGGGGATCACGTGGACTGCGTCTACGCCCCGATGGAGACCTTCCTGCCCATCCGCAAGCGGCCCGTGGCAGTGACCATCCACGACATCCATCCCTTCGAGCCCGCCGTGCCCTGGGCGGGCTCCCGGGCGCAGCGGCTCGCGCGCTGGAAGTGGGGCCGCTGGATCCACCGCGCCATTCAGGAGTCCAGGCTCGTGCTCACTGTCTCCGAGTTCTCGAAGTCGCGGATGGTAGAGCTGCTCGGCGCACCGGCGGAAAAGATCGTTGTCGTGGGCAACGGCGTTGACGAGGCGTACTTCGAGATGGCCCGGACCGACCCCGCGACGTTGCCGCGGCCGCTCGAGGGGCCCTACGTGATCGTGGTCGGGGGGCTCAAGTACAAGAAGGGCGCCGACTACGTGCTGGACGTCGCTGGGGCTCTGCGCAGGCGCAGGAGCGAGCTCACGATCTGCGTCGCCGGCACCAACGACGCGTTGTACGAGGGACGGCTCGCGGGCCTGGACAACGTGAGGACGCTCGGCTACGTGCCGGAGCCGGATCTGCCTGGGCTGGTGCGCGGCGCGTCCTCGCTGTTGTTCCTGTCCCACTACGAGGGCTTCGGCATCCCGGCGCTCGAGGCCATGGCCGCGGGGGTGCCGGCGGTGGTGGCGGAGCGGGGAGCCCTGCCGGAGGTGGTGGGGGACGCCGGCCTGGTGGTCGCCCCCGAGGACGCCGAGGCCGTCACCGACCTGTTGGAATCCCTCGCGAGCGATGCCCGCGTGCGGCAGGAGCGGGTGACGCGGGGACAGGCCCGAGCGCGGGCTTTCACCTGGCAGGCGTGCGCGGAGCGGGTGCTCGACGCGCTGCGCGCCGCCGCGTGAGGAGGGGACAATGACGGCGAAGAAACGGGTGGTGATCTGCTGGTCCGACATCTCGGGCTACATGGCGGCCTGCTGGCGGGCGCTGGTGGCGCGCGGGCAGTGGGACGTGCATGTCGTCGCGTGGAAGCGCAGCCACGACACGGAGTTCGCGGCGGGCGTGATGGATGGCATCCCGTGCACGCTCCTGACCGACGAGCAACGGGAGGACCGGGCACACGTACGCTCCATCGTCACCGGCATGCAGCCTGACGTGGTGGTCCTGCCGGGGTGGATGAGCCGCGCCTACATGGCACTCGCGCGGGAACCCGCTCTCGCCGGCGCCCGATTCGTCATGACCTCGGACAATCCCTGGTGGGGACGGGTCCGCCAGTATGCCGCGCGTTACGGGCTGCGGGCCTATCTGCGCCGGATGGACCGCATCTTCGTCCCCGGGGAGCGGGCCTGGCAGTATGCCCTGCGGCTCGGATTCGGTCCGGACCGGATCCGGCGGGGCCTCTACGGTGTGGACGTGGAAGGCCTCGCACCCCTCTTGGAGCAGCGGCGCGCGGGACCATGGCCGCGGAGCTTCCTCTACGTGGGTCGGTATGCGGAGATCAAGGGCCTCGACGTGCTGGTGCAGGCCTACCGCGCGTACCGGGCGCAGGTGGATGCGCCCTGGGCACTGCAGTGCTGCGGCAAGGGCCCCCTGGAATCGCTGCTGGCCGATGAGCCCGGCATCAACAATCACGGCTTCGTCCAGCCGGGGGATCTGGGCCCCGTCTGGCAGCGAGTGGGGGCCTTCGTGCTCGCCAGCCGCTACGACGCGTGGCCGCTGGTGGTCGTGGAGGCGTGCGCGGCCGGGCTGCCGGTGCTGGCCACGGAGAACTGTGGCTCCACCGTGGAGCTGGTGCGGCCCGCCTACAACGGCTGGCTGTTCCCGCGCGAGGACGTGGGCGCCCTGACGCGGGCCCTGGTGGCGGCGCACCGGGCCTACGACCAGCTGCCCGAGATGGGTGCCCGCGCGCAGGAGTTCGCCCGCGCCTACTCGGCCCAGGCCTGGGCCCTGCGCTGGGAAGGCTACCTGGACGAGCTCGTCGCTGGCGAGCGGGCGGGCCACGCGCCGGCCCCCGCCGTGGCTCGGGCGTGACGGGGATGCTGCCGGAGGCGTACGGTGCTGGATTCTGACCACGGCGGAACGGCGTACGCGGCCACGCCGCCGGAGCGAGCCGACGGCGGACGTGCAGGAATGAACCTCGTGCACGTGGTCTCCCATCTGCACAACGAGGCGAGCGGGCTCGCGCCAGCGGTGATCGGTCTGACCAGCGCGCTGGCGGCACGCGGCGCCTGCAGGCTGGCGCTGCACACGCTCGCGCCGACGCCGACGTGCTTGCCCGGCCTGGACCCCGCGGTTTCGCTGCGTGTGCATCCGCGGGCCCGGGTGCCGTGGCGCCTGGGCCGCTCGCCCGCCCTGCGCGCGGCGCTGCGCGAGGTGTGCAGGGGCGCGGATGCGGTGCACGTGCACAGCCTTTGGATGATGCCCAGCATCTACCCGCCTTTCGCGATGCGCGGCACGCGCGCGCGCCTGGTGGTGAGCCCCCACGGCACGCTCAGTCCCTGGGCCCTGGCCCGCTCGCGCCCGCGCAAGGGCTTCGCCTGGTACGTGCTCGGGCAGCGGCGGCTGCTCGCGGCGGCGGCGCTGTTCCATGCGACCTCGCAGGAGGAGGCCGAGGACATCCGGCGCCTCGGCTACCGCCAGCCGGTGGCCCTGATCCCCAACGGGGTCGCCGTGCCGGACTGTGCGCTTCCCGAACCCGGGCGCCCGCGCCGGACCCTGCTGTTCCTCTCGCGGATCCATCCGAAGAAGGGGCTCGATCTGCTGCTGCGCGCGTGGGCGCGGCTGGAGGCCCGTTTCCCCGACTGGGACCTGGAGGTGGTGGGGCCGGACAACGAGGGACACCTGCAGGAGATGCAGCGCCTCGCCGGCGAGCTCGGGCTCGCCCGGGTCACCTTCCGCGGCCCGCTCTACGGGGCCGACAAGCTGCGGGCCTATGCCGGCGCCGATCTCTACGTGCTGCCGAGCTGGTCGGAGAACTTCGGCTACACGGTCGCCGAGGCGCTCGTGTGTCGCACGCCGGTGGTCACCACGCGCCCCACGCCCTGGGCCGCCCTGGAGCATGAGGGCTGCGGCTGGTGGATCGACACCGGCTACGAACCTTTGGCAGCGTGCTTAGAAACGGTGCTTCCGACCCCGCGCGCCAAGCTCAACGAGATGGGAGAGGTGGGTCGAAACTATGTCTCTCGGGAGTTGTCGTGGGATAGCGTCGCGGAGCGTATGGAAGCAACTTACGCTTGGCTACTAGAAAACGGTCCGCTCCCGAGCTGGGTAAGTACGTGAACCGATGTGCAAGCCCTAATCTGTAGGCTTTGCACCTTAAGGGCATTCCATTTCAGCGCGGTAGCTGCGACTGGCGACGGTACACCGACCTGGGCCTCTAACCGCTTGTTGGTCCGAGCGTGCCATTCGGCGAATCAGGTCAGCTGTAGTCAGGTCGACACCCCGTTGTCGCTAACCTTGATGACGTCGGCGTATCGACAGCTTCGGTCGCCGCTCCAAGCCTCGCTGCGCCGCCGCGACATCTCCCTCGCCCCGCCCAAGCCCTCCTGCTGCGCCTCCCATCAGGTGAACCGGTCCTCCTCAACGATCCTCCCGGTAACAATCCCCCGGCAAAGCCGGGGGCTTTGAATTCGTGAGCCGCTCAAAGCGGCAAAGGGGACGCTAACGCGGCCCCGCGGTTCCTGGGCCGCCTAAAGGCGGCAGATCAGCTCCAGAGGTTCAGCTGCTCAAGCCGCCGGTCTTCGCGTTCCTGGTGCTGGATGTACGCGCGCACCGTTGCTTCGTCACGGCCCACGGTCGAGGCGAAGAAGCCACGGGCCCAGAAATGCTGGCCGACGAAATTGCGCTTGCGTTCGCCGTAGACCCGCGCCAGATGAATCGCACTCTTGCCCTTGATGTAGCCAATCACCTGGGACACCGCATGTTTCGGCGGGATCGCGATCAGCATGTGTACATGATCCGGCATCAAGTGCCCTTCTTCGATCCGGCTGTCCCGCTGCCGCGCCAACGGGTGAAAGACCTCTCCAAGGTGCTGCCGCAGTTGCCGATACAACACCTTGCGCCGGCACTTTGGAATGAAAACAATGTGATATTTGCAGTCCCACGTGGTGTGGCTTAGGCTTTCGAACTCGTCCATCGGGATTCTCCACAGTCGTGTGCTTGGCGGCTCACGGCCTGGAGTGTCCTCGATGGACTCCCGGAAATGTCAAACTGCTACTGCCACCCCGGCAGAGCCGAGGGTTTTCCCTGGGTAATAATTCACCTTGCAAGCCTTCGCAAGGTCAACGCTATCGGTTCATCAAGGAACCCGAAGAAAGGCTTCATTGCGACCTCGATCACTTTCGCGACGCGCGCCATGGCTATACTGTCGCCTTATAAGCACTAGCCACTGGCCACGCGTAATTATATACCCAAAGAATTTCCGCCGGGAAAGGCAGTGTGCGCCGCGGCAGGACACTCGGTCGGCGTCCTACAACGCGTCGGCGCGCGTGGGCCAACCGTCAAGACTTCCCAACAGTCCTGCTCGCCGCTCGCGGCGTGATTAATCCGCCGCCAATGTACAAACTACTTATAGGGTTTTTACCGAAGTGTTTACTTTTATCGCCAACATCGCTAAGCCCTCAATCATTTGTCTATTGCTGATCATTACTGCCTTGCATATGATGCCCCTGCCAGCATTGGCTGATGTTCCGCAGACAGCGAAGATCATCCGTGCGGAGGCGCTTCGTTCATCGAATGACGCGAGTGGCCGCCCCCTACCACTCGCTGCCCACTGGCACAGGGACTCCTTACCGCTCAACGACCAGCTCGAGCTAATCCGGCAAGGTGAGTTTCTCTTGCCCTGGATCAATTATTACAGAAAGATGAAGACCTCCAAGATTGAAGCCCACGCGGACGGGTTTGCTACTTTGCGGGAATGGCGCCTCCCCCTCACGCTGATTACCGGCGGTCAATGGGAGGCGGACTTCTATGAATCCAATGAGTTTATTGGTCGGGCAGCTACTGAAACCGGCTTGTTCTTGAACTTGGATAATGTTCTGGAAAGCAAAGTTAGCCCGCTAAGCCCCATCGAGCCTTGGACGGAGCTTGGTCATCTGTGGACCGATAACGCGGCAGCCCTGCGGCTGCAAGAATTATATCCTGATCCACCACGGATATTCTTCGTCAGCAACAACGAAACCAAGTTGGCGACAACGGCAGACGCAACCAACGAGCGGCGCTTTGTGGATCTATACGGCACCGACGTTACGCGACAGTTTGCGGGAGAGGTTTTTGGGGACGGTTGGATCGCTCGCTATGCGGCGTTAATTGAGGGCATGAAAGACGGCCTGACCGACCCGGATTGGAAGAAAAACAGCCGGTTCATGGCGTATCAGAACCACGCGCTGGGATCCAAAACATTCGGGCGATGGGGCGCTTGGTATAATAACCCAGAAAACAGTATGACCACCGCAACCCGCTTTAGCCCTTGGTATCACGTGTGGGACGGCGCGGTAGCGGAAAACTACGATAACAACTGGGAGCGCGAGAAGACCGCTTACAAGGTATGGAGCATGCAGGTCGAGGCGATGAACTCTGCATTTGTGAAAGAGGAAGCCTTAAAGCAGAACCCTGATTTTTGGTGGGAATTAATTATTTGGGATGGAGACTGGCCCAACAAGACCAAAGAGTCGACATACACTGAGTTCGGGCTGGAATATACGCCAGATCTATATAGTGGCTGGGTTCAATACAGTATGTGGATTACCACGCCGCGTGTGGTGAGAGAGTGGCGAAAAAGCGACGATGAAAGATCGCGCTGGTGGGATAAGTTCGAAGTCGTTTTGGATGCGGTTAGGCGCGTTCACAAATCTCCGGTACTGCAAAAATTTTGGCGACAAGGTGAGCTTGTTGCCAATACCTCACGAACGCACCCGTTTTCTAACAGTCTGGACGCTACGCCAGAGTGGGCGAATATTGATCGCTGGTTTCACTTAACCACCAGTCTCGATCCGGAACTGCCGGCCAAGTTGCAGCTATACAAAGAAGAGGACAACGTCACATTCCCGATTTATACTTTAGCGAGGATCATCGGGTCGGCTCCGAATCGAGAGTGGTTAGTCTATGCACATTCACCGACCGGGTCCAAGGCGGATGTAACGGTCGATATCCCCGACTACAAGACTGTGCAATTGCCCATAGTGTCCGTTGGCGGGGCTTTTTTTCACTTGCGCGAGTCTGATGGCAGCGTCGAGCAAATTAAGGATATCGATGAAGTGGTGCCGATATCAGCGCCGAAACTGAAGCTCCGTCAGGATTAATTCTCAAGTTAATCCCAACCTTTTGGATAGGCGATGCATCTTGCACTGGTTCGTCCTGTTATTGTATGAAGTGTACCTTGATCACTGATGATCTAGAGCAATGAAGGCGCGTTGAAATGGACTATAGATCACCGTTGTACGTCGACATCGTCTTGAACCGCAACGCACCCCTACGTGTGAACCTCCAGGCGGACATGCGCCTTCGGGATTGTTGTAGAAAGAATCCCAGGGCCAGCCGAGGAGACAGCACGCGTAAGCGAATCCAACGAAGTCATGACCGAGCCGACGCTTGAGCGGCGCACCCGCTGGAGGTTCTCCCCCGCAGACAAGCAGCGCTGTTGGCAAAGGCCGATGCCTGGCACATGGCGAGGAAGGCGCTTGGTTGTGGCGCAACGGGCTGTTTGCCGTGCAACTGAGCCAGTGGCGCAACGCGCTGACGGAGCAGTGGATGCAGGGCCTGGAGCCCAAGCCCGGCGGTCGTAAGCCGGCCAATGCGCGCGATCGCGAGATCGGGCGCCTGCGCCGCGAGAACGCCCGCTTGGCGCACCGTGCGCAGGTGGCCGACGACTTGGTCGCGCTCCGAGAAAAGCCTCGCACCTGCTCGAAAGGGCCCGTAGTGTGCCCTCGCCATGAGTGCCTTGGCCGAACGCCCGCTCCATGTGCCGCGCGGACGCCCCTGTGCGCTCGTGCGCATAGCTCATCTGTCGCTCTCTCCTGCCCCCTCAAGGATTCTTAGAATCCTACATCGAAGGAACGACAACTATCCTGACAGAGGGGGTGTGTGGCGCTGGGCCTCTCGCGCACGGGCACCTATCCGCGCCAGCGCCGGCGCCGCAGCGAGATACTTGCGGCGGCGCCGTGGCCTCGAGGCAGTGATCCAGGGCCTCGGGATAGAGCAGGCGCTCGAGTAGGCGGCGCGCCGTCACCGTCGTTGGGCTCCTCGCAACGAACGTCTGCGGGATCTCGCCAAACACGATCGCGCGGTGCGCCAAGGAAGCCATTAAATATCCTTAGGTTACAGGATATTGTTGGCACCCAGAAAAAGCTGGTCACCTCGCCCTAATTGTCGTGGCGGTCGCCGCTCCATAGACTTCAGGTATGCCTCACTTGATTGATCCGAACGTCGACTGCGTCTTGAAGGCGCTGCAGGGGGCGGAGGAGTATCGCAGGCGGTTGGCCGAAGATCTGCTGCGAGACAGGCCGGCCTATCGCCTGCGCGACGAGGGCGGGCAAGAGCAGATCGCCCATGGCGGGATATGGCTGTTTGATCTGAGCAAGTTCGATGGCGAGCGGATTAAGGCCAGGAAGCGTAGTCAACAACGGGCGCTGGAGCAGGCGCTCGCTGAGCTTCAAGACGCGCGGCAGGCCGAGGAGAGTGAGTCGTAAGCGATGGCGACCTCCCCCCAGGAGGCAATTGAGGAAGAGCACCAGGCCAAGGAGGAAGCGCTCGCTGGGGTTGCGCTTCTTAGGGCCGAGCTGGGAGAGGGCTCAGGCCAAGCGGGGCAACCATGAGGGTGCGTCGCGGGTCGCCCGCAAGCGGGCTCCTCCCGGCGGTGGCGATGCGGATCGCGCGGCGCTGCACCGGTGCACCTCGGCTTTCCAGGGGTGGTACCGAGAGCGTGCGCTAGGCGTGAAAGTATCGAAGGCGCCGATGATGCCTGCCTGATGACAAAGCACTTTCGGCCGCGCCGCAATGGCGCCGCGTCTTCCTCCCAGACCCTTGAGGCCTTCGGTGATTACTTCTCCTGGCCGGCGGCGCGCTTGTTTGGGATCGTCTATCTCGTCGGGATCTCGAACAGCATCGTCGGTGCGATCGTGGTCGTGGGGCTGCTCGGGTGGTCCTTGACCGGGGCGACGCAGGCGATCATGGCAATGTCCGTCGTTGCCTTGCTCAAGTTTGCGAATCCGGCGGTCGCGTCCCCGCCGCTTCTCGGGACGGTGCTATTCTGGCTGGTTGCAATGGCCGCTGCCGGGCGGCTTTACATGGCCGCGCGCCACGTTTCTGTGCCCTTTGTGTTCCTGGCGGCCTTTGCGCTGACCGCGGCTCTGCTCTCTGTCATGGTAAGCAAGGCCGTCGATGTCTCCGTGATGAAGGTCGTTTCGTTCTTCATCGTGAGTTCGGGGCTGTTGATCGTGTCAAACAGCCTCCGATCCGGCGAGGTCCTTGACCTGCAGCGCTGGTTCTTCACGGCCGCACTCGTGATGGCGGTCCTTTCCGTGTTGACCCTGCCGTTTCCATGGATCGCGTTCAAAACGGTGGCTGGTTCGTTGCAAGGCATGTTCAACCATCCGCAGGCGGCGGGGGTCTTCTACGTGCCCTTTGCCTCCTGGTTCATTGCGAGGGTCTTCCTGGAGCGCTGGGCGGTGCTGCCGCGGTGGGTGATCGCGCTCTCGGTGCTGTTTGCCGGGATGATCGTCGCCTCCGGCGCCCGGACGGCGATGTTGGCGACCTTTGTCAGCGTCGGCTTGACCTTGGTGATCTTCCTGATCCGGGGGCGCTCGAGCCCGGCGAACCGCACGCGCGGGCAGATCATCGGCTTCTCCGTGGCCATGCTCGGCCTGGCGCTGGTCATCCTGTTCTCTGGCGTGCTCAACGAGGAGTTGGAGGCCATCGTCTACAAGGGCGATGAGGAGGCGGGGGGCCTAACTGAGGCGTTCCAATCCGCTCGGGGCGCCGGCGTTTCAATGCACATCGAGAACTTCCTCGATGCCCCGCTGACCGGCCACGGCTTTGGCGTCTATCGGGAGGGCGCGCGTCATGTGACGCGGTTCATGGGCATCCCGATCTCGGCCTCGGCGGAGAAGGGAATCGTCTTCACGTCGGTGCTCGAGGAGGTGGGCGCCTTCGGTGGCCTGCTGTTCTATGGGCTCCTGATCGCGATCATCGCCGCGGCGGCCAAGGGCAGCACGCCGGGCGTGCTGGCGATGGTGATCGGCACGATCGCGGTGAACTTCGGCGAGGCGATCTTCTTCGCAACCGGCGGGATGGGCCTGTTCATGTGGGCGGTGATCGGGTTCGGGCTGGCCCGGGCGCGGGTCGATCGGTTTCGGTGAGCCTGTGTGGCAGGCTCCCATTGATGCGTGGAGATCCTTGCTCTCAGCCCCCTACGCCCGAAGCGCTGACAGTTCAATGGGGACTGGTTCAAACGGTGGCGCGTTGACGCTGTCGTCTTCCGTATCGGTGTTCGGCAACACCCACGGGGCCGGGGCTAGGCCCGGTGTCAACCGGGGCAGCCAACAACGATAGAACAGACGAAGTTCCCTGGCCATGGCGCGATTCAAACGGGGTTCCGCCGATGCGACAGGGCGTGCCCCGATGTTGGACATCTGACATCCTCGACGGGTAGGCGTCATTTGTACTGACATCGCGCCCTTCGTACACCCGTCTGAAACAGGAAACTGCCATGCCCGCTCCTGCCCCATCGACTCGTTCGGCTCGACTTGGGTTGCGCGCCACGCCCGAGCAGGAGACTGTGCTGCGTCGTGCTGCCGAAGTGGCACACAAGTCGCTGACAGATTTCATTTTGGATGCCGCTTGCCAGGCTGCCGAGCAAACCTTGCTCGACCAGCGTCTGTTCATGGTTTCCGGCAGCCAATACCAAGCGCTGCTGGAATTGCTGGATCGTCCGGAATCGGACAATCCTGGTTTGGCCGACTTGTTTTCCCGGCGACCGGTTTGGGATGACAAATGAAGCCTTCGGCCCCCAGGCCACTTGACACATCCCACCGTCTCGAAGACTTTGACTGCGGAAAGCCCGCTCTCACCGATTGGCTGCTGCGTCATGCACGGCAAGCCCAAGGCAGCGGCTCAGCGAGAACCTTTGTCTCTTGCGATGCAGAGCGCGTGGCGGGTTACTACAGCCTGACGGTCGGCCAGATCGATACGCTGGAGGCGCCTGGGCGGGTGCGTCGCGGCATGGGGGCGTACCCGATCCCGCTGGTTATTCTGGCAAGGCTGGCGGTTGATCTCGACCACCAAGGGCACGGCTTAGGCTTCAGCCTCCTGCGGGACGGCATTCATCGCGCGATTGCCGTCGCCGAGCACGCAGGCATCCGGGGGCTGCTGGCACATCCTCTCGGCACCGAAGCGGAGGCGTTTTACCGGCGCTTTGGCTTCGAACCCACGCCCGAGAATGACCGGCAGTTGATTTTGTTACTCAAGAGAGCGGACTAGCGGTCTGGTTTTGAGCAGGATTTGGTATTGAATCGGGGCGGTTTGGGGCGGGCAGACCGGGGGCGGCTCTTTGATCGGCGGGGCTGGGATGAGGCGTGGCTGCAGTGGCTAGGGCTGCTTCGGTGCTGAACCTTCGACTACGGTGGCGGTTCCGCTACACTTCCCTGAACCACTGAAGTAGGTCACCGAGCCCAGCCATGTCC
>JGI12048J13642_11461592_pt1 | contig 20346 bp, 18 predicted proteins | sample ElkSlonscriptome_16_FD_13642 | JGI IMG/M metagenome (IMG submission 13642)
GATGCCGCGGAGGTTCACCCCCACGAAGGTCCAGAGGAACGCCAGCGCGAGGGAGAGGCGGACCCAGGGGACCTCGAGGGTGGCGGCGACGCCCGTCCACTCCATTGTGACCGCCACGTCCCGGACGAAGGGGACGGTGACGTAGGACACCACACCGATGGCGATGGAGAGCCCGAACCACTGGCTGAAGCTGGCGACGAAGCCCAGGTACGGGTGGATGCTGCGACTGGCGTACACGTAGCTGCCCCCCGCCCGCGGCATCGCCGAGGAGAGCATGGCGTAGGCCAGCGCCGCGAAGAGTGCGGGCACCGCGGCGAACATGTAGGCGGAGAGCACGTGCGGCCCGATCCCCGGCACGTTCCGCTGGATCATGATGGGGATAATGTTGATCGCCGCGCCCATCATCGAGCAGATGCCCGTGGCCGCGAGCCCCAGGAGACCCAGCTGGCGGGTCAGCCCGGTCGGCGCGCTCGGGGCTGCGGAGTCGGTGTGGGTGGGTGGCATCGGGCGAACGTCCACGACCGGTGCAGTCGGCGCAAGCGAGGGACCCCGGGGTGAGGCCGGAGGCCCGCCCCGTCCGGGCTAGGCCGGTGCCCCGCCTGGTGCCTGGTAGGTCCGGAGCCACCACATCATGGGCTGGTCGCTCGGCTTCTTTGCGGTCATTCTGCGGTACCTCCGTATATACCAACGCTACAAGATACGAGCGGCCTTCGCCGAAATCGAACCGCGCGGGTCGCTGACCCTCGTCCTTCCCCCCGTGTCAGCGGAATGCGCGGGGTGTCCCGCCAAGGTACCCGCGGGTGAGCGCGACCACCTGATGTAGTGGACGGGCTGGAAGGCCTGGAGGACCGGGCACGCTCTGGACGGCCGCGAACGGTGACGGCTGAGGTCGAGACCGAAGTCGTGCGCCGGACGCTGGAAGAGAAGCCGCCTGGGGGATACCCACTGGAGCAGCAGCCTCCTGGGCGAGGCCGTGGGGCCGCACCACAGCCAGATCTACGACGCCATCATCAGGTGAGTGAAGGAGTCCTCGGCGCCCCTCGGATGCACGAGGTCCTGGAGCACGGAGGCGAGACGGCCAGCCTCAACCGGATCGCCCGCCTCATGGCCCGGGAGGGGCTGACCACCTCGAGCGGGACTTTTCGGCGGGCGAATGGGATCGAACCCCCGGGAACTCTACCGGGCCTGGACTGTCGAATCGGCCGGTGGAGGCCAGTTGAAATTGCGCGCACCGTGGATGCCCGCCGCCACCAGCAGAACCACCGCGCAGACGGTCGTGGAGAGAAAGACGGCGCTGGAGAACGGTTCCTCCCAGTGTCGGGCGCCGACCGCGACCAGCGCCCACACGGCGACCATCGAGGCCTCCCTCATGTTTCGCCGGGCAATGAGGACGAGGTGGACTGCGGTGAGGCCGACGGCCGCACCGATCGCCCAGGCCGGCGTCGCAGGGAAGTCGAAGTCGAGGGTGACGAGGAATGAGCTCAGATTCGCCACCCAGGCCGCAGTGATCCACCCGAAATAGAGGCTCATCGGCCACCAGACGAGCCCGATGATGGTCCACGGTGCATTCCATCTCTCCATGTCCAGGCGGCGGATGCAGAGGTAGAGGTTCCCGAGCAGGACCGTCATCACGACGATCGACGCAAAGACCGCTTCCAACAGCCACACCGCGAGCCAGAGGGAGCACGACAGTTGAGCCAGGGCGAATGGCCACCCGAGCTCCTCCACGAAGTCCGAGGACCGACCGGACCCGAAGGCTCGGCGTACCCCGAACACGGTCATGACGAGGAGGGCGAGGTAGATCAGCCCCCATATGCTGAAGGCCCAGGATGCGGGTGTGAACGCATTCCGAGTCATCTCGCTGATGCTGCCGACGCTCCGGTCGAAGATCAGCCCGGAATTGGCCAGCCCACTCCACGCGATGAGCACTACGGTCAGCGACAGATGGACCATGGACCAGCGGCGCACGTTCATTCCTCTTCGTCGTCTCCGTCCGGGATCGATTGGAAAAGGGCATTCAATACTTCCGACCATGTGGGGTGTGAAAACACGCCTTCCCTCAGCTTCGCCGGGGTGAGGCCGCCCATCATGGCCACCTGGATCATGGCGGCGATCTCGCCCCCCTCCGGAGCCAGGATGGCGGCGCCGAGGATTCGATCCGTCCCCGACTCCACCACGACCTTCATCAGGCCCCGCGTCTCGTCCGTCTCCTTCGCCCGAGCCACCTGTTCGGTGGGGATGCATCCCACCCGGACCTCGAGCCCTTCTTCGCGAGCCTGAGATTCGCTCTGTCCGACCCGCCCGAGCTGTGGATCGGTGAAGAGGGTGTAGGCGAGCACACGCCCTGTGCGGTCCGCTCCCCCCGGACCCAGGAGGTTCTTCCGGACCACCCGGTAGTCGTCGTAGGCGACATGGGTGAACGGCGGGCCTCCATTGACTTCACCCAGCGCCCACACTCCTTCGACCGAGGTGCGAAGGGCATCGTCCACGTCGACGAACTCTTCGTCGTCGAGCTCGATGCCGGTGGTCTCGAGACCGAGATCGTCCGTGTTGGGCCGTCGTCCCACCGCGACCAGAAGGTGACTTCCTCGGAGCTCTTCCTCGCCCTCGGGACCCTCGACCCGCACGACCACACCGTCCCCGTCCGAAGAGGCCGAGATGGCCCGGGTTCTCAGCCGAATCGATACGCCGTCCTCCTCCAAGATCTCCCGGAGGCTCTCGGCCACGTCCGCGTCCTCCCGGGCCACGAGCTGCTCCTCTCCTTCCAGGACCGTCACGCGGGCTCCGAGGCGGCGAAACATCTGCCCGAACTCTAGGCCGATGAACCCGCCCCCCAGAACCAGAAGGTGATTCGGGACCTCCGCCAGCTCCATGATCGACGCGTTGTCGAACCACCGGACGTCGGCGAGCCCTTCGATCGGCGGTACCCGCGTGCGCGTACCCGTGTTGATGAAGATCCGGTGCGCGGACAGTGCTCGGCTTCCGCCGTCTTCCGTCACCACTTCCAATTCGTGGTCATCGGTGAAGCGAGCGGTCCCGAAGATCAACGCCACGTCCTCCGTCTCTTCCAGAGCCTCACGCGCGCCGGAAGAGAACGAGTCCACGATGGACCGCTTTCGCTCCCGCACGGCCTGCATGTCGATGGACGTCGCCCCGGTCCGGACCCCGTAATCGGAGGCCCTCCGAACCAGGTGGGCCACGCGGGCACTGGCGATCATCGTCTTGGTGGGCGTGCACCCATCGATGATACAGGTTCCGCCGACCCGGCTCTTCTCGATGATCGCGGTGCGCAATCCGGCATCGGCCAGGTCGCGGGCCAGAGGTTTCCCCGCCTGGCCCGTCCCGATCACGATTGCGTCGAACTTCTCCATCTGCGCGGCCTCAGCGCGACTGCATGAGCCATGACCTGCCCTCCCACTGGGGCTCCTCCACGGCGTCGGTCAGCAGGGCAGCGACGTCGCCTCTCGCCGCCGTCGCACCGGGGTCCACTTTGTCGCGGAGGAGCGCAATGGGGTGATGCCCACGGGAGAGTAGTTCATGGGCGAGTCGGGTGCCTGTCTGTCCGGTCGCGCCAGCGATGAGAACGTTCATGGTGGTCCTCCATGTGGGTAGAAGATGGATCGTGCCCGTGAGCGGATGCCTGTCGGTGAACGCCGTGCAGGAGGTCGACGATGTACCCCTGCTGGAGGGCGGCGGCTTCGGCCTGACGAACCCCCCGATGGATCGGAGCAGCCAACGCCTCACATCTCCCGGTGCACCTGACCGTACGCAAGCATCGCGAACAGACCGGTCCCGCCCACCACATTGCCGACGAGGACGGGCAGGATATCCCCCGTGAACGCGGTGAGAATACTCGATTCGCCGATGAGCACGAGGTTGAAGATCTCATTCGATCCCGCCACGACGTGCGTGAACCCGCCGGCCGCGATCAACCAGGTGAACATCATGATGATGAGGATTTCGGAGTGCTTCGCCGAGGGCAGCATCCAGACGACGGCAGCGATGAAGAAGCCCGCCGGGATGCCGCGCAAGAGCGCACTCATGGGCGACAGGGCCGCGACATGTCGGGACATGTCCAGAATCGAGGCCAGTACGTCGTCCGGGACCACCCCGCCGTGCGTCACGATCGCTGCGGTGACGAACGTCCCCGCCATGTTTGCCGCGAACACGATTCCCCAGAGCCGGACCGTGGAGTAGAGACGTTCTCGCGTCGGACTCGCCAGGACCGGGAGCACGACGCTGATCGTGTTTTCGGTGAAGAGCTGAAGCCTCGACATGATCACGAGCACGAACCCGAAGGTATAGCCGAGACTCTCGACGATCCTGAGGTAGGGTACGTCCGGATCCAGCCCCGATCGGATGATGGCCTGGGCGAGCACGGACGTGGAAATACCGATCCCCGCTGCGACACCCGACCACCACAACGACGCCTTGGGGCGACGCAGCTCCTCCTCTCCTTCGCGCAGGACGACCGCGTAGACGGTCAGCGCGGAGAGCCTTCCGTGCTCCGAGACGGCTTCCCGCTCGCTCCGGGTCAGTGCTTCCTCCGTCTGCGTGGGAGTACTCTCATGGTACTCCCGACGGGCTGCCCTCGCGGACCCGTTCTCGGACCGTGCCTGATTCGGGGGGTCCGGTTCGGACTCCGGGGGAAGGGCTTCCGTGCCGTCCGTCATGCCGCGTCGGGACGGGGTCCGGTGGATGGGTGCCTGATGGGTCTCTGCCAGGATAGGGGGGCTGAAACGTTCGCGTCCGCTGCACCGAATGCCGCCGAGAGCGGCTCGTGGCCTTCCGTCGAAAGGGCCGACGCGTCGCTCTGGACCCTCAGATCCTCCGGCAGGTCAGATGCAGTTCCAGGTCGTTCCGTTCGGCAGAAGCCCGGAATAGATCCACCATCTGCCGAGCAACTGCTCGCGGATCCAGCGTCTCGAGCTGGACCTCTTCCCGACCGGCCTCGAGCCGCGCGCTGCCGTCAAAAAGAAGTCGGAGGCCTTCCAAGGCTTCGTGTCGTTCGATCGGTGGTCGATGGATCGAGAAACGGTCGGGCGTCCGCGCGAGGTCTGAATCTACGCAGGGTCTGAGGCAAGCCCGAGGACGCAGAATCAGGGTAGTAGCGGTCTCTTGACGCTGCAATGCGCCCCGACCTTCCGTGGAATGTGACCCGCGCGACCGCGATCGGTGAAAACCAACGTCCAGAAGGCCGTCGGGCTCGGCGGTGGACAATCGTGCCTGCGCCCGCCGTGCACTGCTTCGCGGGTCCTTCCCTCCTCCGTGTGGTCCGCAGAGCCCTGCTCTGGTCGGGGGTCAGGTCTCCTCATCGACGAAGAGAACCCCACGCACGATATCCCGGCTGTCGGCACGGCCGCCCAATGACCCCGCCAGCACCCCGAGCCCTCCGATGAACAGGCTGAGCTTGATGTGATCGATCGGGCGGACGGCCGGGTCGACCGTCGGCCACGTCTCCATGAGCCTGACGGGGAAGATCGTTACGATGCCACCGTACAAGGCGGCGACGAAGACCAGGTAGAGCAACGCCACCGTCAGAAACAGGCTGAGGATCGTTGCGGCTTCGGTAATGACGGCGGATTCGGAGAGCATTCGATCGCGGCCGAGCACGGCTCCGAAGGCGAAGGTCCTGTACAGGGCGAAGGTGGCGCCGAATACGGCGAGAAGGGAAAAGATCACCAGCTGATACAGTTCGACCGTGCTCGCCACATCCCACATCTCCGGACTGAAGAAGAGCACGATCACCACCGAGAGTGCTGCGGTCATCATCGTGGGCAGCCGCCCGAGAAGCCGGAACGGATTGGCTCGCCAGACGGCTTGCCCGATCCCGCGTGCGTTGAGAGCCAAGGCTCGCAGCACGAAGCCCCAGCGCCCGTGCTTCTCTTGGCTGACCCGCTCGCGTGCTTCCACCGGCAGGTTGCGTACGATCTCCTCCCTCTGACTGGAGGTGACCCGGTCCATCTGATCCAGCTCTTCCACCGAGCGGAAGTCGTACATGACGTTGTTCGGCTCCGGATGGTGGGAAAGATTGAGCAGATGCCCGAGCGTGTGGAGCAAGAGGCGGGCGAGCCGGTCTGCCGTTCGTGGATGATCCTGGCCCTCCCCCCAGAACCTGGGGTCCAGGCGTTTGGTGGAGACCACGCCCACGTTGGTCAGCTGGCTCGGCAGTGCCAGGGCGAAGGAAAGCCTGGAAGCCGCCAGGTCGACCTCCGTCACGATGAGCAGGAAGTGGACGTCGCGCTCGATTTTCTCACCCAGCCCGATCCGCAGGAAGTCGAGCGGTGCGTATGTCCCGCCCTTCGGGGTCAGATGTGGCCCGTGGAAGGAGAACACTTCGGCACGCACGCCCAGGGAGGGCGCCAGCGACACCTTGAATCGCTCGAGGGCGGCATCCACCAAGGCGTTGAACGCCTCATCGTCGGTGGTTTCCACCCTCGTCCGCATCACACCGACCACGTATTCCGTTTCGGACGCTCGCGGCGTCGGATTCCCAGGCGATGGGGAAGAGCGAGCGGGCATCGAGTCGGGAGTCGGAGGGTTCATAGGGGTCGGGTTCAGGATCGGGGAGAGGATATCCCCATCCGCTCGCGGCTGCACGGTTTCAGCCACGAGGTCCGGGGGTCGGCGGCGAGAGGCTGGCCTGAAGCTTGCGAGACGTACTTAAGTGTCATGCAACGAACACCCCTGAGTCGGAGCGACGACCCCATGGAACGACTTTCAGCCGCGATGGCGACGCATCCCTCACCCGCCCGGACCGACCGCGACGATGTGATGGAGGCGGTGTATGCCCTCCTCGAATGCGCCCAGGTTTGCCAGGTCTGCGCCGACGCCTGTCTGTACGAGGACGAGGACATGGTCGACTGCATACAGAGCGATCTCGATTGTGCGGAGATCTGCCGCGCGACCGCCAACATCCTGTCCCGTCCCGGGCGACGAGGGTATGCGACTCTCGTGTCGCTCCTGGAGGCGTGCACGGTGGCCTGCCGCGAGTGTGCCGAGATCTGTGAAAGTCACGACCACGAACACTGCAGACGCTGTGCCGAGGTCTGTCGAGACTGCGAAACTGCTTGCCGCCGTCTCAAGTCGGCGCTCGCTGCCTGATCGAACCCGCGCCCGCCAGCCGGGCAGGAACGTTACGACCCCAGCTGAGGCACCGAGATGGTACGTTGGCAAAAACACCGCCGGAGTTCGAATGTCGAAGATCGTCGCGGTCTGACCGCCAGGCGGGGAATCGTCGGCGGGGGAGTGGGGCTGATCATCGCGGCCGTCGTGCTTCTTCTCGGCGGTGACGTGGGCACCGCGCTACAGTTCATGGGTCTGGGAAACCAGGTCTCGGGTCCGCCCCCGGCGGTCGAAGGGCGAGATGGGGTGCCGGAGGGCGATACTCAGGGGGAGTTTCTCGAGGCGATTCTCGCGATGACGGAGGATGTCTGGACGGACCTCTTCCAGGAGGCTGGGGCGACCTACACAGCGCCCTCACTGGTGATCTTCGACGATGCCGTGAACTCGGCGTGCGGCTACACGACCGCGGCTGTCGGGCCGTTCTACTGCCCCCCGGACCAGCAGGTGTACCTGGACACCGGGTTCTTCCAGCAGCTCGCTCAGATGGGTGGTGGGGGCGACTTTGCGCAGGCCTATGTCGTTGCGCACGAGATCGGGCACCATGTTCAGAACATCACCGGTACGATGGAGACCGTCCGCGGACGCCAGCAGCGCGGGCGTTCCGAGGCGGAGCAGAATCGCCTGCAGGTGCTCATGGAACTCCAAGCCGACTGCTACGCCGGCGTGTGGGCGCACCATGCGGACCGCCGATTCCAGGCGCTCGAGTCCGGGGATCTCGAGGAGGGGCTGAGTGCAGCCGCCTCGATCGGGGACGACGCCATCTCGGAGCGCGCAGGGGCTCCGATCCGTCCCGACGCGTTCACGCACGGGACGTCGGCTCAGCGACAGGAGTGGCTGCAGCGCGGCGTGCGCACGGGCGACCCGGAGACGTGCGACACGTACGGGACGGCCGGCAACACGGGCTGATCAGCTCCGCCCTCGCCTCCGAACGGAGTTCTCGTTCGAGAGGGTCTCGGGGAGCTGGATCGGTTCGCTCGAGATGACGGAGGTGGTCCTGACCGCGCAGGGTGGAATCGCGGCGGCCTCCGCGACATCACGGGACCCGGAGTTCGGGGATCCTTTCGAACCGGCCCGATACTTCGAGTGGACCGCTGTGGTTGCTGTCCGCGCTGAAGGCGAAGGTACCCGAAAGGCCGTCGGGTCCGACCTCGAGGATCTCGAGGCCGCCGGTCACTTCCTGCGTGAAATATCGGTCCATGTCGAGGCGGGCCTCGGCCTGGACCTCGCCCCCCAGCTCGTGGCGGCCGAGCGTGAACGGACGTGGGCTCACGAAGGTGACCCGCGCCCCGTCGAATCGATCGATCACCGTCAGCGCGTGTTGCTCTCCGGCGGCGTGCACGGCTCCGACGATCCGGTCGCCCTCGCGTTCGAGGGCTCCGGTGAAGGCGAGCCGACCGGTGACGCCCACCTGATCGGCGTTGGTGTAGTCGCTATGGATGAAGGTCAGGGGACGCTCGTACGACCATTCGCCGTCCACCGAGCGCATGATCGCCGAATAGCCGGTCACGACATCCGTCTCGGGCTGCCCCGCCACGTCGAAGCGCAGCGCTACGCCCTCGCCACCCTCGATGCCGTCGGCCCCGCCGGTTCCCGGCGCTGGCTCCAGCGGATCACTTCGCACCAGCGTCAGCCGATCCAGCGCCGGCTCTCGAAGATCGGCCAGGTAGCCGGCGCGCTCCTGGTCGCTCTGCAGGAACTCGGCGTCGGCCTGCAGGAAGCAGTCTCGGGACTCCGTGAGGGTGGTCGCGTTGTCGAGGACCGTCCTGCATTCGACGAAGGCGTCGTGGGGGGACGGACCGCATCCGGAGACGAGCGTACCGAAGAGCGCGAGAAACACGAGCCGTTGTACGCTCGACATGCGATTCACCTCGATGGTCAACTCGTCACGGGACCTGGGGCGGGGTGCCCGACCCGGTCGGGGCCCCGAAGAAGGTGGAAGCTGAGGCGGCGGGCCCCGGCCCCGCAAGCCGCGAACCTCCGCTGATTCCCAACGAGTGAGCCACGGCTTGGAGAGCTTCCGGTCCCGATCCAGGGGGGGAGTTCGTGGCGGCCCCGCCCGGCCCCGAGGCGCTACAGCGAGTCGATCTCCCGCTCCACCTTCGCCCAGTCGTCCATGAGACCATCGACCCGCGCTTGCACGCGGTCGCGCTCCTCCTGGAGGGTCGCCACGTCCTCGGGCGGGGTCTGCTCGAAGTAGCCCGGCAGGCAGAAGAGCGCATCGATCTCGGCCACGCGCGCCTCGGCGGCTTCCATCTGCCTCGTCAGTTCGTCGCGCTTGCGTGTGAGCTGGTCGAGCCGGGCCCCGGGACCGACCTTGGTGGGTCCACCGTTCCGATTGCCTCGCTTTCGCTTGGAGCCGGTCGTACCCTTCCTGTCCTGCTTGCCGCTTCGTGCCTTGAGGATCACCGAGTCCGCGTCCAGGTGGTCGTCGCCGCAGAAATGGACGTACTCCTCGTAGGTGCCCAGGTAGTCCTTGACCTCGTCGCGCTTGATCTCCACGATCCGGGTCGCCAGTTGGCTCACGAACCAGCGATCGTGGGAGACGAGGATCAGGGTGCCGTCGAATTGCTCGAGGCCCTGCACGAGCGCCTCGATGGATTCGAGGTCCAGGTGATTGGTGGGCTCGTCCAGAACCAGAACGTTGGGCCTGTCCATGGCCAGACGGCTGAAGACCAGGCGGGCGGCCTCCCCGCCGGACAGGCTGCTGAGCTTCTTCGCGCCGTCATCTCCGGACAAGAGCATCATCCCCATTTGTCCGCGCACGAAGCCACGATCCTTCCCCGGACAGAAGTCCCAGAGCCACTCCTCGGCCGTGCGGGACGCGTCCTGGAAGGCATCCTTGTGGTCCTGCGCGAAGTACCCCGTGTGGGTCTCGTAGCCCCAGGCGACGTCGCCCGCGTCGGCCTCCAGATCGCCCATGATGATCTTCAGGAGGGTGGACTTGCCGATCCCGTTGGGCCCCATGATGGCGATCCGGTCGCCCCTGCGTACCTTCAGGTCGACGCCGTGGAGCACCTCCTTGTCGCCGAAGGACTTCCGGATGCCCTCGATGGTGAGGACCTCCTTGCCGCTGGGCCGGCGGGCGTCGAAGCGGAACGTCGGGTATCGGCGCGAGCTTCCCGGCAGCGTGTCCATCTCCGCGACCTTCTTCTCGATGATCTTCACCTTGCTCTGGGCTTGACGGGCCTTGCTCGCCTTGGCCTTGAAGCGGTCCACGAACTCCTGGTGGTGGGCGATCTCCCGCTCCCGTCCCGCGATCTCCTTCTCCCGTCGCTCGCGCTCCTCGACCTTGGCCTTCTGGAAGTAGGAGTAGTCGCCGCGATAGAGCGTCACCGTCTGGTAGTCGACGTCCAGAATGTCGGTGACCACGTTGTCCAGGAAGCGATGATCGTGGGAGATGACCACCACGGGTCCGGCGAAGTCCCGCAGGAACTTCTCCAGCCAACGGATGGACAGGATGTCGAGGTGGTTGGTGGGCTCATCCAGGAACAGCACGTCGGGGCTGCTCGCCAGGACCTGCGCCAGGAGAACCCGGAGCCTGAATCCGCCGGAGAGGGTGGAGAGCGGTCGACGGTGGACGTCGGCGGGAAGCCCGAGGCCCTCGAGGATCTCGGCGGCGCGGGCCTCGGCCGTGTAGCCGTCGTGGAACTGCACGATCTCTTCGAGTTCGCCGAACCGGTCGGCGTCGAAGTCGGTCTCGGCCTTGGCCAGAACCTTCTCCTTCTCGACCATGGCCTCCCAGAGCTCGGCGTTCCCCATGAGCGCCACCTCCAACACGTCCTGATCCTCATACAGGAACTGATCCTGGCGCAGCACGCCGAGGCGGAGGTGCTTGGGGATGGCTACGTGGCCTTCGGTCGGGTCCGTGTGACCGCTCAGCACATCGAGGAGCGTCGTCTTACCGGAGCCGTTGGCACCGATGAGGCCGAAGCGCTGGCCGGCGTTGAGCTGGAAGGACGCCTTCTCGAAGAGGGTCCGGTCGCCGAACTGCTTGGAGAGATTGGATACGGAGATCATAGGACCGGGAATCTAGGAGGATCTGGTGCCGAGAGGGTGTGCGGATCTCCTCGATGGGCGAGGTGCTGCGGAAGTCAGGCCCGCGCACCTTCGACCTCGGAGGCCCGATCGCCTCGCTCCTCGCTCCACCTCGCCGGGCGCCAGTCGCCGGCGCCCCGAGGGAATCTCCACCCGCCCGATGCCCCCGTCCCACGTGGTGTAGAGGGCCCGGGAGTCGGGGGTGAAGGCCGAGCCCGGGTAGACCTCTCGGTACCGCATTCCTCCGCCCTGGTGGTCGTCGCGCTGCACGTCCATGCGGAGCCACGAAGTCTGCCGGGTGGACGGGAAGCGGTCCCTCTCGGCCGCCTTCGCCGGCGTGGCGTGAAGGGCGGCGTCGTGCACGACTTCATTCAGCCGGTCGCTGACGAGCCGGCAGAACCCGGACTTCTTCATGAGCTCACCGAACGCCGACAGGGTGACCGGCCGTCGCGGCGGCCCGGAGGCTGAGACGCGGATGGAGGAAGCCAAGGAGGGGGAGTCCGGCGCGGGCGCTCGCGAGGAGGTCGAGGCGTGCCTCGCCTGCGGCGGCACCCGGTGGACCACCGAGGTGGAGGTTCGGGCCCAAATGCATCCGGACCCGGAGCGCTTCACCTTCGTGCGCTGCTCCTCGTGTGGGCTCGTCTTCTTGAATCCCCGGGTGCCTGCAGAGGGGTTGGGTCGCTACTACACCGAGTCGTACCTGCCCTACCGGGGGGCCTCGGCGTGGGCCCGGTTCGCGCCCCTGGTGGCGTCGGGGCTGCGGGCCACGGACCGGAAGCGTGTCCACATTGTGGAACGGTTCGGGAGGGTGGGGCCCGGGAGTCGGGTGCTGGACGTCGGATGCGGCCATCCGACCTTCCTGGAGCGGCTGGTGGAGCAGACCGGCGCCCAGGGCATCGGCATCGACTTCAGCGATGAGGGGTGGCGAGGCGATCCGGCCCGTTGGCAAGGCCTGGACCTCCGGAAGGAGGAGGTCACCGAGCTCGAACTCGACGCACCCGCCGACGTCGTCGCCATGTGGCACTATCTGGAGCACGACTACGACCCGGTGGCGACGCTGGAACGGGTGCGGGAGCTGATCCGATCCGAGCCCGGCCCGTCCAGGGCGGAGCCGTGCCTGATCATCGAGGTCCCGGACCACGACTCCTGGACCCGGAGGCGGCACGGGGCGTGGTGGGCGGGCTACCACGCTCCCCGACACACCGCGGTCTACACGCCGGAGACGCTACGGGTGCTCCTGGAGCGGGCGGGCTGGCGAGTGGAGTGCATCCTCCCCTATGGCACGCTGGACCCCCATTTGCTGCACTGGATGAGCCGCATGGAACGGCGGGGGCTCGACTGGACCAGGAGCATGGAGCCGAGGTTCCCGGGGTTCATGGCCGGGAAGGTGGCGTCTGCGTTCCGGTTTGCGATGGGACGGTGGCGGAGCATGGGGATCATGACAGCTGTGGCGCGCGTGGGGTGAGGGGTGCGTACAGCGCGCTCGCGTCCCGTTTCGCTTCGCCGCAGCATGCCGGGCCCAGCTTCCCGGACCGACGGCGTGGTTACTCGTGGCCGAACACCCGCCGAACCACCGGCCGGCCCACGACCGCCAGCAGGACGACACCCCCGAAGGCCGCGAGGGGCAGGGGATTGGTGCGGTAGAGGCGGACCGAGAGCGCCAGGGCCGCCGCCCCGCTACCCAAGAACCCGAATCCGTTCACCATTCGGGAGCCAGCCCGCTCGGCGAAGGCCAGCCCGGACACGACGGCGAAGGTGAAGAGGAATGCCAGGCTTGCGCCCTCCACCAGTTCCGACAGGCGACCCAGCAGTGCGAACACCGCTGCCAGGGCAGCCAGGGTGAGGATGGCCCGATCCGGGACGCCGGCGCCGTTGCGATGCTCCATCGACGCGGGAAGGTCCCCAGCCGCCGCCACGTGGCGAGCGAGGCGGGCCGTGGCGAAGAGGGTGGCGTTCACGGCCGACCCGGTGGAGAAGGTGGCCGCCACGAGCACGATGCCGATGCCGACGCTCCCCAGTGCCTCGCGGCCCGCGACCAGAAGCGACACTTCCCCGGAGGCCACGACCGCATCCGCCCCGATGAGCATCGGCGTACCCACTGCCACCGCGACATAGACGAACACCACCGTCACGATGCTCCATCCGATGGCACGGGGAAGCGTCCGCTCGGGAGCCTCGAGATCGTCGTAGTCGTAGGTGAGAAGCTGGAACCCTTCGTACGCCATGAAGATCGCCGCCGCTCCGGACAGCGCGTCGCCCCACCCGGCGTCCGGCGCGCCTCGCGACAGGAGCTCGGGATTCCATCGTCCGAGGCCCAGACCGGCCAGCCCGACCAGAACGGCCAGCTTGAACCAGACCAGGAAGATCTCCACGCCTCCCGCCTCCCCGGTGCCCCTGAGATTGACGACGACGAAGACGCCCAGGATCGCGACTGCGGCACCCCGGGGCCCCCAGGAACCCAGCGGCAGGACGTGCGACAGGTATGCGCCGAAGGTGGCTGCGTAGACCGCGTTCGTAAGGACGTATCCCAGGATCAGAACCCATGCCAGGCTCCCGGCGAGACCCTCGTGCCGGACCTCCCGAAGGAAGGTGAATGCGCCACCTCCCTCGCCGTGCTTCTTCGCCAGCATCGCATACCCATATCCCGCCAGGAGGGCCACCCCGCCGGCGAGTAGAAAGCTGACCCAGGCAAGTCGGCCGGCGATTCCCAGGACCACGCCCAAGGTCGCGAAGATCCCGCCTCCGACCATCCCCCCGACCGCCATGGACCAGGCGGCCTGGAGTCCGAGGCGTCCGTCGGCGGAGTCCCCAGTCCCCTCCATCGCCTCAGATCTCGACCTGCATGCCCAGTTCCACGACCTGATCGGGAGGAATGTGGAAGTAGGCCGTTGCGCCGGTGGCGTTCTTGCTGAGGACGGTGAACAGCTTCTCCCGCCACAGGGCCATCCCGGGCTCGGAGGCCGAGGGAATGAGCCGCTCACGCCCGAGGACATAGGTGACGTCCGTGAGCTGCACCGGCTGTTCGTCGAACTCCAGCGTGGACAGTGCCCCAGGCACGTCCGGATCCTCGCTGAACCCGTACGCGAGCCGGACCCGGAAGAGCCCGCCGCCGGCCGCCTTCGTGGAGACGCGCTGGTGGGGGCGGGCTCGAGGAACGTCCAGGGTGACCACGTGGACCACGATCACGCGCTCATGGAGCACCCGGTTGTGCTTGAGGTTGTGGAGGAGCGCCCTGGGGGTGCCCGCAGGATTCGAGTCCATGTAGACCGCGGTACCGGCCACCCTGTGGGGCCCGTCCACCTCGAGCGAGCGGACGAACTCGTCCAGCGGCATGAGCCGCCCTCCGATCCGGTCAGCCAGAGCGCGGCGCCCACGCTTCCACGTCGTCATGACGGTGAACATCCCTGCCGCGACCAGGAGAGGGAACCAGCCGCCCTGGGGGACCTTGGGCAGGTTCGCCACCCAGAAACCGACATCGATGATCAGGAAGAAGACGACCAGCGCGCCGGCGGCGAGCACGCTCCAGCCCCACCTGGCGTAGACGACCATCCCGAAGAGGAGCGTCGTGAACACCATGTCCGTGGTGACAGCCACGCCGTACGCGGCTGCGAGGTCGGACGAGCTGCGGAAGCCCAGCACCAGTCCGATGCACGCGACCAGCAACGCGGCATTCACCACGGGGACGTAGATCTGACCGACGTGCTTCTCCGACGTCTGGAGCACGGTCAAGCGGGGCAGGTAGCCCAGCCGGACGGCCTGCCGTGTGAGGCTGAAGGCGCCCGAAATCACGGCTTGAGAGGCGATGACGGTCGCGGCCGTGGTGAGGATCACGAGCGGCACGAGGCCCCAGGACGGGGCCATGCTGAAGAAGGGTTGCCGGATCAACGCAGGGTCGGCCAGGACCAGCGCACCCTGCCCCATGTAGTTCAGTACCAGCGCCGGCAGGACGAGCGCGAACCAGGCGAGCCGGATCGGGCGGGGTCCGAAGTGCCCGAGGTCGGCGTACAGCGCCTCGCCCCCCGTGACCACGAGAAACACCGCGCCCAGCACCAGCACGCCGGCGAACCCGTTGGCGCCGAAGAAGGACACCGCGTAGAACGGACTGAGCGCTCGAAGCACGTCGGGGTTATGGCCGATGTTTACCACACCCAGCGTCGCGAGCACAAAGAACCAGAGCGTCGTCACCGGACCGAAGACGGCGCCGACACCCGCCGTTCCTCGCCGCTGGAACGCGAAGAGTCCCACGAGGATCCCGATGGTGATGGGGATCACCCAGGGCGTGAACGCGGGGGTGACCGCCTCGAGGCCCTCGATGGCCGAGAGTACCGAGATGGCCGGGGTGATCATCGAGTCGCCGTAGAGGAGGGCGGCGCCGAACAGCCCGAGGAGAGCGAGGGCGCTTCGTGACCGCCCGACCGATTCGTCGGGCCGCACGAGCGCGGTCAGCGCAATGATCCCACCCTCGCCATCGTTGTCCGCCCGGAGCACGAATCCCAGGTATTTCACCGAGATGACCAGGACGAGGCTCCAGACGATGAGCGAGAGCACGCCCAGGATGTTCGGCGTCGTGGGGCCGATGCCGTGCTCCGGGTGGAAGCTCTCGCGCAGCGCATAGATCGGCGACGTCCCGATGTCGCCGTACACCACGCCGACCGCCGTGACGGAGAGGAGTAGCAGGGCCATGCCGCGTGGCGAGGACTCAGACCTGTCCTCGACTCCGGACGCCCTTCGCTGGTCTGGCATGGCTGCCCCCCCACCGACGGATAGGAAATCCAACCGAGGTCGCCCCCGCTGGAGTTCAACGTGGTGAGGCGACATGGCATGAGCAAGCCGGGTTTCGCGTCGTTTCCGTTGGCGTGAAGAGGGCCGGGCGAGCGCACGGACGGGCTGATGAGCAGGAGCGTCCAGATGATGTACGGAGGGCGGTAGGTGCGAGGGCGGCGGCTGAACGGGTCCGGGTGGCTCAGATCATGCCAAGCCACCCCATCGTCGGCGTGCCGGCGCGCCGCCTCCCGCGACCCTACCGCTGGCCCGACGAGGCGGAACGACGCGGCATAGCATGAGCTACGGCAAGGAGTTCCAACGACGAGCGCCTTGAGCCGGGGCGCGTTCAGGCCGGATGCATCCGGCGCCGAATGGCACCAGGATGTTGGCAGCACCGCACTAAAGCCCGGCCGCCCGAAGCGTGAGGAGCCACCGGGACTCCCGTTCCAGATCATCGAGCGATCCGTATCCCATGGTCCGGATGGGCCGTCCCTGAAGGAGGACGCGGGCCCCGTGGTTGGTCCAGGCGTCCGGCGCCGACTCCAGGACGTCCCCCAGAAGGATCTTCAGATTTCCCTGGGCATGATGGAGCATGCGCCCTCCGAGACAGGAGTAGTCGAAGTGGGAGGCGTCGATCCGGAGCCTCTTGGAGGGGGCGCCGTAGTAGAGGTCCGCGAAGAAGACGAGGCGCTCCTGGTCGTGCGTCGTCTCCACCGAGCGCTTCCGGCCGCCGACCTTGATGGGAATGCCGGTGGTCATCATGAGGGCGGCGCTGGCCGCCTTCTGGAAACCGCTGGGGCCTCGCTGTCCACTTCGGCTGGTTGTGGTCACGGTCAACGCTGCAGCCGCAATCAGCGTCGGAGGAACCGGGGGCAGTGCGTCCCGCCTCACCACCACCTGGGCGGCGGGAAGGGCTACCAGGGCGGACATGGGCCCGATGCCACACTCCAGGCCGGCAGAGTGAAGAGCGTGTTGGAGCGCTTCGGCCTCACTCCGGGACAGATCCTCTCCCAGGATCCCCCAGGCGGCCTTGGCTTCCAGAACCTGGTCCTGGAGCGGCGTCTCCCGGACGGCAGCCAGAATACGGGCCAACTCCATGGCGTCGTGGGCGTCCTTGTCAGCCCGGAGGACAGCGAAACGGGGCGACTCGTGCACAGGTGCCAGCCTCTCCCGGGAGGAGGAGCATCGAGGACGTCGGGGGGCTCCAGCTCTTGCAGCAGCACACTAGGTCTATCACGCAGCCCGGCACAAGGAGTTCACACGGTGCGGCCACGACACCGATCCGAACCGGGGATCACGTGCATCGGGAGCTACCTCAATGCCCCTCGCTCCCTCCGGCGCGGCTGCCGAACTCCCGATCCAGGAAGAGGAGCGCCGAGGAATCCTCTCCGGCCCGGGTCAGGAGGCCCACGGCGCGCCCCGCGTTCTCCTCCTCCTCGACCTGCTCCGTCACGAACCAGTCCAGCTCTCGCTGGGCCGCCACGTCGTTGGGCTCCCCGGCCACGGCGTAGAGGGCGTGGATCGAGGCGGTGACCTCCTGCTCGTGGTCCTGCTGGTGGGCGAGGGCGTTCTCGAAGGCTTCGATCGGCGTCCCGAAGGTCTCCGGCGGGCACGGGATCTCCTGCAGCATCGGAACCCTGGGGGCCGCTCTGAGGATCTCCTCCGAGGCCTGGTCCGCGAACTTCTCCAAGCTCTTCACCAACATCCCCGCGACCTTCCCCGTCGCCTCGTCGTAGGCGTCCTTGTCGGGCCAGGTGTCGGCGGATTGAGGATCCCGTCGGGGACGCCGGGGACCGAGGTCGGCATGGCCAGCCCGAAGACCTCGTCCTCGACGTACTCGGCGCCGTCGATGTCCGCCACGCTGCTCCGGGAGGTGTCGATGAGGTGGGTGCGGGCCCGCATGGTCGCGAGCTCCGTGGCACCGATCATCATCCGGGTGACGCGGGTCTCGGGGACGTGCAGGGTCACGACGTCGGGCCTCGAGAAGGTCCGCCAGGTGGACCCACGCCTCCGCGTTGCCCAGGGGAAGCTAGCTCTCGATGTCCTAGGGCCTGTTCACACGATGTCCGGCCTGAGTGCCTCGGCCAGTACGCCCACCTGCGACCCGATGTGGCCGTATCCGACGAGGCCGAGCTTCTTGCACCGAGGTCGCGGAGTTCCGCGCAAGACTGCCCAAGGTCGTGGCGATGGACCGCTGTTCGCCGTGCCATCACCCTGGGGAGGTCCAGAGAGGCCTACCGACCCGGGGGAACCCCAGCCTCGGACAGTGGTGACGCGATCTCCCGGTAGTCGGCCGGGGGGGTCCACAGACCTGGATCGGACGCTACCTCCTCGACCCCCCGAAGCTCCTGCAGCATCCGCATGATGGTCATCTGCTGGCTCGGCGCCTCCAACTCGCCCTCGTCGTCTTCCTCCTCGTCGTCTCCGCCGCGGCTGAGTCCGAAGCGTGAGAGCGCCCCGCGGGCCGCCGAGAGCGCGCCCTCCCTTGCCGCGTCCGCCGCGGCATCGCTGAAGTCGAAGCTCAGCTCCCTCGGGGGAGCCATCTCGAGCTTCTCGATGGCCTTCTGCCGATCGAACTCGATCTCTGGCGGCAGGACCAGAAAGAGGGAGGTGGTTCGAACCGCCATCCCGCTCATCCCCTGCATCTCTTCGGCGTAGCGCTCCATCGCCTCGATCATCCTGGGATCGCTGGCCACCGCCGTGGAGAGCGCCCCCATGTCCATCTCGAGGTCCTCCCTGGCGAACTCCATCGCTCCCTCGGCCATCTGCTGGAAGGCGGGGTGGTCCTCGAGCTCGTCGCTCATCCACATCTCGGTGAAGTACACCATCCGGAGCGAGGCCGCCGGATTCGCACCCTGCTCCTCCTCCGACTGCGCCTCCATCTCCATGGTCATGAAGACCTGCTCGGCATCGAAGCCGTTCAGGTTGCTCGACCGCCCGGTGCGATCCAGGGAGAACGAGCCGGTGAACTCCGGCATCTCCTGGTCGCTCATCTCCCGCTGGGCCTCCTGCTGCTGGCGCTCGGCCTCGTCCATCTGATCCGCGACCTGCGCCTGCATCCGTTCCTGCATCTCCGCGATGTCACCGAAGTCGTAGGAAAACCAGGTCTCGGCCTCGTGATCGATCTGGATCAAGCTGCCTTCGCGGAAGTCCATGATCGAGGTCGCGCCCTCGCTGTCCGTCCGCATCTTCCCCTCGCCGATCCAGACCGTGTCGATCGTGGGCTCGTCCCCGACGGAGAGGATGCCCATGATGTCGCCCATGGATCCACCGAACTGCATCTGCGAGACGCTCTCGTAGCGGAGCGTCTGGGCCTGGAGATCGACCGGTACCAGGGTGAGGACGACGAGCGCGAGCGAGGCGAAGAGACAGGGACCGAGACGGGAGCGGAGGGTGGCGGGACGATGGGACATGGCAGCTCTCGGGCGGGGGGAGATCCGACGGCGGCGAATGTGTCCAGATAAGCCCCTGACGCGCCGCGGCGCAAGGGTTTTCTGGCGTGCGGGGAGGGAAGGATCGGCGCGTCGTCGCCTGGCGGATGAGACCTGCAGAGGGCTACCGTGCCCCAGGCAGCGTGCAGGCGCCCATGGGCGTAGAACAGGGAGGCACGAGGTGACGCACCAACTGACCGATTTCTCGGTCCTGACCTTCGACTGCTACGGGACCCTCATCGATTGGGAGCAGGGGATCTGGGACGCTCTCCAGCCTCTGCTCTGGTCCAACGAATGCGACCGGATCCGGAGAGGCGAAGCACTCGAGGCCTTCGCGGAGATCGAGAGCCGTCTGGAGGCCTCGTTCCCCGAGCGGGCCTACGAGGCCCTGCTCGCCGAGGTTCATCGAGCGTTCGCCGACCGATTCGAACTCGAGACCGATGGGACGAAGGACCGAGCCTTTGGAAACTCCGTGGGCCATTGGCCCGCCTTTCCCGATTCAGCCGATGCGTTGCGACGCCTGAAGAGGACGCACAAGCTGGTGATCCTGTCGAACGTGAGCCGGGCCGGCTTTGCCGCCTCCAACCGGAAGTTGGGGGTGACCTTCGATGCCGTGTACACTGCCGAGGACATCGGATCGTACAAGCCTGCGTTGGAGAACTTCCGATACATGCTCCATCGGTTGAAGGAGAGCCACGAGGTCGCCCCGGCGGAGGTTCTCCATACGGCGCAGAGCCTGTTCCACGATCATGTTCCTGCCAAGCAGATGGGCCTGGCCCGAGCGTGGATCGATCGACAGGATCTGACCCACGGCGAGACGTGGGGGGCGACGGCGCGGGTGGAGTCGCGACCGGAGGTCGATTTCACCTTCCCATCGCTGGCGGCGATGGCGGACGCCATCGAGCGGGCGGACCCCCCACGCCCCGAGAACTAGAGGCTAGCTCCATGCGTGCGCAGCCGGCAGCCGGGGGAGCCCTCCAGCAGCCGTAGG
>JGI12048J13642_10139285_pt1 | contig 20340 bp, 15 predicted proteins | sample ElkSlonscriptome_16_FD_13642 | JGI IMG/M metagenome (IMG submission 13642)
ACACCCCGTGAGGCTAGACTCGAGGGGTGATTGAACACGGAAACCATCGATGGCCCGTGAATGGAATGTGATACGAAGCGGGCCATGCGCGTTTTGGTGGGGGCGATGGTTCTCGGTGCCTTGTGCTCAGGATGCGCAGCCGATGACGAGCTCGCTTGCACCTACGAGGTGTGCGAGCCGGCGGATCCGGCCTGTCTCGAGCGCACCGCCGAGGTGGTAGCGTGCCGTTTGGGCCGCGATCCGGTCGTCCCCTCCTTCCGGGTGACGACGGGAGAACGCCTTGCGGCCGAGGTGTCGCTCGACCCGGAGTGGGTCGCCCTCCTTCGGGACGTCTACCGCGCCGAGTCGTTCATGAAGCTCGCGCCTTCTGACGTAGACCCGGAGGCTGGTGTGAGGGAGCGGCGTGCGCGTACGCGGGGCTACTACTCCTTCGTCGACGAGGAGATCGTCCTCGTCGAGGACGCTCCGGGAATGGACGACCGCGAGCGGCGCTACACGGTGTTGGTCCACGAGCTCGTGCACGCCTCGCAGGACGTTGAGGTCGATCTGTCAGCCTTCGATCTCGCATTTGGGACAACCCGCGATCGATGGCTCGCCGCGCGCTCCGTGGCCGAGGGGGAGGCCGAACTCTACGAGACCCACGCGTCTATCGAGCTCGCGGGCTACGGCCTACTCGACATCGATCGGCAGGGGTACTTCGAGAATTGGCAGGACGACAGCGTGGAGCATCTCACCGAGGGGCCAACCGCCACCCTCGATGCCGGCGGCGTCTTTCCCTATCCCTGGGGCGGTGGCTTCGCCCTCCGCGCGTGGGACGTGAACGGCCCCAACCAGGTGCGCGCGCTGTTCGACAATCCGCTCCCCTCGACCCGTTCCGTCATGGCGGGTTTTGGTCCATCGTGGAAGGTGGTCAATCGTGACGTCGAGGTTGACCAGGTAGGTGTGCCACGTTTCGCCGGAGACGCCTTCGAGCCGCTCGGCGTCCGACACCAAGGGACCTGGATGGCCATGGCCTTCCTTGCCCAGCACGGCGTTCAGCCATGGGAGCTCGTGTCGGCCGGAATGAACATCGCGGGCGACGTCTTCAGCATCCATCGCATCAGTGGAACATCACACGTCGTCGCCGTGTGGCGGATCCGAGGCAAAGTTCCCGGCACCATCAAAGGATGGCCGAGCGAGCTCGACCAGGCGACCACCCGGTACCGCATGCGCATCGGTGGCGACACGATCCTCGTGGCTACTCCGTCCGACGTCCCGGTGAGCAGCGTCGTCGACAGTATCGAGGGGTGGCAGCCCACGCGCGACGTCTTTGCTCACGACATCGGGCACAGCCCCCCTCCGGCGACCGATTGCGCCTTCTCTCCGCACGCTCGTTTCTCTCGGCTGCGTTGAGTCCTGTCCGCGCTGGCTGCGGCTTCAGCGACCGCGTTGGCGCGAACGAAACGAGGGTCGCTCTGGTTGTCCGCCCGGACCTTGCGGGGCGAACATGAATCCGCCCGGGACCACCGTGGCCCCCAAGCGCTCGGGCACACGCGTGTGAGGGAATGTGGCGAACACTGGCGAAATGGACGACAAGAATCCCATCGTCGCATCGTTTTCCTGCATCAGTGCAACGCCAGACTCGTCCTCGTGGTGAGCATGAGGACGCCCGCGAACACCCCCAAGACCGAAGCGCCAACCCTCCGGATGTGTCGCCGGGGTGGCACGGCCGATGCGTCGAACGAACAAGCCGGGCAACACCTACCCGCATGGCTCGAGGCACCCACGCGGACGCGAGATCCTTACCCCGAGCCGGACACCGCCATCCGCCCGGGACCGGCGCCCCTTCGAGACGAAGTGGACCTCGCGCTCTACGCGGAGCTGCTGGCGGCCATGCATCGGCGCCCCGCCCAGCAGGCCGAAGTACTGGATGCGGAGGGCGTGTCGTGGGTGCTTTGGCGGCGGGCGTCGTCGCGCTGGGAGCAGGTGATCATGCTCGCCATACGCATCGGAGACGAGGCCCTGATCGATCGGTTCGACGAGGCCTACCTGGCGCGCCTCGGCTCCGAGCGTGGTCAGGCCGTTGACGTGAGCACCTACGCGACCCTCGAGGTTGCCGCCGAAGCCGGCCGCCTCGACGTTGAGCTGGCGCGGGAGGGGATCCCCCGGGAAGCGACCCACGTCATCCAGCGCTACTGGTATCGGTGCATGCTCGAGAGCGACCAAGTGCTTCGGCGGGCCATTGTCTTGCTCCTTCAGGCCCGTGAGCGAGGACCCTTACCGAGCTAGAGCCGAGTCCACCCCTCCCCTCTTCTTGGTTCCCGGTTCCGATGGGGACGGAGGCCTCCCTGTGACCGGTTCCTGTAGAGCGGACCCTGTGTTCTTCCCCCGGCAGCGGCTCATGCGCGCCGCTGCTTCCGGTAACCATGGCGCCAGAACTTGCGTAGTCCTCGGAGATGACTCACCTCACGCGAATCGCGACCGTCTTCGCCGCTCTTGCTGCCGGCACGGCCTGCTCGACCGCCACGGTCGACAATCCGCCGTCCAAGGATCCGGTCCCCGCCGTTCAGCTCGAGCGGGGCACCGAGGCTCCTGTGGGACAGGCCTACGCCTTCTTCGCCGGCGGCTGCTTCTGGGGGGTGGAGTACTACCTCGAAAACGTCGAAGGCGTGCTCGACGTCGAGTCGGGCTTCATGGGGGGCCACAAGGACAATCCCAGCTACGACGACGTCCTCACCCACACCACGGGTCACCTCGAAGCCGTGCGCGTGCGCTACGACCCCAACCGTGTGACGTACCGCGCGCTCGCCAAGCGCTTCTTCGAGATCCACGACCCGACCCAAGCGAATGGTCAGGGGCCGGACATCGGGAATCAGTACCTGAGTGCGGTCTTCGTGAGCGACACCGACGAACAAGAGGTGACTGAGGCACTGATCGCACAGCTCGAAGCGCGGGGTTACGACGTCGCGACCACCGTACGTTCGGCGGCGACCTTCTGGAAGGCCGAGGGCTACCACCAGGACTACTACGCCCGTACCGGCAAGAAGCCCTACTGCCACGTACCGGTCGACCGGTTCGGGGACGGCTAACGGGGATCAACGGGGATCTGCTTCGCGATCTCGAGGCCGTCGCCACAGAGAGCGCGCTCGAAGGCCGCCGGCTCGATGCCTCACCGTCTTCGTCGCACAGCACCCATGCTTGCACGCTGACCCGACGGGCTCCCCGGCCTTTCTGGGGCCGAAAAGTCCGCGTCGTGCTCGCCCCGCTGTAAGCCCCGCGCTCCCCGGGCGGTTGTTCGGCCATCGAACCCGATCGCAGGAAGTGCCCTTGTCACGTCATCGTCTCGCCCGCTCATTCGTCACCGTGGTTGCCGCCGCGTCCACCCTCGCGGCCGCCGGCGCGTGCACTCGGCCGCCGTCGCCTCCGGAGTACTCCCGCAATCCACCCGGGATCGAGTCCGGACCCGGGTCTGCTGAGGGGAGCGACTCCGTCGTGCTGGAGAAGGACTCCCCCGGTGCAGCAACGGAAACCGCACCAGAGACCGGTGGCCCGGAGCCTCCCGAAGCCAAGCTGGGTCAGCGTGTGCGGCGAGGAGCCGATGGGACGTGCTGGATCGATATCGACCCGGACTGCCCGCCGCCAGAATCGGGCATGACGTGCAACCCGCCTCCCCCCATGGAGGTGAGGTGTCCCGGCGAGGGATAGCGCCCACTCCGGCCGGGATGAAGGCCGCCAAGCGCGATGACCCGCCGCGAATGGTCCCCGGCCTCAACCCCGCCTCGGTACAACGCGACTTCATGAGCACGACGCCGACGTCACCAAAAGCTACCGTCAGCGACGTTGGACGTAGGCGTCGAGGCCCTGACCGCGCATCATCGCCTCTACGGCGGCGATCGGGTGGTCCTGCGCGGGTTCTCCCGGATCCGGCGCAATGGCGCGTGACCGCCTCGCGAGCAGAAAGCGTACCGCGCGGTCGCGCAGCGAGGTGACGAGGTCCGGGTCGAGGAGCCGGTAGCCCCATAGGCTCGTGCGGATCGTGAAGGCTTCGTCCTGCGCATCGAGCGTCTCGACCGAGGCGAGTGTCGCACTCACCACGCCCGGCTCGAGCAGCGAGGTGGCCACTTCGAACAGCCAATCCGTCCTGAGCCGCGAGCGGTCCCGCGGACTCCGCCATTCCACGTTGCGGCGCTTCTCGCGGAGCTCGTCGTGGAGTCCTCGTAGCCACGGAGCCAGCTCCTCGGGCGATGGAAGAAGGGACTTCGGCATGCTCAGGTCCAATCCGTGCCGCTCCACGTGGTCCGCCAGGCCCCAAGCGAAACCGATCCCGTCCGCGGTGGTGGGCAGTCCCTCGAGCACTCTCGAGGTGAAGTTACGCACCTCGGCGCGGGACGCGTGGCGACCGGGCGCCACCCCGAGCTCCTCGGGGAGCGCCAGCACGTGTGTTCCCGGCGGAAGGAGCCCGGCGAGGGACGTGTCATCCGGCACGAGGGGGCTGCCGTCCGGCGTCTGAAGGCTAGCGAGCACGCAGGCGCACTCGACGGCGACCGATACCCGCACGGCCTCTCCGTCGTCCACCAGCTGCGCGGGAAAGGCCCGGCATGCCCGAGGCTTCGCTGCCTTTCCCGCTCGTGCATGGACGCGACATCGACCGTCGGCGAGGAAAGCACAGGCGCCATCGACGGTGGCGACCGCGCGGAGCTCCCCCGGCTCAGCTCCGTGTAGGGGGAGAAACCGGTGGCGACCCAGCGTCTCCGCTACCTCCGGCACAGCCGCGTCAGCCCGCCGCCGCTCCGCCGGACTGAAGGGAATCGAGCCGTAGGTACTGCAGCAGCTTCCCCTTCCGCTGCAGAGCAGCCGGTAGTCGGGGAGGATTTCTAGTGGTCGGTCCGCTGCCTCGACCCGTCTACTGCCGGGTGCCTCGAATCGGGGATTCGGCGGCTCGGCTCCGTCGGCGAGCAGCCCCCGCTCCGCAAGCTCCGTCAGAAACCCAATGGTGTCGGACGCGCGACGATAGCTACCGCGCCGCGCCGAGGCTACGAGAACGCCGCCCACATCACGTGTTCCGTCGCAGGCCAGGCATTGTTCGACCTGAGCATGCGTCAGCTCCAGCGCCTCTTGCCGGGATGTGTCATGCAGCATCCAGCGGTCGACCCCGTCGATACGGTGTCTCCTCAACAACGCCGCGTCTGCGAGCCGAGGACGGTGCGGCAGCTTCGTCAATCCGGGAGCTTCCGTCACGATGCGACTCCTGCAAAAGCGCTGGCTACGACCCGCGCCGCCATCTCGCGAAGACGCGGCTCGCGGTCGTTGTCACGTATGGCAACCACCACGCCCTGGAGCGGAGTGCACGGCGCGTAGGCAGCGGCCGTGAGCCCGATGGCGCGCATCCGCACGTGCTCGTCTCGGAGCGCCGCTTCGATGAGCTCGGTCATGTCGGCGGCGTCGGGCTCTAGCAAGACCAACACCGCAAGCGCGCGGGCCCGAGCCTCGAGCGCACCCTCCACGAGGTCACGTCGAGCCGCCTCGGCGCTCTCGCAGGGCAAACTGCGCTCGAGCGCGGCCCTCGCCTGCTCCGCCCCGGCCCCCCGGATGGCGAGGTAGGTCAGACCCAGCTGTCCATCGTCGACCACGTGCACGTAGTCGTCGGCCTCCCGCGCAAACACCAGCTGTGCCGGCCGCCCCGAAGCGACGTCGATGACGTTGAGCAACCGGTACCCCAACCGGAAGAACGCGTCGTCCACGCCGTCGCGGGACGCAGCTTCGGAGAGGACGGCGCGAGCGTCGATGGCTGAATGCACCATGACCATGAGCATACCCGATACCGACGCCGCGCTCGTCCTAGCGAGTTCCGCCGCCAGCCCGCCGGCAAGCTCCTGACGTCGCCGCGAAGATGATCGCCATCGGGCGGTTGCCTCCTCCGGCCCGGTCGCTTGCGGTTCGCCCTTCTTTCCCCAGGGAGCCTGGAGGTGGCGCCAGGAAGACCGTGCGCCCGGGGTGGTATCGCAATCGCCTACGCTACGGAGGAGGAGAGTCTCTCATCAGGCATGTGCGACTCGGTTGAAGAGGCGCCGTTTTCGTCTCTTGTTGGACCCGTTCGAGCAGCTCCAAGCCAGGGTCGTACGCGCGGCGTTGGTTGTGGCGGCATAATGTTGCTTTAGATACACATTTTCACGCATGCCCTAGATGTTGGCGAATTGAGTTGCACAGCTGTCGGAGCGACCTAGGTTCTGCCGACCAATGGTCATTCCGAAACGAAGCGAGATCGATGCGCTGGCGGACGAGATTGCGACCGCTGCCGCTCATGTTGACGCCGGGACGCATGGTTTGTTGCGGTCGATTCTCGCTTTTGATGAGCTCAGGGGCTGGGCTCTTCAGGGTGCATCGAGCTGCGCTCATTGGCTGAGCTGGAGGCTGGGGATGAGCCTCGGCGCCGCTCGAGAGTACGTGCGCGTCGCCCACCGGCTCGCCAGCCTTCCTCGGATAGACGATGCGATGCGTCGCGGCGAGCTCAGCTACACCAAGGTGCGTGCAATGGTGCGTGTCGCGACGGCGGACAACGAAGAGCTGCTCATGCACCAAGCGCGTGGCTCTACCGGAGCGCAGCTGGAGCGAGTCTGTGCTGCGTTTCACCGTCTCCCTGAACATGCGCGCCCCACCGATGACGAGCGACGGTACGCGCGAAAGCGCACGCATCGAGACGGTACGATGACACTCGAGCTTCGTCTGATGCCCGATGAGGTGAACGAGCTTTGGCTCGCGCTCACCGAGACGAGGACACGACTCGCTTCCGAGATGGAGGAGCGGCCTACGCTTGTGGATGCTGCCCTGCACTGGGCGCGTTCCGAGGCGTTGGAGAACGCCGCACCCCGCATTCAGCCATCGAAGGACGTCGAGCGGGCGGCGGGGACGTCCCATGTCAGAGCGGAGCCGGCCGACGAGGTCGACGCCGCGCTCCAGAGCCGAAGCGCACCCGCCGACTCCGCGGAGTCGTCAAATGTCAACGATCTCGGTCACGGGTTGGATGGCCCGGGCGAGTCCGTGCCGTCGTCCGAGACTGGGGTGTCCCCTGCTGGCGGTGCGGCATCGCCGCCGACTTGTTCATGTGGTCGTGGTGCGGCTCCGTCGCGAGCCGTTCTGCCACTTCTCTATGTTCACTTGCGTCCTGAACACATCATCTCGGGGGCGCCGTCTAGCGATGGTGATCCCCCTGAAGAATCGCGCTCACTTCGCGGACCGACGACGCTAGGGGAATCCTCACAGCCAGAGCCGTGGCGAGCTGAACTGCATGATGGTACTCCGATTTCCGGTGCCGCTCTAAGGCGTATTGCCTGCGATTGCGGGCTGGTGGCGGCCCAGGTCGATGCACGTGGAACACCGCTCGACCTCGGGCGACGACGACGTCGAGTTTCCGTTCCCCTCATGCGAGCGCTTCTTCTTCGGGACCGCCAGTGTCGCTTCCCCGGTTGCAAGCATCGTGGGTTCTTGCAAGCGCATCACGTCGAGCACTGGTGCGATGGCGGCACCACCGACCTAGACAATCTGTTGCTCCTTTGTCACGCCCACCACGTTGCTGTCCACGAGGGTGGTTTCGAGGTGGCGACGAAGATGGATGCGGATGGCTGGTATCCCGAGTTTCGCACGCCGGAGGGTGAGGTTCTCCACCCCGCACCCGTGCGCCCGCCCATCGACGGGGATGGCGCCTCCCTCTTGCGACGGCGGCACCAGGCTCGTCCGGAGCCCATTCTCCGACCCGTGCCATTGTGGGATGGGACGCCGCTCGACTTGGAGGCGGCCGTTGACGCCCTGGCGAACAAGACGCCGCCTCGGACGACATGAGCTGGGACGACCATCACGGATGCCGGCCCCGAATGAGTCGTCGCCCGGTCGCGAGACGTGACGGCGCAGGTGCTCAGCAACCCATTACGGAGGCATAGTGGGCGGCATCTACCAGCGCAAAGCGCTCGACGCCGTAGCGACGTAGCGGCGCACCTTCTGCGGTGAGGTGCATCTCGAGGAGCGCGTCACGGATGGCGATACGGATTGGGCCAAGACCTCGTCGCACAACGATGGGCTGAATGGGGAACGGGCCTAGGGTGCAAACCGTGGAGATGGGCAGAGGCAGGCCCAAGCTTCGCGCGGCGTTTAGAACGTTGGCGTCGATGGCAGCCGCATCGGCGCGGCCTTCGATGATGAGTTCGAGGGACCTGTGGTGAGAGCCACTCGGTTCGAAGGTCGAGAAGAAGCTCTCTGCGCGAAGGCTTCTCTCATCGAGTGCACCCAACAGGCAGTGGTAGCCGCTTAGGGAGGCAGGGTCGTTGTAGACGACGCGTGCGCCGTCCAACTCTTCGAAGCGCGTTGGCCCCGCGTCCTTACGGGTGACGACCTCAGCGAAGTATACCGGGCGACCCTCACAACGGGGGTCGTCATGACAAGGGGCGGCCCCGAGAAGCTCCACCGTGGGCGACGCGCCCCGCGACATCCATCGGTACGACGGCGCGCACACGAATCCAACGTCGGCCTCGCCGCTCGCGAATGGGTTTGGCACGCCCGGACCCGGTCCCGAACCAGAGCCATCGGGCGCCGATGCGACTGCTACCTCATGCCCTAGGCTTGCGGCTAGGTAGTCGGCAACGACCTGATAGAGCCCAAATGGAAGTCCGGGTGACAGGTAGGTCAGCAGCCGAAGCGGAGTCTCGAGCACGAGATGGACCTTGGCCGGTATGTCTGCTGGGCGCCACCGGGCTGCCGTCGATGGGCACGAGGTGGGCCTCGGGCGTCTGGCGCCGAACTTGGCCGCAATCCTGGCCTACGCTCACGAGATGATGTTCCGAAGCCGCGCCGGGACGGACTCTGAGCACACGGCTGCGGGATGATGTTCCGAAGCCAACGCGAGGACGGGCTGTAAGGGCAGGCCCGGAAGGGCATCGGGCCGCGCCCCTTCGCGCTACCCAGCGCCTCTGCGTCACCAGCGCCCCTGCGCCACCCAGCAACCCGACCCGTCGAGGAGACCGCCCGTGGCGGCGGCGAGAACGCGGGCATGGGGGACCTGGGGTGGTGCGTGAGGTCACGCGGTCGCCGTTGATTCGGACGGTGAGCCATCGCCGTGCGTTCAAACGGCGGGTCGGCGGCCGGTCTGACGCTGAACCGGGCTCAAGTTGCGCCATTCCCCGCCGTTCTCCTTGCTGGAGTCGTCCATGCACCGTCTGTTTGCCTCGCTGTTGCTGCTCGCCGCCTGTGCCCCGACGCGTCGTCCGACGCTGCCGGCCCCACCTCCTGAGCCCGATGAGCCCGAGTACCTGACGACGGTGAGCATTGACGCCGAGCCCGTCGGAATGAATGGCGTCGTGCTCGATGCACGGGGACAGAATGTTGCGCGGCTCGTGTTCTCGGGAGCTCCGGTTGCGTGTGGGTATGGCCCTCGGGGCGAGGAGCCTCGCCTCGAGCTGACCCTCGTGAGGGGGCTCGGTGATTCCGGGTGGCGCATCCCACGAATTCATCTGGGGCTGGGCGCGGAGGACGCCGACACCGTGCTTGCGCTCGCCGATGCCCCGAAGGCGGAGCTTCCCTCGGCGATCGCTGAGGCGATGACGGTTCGTACGCACTTCAACGTCCCGGTGGAGGTCGGAGGCCGGACGGTGCGCGTCGAGGTGGGCGGTGCGCATCCTGCGGTGGGCTGCGGAAGCTTCGAGCCCGTCGGGGCGGTAGAGCCGCTACCGGACCTCATCGTGACGGTGGGGGGAGAGGCGCTTCCCATCGTCGGGGCTGTCTATCAGCGTGACGGCACGTCGCGGCAGCACCACGTCTCGCTCTCTACATCCCCCCTCAGCTGTGAGGATGAATCTACGGAGGCCGAGGTGACCGTCGCGCTGACGCTCGACCGTATCGGTCGCTCGGTGGAAGCTGCTGTGATCAGTGGTCTACGCGTTGGCGAGGCGGAAGCGGTCTCCCTGTCCAAGGGACAGCTGAATAGCAAGCTACGTGGCCTCGGGCGCGCGGTCCACCTCGAGCTCGATGGCGCCGCTGACATGGGTGGCCACGCGTTCGCTTTCGAAGGTCAGGCCGACGTCGCGATCTGTCGTTGAGGTAGGTGGCGAGGGCAAAGCCGAAGGCGTGGATGCGTGCGGTGGGAAAGAAGGGGACGGGAATGTCCTCCTGTCGCAAGAGCAGCTCGATCTCCGTGCAGCCCGCATGATGCCCTCGGCTCCTGCGGCGACGATCGGCGTCGATGATGCTGATGAACTCGGCTCGACGACTCCACGCAACCCCGGACGTGTTCATCGTAGATGACCCACCTCGACGCCCCCGAGCTAGGACCAAGCGCCGCCCTCCGGTTCTCGGCCTTGGACTCAGGAACCCAACGTCTCAGGAAGAAGAACGAGAGCCTGGCCCGCGTGGCGTGCACGACATAGGCCCCGGTGCTGCCAAAGGCGTCGACGGTGCGAAGCGTGCGGGACCCTTCGCACTGTCGACGCTACGGGCCACGCGAGGCAACCGTACAGCGAAAGCGGGAGACCGGAGCCCACGGCGCGCACGCAGAACAGCGCGGCTGCGATCCGCATCGACGGAACGGGGCCGCGCCGGTCCGCAAGCGGGCCGGCTACGAAGGCTCCCAACGCAGATCCCAGCAGAGCCAGCGATCGTTGAGGCCCATCGCCCAGGCCCCCGCTCCGAAGTGCGCGCGTAGCGCCGGAGCGCTCCGTTGACGACGGCGGTGTCGTAGCCGAAGAGGAAGCTGAGGGCAGCCCCGACCGAAAAGCGGGTGACGGCTGCGCAGCTGCGTCATGCGGTCTGCGTTCCAGATGGACCCGCCTCGCGCCATGACCGCACCCGTCACGACGAGCTGACGCCACCGGCTGAGGGTCTGCATCACCACGTGCGTCGTGCGCGCATCCGAGAGACCGGCGCTCGTCGATGCGCGCAGGATTACCGTGCCGATGGCTCCGAACGAGATACCCCGAGCCGTCGCCAGGCCATGCCGCCCTCGACGAGCATCCATAGGGCAAGGGCGAGCATGGCCGCCGCGAGGGAGGCCATCGCCCAGCTCCCGCCGTCGATGAACTGCCGCAGCTTGGTGATGAGGGCCAGGATGGCCACGGCGGTCACGAACACCATGGGCAGAACCAGCGGGAGGACCGGTCGCTTCTTGCTCGCGAAGTAGAGCGCGAGCACCAAGAGCGTCAGCGAAGCGAGGAGCTGGTTGCTGGCGCCGAAGATGGGCCAAAGGAGCCAGCCTGCCTGTCGGGTCTGCCCCGTCGCGGGATCGGCCACGTCGACGAGCGTGAGCATGAGCGCGGGAAGGATGGCCACCATCGTCCCCACCGCGGGGCGGGTGAGCACCGGAAGCGAAACCGCCTCGCCGAGCTCGGCCACGATCAGGCGTTGGATGCGGGTCGCCGTGTCCAGGGTGGTGGCGGCGAAGGAGATGACCAGCACGGCCATGACGGTGCGCGAGAGGGCGGTCGGTAGGCCCAGCGATTCGAGGAAGGCGCCTCCGCCGAGGACGAAGGCACTGGCCTTGTTGGCGCCCGCATGGGCCCAGCTGTCGTAGTAGACCGACCAACTCAGGTCGCCCACGTGGCCTTGCCCCGGAAGGTCACAAGCGACCACAAGTCCGATGCCGGCCACGGCGGCCATGGTGGAGGCCAGTGCGAGCGATGCTTCGCCGACCATCGAGCCGTAGCCAACGAAGCGGGCGTCCCGGACGTCTCGGAGCTGTTTGGAGGTGGTCCCGCTCGCCACCAGCCCGTGGAAACCGCTGATCGCTCCGCATGCCACCGTCACGAAGAGCAACGGGAAGAGGCTGGGCGCCCCCTCCTCGGGCATGCGCACGGCCGGGGCATCGAAGGAGGGGTGCGCCACGAAGAGACCCCCGAAGAGCAGGGCGAGGCCAACGAAGAGCTGGTGCGAGTTGATGTAGTCCCGCGGCTGGAGGAGTAGCCACACCGGTAGGAGGCTGGCGATCGCGCTGTAGGCGAAGAGTCCCACGATCCAGCCGCGCTGCGCGGTCGTCTTCGATACGCCCAGTGCCGTCGCGTCCAGCGGCCACAGCGTCCCGAGGTAGACGAAGACGTACAGAAGGGCGAGCGCGACCAAAGAAGGCACCAGCGGCTGGGCCTTCTTCTCGTAGAGCAGCCAGCCCATCGCGATGGCGACCAGGATCTCGATGTTGATGGGGAGGACGGCCGATGGCTGGGCGACGAAGAGCCCTGCGATGGCCATGGCGAAGACCGCGAGCACCAGCCACACGAGCACGATCACGAAGCACAGGAAGAGCACGCGAGCCCGCCGCGTCATGACCTTGGCGGCGAGATCCGCGATCGAGCGCCCTTCGTTCTGGACGCTGGCCATCAGCGCCCCGAAGTCGTGCACGGCGCCCATGAACAGGGTTCCCAGCCCCACCCAGAGGATCGCGGGGAGCCAGCCCCAATAGGCGGCGACACACGGCCCGATGATCGGGGCGGCGCCGGCGATGGATGTGAAGTGGTGGCCGAAGAGGACGTGCCGATCGGTGGGTACGAAGTCGCGACCGTCCTCTTTCGTCACCGCCGGCATCTCCAGCGTCTCTCCGTCACCGAAGACGCGTCGACCGACCCACCGGGCGTAGAACCGGTAGCCCAGCCCGAAGCCGAGAAGCACCACGGCGGTCACGAGGGCGGCCATATCGGCGGTCACTATAGTCGCGTCGTCGCCGTGCTAAGGCGAGGCATGGTTCGCACGATCCTCACCCACCCCGGTGGCGCCCACAAAGACGACCTGCTCGGGGTCTGCGTTCTCGCCGCTCTGCACAACGCGCCGATCGTCCGTCGCGAGCCAACCTCCGCCGAGCTCGACGACGCCGAGGTCGCCGTCGTCGACGTGGGAGGACGACACGAGCCAGAACGCCTCAACTTCGACCACCACCACTTCCCGCGTGAGCACCCGCCCACCTGCGCCCTGAGCTTGGTGCTCGAGCACCTAGGGCTCTACGAGGACGCCAAGTCCCTCTGTGATTGGCTCGAGCCGGCGGAGTGGTTCGACTCGCGCGGGCCAGTCAAGACGGCCGCGCACCTGGGAGTACCCCGGCGGGCCGTCTCACAGCTCCTGTCGCCGGTCGACGTTACGCTGCTTCGACGCTTCGCCAAGCTCGAGGCGCTCGATCCGGCCGACCCGCTCTACGCCTTCATGCAGATGGTCGGCCAGGATCTGCTCGACTACCTCAACGATGCGCGTCGACGTATCGCGGAGGTGGAGGCCCAGGTGCAGCGGTGGTCGGTGTCGGTCGACGGCGAAACGGCCGACACCGTATTTCTGCCGCGGACGGAGCCCGTCATCGACGAGCCGAGCGGGACGCTGACCATGTACGTGCGGACCCGTCAGCTCGAGGTCGCGGCGCTCGTCTATCCGGATCGGCGGGGCTCCGGCTACGGGATCGCCCGCTACGAGGACCACGCGAAGCTCGACTTCTCGCGCGTTGGGGATCATGACGATGTGACCTTCGCTCACAAGAGCGGGTTCATGTGCAAGACGACCGCGACCGACCCGGAGCGGCTGCAGGCGCTGATCCGCGGCGCGTGGGGGTGATGCGGCGCGGATGTGGTTGCGGCGTTTCCCGTCGAGCCCCGTGAGCGCCATCACGCGGCGTGCCCTCGCGCTCGGGCTGTTGCTCGCCGGCTGCACGCCCAGAACGTCCTCCACGCCGTCCCCCTATCTCGCGTTGGGTGACTCCTACACTGTGGGTGAGGGGGTGCGCGCCCGCGAGACGTACCCATATCGGCTCGCCCGTCGCCGTGGGTGGCCGGCCCCCGTGGTCGTCGCCAAGACCGGCTGGACATCCCACGACTTGCTCGTAGCGGCGCGTCGCCTCGACGGGACGTTCACCCTGGTTACCCTTCAAATCGGGGCCAACGACGTCTTTCGTCGGCGATCGCAGCAACGCTACGAGCAAGACCTTTCCGCCTTGCTAGACCTGGCCTTCGCCCGCGCCGGAGGGGATCCCAAGCGCGTGGTGGTGGTCTCCATTCCCGACTTCTCGGTGATGCCGGCTGCGCGTGGTCGGACCGACTTGGCCGCCATCGTCCGACGTTTCAATGGTGCAGCGAAGGCGCTCGTCGAGAGGCGGGGGGCGCATTGGGTGTCGGTCGTCGCGTCTTCGCGTCGCATGGCGGACGAACCCGAGCTGCGTGCCGCCGACGATTTACACCCCTCCGGTGCCATATACGGTCTCTGGGCCGAGCTAATCGACCCGACTCTCTAGAGCGATCACGCGTCGAGGAATGGGTCGAGGCTCGCGAAGAAGTTGTGCGGGACCTCGAAATGGGGGAGCGCTCCGGTCTCGAAGGCGACGATGTCCCAATTGGAGAGGTGCTCCATCATCTTCGCGCCGCGGTAGTCGACGAAGTCACCCCGAACGCCGTGACCCATCCACACGGGGAGCTTCAGGGACTCGTAGATGCGGCTGATGTCGAGGCTGAAGAGATAGCCCGAGACGAAACGCAACGGTGCGTGGTGGGCGCCTTCTGCTCTCGTGGTGAGCACGTCGTACTCGAACAAGCCCTCGTCGATGTTCTTGCCGCCCCAGGTCTTCTCGAGGAAGTAACGGATGATGCGGGGCTTGACCAGGAGACCGAACAGCTTGGCGTCCCACCGATCCCAGCTCACGAAACGGTAGAAGCCGGGCATGGCGCGGGTGGTGCCCTCGGGGGCGGCCTTGCGGCCCTTACCGTCGAAGCCGGTGGGGCTGACGAGGGCTAGGACGCGAATACCTTCGGGATCTTCGTGGACCTTTCGGGCGACGAACTCGCAGGAGAGCGATAGGCCGAGCAGATCGATGTCGACGTCTCCGTGGCGGCGCCTCACCTCGGCTACCACACCGGACACCGCGTCCGTCATCAGGCGGGGCGTGTACTCGCGGTCGCTGCGGTCGGAGAGGCCGAAGCCTGGCAGATCCATGGCGTAGGTGGGGCGACGAGTGGCCAAGTGCTCGTAAATCGGCCTGATTTCGTAAGCCGAGCCAGCCGCGTTGACACTGTGGACCAAGAGCACCGGGCGACCCTCGTCCGGTCCGTCTCGGTAGACGCGCACGCGACCCGCCGCCTCGAGGTTGAGGTCGAAGCTCTGGCCGGGGACTGGGGGAGGGAGAGATGTGCTCATCGGATGTGTCCAGCTGTGTATCACCGTGGACCTGTCAATCCAACTTGACACAGGGGAGTGTCAAGCGGCATGCTCACACTCGTGGGATGAGGCTGGCGGATCTGTCCCCCTGGATCCGCTGACCACGTCCCAGTTTTTCCCCCGGTGAGCAACGGCATGGAGCAGAGCAAGTTCGGCTGGTTCAGCATCTTTCGGCTGGGTCTGGTGCAGACCGCCCTCGGAGCGGTCGTCGTCCTGACCACGTCGACCCTGAACCGGGTGATGGTGGTGGAGCTTGGGCTCGCGGCCATGGTGCCGGGCGCACTCGTGACGCTGCATCATGCGATGCAGATGTTCCGACCGCGGATGGGCTACGGCTCGGATCTCGGCCAGCGCCGAACCCCGTGGATTGTCGGGGGGATGGCGGCGCTCGCGCTCGGCGGATTCCTCGCTGCCCTCGCCACGACCGTGATGGAGACGTCCACCGCGGGCGGCATGGTCCTCGCGCTCTTCGCCTACGCCCTCATCGGCGGGGGCGTCAGCGCCTGCGGCACCTCCCTGCTCGTGCTCATGGCCAAGCGTGTCGCCGATGGTCGTCGCGCGGCCGCGGCGACCATGGTGTGGATGATGATGATCGCGGGCTTCGCGATCACGGCCACCCTCGCCGGGAAGCTTCTCGACCCGTTCTCGGGTCCGCGCCTGCTCGCGGTCGCTGGCGGCGTCTGCGCGATCGCGCTCAGCATCGCCGTCGTCGCCATGTGGGGCCTAGAGGGGGCCGCGGTCCCCGCCGCCGCCACCGCACACGAGAAGCAGAAGCCGCCCTTCCGTCAGGCGCTGACCCAGGTTTGGGCCGAGCCCGACGCTCGGCGCTTCACCGTCTTCGTCTTCGTCTCGATGCTCGCCTACAGCGCCCAGGACCTAATCCTGGAGCCCTTCGCGGGTGCCGTCTTCGCCTTCACCCCCGGTGAGTCGACGCAGCTCTCGGGCACGCAGCACGGCGGGATCTTCATGGGCATGCTTCTGGTGGCCGTCGTCACCTCGCTGTTCAAGGGCACCGTCATCGCCTCGCCCAAGGGCTGGGTCGTCGGTGGCTGCCTCGCCTCCTGCCTCGCAATGTGCGGTCTCGTCTTCGCCGGCGTCACCGGCGGACCCTGGCCCCTCGAGGAGAACGTGTTCATCCTCGGGGCCGCCAACGGCGTCTTCTCCATCGCCGCCATCGCCTCGATGATGACCCTCGCCGGTCAGGGCCGAAGCGGTCGCGAAGGCGTGCGGATGGGCCTCTGGGGGGCCGCGCAGGCCATCGCTTTCGGCGCTGGCGGGTTCATCGGGACGGTCCTCGTCGATGGCGCCCGCGCCGTGATGGGTCCGTCCGGTGGCGCCTACGCCTTCGTTTTCGGCCTCGAAGCCATCGGCTTCTTCGTCGCCCACCTCATCGCCTTGCGCACCACCTTCAGCCAGCCGGCTGGTACCGAGCGTGCCTCTTCACCCTCTCAACTCCAGCCAGAGCCCCTCTGAGTCTGGAGCCAACCTGCGAATGAACATGCTGGAGCCCATCCACAACGGCTGCCCTTTCCACGAGGGCGACACCTCCCCCGATGAGAGCGGACCACGAACCAAGGCACGGGAGAGCGGTCCCCGCCTCGTGTCGGAACGACCCGCCAACAAGGGCCACTGGCTCAAGCAGTCGGCCGTCGTGCGCACCGTGCTCACGAGCTTCTTCGTGCTCTTCATGCTCGCTGCGGCCCACCTCTTCATGGTGGTCATCAACGCAGCCGAGCACGCCTACGTAGCTCCGCAGCCCGCGGCTGGGATGAGCGCGCGGATGTTCTCCGACCGACCCATGGTCGAGGAGCTGCAAGGCGCGCTCGTGAAGGCCCGCACCCCCGAAGCGGAGGCCGTGCTCTCCGACGCGCTCGCCGCCGCCGAAGCCGGCCAGACGATCGAGCTCCACACCCTGCCCATCACCAGCTTCCTGGTCTACTCGGCGCTCGGACTCACCCTGCTCGGCTTCGCCTTGCTCATGGTCACCGCGCATCTCAAGAGCGACGCGGCCCAGTCGATCATAGGGATCTTTGCCGGCAATCTGCTCTGGACCGGCGGCATCGAGTACGGCCTCACCATCGCGGCGCGAGGTCTCGGGGTCGGAAAGACGGTGGGCGTCGTCGACGGTCAGCTCACGGCCATTTACGGCGAGTACGTCCTCATGAAGCACACCTGGGGCGTGCTCGCGATCGTGATGGCTTACCTCGCGTTCCTGCCGTCGTCGCGCTGCCCGATGTTCCTCTGGATGCGGAAGAAGACGCCCATGATGCGCGGTCCCGTCGTCACGGGCCGGATCTACAACTTCGGCCCCCGCAGCGCCTTCCAGTACGCGACCACCGTCTGGGGCTTCTACCTACTGTTGCTCTGGGCCTACGACGAGGCGGTCTTCGGGGTTTACGGCCTCGTGACGAAGGGTATCCTCTTCGGCAGCGTCGCCGGTTCCCTGTACTGCCTCTACAAGCTGTACCACCAGACCGGCTGGGGTCCCGCGCTGCGCTACGCCGTAGGCGCCATGATCGTCGTCTGGACCCCCATCGAGATCCTCGCCAAGTGGGGCGTGATGCGGGAGCCGTGGCTGCTGCTCGAGCCCAACGCCTTCGTCATCTTCTTCGGCGGACTGTCGGTGGGGACGTGGGCGCTCTGGCGCGCGGCCAAGAAGCGGAAGGCCGCGGCGAAGGCGGCAGAGAACGACTCTGTGGCCGAGTTCGTGCCGCAGCTCGCGCGAGAGGCTTCGTCCTTGGGTCGGCGCGACTCGACCATGGGCAAGCCGGTCGTCGCCTGAACTCCTCCGTCGGCTCGGTCCTTGACGGGTCCGGCAGGCTTCGAAAGGGTGCCGTCGTGGCTCCATTCCCCTTTACTGCCATCGTCGCCCAGGACGAGCTCAAGCTCGCGCTCCAGATCGCCGTCGTCGATCCGCACATCGGTGGTGTCCTCGTCTTCGGTGACCGCGGGACGGGGAAGTCGACGGCCGTACGTGCCCTGGCCGAGCTGCTTCCGCCCATGACGGTTGCGAAGGGCTGCATCTATCAGCTCGAGCCTCGCGAGGGTGCGCCGCAACCCTGTGTCTCCGGCTGCCCGGGGGGTGATCACCGTGAGGCGACCGAGGCGCCGGTGCCGGTCGTCGACCTGCCTCTCGGCGCGACCGAGGATCGCGTGGTGGGTGCGCTCGATCTCGAGGTCGCGCTCACGCAGGGGGAGCGGGCCTTTGCGCCGGGGCTCCTCGCCCGGGCCCACCGCGGCTTCTTGTACATCGATGAGGTGAACCTGTTGCCCGACCACCTCGTCGACCTGCTCCTCGACGTGGCCGCCTCGGGGGAGAACGTGGTCGAGCGCGAGGGGATCTCCGTCCGCCATCCCGCGCGCTTCGTGCTCATCGGAAGCGGCAACCCCGAGGAGGGCGAGCTGCGTCCGCAGCTGCTCGACCGGTTCGGGCTCTCGCTCGAGGTGAAGACGCCGAACGACATCGACACGCGGGTCGAGGTGGTAAAGCGGCGCATGGCGTTCGAGCAGGACCGGCGCGCGTTCGCCGCCGACTACGCCGATGCGCAGCAGGTGCTGACCGTCAAGCTCCAGCGGGCGCGGGCCGATCTCGAGCAGGTGGCGATGCCCGATGCCACGCTCGCCCGCGCGGCCACGCTCTGCCAGTCGCTCGGTACCGATGGTCTGAGGGGAGAGCTCACCCTCATGCGCGCGGCCCGCGCGTCGGCCAGCCTCGAGGGAGAGCGCGAGGTGACCGACGCTCATCTTCGCCGGGTGGCCGGCCTCGCCCTTCGTCACCGGCTGCGCCGAAACGTGCTCGACGACGTGGGCTCATCGGCGCGGGTCGATAAGGCGGTCGCGGAGGTCTTCGGGGCGTGACGGAGCTGTGGGCCGACGTGGCGCTCGCCGTGCGTCTGCTCGGCGTCGCCCCCCACGCCCTCGGCGGGCTCTGGCTCCACGCGCGACCGGGACCGCAACGTCAGCTCGTCGAGAGCTGGCTGAAGTCCGCGGCGGACGCCGCCGGCTTTCCTCTGCACAAGGTCCCGCTTCACATCACCGATGATCGCCTCCTCGGGGGGGTGGCCCTCGCGGCCACCCTGCGCGAAGGCAAGCTCGTGACCGAGCACGGCCTGATGTCCCGCGCGGACGGCGGCCTCGTGGTCGCGAGCATGGCCGAGCGCATCGGCAGTGGCGTCACCTCGCATCTATGCGCGGCCCTCGACCGCGGCGTGCTCCGTCTCGAGCGAGAGGGCATGGGGGAAGACGTGCCGGCCCGGATCGGGGTCGTGGCCCTCGACGAGGGCATCGACGACGAGGCGGCACCGCCGGCCCTGGTGGATCGTCTCGCCTTCCACTTCGACCTCGAACGCATCGATCCGCGGCTCCTGCCCGACGAGACCGAGCTCCCCACGACCGGCGGCCTCGGCTTCGACGAGGTGAGCCTTGCGCCCGAGGTGGCCGAAGCGATCTGTCGCGCCGCGGTCTCCTTGGGCATCACGTCGCTGCGGGCCCCGCTGCTGGCGGGGCGAGTGGCGCGGGCCCACGCGGCCCTGAACGGCCGAACGTCGGTGGGTGAGGAGGACGCAGCCACCGCGGCGCGACTCGTGCTCGGTCCGCGAGCCGTGCAGCTTCCCGCCTCGGCGGAAGAGCCTCCAGAAGAAGAGCCTCCCGAGGAGCAACCCCCGCCGGAGGATCCCCCTCCCGAGGAGCCCCCTCCGGAGGAGCCGCCCGAAGACGCGACCGACGATGCCCTCGAGCGTCCGCTCGACGACGTGGTGCTCGAGGCGGCGGAGAGCGGCATCCCAGAAGGACTGCTCGACGGCCTCATGCTCGGGCGGGCGCCGCGGGGGGACAGCAGCAGTGGTCCCCGTGGAGCGACCAAGGCCTCCACCACGGGCGGTCGTCCGGCGGGCATCCGTCCCGGGGTTCCCCGCGACGGGGAGCGGCTGAGCGTGGTCGATACCCTTCGGGCCGCGGCACCATGGCAGCGCTTGCGCCGTGCTCCCGACCGCGCCGAGCGTCGCGTGGAGGTTCGCAAGCACGACTTCAGGGTCAGGCGCTATCAGCAGCGCACCGAGACGCTGGTGATCTTCGCCGTCGACGCGTCCGGCTCGGCGGCGCTGCGCCGACTGGCGGAGGCCAAGGGCGCAGTGGAGCAGGTGCTCGCCGACTGCTACGTGCGGCGGGACCACGTGGCCCTCATCGGTTTCCGCGGGGCCGGAGCCGATCTCC
>JGI12048J13642_10047015_pt1 | contig 20323 bp, 17 predicted proteins | sample ElkSlonscriptome_16_FD_13642 | JGI IMG/M metagenome (IMG submission 13642)
CTTGATTTTGTAGAGGTGCGATCGCACTAATGTCATCCGCACTACGCTAAATTTTGATCTATCATCAGCTTCACAAAATTCCGCTTGCGTTTGTAGGTGTTGATGAGGTGCGATCGCCATTCTTCAAACTCTGATTGGCGATCGAGCCGATGCATGAGGTTTTGGATTTTGACAATGCGCCGAACGGCCTCTGCATAAGCGTCATTATTGGTTTGACCGATCAGTTTTTCGACTGTGGGTTGATAGATAGAAACGGCATCTTCGGGGTGCTCGTCTTCGCGAGTTGCCGCTAGCTTTAGCCATAGTGAATCGCTACATCCTCCGGCCTGGGCTTCTTTCCACGCTTGCTCAGCGTCCCCCTCCGACAGCAAAATCTCGACCAGCAAAGAATATCCTCCAAGAGGAAAGCGCGGATAAGGCTGCGTCTTGTGCTTCGGCTCGCTCCCAGAATGAACGGAGTCAAAAACCTTCTGCCGCCACGTTGACCACGCCTTCGCCTTTAGAGCTTGCCGTTGTAGCTTCTGATAAGCATGAAGGGACGGTTGCTGCTGAAACTCTTCCCACACGAGCTGCACCGCATCGTCGAAGTATCCTTTTTCCTCATAGGCACTCACCAGAAAATCGCTCAGCCCCCAGTGGATATAGGAGTTTGCAAAAGCCTTGAGACCCTTCTCAGCCCAGGCGATCGCCTCTTCTGGTTTCCCATGATCTTGATAGAGTTGAGCAATTTGCAGATAGCGAGAGGGCTGCGACAGATCCTTGGCAATCACCTCGACGAGTTCTTCTAAACTGCCCCACATCGAAACCAGGGTTTCTTTGATGCGGTTGAGCTTAGAACGGCGATAGTCGAAGGATTGGCGTCTTGAGCCATCTAGTTTTGGTAACTGTTCCCATTCTTCATTCACCAACTCTTTGTAGGTCGCTAGCCCCTCATCACCCAAGACATCTGCATAGGTCTCAATCGCGTTGTGAAAGAACCCATAGCCCGATGCCAATTCTGTTCGAAACAATCGCTCTGCCAAGGCTCTCGGATTAGGCCGACCCTGCTTGCAAGCTCGATAATGTAGCTCCTGCACTTGCTCCAAAATTTCGTGGAGGTGGCCGTCTGAGTCATCGACCGAGTCGATCGCATCTTCCAGCAATTCGATCGCTTCTTCGCATAGTTCCATGACATCGGTGGCATAGCCCTCATCGAGCAGATCTTCTAGGCCATTCATCACGGTTTGAACGCCGTCAGCATAACTGCCTGCCGCCCAGTAATCGACGAAATCACCAATGGCGATCGCCTGTCGCATTGAGCGTCGAAACGATTGAACATCGGCACCTCCCTCCTGACGAACGGCGGCTTTGACCAGCAGATGCTCACGCCAAGGGCGATCCTCCATCGCTCGTTCCATCATCATGTTTACGAGGGTGTCGCGATCTTGCCGTGCGAGGTAGTCGCGTACGTCTTGCATAGTCGTGCCGGGTGTCGCTGGTGCTGCGCTTTTGGGGTGGTAAGAGGGTGGCTCTGAAATCCAATCCAGCCCCACGGCAACGCAATGCTTGCAAAATAGACCGTCCACCCCAAGGGGACAGGTGCAGCGAGATTTGAGATCGTAGTCTTCCAGCCACAGATGTACTTGGTACACTTCAGTACCCATGACTTCTGCCGTGATGCGATCGCCATACTGAGCCATGCTGCGCACAAGGCCGCGCTCAAAGTAATCTTCGCCCCGCTCAAAATAGCGATCGCCAGCCAAATTGATTAGAAGATCTTCGTCTAAAACGTCGCTGAGTGATGCCATTGTTTCCAAACTCCACTGGCTCGCTGATGCATTTTTGCTATGCCGATTTAGGGTTCATTTTGCCAGAAAGTGATGAATTTAGGTGTTGCCTCCAATGCTCATTGGGTATCAGCCCTTCCATCGACGTTGAAAATCTCGGTCGTCGTCTGAATCGCTGATGAACACTGGGTTAGAAAATACTGAGTTTTGTTGACCGATTGTTCTATTACTTCCTACACTTGCAGTATTGATATCGCGGTACTAGATCGCTTGTGGACTGCTAAGCGAGAAGAGAAGCGGAGCCCGACTCTTCCATTAAATAATTTCTGAGATTGCTGTAGTACTTTATTGCCCTAGCAATATTCTGAAACTCAACTGTTAATAGTTGAACGAATGTTCCAAAAATTCTGAAGCTAAGGATCATCAAAGGAGAATCGCATGACTACACCTCAATCCCTCACTCAACAGCTTGCTGAAGCAAAAGCCGCCAGTAGCAAGCGGATTCCTGAAGATGCTCGCGCGGTGATGAATCAGGCCACCGAAGAGTTGCAACAGACCAAGTTGGCGGAACAAAGTCTCAGCCAGGGCGATCGCCTTCCTGACGTGATATTGCCCAACGTTACAGGCAAGTCCATTCGACTGTATGATCTTTGGAAGCAAGGGCCACTGGTCATTTCCTTCTATCGGGGTCAATGGTGTCCCTATTGCAACTTGGAGCTGAAAGCGTTGCAATCTGTAGTGGCTCAAGTTAAGGCAGATGGAGCTTCTTTGGTCGCGATTTCGCCTCAAACTCCCGACCCGTCGCTTTCCACTCAAGAAAAGAATGAACTAGAGTTCGAAGTCTTGAGCGATGTGGGCAACTCAGTTGCCCGTCAGTTTGGATTGGTGTTTACGCTGCCTGAGAACTTGCGGTCTGTCTACGAGGGATTCGGTCTCGATCTCCCGGCTCACAATGGCGATCGCACCTTTGAATTGCCGATCCCTGCGACCTACGTGGTCGCGACTGATGGCACGGTGACATACGCTTTTGCTGATGCTGACTATACTCGCCGCGCCGATTCCTCTGATGTGCTACAGGCTTTAGAAACATTGAAAGCTGGCGTATAGTTCAAGCTTTCAATGTCCGTCTTTAGTCGCCTGTAATTGGGCTTTCAGGAAAAGAGTCGTCAGTCGATTCTTGAGAGTCTGATTCAGATTCGGGCGTTGTTCTTGAGTCAGTGTCAGGCTCAGAGTTTTCTGATGAGGTGGTTTCTTGTTGCGCCTCTACTCCCGCACGAATGGCTGACTGCGCGGATTCATGCTCAGCCAACGTGCGACTGAAGACATGAGTGCCATCGTAGCGAGCGACGAAATAGAGATATTGTGTCTCTGGCGGATTGAGAGATTCTTCCAGACTCCGCAGCCCAGGGTTGGAAATGGGGCCAGGGGGCAACCCGGCATAGCGATAGGTGTTGTAAGGCGAGTCAACTCGAATGTTTGCAAAGGTAAGCGGATTTTCAGGGGTTTGACGAATGCCTAGGGCATATTCCACCGTCGGATCGGCTCCGAGGGGAATCCCTTCCTCAAGTCGTCGCGCAAACACCCCCGCAATGGTTGGTCGCTCCTCTTCTACAACGGTTTCCTTCTCGACAATGCTGGCTAGGGTCACCCATTCCAAAAGCGAGTAAGGCGAGTTCTGCGCATCGTAGATTGGCAGAGCAAGCTGGGCAAAGCGGCCCAACATTTGCTCCACCAGCTGTTTTGGTGTCGCATCCGTCGTAATTTGATAGGTATCGGGATAGAGAAATCCTTCGAGATTGGCTCCGTCTGCCTCGAAGACTTCAGCGGGCAACCAGCTATATTGCGTTCCAGAAACATCGCGAGCCGCCTGGAGAAAAGCGCTGGCTTCGACGATGCCTTGGGATTCTAGCGAGGTCGCAATATCAGAAACTGACCATCCTTCGGGTACTGTGAAGCTGTTTTCGGCAACGTCTCCTATCCAGATACGGTTGGCGATCGCCTCCATCGATTCAGTTGGGGAGATGACATAGGTTCCGGCTAGAAACCCGCCTTCCCGGTTGATCAAAGTTTGCCAGCGAGTCCAGGCATTCCAAGCTATCTGCGACTGAATTAGCCCTGCAGATTCGAGATCTTGACCAATTTGTCGAGCGGATGTGCCTTTAGGAATGTCGATTTGTACAGTCGGTTCGCTCTCCTCTAGAATACTGCCGTCTGCCGCATAGGGCTGAGTTGGGGCGATCGCCCAGCTCCACCAACGCCAGCCTAGCCAGCCTGAAATCACGAGAACAGACGGCAAGATTAGCAGATAAAACAACCATTTCGTAGCACGAGCCATAAGCCAGTCTTACACGCTTTAATTAACGTCTTCAAAGAGGACGTTTTCCAATTGGGGACGCACAGCCTGAAACTCTTCTGGAGTGAGGAGTTTTGGTGTTCCGTCGGGCAAAATTCGGGCAAAGAAAAGCAATGGGTCAAGCGGCGTGTAAACCGCATATTCCTGCTCTTCGTGGAAGAAACTAGCGATAAACTGCAGTTGTTCCGACGACATCTCGTCGCCTTCTTCTTCTAAATCGAGGGTAATCAGTTCTTCTTCGTCAGGTTCGGGCAGCTCTCCCGACATCGTTAACGTTAGCGCCGAGCGATGAAGGGTGAGATCTTGTTCTGCAAGAACCGCTCGCGCCGTGTCGAAGATCTTATCAATCTCCTTTGACTCGACATCGACAAGCACCTCCTCTTCTTCGTCTTCTTCGCTCGACTCCCACGCAAAAATGTCCACAGAGATATTGACGGGGAGCAGCAAGACATATTCTGTGCTGTCAATGTCTACAGATTGCTCAACATAACATTGGAGCGATCGCCCATCGTCTGTGAGGGTGACAATCGGAGCATCAGAAGCATCAAATTCGTTTTGTCCTGGATTCATACTCGGGTCACTTACCATACAGGCTATCGCTTCAAACCGTGCTATTTGCTCATGTGATTCTATCAGGTTTACCTCGTCCGCGAACGCTACCGATCTGAGATGAAAATTTTCGCAGGGCGATTAGTGCAGTTCGTCCGGATGACGACGTTCGTCTAGCCAGCGTTGCAGAATGATCGCAGCCGCCTTGCGATCGATGAGCGCTTTATTTTGAGAAGGAGCTTTTCGCTCAGATTGAATGAGCTGCTCTGCTTGCACGGAAGTCAGCCGCTCATCGACAAATTCTACAGGTAAGTCCAAGGCTCGCTCAAGTCGAGTTGCGAGTTTTTGCACCTGACGCGCTTGAGATCCAAGTTCTCCATCCATGGTGTAGGGCAGTCCAATGACTAAGACCTGAACCTGTCGCTCTGTTACCCAGCGACGAATATGCTCGACATCATGCAGGAAGGAACGCCGCTCTAGCGTGTCTAATCCCGTTGCAATCAGTCCCGTTCCGTCACATCCGGCAATGCCAATTCGCTTTTTTCCCACATCGAGACCCAGCGCAGAAACCATCCGATGCCTCTCCTATTCAGGTTGCGCCGTCGTGAGGCCACTGAGACGAATCGGAATGGTCAGAGTCTGGGGGAAAGGCTGAGCTGGATTGAGGTCGAGCAGAGGAAGGGGGGTGAACATCCGACTGCGAACTGACATCGTGGGGTGGAACGGGATGCAGCGGTGGCAGCCACGAAAAACGTCCTGGCACGGGCTTTCGACTCGGTTGCAAGCCTTGCAATACTTCAGAGAGCTGAAGCCCTTCAGTCGCAGGCTTGCTTTCTCGTACCTTGTGCCATACCGAGCGAGACATCATAAGGTTGTGTTCGGTTCGCTCAGCGCCAATTTTCTCCAAATACTCTTCTCGCTCGGGCTGATAGTCAGAAGAAGCAATCTCTAACACCTGAGACGGGTAGTTTTGAAGCAGTCGCGCCATAAACGACAACATTTCAGGGTAGAGCCAAGTGTAGGCTGGATGAACCGTGAAGTGAGCCTGGTGGGGCGATCGCCCATCTTGGCTAATCTGGAGTTGAAAATGACCGATTGCAGCCTTACGCTGAGGCTCGAACACATAGCCACAGGTCTGATCTTGGTTGCGAAACAGACGGGTTATGCTATCGATGGTCGATCGCACAACGCCTTTTTTGAAGTCAGAGACATGGCGATCAAAGACTTGCCGCACCAGGGGCGGCATTGAGACCGTGTCCAGTTGATGCAAAAGCGCAGCATCCGAATTGCTGACGGGGCGAAGGTTTGGCAGATCGGCGACATGCTCAGCAAGGACGTTCAGTAAATCAGGTGTGATCTTCCAGTAGGTAATCTGTGCTAAGGGCTGGAACCCGTTCTGACGGTAAAGCCCCATGCCGTCTTTGTCATTCACTCCGACTTCGACTAGCCATGTTCGGGCTTCCCAGATGGTGGTGAGGCAATAGCGCAAAAGCTGAGATGCTACTTCTGCCGACTGCATCACTCCGACAGAATCAGAGGTTTTAGCCGCCCCATTTTTGCCCTTTCTAGAGCCGTTTTTTACAGGAGTGGCGATCGCCGATTCAGCATCTCCAGCGCCGCAGGTTGCTTTTTGCCGCTCACCCACTGAGGCTCTGGCTGACTCAGCACTCCCCTCTGCTGTTGATCCCTTATCGCTTGTGCTAGCTGCCACAGGAATCTGAGCCGCCTTCGAGGCAATGCGCTCGATGCGCCAAGTGGTGCGGGTTCGATTGAAAGGAGCGACCTGAATCAACCCCCGAACTTTCCCGCGTGATTCCGCCACATAGGCCGAGAAAAAATTTCTTAAAGGGTTAGGAAACAGACTGAGAAGCTTGAGGGGTGCATACCATTGCCGAAACTTGTTGACACGCTTCAGAACCCTAGTCGGAGGATTGCCTCGACTCTCTGTATTGAAGCCATCGTCAGTTGAGCGCGTGAGTGCTTCAATATCGTCGAGATCGCGATAGTTGCACAGGCGAACGTTAATCTCTGAATTGTTATGGGGAGAAGATTGTGCCATGTTCAAACCTGTTTTACATCGCGCTTTATCATCACCTTTTCAGAATCTACCAGCTTACTGGATGACTTTCTAGATGATTGAAGTTCATCGGGACTTCAACGGAATGTTCCAGATGGCGATCGCGCATTCTACTACCACTTTAGCGGAGGAACCCTGGAATACGAAAGGTTGACCTGATGATTGTGTGGCCACAGTGGGATTCACCGTCACGAAGATCAACAACGGACATGGTTCACTGCGTTATCGTAGCAATAGAGGTCAAAGCGTTGAATCGACTGTTTTTACGGTTGGCTTCATGATAGCGCGACTCAACCGCAAAGACTCCACGTTGGCCAGAAGCTCCATTTCGGGAACGGTTTAGCCTGGAATGGTGTCGAAGTAACGATAAAGAGCCCAGAAATGACCACTTGTGCTTGAGTTTTTTTTGAATACTTTGTGATGACTGGAATCTTAAAGCTAGGACTCGGGATCAGTTTAACGCTGTTGTCAGGGCTGAGCGGTCTCAACTACAAGAATGCTCAGGCGACAGAAACGCAGCTTGAACCTTCTGCGGAAGAGACTGCGATCGCCTCTGTCACTGGGCAAGCTCGGACAGCAATCCAGGCTGAAGAAACTCAGCTCGAAGCAATCCAGGCTGAAGAAACTCAGCTCGAAGATCTTCAGATCGCCGCAGCACCTCGCCTTCGTAACTGGCTAGAATACCCGGTCGATCTTTTCTTGCTTGATCCCAACATTGACCCTGATACCTACGGCGTCATCACAAATCGCACCGTGTCTCAAACTTCGCTGACTACACCGAGCCTCTGGTGGACTCAGGAGCAGTTTGGGGGCAAGCTGCTGGAAAACTGGCTGGCTTATCCCGGCAGCGAAGACGATCCTCGACGTGTAGATTTGGTGGTCGATCGCCAACTGTGGAGCTTGTCTAATTATCTAGAGCGCTACACGTTCGTGAATCGTTTTGGCACTGCTGCGAAGTCTTTTGGCTACAGCATTCGAGTGTTTAACGATCAAGGAAGTCCTCTAGCGACCTATATCTGCGATTTCCCAACCTCACTGCCGACCGAACGGGCGATCGCCGATGCGGGTGCAATTGATACTCATGACTTAAGCTGCGATGTGAGTCTCGACTCTTCTGGCGCGGGTGCCTTGAGAGGGCGGTCGGGTGGATTTGAATCGTTGTTCTGAAGTCTCGTTTCGATGCCTGTCCTGCGCTGCGAGTTCTTCACTAGAGAAAACATCGGCAAGGAGACGCCATGTGAGGCTATGGCGAGCGCCCAGCGATTCCACAATCGGAAAGCGCTGGGTGCTTGCTTCGCAAATGATCTCTTAGGAAGAATAACCTGTCAGGAACACAGGTTCATTCAAGATTTGTATGGGCAGAGAGGGACTCGAACCCTCACAACCGAAGTCGCCACATTTTGAGTGTGGTGCGTCTACCAATTCCGCCATCCGCCCTGGCGATCGCTGTCTTTGTCGTCAGCCTCATTATTATAGTGGATAGACCGCTTATGCAACAGCTTTTGATACGTATTGCTGCTGCCCCACCGATCAATTTCTCTAGCTCGCAAAACGGGCAGCGGATGGGTGAGGGGTGTGGTTTGCACTTCTTGCAAAAGCTGACCGATTTCAGTGTCTACACTTGCGTCGTACGAGCGAGCTTGAGCTAGGAACGCATCTAGGTTCAACTGTTGGGAAAGCTGGGGCGAACCCCCTGCTAGCTTCATCAATACCGAAGCCACAACACGCGAGTCTTGGGCAACAAGCATCGCCGCGCGATCGCACGTAAATTCGGCACAGCGAATCCACTGCATCATTTGCGACTGGAGTCCTTGGGTCAAGAGACCGCCCAGCGGCAGTAGCTGATCAGAGGCGAGCAGCAGCAGGTTAGCCAAGGTCAGGTAGACTCCGTGATCGCATTTGAGATGTCCTAGTTCATGAGCTATTACAGCCTGAAGCTCTTCTGGATTGAGCAGATCGACGATGGAGGTGTGCAGCACGATGAACGGCTTTTTTCCTCGCATGGCGAAGGTATAGGCATTTGGGGCAGGGTTTTGCCGCAGATACAGCTCTGGCATCTCCAAGTCGAGAACGGAACACGCTTCTACTAGCAGCTTATGGATATCAGGAAGCTGGCGATCGCTCACTTGAATACTAGAAGCGATGTTGTCGAGATAGAACACTTGCTCAGCCACAGGCCCAAGGAGGTTGCGGACGGCAATGTCTAAACCGGGCAATTGCCGCAGAGTTTGGGTGGCCTTCAGATCGAGGGGATGGCGAAAATGGTCTGATTTGAGACCTTGGAGCAGAGTTTTAGTACCAGTCATCGTTGGTGTGGGGAACGTAGATGGAGCAATCGTAATGCTTCAGTGGAAAATGCAGTCTGGATGTATCGCGAGTGTTATTACTATAGCGAACTCGCTGACCGCGAACCTCTATCGCGGAGCTATTCCGCACTGAGAAATTCGAGGTACTGACGGCTGAGATCTTTCACTGCGAGGTCATATAAGTCTTTGCCATGTTCAGGGGTGGCAAGAGCCGGATTTGAACCCATGCGACCATCGGGATAGCGTCGTCGAAAATCGCTTGGACTATAAATCGGATGTCCTGATGCCGGATTGGGAGAAAGCGTAGCGGTTTTGATCGAGTCAGGATAGACGTATTGGGTCAGTGCCACTTCGCTAGGTGTGGCGTGGGAACCCTCTTCAGAGCCGTAGAGTTCCTTTGCCTTTTGATAAACCGGACGACACATATACCAGTTTGCGACCCGACACTGTACCCGGTCAGCGTCAGGAATTGCCAAATCAGCAAGAACCGTATAGCTTTCAGCGAATGCCGCTTTCAGTGTCGCCACATTGCCACCATGACCGTTGATAAAAAAGAATTTGCGAAATCCAGCGCGGGTAAGGCTGATGAGATAGTCGCGGATGACCAGAATCATTGTGCTGGGTCGGAGGCTGATGGAGCCAGGAAATGCAGTGTGATGCAGTGCCATGCCGACATTGATGGTTGGTCCGACTAGAGCATGAGCAGATTCACCCACACCCTGGGCGATCGCCTCGGCGCAGATTGCATCTGTGCCAATCAAACCTGTTGGGCCGTGCTGTTCGGTGGAGCCGATGGGCATGATGATGCCCTGTGACGATTGGGCGAGATAGGTTTCGATCTCAGGCCAGGTGGAGAGGTGTAGTAACACGATTGGGAGAAGTTAGCTCCTGATTGCAACGCTTAAGACTGTGAGCTTGTGGACGGTTAGATTTTCTAAATTTTGCGAGGTTTAGACCCGTGGCGATCGCCCACCCGGTTTTGTCCCCGTCAGACAATACAAATGAGTCACGCCTTTGATTCTAACGAATTTGCTGATATCAGTTGCGACTGAGCTAGAGCCAGCTTCCGACCAACACATAGGCTCCCCAATAGCGTGGGTGATTGAAGTTGGGATCTTGCAGCATACTGGTTTGGGCAAGCCGAATGGCCTCCGCGCGGGAAATACCGGGTTTGCCCAGATGTTTGTAAAACTCACGGGTGAAGACGACACTGGCTTCGTCATCAAGGCTCCAGAGAGAGGCGATCGCACTTCTCGCTCCAGCCCGAACCGTTGTACCTGCGATTCCTAGAACTTCTCGGTCATCTCCCGTCGCAGTACGGCAAGCACTCATAATCAGAAGCTGAATGGGAGCATCAGAAAGTTGTCGCTCGACACCAAACAGTTCTGATAGATCGTCGAGAGGAATGCGACCCTCAGCATCGAGAATGTATGTGCTCTCCCGGTCGGCTCCAAACTGACCGTGAGTGGCGAGATGAACCACCTGAAATTCTCGCTTGTTAAACTCGTTATTGAAGTTCTGGCGCTTAAACTCTTGCTCTCGCAAGACTGTTGCGTCAATTTCTGAGTTCTCAATCAGATCCATCTCGGCTTTGACGTTGACCAGTTCGGCATATTGGTCGCGAAACTCTGGCGGTGGCTCGATTAATCCTGCGGCCAAAATATTCATGCTGTCTCGGTCGAGAGGTTCAGGATTGCTCACTTCCAAGCCCAACACGAGGTCAACGGCATATTTTTCTGCTAGATATCGTTCTCCGTCATAGAGTGTTGCCATGGGCACATTTCTCAACGAGCCGTCCAGCACAAAGATTAGCGTCTCGATCTGATTTTGCTCCAAATAGGGATCGGCCTGACGAATCAACCAATCGTAAAGCACCGAGCCAACCTGACGAATTCTCTGGTAAGTGTATAGTCCTTGCAGATCGCGACGGAAAATTGTTAACGCCTGACGCACTTCATCCTCCGTGCGATGGATCGGAGTGTAGTGAATCAACGTGTCGTCTTGAGGCAGCTTGACAATCACTTCGAGGCGATCGCTCAAAATGATCGGATAGAGAACGGCTGCACGCTGATTTTGCTCATCAATGACGCGGTCGATCTGAAGCTTTGGCTCTAAACAGGCAGACTGAAAAAAGTTTTCGATCTGGGCGACTTGCAGCGCCTCCATCACGTCGCGGGCTTGTCTCAGGTTGACCTGAGGAATCTCTTTTCCGTCCTGGGGTTGCAACAGCAAATCGACAAACTCTCGATATACCGGCTCTACACTTTTTCTGAAGGTAAACTTCACGTCTGCGTTGGCAGAGACCAAATCCGATCGCAGGAGTTGCAGCGTATTGAATGCTTCTTTATAGGCAGAAATGGCCTGTGGCAGATTTCCCTCTTCTTTCAGCGATCGCCCCAACTGCCACTGCCAGCGATAGCTGATGTCTTGAGCATTGATGGACTGGGACAAAGATAGCGCTTGACGGGTCAAATCTTGAGCCTCATTCCATCGATCGGTCAGCTCGTACAGTTCTCCTAAATGTCCTAGAACAAAGGACTGTGCCCGAGTGTCGTTCAACTGCAATGCCTGTTGGTAAGCATCGGAAAGCAGATTGGCAATCTCTGTCCAGGCGATCGCCTCGTCTTCTAATCCCTGGTTGAGTTCCATCAAGCTTTGAGCATAGTTCACGTAGGCATAGATAGTGGGCCGACCTGGAGGTAGCTCTGACAACTGAGGTTGAATCTGGGCATAGCTCCGGAGGGCTTCAGTCCGGCGCTCCGTTTCGATCAGAAAGCTAAGGCTGTTCAGTGCGGCTTGAGTCCGAGTCAACGGCGTTTCTGCAAGTTGCGCCGACTGCTGATAGGCATCCAGTACGGTTTCGATGAGAGCGTTGTTCGCTCCCTCCTCTGGCGTGCCAACGTCTAGCAACAGATTGATGCGGACACGAGCCAAATTTCCAAGGCTAAGCAAACTGAGAGCTTCGGCCTCCTCGTTACCCAGTTGAGCGGCGATCGCCCGACTTTCGTTCAAAATGGCAGCGGCTTCGCCCAAATCTCCCGAGACTCGCTGGGATTCACCCAAACTTCTCAAAACAGCGGCTTTTTCCAACGTGTCAGGAGCCGCTGATAGATCAGCCTGCACTGTTTTCAGAATGGCGATCGCCCGTCGATACAAGCCAAGTGATTGCAGCGCTTGGGCGCGGTTGATCTGGCTCATCACGGCTCGATTTGGCAATTCTGCCTGCTTAAACAGTTCAGCAGCCTGTTCCCAAGTTTCTACGGCTGATTCCGGTTCTCCCATCGCTAGATTTAGACTGGCCTTTACATCCAAAGCCTGCGCCCACACACTGAGGCGATCGGATGCGGTGACTGCATCGGATTGAATGAGCGCTAAAGCTTCATCAACACGGGTACGCGCTTCTGTCCATGCTCCCAACTGCTGAGAGGTGAGCGCCAGATTGCTGAGCAACACCGCTCGATCGACAGGATCGGCGGCAGCATCGGTCTGCAAAAGCTGTCGCAACATCATCGCTGCACTTTCATAGCGGCCAGCAGCATAGAGGCGCTGAGCTTCTTGCCCCGAGCTTTGAGCTAGATCGAGAGGTTTGGAGCGAGGGGAAAGTTCTTGATCCTGAGCGGTAGAAGCAGTGGCGATCGCCATTGAGCTACTGTTGGCGGCTTCGCTGAAACCCTTGTTTGAGGCTGTCACTCCTCGCAAGGGCAGCAAAACACAAAGGCTTGCGATCAGCAGAGCCAGAAGGCTATAGAAGGATTGACGATAGTTTAGCCTAGGCTTTCGTCTGAGAAAGTACGCCCAAACTTTGAATGTCTTGTGGCTCGGCTCAGTGCGTCTCATGGGTTTTCCGTAGCCTCAAGTGCATTGTGGACGTACTCACTTGGCGTTGCACATTCGAAGAATGATTTTGGTAGGGGCATCGCATCGCGATGCCCCTACAGCAGGTCATCCATGAGTTGAATCTTTCCGCATCATTCCATGCTGTGCAACGCCACTCACTTTTTATACCCTTAAAAGCATTCGAGCCAAAAATACTGCATGAGTTCGTTAAGAATTGGCTGATGGTGAATGCGATCGCCGGAAGGTTGCAAAGCGCTGATACATAAAACCTTGGCTCAATTTCAATCCGCATATCAAAAGACTGAACAGTAACACCACTTGACATGCTTGTCTGCGATCTTGATTGATGGAACAATGCCCCTCGCTACACTAGACGATAAGAACAGACGAAAATGAAGTGCTCTAGCGAGAGATATGCACGATTCCATGAGCAAGCCGAATCTCTCAGAAACCCGAAAAGTTAAAGATCTCATCTTGCAGCAGTTGAAGTTGAAAGGAGCGCAGACAGCCACTCAGCTTGCAGAACAGCTTGAAGTATCGCCGATGTCCATTCGTCAGCATCTTCAGACCCTCCAAACGAAAGGCTGGGTCTGTTACGAGGAAGAACGCCAGCCGATCGGACGCCCGGTAAAGCAGTGGCAGCTGACCCAGGAGTCGTTCAAGCTCTTTCCCAACCACCACGAAGATTTGGTGATCAGCTTGCTTCAGAGTGCCGAGACCATCTTTGGCAAATCTGGCGTCGAGGAACTGTTACGACATCGAGTTGCTAAACAGGTCAAGAGATATCAGCGGTCTCTCACAGACTGTGACACTTGGCGCGATCGCACCCAGCAGATGGCAGTCTTGCGAAGTCAAGAAGGCTACATGGCAGAAGTGATTCCCCAGACTGATGGTAGTTTGCTGCTGGTAGAAAACCACTGCTCGATCTGTGCTGCTGCTCAGCGCTGTCCTAAACTTTGCACAGCTGAACGCGACGTATTTGCGACATTGCTAGGCGATGAGGTCAGTATCGAGCGAGTCGAGCACATTCTGCAAGGCGATCGCCGCTGTGCCTATCGCATCACTTCTACGGCTCTCTAAGCTGAAGCTGTGGGAGAAAATGCTAGGCGTTTGTAGGCAGTTGCGACCGCTTTATCGTCACCTACATTGCCAGGAAAGAGCACCACCGGAAGCTGGGGAAACTGAGGATGATTTTCAGGGGTGATGACGATGGAGCAGCCAGGGATAATTTGCCCTAGCAATCGTGCTGTGCTGAGAGCGAGTCCTGTGCTGAGGGTGTCGTTTGAGGTGATGCCACCCTTGCTGATCAGAAAGCCAATGGTGTCGGGCAGCCCCCGCACAATATCCATCAATAGCGAAGACACGGCCTCCCCAAACTGGAGCCGCGTTTCAACGCTGTCAAACGTCAGTTCTTGCCGACTCGTATAGATCGCAGCGGTTTTGCTCTGACGATGCACCTCGCTAACTTGGCTAAGAACGTCGTTGAGCAGCGTTTCTCGTTGAGCAGAAGACTCATCTAGCAAATGCACGACATCGACTTCAATGCCTACAACTCCCTCCGCCAGTAACAATTGCTCAAGTTGAGCGGTCGTTTTTTTCACGTGGGAGCCGACTAAGACGATTCCCGGCTTCTGGTCACGGGCGAACGTGTCCATCTTTTCTGGAGCAACGGGCTGTGGAGGTAAGTCTGCCAAAGCGGTGAGCAAGCTGGCTGCACTCCGAAACAGAAACTTTTTTCCCTGCGCGGCTGCGGCTAGGACATCAGCGGCAAAGTGATCGAGGTCCTCTTGTGTTTCAGCATCTACGGCAGCACACTGATTGTTCTCCAGCGCCATGAGGCGATCGCCTACTCCAGCGCGAATGTCTGCCAGCACGAATCGCTCCACCTGATCGGAAGGAATACGCCCCTTCGTCTTTTCCTCAACGTAATCCGGCAAGTAGGCGGTGCTGTAGCCAAACACCGAATCTTTGGCGAACTCAGTCTCGTGGGTTGGAACTTCTACGCCATCAACCAGCAAATAATGGGTGCTGTCACGGGTGATACGGCCTCCCTCAAAAAATGCAGGAGTGAGGAAATGTGCGTCAAATGGCCCTAGTTCTTCGGCGATCGCATCGGTTTCAACCGGATAGTGGCCTCGCAGAGTCGAGTCAGAACGGCTGACAACTAGGTAATCTTCAGTGCCTGTCTGGGCGATCGCTTCTTTCAGGTTTTTGCACACCTCACGAGTCACCGCATCGGCATTTTCGGGAGTCATGGCGCGGGTATTGGAGAGCACGAAGAAAATAGGAGAGTCATCCAGTAGTCCAATTTTCAACGTCTCAACGTCCCATTTCATCAGCAATAGGCAGCTATGAACCGTTTGAGATCCTGTGGGATCGTCATCGAGAACAATAATTTTGGGGGCACCGGATTGTGGTGTAGTAGACATCTCAATTCTCAACTCACTTCAGAACGTCACCCGCTCTTTCATCCTCTCACGGATTGCAGTAGCTACACTGAGCTGGATCGGCTGTCGAAACTCCGTTGGGAAAGAGAACTTCATGCTGAAACCCGCACTGGTGACACTGATAGATTGCCGCACGAACGAGTCCTGTGGGAATGCCGCAGAGTTCGCAGGGTAGCCCTGGAAGTTGGCGCGTCACGTCAAATCCTGGGGTGTTGCACTGGGGACAGGTTTGATGAATGCGCCGCACGAGATCCTGGGTGGCCTCAGCAATCACTTTCATTCGCCGGGGATTCATCATGGCACGCATGTCTGTCTCCAGATGGGCAGTGGAATTAGGAGCAGTGGCGATCGCCCACTCTACAGCGGTTACTAAATCCGCTTCGCTGACAATGCCCTTGTGAATGGGAGCTTCTATGCCCGGATCAGGGCTTGTGTCGGGATCAATCCGCACCACCAGCCCATGCTCAGGAAAACCAATGGTTTTCGCAAAGGCGAGTGCGTCTTCTACACGAGTCACAAGCTGGTGCCGAAAGTTGGTTTGAGTAGACACCGCTTCGCCCACCACTTCCAGCCCATGCTCAACATCTAGCAGCATCACCAGTTCACGATTGCAGGGCAAAAACGGCAGCGACGGGTGCGGCCCAAAGGTGCCCTCACTGGCAAAAGCAAGGGTCGTTTCCGTCAGCTTCAGTGCGGCTTCAGCCTTGCGTCGTGCCGCTTCTCGCTGGGAGCCTGCCCGTTCTATATCGCGGGTAAAGGTGCCAAAAACATCGGTGTCAAAATCAGTCGGAATAACGGTTTCGATCTCTAAGCCATGCTGCAAGAGGGGAGCCATCACCTGTTCTTTGCGGTGCATGGTGGCGATCGCCCCCAGTCGTCCCCGAAAGAGACCGCTTGGGGATTGACCCTGAGGGATCTGAGATTCTGCGGCCTTGGGCGAATTTGAATCAGACATACGTTTATCCCCTCCTACTGCAATCTCCAAACATGCAAACTCCCAAAGACAGGTACATCACTCTGGCGATCGCATCTTCACCAAAGTTTGCCATAACTCAAGGCGCGGTTGGAGTATCGGATGTCATCGGATGTGCTGGTTTGAGAGCTGGGTTGACCTGAAAGTTCACCCGAGAAACAGCGTTCACACTGGCCTCTTTTCTGAACTGCTAGGATCGGATGGTGTTGATGGCTTGAATTTATGGCCTGAGAATTTCTGCAGATCCCAGCGCCATGAAGCATCGACTTTCAGTTCAATTTTTCAGCTCAATCTAATTTCTTGCATTTCAGGTAATTCACGATGGCGATCGCCCCTTCCCAATCTTCTTCTACCGCCCCAAACCCAGTTCGGCCAGAATTGCCCGACGGCCCCTCCATGTCGTCCATGCTGCAACTGTTGAACTGGATGATTCGGCCTTACCCTTTTCTAGACGATTGCGTTGAGCGCTATGGCGATTTCTTTACAATGCGGCTCAACAGTTTTTGCCCCATTATTTTTTGTAGCCATCCTGACGATATTCAGACGATCTTTAAAGAAGGTTCGAATCCAGCCAAGTTTGAAAGCGGCAGCACCAACGGATTGCTGCGCCCTCTCGTGGGTGACGAGTCGATCTTGCTGTTGGATGGCGATCGCCACCAGCGCCAGCGCCAGCTAATGATGCCGCCATTTCATGGAGAACGGATGCGGACTTATGGCGCGTCAATGTGCGAGATTACTCGTCAGACCTTAGATGCATGTACCGACCAGGCTCCGTTTTCCGTTCGCCCGGTGATGCAAGAAATTTCCCTCAAGGTCATCTTACAGACCGTATTTGGCATCGATCGCACGTCTCCGCAAAAGGGAGCAGAGGGCGATCGCTACGATCAGATTCAGCGACAGATGACGGATTTGCTGGATATGACGGGGTCGCCCCTCAGCTCTAGCCTGCTATTTATTCGTTCGTTGCAAAAAGATTGGGGAGTTTGGAGTCCGTGGGGAAAATTTGTGCGTAAGCGAGCCAGCGTCGATGCCATGCTCTACGAAGAGATTGAGTCACGACGGCAAAATCCTGATCCTGATGCTCAGGATATTTTGTCGCTGCTGCTGGCTGCACGAGATGAAGACGGTCAACCGATGACCAATGTAGAACTGCGAGATGAGCTGCTAACGCTGCTGCTGGCGGGCCATGAAACCACGGCGTCAGCCATTGCCTGGGCGATGTACTGGATTCATCGACAGCCCCAGGTGCGCGATCGCCTCCTGACCGAACTGCAAGACGCTGATCTGAGTGACAGTATGGCGATCGCCCGGTTGCCTTATCTCAACGCCGTTTGTCAGGAAACCCTGCGCATTTATCCGATCGCGCCGATTACATTTCCTCGCAAGGTGGTTAATCAGCCGTTTGAGCTGCGGGGCTACTCGATTCCGCCGGAGAACATGCTGGCTCCCTGCGTTTACATGACTCATCACCGCCCAGACTTATATCCCAATCCTGAAGAGTTTCGACCTGAGCGTTTCTTAGAACGGCAATATTCGCCTTATGAATTTATTCCGTTTGGGGGCGGCAATCGTCGCTGTCTGGGCATGGCCTTCGCCCAGTTTGAGATGAAGCTGGTGCTGGCGACAGTACTGACAGAGTATGAGCTATCACTAACGAGCGATCGCCCCCTCAAACCCACCCGTCGTGGGGTTACAATCGCTCCGCCCGCATCGTTCAAGATGGTCGCGAAGACTGGAAAACGGGCAAAGCTCAAGTCATAACACGCTTTGTCATAAAGCACTTTGATTGTCATGGGTTGAGTCAAGCTGCTTCGCGCACGGTTTTGGACACAAGTGTCTTGGACACAAGTGCCCTGGCTACCTGATATCAGGCTCGCGAATAGAAGGCGCGATCGCCAATTTTTCTGCTCCTTGCTTCATCATCTGAATATCGCGGTCTGTCCAGGGGCGGGGCGATTGACAATGATGGGCAATGAGCAAGCCCCACAGTCCCTGAGGAGTCAGCACGGGCACGACCAAATTGGCCTTCACCTGCAAATCTCGAAGAAAATCGCGATGACAGTCTGCGATCGACTCCGTTTCGATATTGGCGATCGCGCGTACCCGTCCAGCAAAGTATAGAGCCGCATACTCGTCGTTAAAACACTCATCTGGGCCAGTAGAGCCAAATATCGAAAGCTGCGGATGGCTCAGAGCCTCGAAGGTTACCCGCCCCTCCCATTTAGAATAAAAATAGTACAAAAGTACCCGATCAACACCTAGTTGCTGCTGCAGGGTGGCGGTGACTTGCGTAACTAACTCATCCCGCTCAAGATTTGACCTGAGACGTACAACGACCTGCTGTAGGCCAGAGTCTGCACGAGAGCCTAAACCAGGTCTGGATCGTTGGGGAAACGGGCTTTGCATCATGACCTAAAGCAATATAGAACTTAGAAAACAAGCGTTCAATCTAAACGAGTCGGTGCAGGAATGCGCCTCTCACAGGCTAACCACAGAGTTGACAATATTGGGCAAGGCTTAAACAAATCAACAGATAAAGCCCTACCCTGCCAAAACGCTAGCAAGAATGCCGCCAATGAGTCTGGGAGCAAGGTCAAGGCGATCGCATAGAAAAGGCGATGTAGCCTGAGAGCCCTGGGACGATGAGAGCAAACGCAGACGAGGCAACAATTTTCAGCCGGGTGTCCCCAATCGTACCCTCTTCGGAATGAGTGCCACCCATGTTAAAAACCATCTCAAAGATAAGGCAAGGATTTAGTCCATCGGGATCACCCGCCTAACCTTGAACAGATTTTGAACAGACCTTAAACAAATTGACTGATACTCTATCGTTTTTACGCTTCACTAAAATCATCATGGAAAATGCAACGCCTTATATTCGCAAGTTTAAAACGCTCAACAATCGAGATGTTGAGATCGTAGGCGGTAAAAATGCCTCCCTGGGGGAACTCATCAGCACCCTTAGTTCCAAAGGCATTCAGGTTCCAGATGGTTTTGCGATTACCTCTGAGGCGTATCGAGATTTTGTTGGAAAAAACCAGCTTGAGGACAAAATCCGCGAGCAGCTCCAGGCGTTTGCCGAGGAAAAACAATCCCTTGCAAAAACGGGAAAAGCCATCCGCACCCTTTTCTTAGAAGTGCCTTTTCCAGACGATTTAGAGCAGGAGATTCGAGCCGCCTATCGCACCTTGAGCGAGCAATATGACGTTGATGAAGTGGATACTGCCGTTCGCAGCAGCGCCACCGCTGAGGATCTGCCCGATGCCAGTTTTGCGGGTCAGCAGGAGACGTTTCTCAACATCAGCGGCGAACAAGAATTACTGATCGCCTGCCGTAAGTGCTACGCCTCTCTCTTCACCAATCGTGCCATCAGCTATCGCGAAGAGAAGAACTTTGAGCATATGGCGATCGCCCTCTCCATTGGCGTGCAAAAAATGGTGCGATCGGACAAGGCTTGTGCGGGGGTGACGTTTTCCATCGATACCGAGTCGGGCTTTCCAGATGCCGCGTTGATTACGGGATCGTGGGGTTTGGGCGAAAACGTGGTGCAGGGCACAGTCACTCCCGATCAGTTTGTGGTCTTCAAACCGCTTTTGGAAGAAGGATTTCGGCCTATTATCGAAAAAACAAAGGGCAGCAAGACCAAGAAAATGGTCTACTCCGAGGAGGGAAGCCGTTCTCCGGTGAAAAATATTGACACCAGCGGCAAAGAGCGGAATGCCTTTGTTCTGAAAAATGATGAGATTCTGCAACTGGCTCGCTGGGCCTGCACCATCGAAGACCACTACGGCTGTCCGATGGATATGGAGTGGGCGAAAGACGGCGATTCGGGGGAGCTGTTCATTGTGCAAGCGCGGCCTGAAACGGTGCAGTCGCAGATGACGCAGGGCACGCTCAAGACCTACAAGCTCAAAGACTCGGCTCAGCCTCTCTTGACCGGACTGAGTATCGGAAATGCGATCGCCAGCGGCAAAGTCTGCCGGGTGCTTGACCCCAAAGACATTGATGAGGTGCA
>JGI12048J13642_10329205_pt1 | contig 20316 bp, 19 predicted proteins | sample ElkSlonscriptome_16_FD_13642 | JGI IMG/M metagenome (IMG submission 13642)
AATGATCGAATCGGGTCATAATTCCGATAGGGTTAAGCAATATTACACGATTTTATGACTGATCAATCAATCAGAATATTTTCGGGTGAGTCATCTTCGCGATGTTGCCAGTTAATATGGGGAATACAATCAAAAGCTTGTTTGAGAGATTCTTCCCAAAGCTGACGAATTTTAGCTAGATAGGGATCGCCCAACCGCAGACGCAAACGATGTTTGATCGCTAAACTGTCTTTTTCGTACATAATTAGATTGATGGGTGGCCCAACAGAAATATTGGATTTCATGGTCGAATCAATAGACAGTAAAGCACATTTAGCGGCACTTTCTAAATTGGTGTTGTAGCTTAAAGTTCGATCTAAAATGGGCTTACCATACTTTGTTTCCCCAATTTGTAGAAACGGAGTATCTGAGGTGGCGTGAATAAAGTTTCCCTGACTATAGATTAAAAATAACTCAGGATTTTGGCCTTGAATTTGACCGCCCAATAATAGACTGCATTGCGCTTCAATACCGTCTTTTTTCAGCCAGACTTCATCATATTCTTGGATTTTTCGGAGTTTGCCCCCAATGTAACGAGCGACTTCGTACATAGAGGTAATATTGTGCAGGTTGGTGTCTTCTTGGACTTTGAGATCTTTTTCGAGTTCACTGACAACGCCTTGGGTTACAGATAAATTACCAGCCGAACACAGGAGGAGGACTCGTTCTCCGGGGTGAGAAAAATCAAACAGCTTTTGATAGGTTGAAATATAATCCACCCCTGCATTTGTTCGTGAGTCAGCAGCCATGACGAGGCCATCGTTTGTGATGATACCAAGACAATAGGTCATATCATGTTTCGATTTGAGCGATAGGGACAATCTATTTATAGCAAGGCAAAAGACAGAAATCGTGAGGTCAGAAGTTTTTCCGATCACCCGATCTCCCGCGCACGGGGATGGACTCACTACCCATCCCATGGGGATAGAAGGAATAAACTTTAGAAAAATTTAAGTAATTTTGTCTAACTTGATGCAACCCGGAAGTTGATTTACAGGTAATGTCTACAGATTAAGTTTGAACCTCGGGCCGACTCCACCTTAGGGGGGATAGGCATAATTTCTAAGAAATGTTAAAATTCTTAACATCTAAGTATTGAGTAATGTTAACGTCCTCATTCCCAGCCAAAAGTCAAACAGGTTCGGTAAACGCTCACTCATAAGTTAGTGTTCGTTGAGTCCAACTCGGCAGACTAGCCCAACTGAAAGCGCAAAAGCCAACCAACTTTTTTAGCTAGATCCAGGGAGGGGGTTAACTTTTAAACCACTAGAGCATTGAGGTATCCAGCGGGAGATGAGCCATGAGAATTGCTAAACCCACAGATACAGATTCGGTACGCACTTACCTGCGAGAAATTGGTCGTGTTCCCCTACTAACCCATGAGCAAGAGATTCTCTACGGTAAACAGGTGCAACAGAGCGCAATTCTGCAAGAAGGGAAAGAGAAACTAGCAAAACGTCTAGGTCGTGAACCCAGTTATGCAGAATGGGCAGAAAATGCAGGCGTATCTTTAAAAGAGTTAAAACAAACTCTCGAAGATGGCCAAACTGCCAAGCGTAAGATGGTCGAAGCGAATCTGCGATTAGTCGTATCTGTGGCTAAAAAATATATCAAGCGTAATGTCGATCTTTTGGACTTAATCCAAGAAGGCACAATCGGGATGCAGCGGGGAGTCGAAAAATTCGATCCCACAAAAGGCTATCGCTTCTCAACTTATGCTTATTGGTGGATTCGTCAGGCAATCACTCGGGCGATCGCCGAAAAAGGTCGAACCATTCGTTTGCCTATCCACATCACCGAAAAACTGAACAAAATCAAGAAAGCGCAACGTTCCCTCGCTCAAGATCTAGGACGAGCCGCAACCATTGCTGAACTCGCCGACGAATTGGATCTCAATCCCAAGCAAATTCGTGAATATCTCGAACGAGCTAGACTTCCATTGTCTCTGGATTTGCGGGTGGGAGATAACCAAGATACGGAGTTGGGAGATCTCTTAGAAGATGAGAGTGCTTCTCCAGAAGATTATGCCTTGCAGTCTTCTATGCGTTCAGACTTAGAAGTATTAATGGCTGATCTCACCGATCAACAGCGTCAGGTTTTAGCCTTAAGATTTGGTTTAGAGGATGGACAAACCATGACTCTAGCGAAAATCGGCGATCGCCTGAATATTAGTCGTGAACGAGTGCGACAAATTGAGCGGGAAGCTCTCACCAAACTGCGTAAACGCAAACAGGATATGGGAGACTATCTCGCGAGCTAAAAGAATCTGCAAAAAAATCAGCAATCATTCTTTAATTCATTCATATATTTAGAGTTCGGAGTCTTCAGTTGACCGTGGGGAGAGAGGAATAGAGCGTGATCGAAGTCAAATGGCTTCCCGGGGCGCTTTACTCAACTTCCGGGTTGTCAACTTGGGACTCCGAATTCAATTAAGTTCGGTTGTACCAACTTGTTCACAAAGTTATCCTGCTAAATTAAAGTATGTGGAGAAAGAGACAACAGCTAACGATTCCCAACTTATTATCTATAAATAGCTTCATCAATTGGAATTCTTGTAGAGCGGAGGTACACAGGTGAACAATGAAGCCAATCACAACTCAAGATTTTTTGAAGAAGGAGAAGGAGGCGAAGGAAATAACTTGCTCTGGCAATACGTGCAAGCAATGAGTCCCGATATCATTTCTCAATTGTCTAAGCCCAGTTCTGGAGATGTTTTTCAAGTGATGGAACGAAATATTATCGGCTTGTTAGGGAATTTGCCGTCTGAACATTTTGGGATGAGCATCACAACCAATCGCGAACATTTGGGTCGGCTATTAGCTTCAGCAATGATTAGCGGTTATTTCCTACGAAATGCTGAACAACGGATGGCATTTGAACAGTCGGTGCAGGCGACAGACAAACATCGAGACCGTTAATCATAGTGCAGTCATCTTGTCTTTTCAGTCACTCGCTTAAATATGAGTTTATCGTCGGCAGACATTGATCTGTTGCGGCGATCGCTTTTAACTTGGTATGACCGTGAAGGTCGAACCCTACCAGTAGCGAAATCTCCACGATCCTTATTCGATTTGGATCGCAGAAATTATGCTGCAACAAACCCAGGTCAAAACGGTTATTCCCTATTATGAACGCAGGCTGACTCAATTTCCGACGGTTGAAACTTTAGCGATCGCTGATTTGCAACAGGTTCTCAAAGTATGGCAAGGTTTGGGATATTATGCTCGGGCGAGAAATCTGCATCCACGCGGCTCAAATTGTTGTTGAAGAACATCAGGGCGTTTTCCCTCAACAATCAGAAGCGGTATTACAGTTACCCGGAATTGATCGAACAACGGCAGGAGGAATTCTGAGTGCAGCCTTTAATTTACCGATCTCCATTTTAGACGGTAATGTTAAACGAGTATTAGCTCGACTTACCGCTTTAAAAGTTCCCCCTGCCAAAGCGATCAAAGACCTCTGGCACCTGTCAGATACCTTACTTGATCCGATCCATCCCCAAGCATTTAACCAAGCCCTAATGGATTTAGGGGCAACGGTTTGTTTACCCAAAACCCCCAACTGTTCCCCATGTCCGTGGAAACCTCACTTCTTGCTCATTTATCTAACCTACAACTCCAAATTCCCATGCGTGAAGCCACTTCTCCCCTCCCCCATAAAATCATCGGTGTTGCTGTCATCTGGAACGAACGGGGACAGATTTTGATTGACAAACGACCCGCGAAAGGATTACTGGGAGGATTATGGGAATTTCCCGGCGGAAAACTGGAAGCCAACGAAACTATCAAAGAGTGTATTCGGCGAGAAATTCGGGAAGAATTAGCCATTGAAGTCGAAGTCGGATCGCACTTGATCACCCTCGAACACGCCTACACTCATTTTCGCGTTACCCTCAACGTTTATCATTGTCGTCATCTCAGTGGAGAACCTCAACCCCTAGAATGCGACGAAATTCGCTGGGTAACGTTAGATGAAGTTGAACAATTTCCCTTTCCCAAGGCGAATGAAAAAATTATTGCCGCTTTGAAAACAACAAGAACATCTTAAACAATTTTTCCTCTAATAGTGAAAAACGGGGAGCGTAAAATGAAAGCAACTGCCTTGATTGAGAGAGGAGTCTACCCAAATTTGACCATAGTGGGCGCGGATAATGCGTTGACACAGGGATAAACCAATTCCATAGCCATCGTGAGATTCATCTCGTTCGAGTCTAAACCGATCTTGAAAAATGCGATCGCGATTTTCTTCGGGAATACCCGGCCCACTGTCACAAATACTGACTTGTATTTTTTGAGTGGTACGATGCAAAATTGACACTTGCAGGGTTCCGCCTTTGGGTGTGTATTTGAGTGCATTATCCAAGAGATTGACAATCACCTGACGAATGCGTTCAGGATCGGCATAGACGAGAGGAATATCGTTCGGAATATCGGTTTTAAGTTGCAGAGATTTTCCTTGCAACTGAACGCTAAACTCACCTAGAATTTCTTGACAGAAGTGAGCTAGATCTAGTTGACTCGGTTGAATCAGCAATTTCGAGCTAGGGCCTGTTGCCGTCTGCAAGATGTCTGTGATCATCCGATTGATGGTTCGGATCTGGTTACGGGCTTGTTGAACTAAGCGTTCTTTAAACGCCTGAGTGACCTGAGGAGACTCTTTTTCTTGGCGAGAATTTTGAGTCGATGCGAGTAGAGTTTCCAAAGCTAAGGATGCTGCGGTTAAAGGACTACGCAGATCATGAGCCAGGATTTCAATAATCCGATCTTTGAAACTGAGTTGCTGTAAAAGTTGCTCTTTTTCTTGTTTTAAGCGGAAGACTTCATCACTGAGTTTGATCAGTTCAGCGACATAAGCGACTGATGTCACAGAGTTAGCTATCTGAGGGCTTTTGGAGGCTTTTGGGAGGGATTTTTGATCCAGACAACAACATTCCTCTAAAGCCCGTTGCCAACGGGGCCACCAATGTTCGAGTTGAGCAACCAGATCGCTACCTGCGAGGGTATGGCGAGGTTCAGGAAAAATTTTGACTAGGGCAGGTGTTGCCACCAATTTAAAATATTCCGCCAGATAAGGCTGTTGGCTGACATCGATAACTTGTAGTTCATAAGCCTCCTCACAATTTAATTTTTCTAGAAACTGGCGAATCTCACCGATCTGTTCCTTAGAACTAGGACGCTGGTCGGCGAACAGTAGAAGCTGTAGACACGCTTCCGGATTGGTCGATTTTTCTGGAAATACCTGCATGAAATCTGTTTGTAGCAGGGAGTATCTACCGTTTAGGCTGTCTCTCTGAGAACAAGAGTTAAGCATTGGCAAAAGATAATTACATAATAGTTTAATTTAAGATCTCCTTAATGATTCCATTTTTTTTAGGAGTCAGGAGCTAAAGTCGGCAAACTTACACTTCAAGAGTTAGTTATCTGCTATTTACCCTGATGATTCAGTAAGACAGGCTACCAGTTACCAATGACACAGACCTCATGGTTTGTCCTTAGAGTCTAACTTAAAGGCGCAAATTGTGGGATAGTAAGGGATTGAGACACCAAGGGGAATGACTCATGTTGGCAAATTGGCAGAAAAATTTATCACTCCAAGTCGTTATTAAAGTCGCCACTGCATTTTTTGTGATTTGTCTGTTACTAACGCTCCATCGTTATTTCAGCTTCTATGCGTCCTATGACCATGGCATTTTCAACCAAGTCTTCTGGAATAACTCTCATGGACGGTTTTTTCAGAGTTCTTTATCTTCAGCGTTATCAACGAATGTCGTTCATCAGGGTGAATATCCAGATGTGTCTTACCATCGCTTGGGCCAACACTTCACTCCTGCTTTACTGCTGTGGCTACCCTTCTATGCTTTATTTCCCTCGCCTGTAACGTTAATTTTCTTACAAGTCACTCTGGTCACCGCAGCAGGTTTAGTTTTATACATCCTAGCCAGACAACATCTAGAACCCCCCCTCTCGGCTTTAATTACCGTTAGTTTTTATGCCGCTAACGCCGTTATTGGCCCGACGCTGGCAAATTTCCATGATGTTTGTCAAATTCCTCTGTTTGTATTCAGTTTGTTACTCGCGATGGAAAAACGCAAGTGGTGGCTGTTTTGGCTATTGGCTGTTTTGATTTTAGGAGTCCGAGAAGATTCTGGGGTGGTGTTGTTTGGGGTTGGGGTGTACATGACGTTGAGCCAACGTTACCCCAAACAAGGCATTGCAGTTTGTATCTTTAGCTTCAGTTATATGATCTTGCTGACGAATCTGATTATGCCGTTGTTTTCTGAAGATATTTCCCAACGGTTTATGATGGAACGGTTTGGTCAATATGCCGACGGGGAAGAAGCTTCTACTTTAGAAATTATTTGGGGAATGATTAGTAATCCCTGGCGATTAATGGTTGAACTGTTTACGCCGTTTTTTGGGACGCTTAAATATTTACTGGGTCAATGGTTGCCCTTAGCATTTGTTCCGGCTGTTGCTCCCGCGTCTTGGATGATTGCCGGATTTCCTTTACTTAAACTTTTTATCGCCAAAGGAGAATCGGTTTTATCGATTACTATTCGCTACGCCATGACGGTTGTTCCCGGATTGTTTTACGGTAGCATCCTTTGGTGGGCAAATCGTCAACAACAAAATTCAGAACAACAACTGCCAGAGCGTAAATTTAAACGATTTTGGCTCTTTTGTATCGGTTTATCTTTATTCTTTACCTTGACTTCCAACCCCAATCGTACCCTGTACTTTTTAATTCCTGACTCAGTTCAACCTTGGGTTTATATTCCCGTCACCAAACAATGGTCTCATGTGAATCAATTTCGCCCCTTACTCGCTCAAATTCCACCCGATGCGAGTGTGGCAACAACAACTTATATTATTCCTCATCTTTCAAGTCGTCGGGAAGTTTTACGATTTCCTCAATTTGAGTTACGCAATGATGCCGGAGAGATCGTGAAAATGGATTATATTCTTCTGGATTTATGGCAGATGCAGCAATATCAAGAAGGATTTAAACGAGAGCGAGGTCAACTCAAAGAAATTATTCCGATTCTTGACCAATTTACCGCTACGAATGAATATGGTATTATTGGGTTTAAAGACGGTGTAATTTTATTCCAAAAAGGTGCAGATTCTAATCCTCAAGCTGTAGAAAATTGGAATCAATTTCGACAAGAATTAGAACCAGTTTTAGCTGAAAATTAAGTCAAAGTAAATTGGTTTTTATCAAAATTTTGAACACTAAAAAATAAAGGAAGATAGAGGAATCGTTCGCGAAGCGTCTCCGCAGGAGATACCCCCAAGTTTTACCCTGCCCTGGTTTTCGTTTTGCAGTTGCCATCCATTTAGCGGTATCTTCCAAAAAGGGAGTCTGATGAGACTCTCACTGTTTAACTCAAGCGAATAATGAGATTGAAATCTATATCGAAAGTTGGGAAAACTTCTATGCTAACGTTAACACCATATTCACATTTTTGAAAGGTGTTAAAGTGCTGACCACTCAGCCAGGTGGGAACCTCAAGGTTTTATAGAACCTGTAACCAAAACTCCTGGATTTTATCGAACGTTAATCTTTGGGATTTAAGGCTTGATAGTCTAAGATTTGAGGCTTGAGATTTAAGCGTTAAGCATTGAGCTTTAAGCTTTGAGAAGATTGTTCGATGGAATCGTTTGCGAAACGATAACCTGACGATTTTTAGTCGTCTGATCTTACGCATTTGAGCTATCCATCTTCAACCATAAATTTAGAAGTTTTCGAGTGACCAGCACAGATTTTTGGGGTTTAAGACTGTCAAAAATTAAGTAATTGAATTTCCGACAATCTTAGATGAATTAATCGGGAATCTCAATCATGGTTCGAGCATTACTAATGGATAATACCCGGTCAACCGTTGATTGAAATTATTCGACGAAAGTTTGCCGTTGTTCGATATCGGCGGATAAATCTATAGGGTCAAGTAATTCAACCCCTTCTCGTGCTAAGAAACTATCGGCTAAAGATTGATATTTTTCAGAAGCAGCATTTTTTCCTAACACTTCCATCGCTAATTTATCCAGACGTTCTTTCACCCGTGCTTGGGCAACATCAAAATCTTTGCGGGCGCGGTTATAAGACAATAACATGGTATTCATAATCGCTTCTGAATACAGGATGAAACTTTTCATTTCAATGGCTTCTGCCACCGTCATTTCTTGACCTGCAACTGAAACGGTTATAGACGCATCTGATTTTCCATACCGTGGAGGGCAATATTAGCCAATAGCGGAGAAAGGACCCCGCCTTGCGGCGTACCCTCAGATGTCGGGAACAACTCCTTGCCATCGATGACACCCGCTTTTAGCTTCTTCCCCAAGAAGCCCCACGTCTGACCCGACAGAGCAGCGTGAGATGAATTGCGGTCAGGGTTTATCGGAATTAGGTTTGTTCTGATTTTCGATATATTGTCGCCGAGTTGAAATAGTTATTCCACCACAACTAGCAACAAAGTAAGAGCCATTCCATAAAACATCTTTCCAGTAAAAAGAATTTAAGTGGTCGGAAAATTCTTGTCTAAGCTTTCGAGACGTTACAGATTTGAGATTATTAACCAAATTACTTAAAGCAATGTCACCGATGGTACTGAAAAAGAAGATGAACATGATTGTCTTCCCCGTTAAATTCAATTAATTTACAATCCCACTTATGAAGTAATTCTTCAAGGATGGAGTGTAACCTATTCAGCATTTCAAGAGTAAAAACCTTGTGTCGATACAAAGTTTGTCAAAACCAAATGCACTTTGAGGTCACTGACAGATCTCCCGAGCGCTAACAAAATCGTTCTTCATAATCTCCACTTGAAAAAACTTGTGCTATATTCAGTGTATCTTGTAAATACAGCACTCAAACGAAGGGGGTGATTCAATTGCTTAAGGCAGTTAAGGTTAGGCTTTACCCAACACCCGAACAGGAATTGGCATTAGTCAAATCGTTTGGTTGTGTACGGTGGTATTGGAATTTTGCCTTAAATGCCTGTATTCAGCACTATCAAGAAACTGGGAAAAGCTTAAAGTTAGCAACCTATAAAGGGATGCTCCCTCAACTCAAAAAGGAATATCTTTGGCTCAAGGAAGATTGCTATTCATCGGTTCTCCAATGTGTAGCAATTAACCTAGACAGAGCCTATAAAAACTTTTTTAAAGGACAAGCTAAATTCCCTAGATTCAAGTCTAAACACCATAAGCAATCAATCCAATATCCCCAGAGTGTTACTGTCAAGGATGAATATCTAAAAGTCCCCAAGATTGGTGAAGTCAAAGCAGTATTTCACAGAGAAGTTACAGGGAAGATTAAAACGGTAACAATCTCTAAGTCTCCAACTGACAAATATTTTGCTTCAATTTTGTGTGAAGTGGAAGTAACTGACGTTAAACAGTTGGGAGATCAAATTATTGGGATTGATTTAGGGCTGAAAGATTTCGCAATTGTTCACGATGGAGAGCGGGTAACTAAATATGCTAACCCCAAGCATTTAAACCGCCACCAAAAGAATTTAGCCCTCAAACAGAAAAAACTTTCTCGAAAGACTAAAGGAAGTAAATCGAGAAAGAAATTCAGGAAAAATGTAGCTAAGGTTTATGAGAGAATAGCTAATTCCCGCCAAGATTTCTTGCACAAGTTATCAAGAAAGTTGGTAGATGAAAGCCAAGTCATTGTCGTTGAAAATCTCAACGTCAAGGGGATGGTTAAGAATCGTTTGTTATCCAAGTCAATATCTGATGTTGGATGGGGGATGTTTGTAAACTTTATGGATTACAAGCTCCGACAAAAAAGCGCAAAACTCATAGAAGTTGATCGCTTCTTCCCCAGTTCCAAAACTTGTTCTTGTTGTGGTCATATTGTGGATTCGCTGCTTCTAAATATCAGAGAATGGGATTGTCTTAACTGTAAAACTCACCACGATTGTGACAGTAACGCCGCACTCAACATAAGAAATGAAGGCATCAGAATAATACATTTTGGCGGAGGGAACCCCGTCTCTGCTGAGGGAGCCTGTTTAAGACCAGATAACCGCGACGGTGAAAGGGCATCGGGCTGAGAAATCAGAAGCTCACATTGTACCGCGGCGGTCAGTGTGAGTAGTTCACACAGAACAATAGTACCATTGCTATAACTGTCTAGGGCTTTCCGCTTCCCTCTTTTTTCTGTAAACTTTAGCCATATCCAAATGGAAATTGCGATCGCGGTTGGCCCTCAAAACAGGTAGACTGCATGAGAGAAAACAGAAACTTCTGTTCTCGACCGATTATATTCAGTGGGATGGTCTCAAGATTTCCACAAAACAAACGCCTAACAACTTATCTTGAACAACAGACAAAATGTTTGTACAACTCACTCGACTTTTATTGTTACTGCTAATTGGAACCATCATCTTTAGATTATGGAAACTTTTAGTCAGTAAAGAGGGTAATCTAGTGGGTCGGTTGTGGTTCCTGCTAGCTGTATTTTTATTGCTGATTGCTTTTACCGCACCCGACAGCCCCATAGGACTCGCGATTTTGAGTCTTTTGTCCGTGTTTATTAAGCCGCTTGGTTTATCAATCTTGTTGTTGATCTTAGCGGCTGCTCAAATTAATAAGGGGGGAATTTCTAATCCTGGCCCAAACCTGATTTTAACGGCTTTACTGATTTTAATTCTTTCTAGTATGCCGTTTGTGGCTCAATGGTTGGCTTTTCAATTAGAAAAAACCGCGATTGAAACGGTTCAAACGGATTTATGTTGTGGAGAAAGAGCAGAAGCGATTGTTCTATTAGGTTCGGGAACTACTGAACCAAAGCTTCCCTATGTTACTCAAGTTCAACTGACTCGAATTGGCGATCGCATTCCCTATGCAGCTAAACTCTATAAAGATGGTTTAGCTCCGCTGATGATTGTTAGTGCGGGTTCAAGAAATGAATATGTGCAACCCGTTGTCGAAGCAGACTATATCGCTAGATTACTGGTGGGAATGGGGGTTCCTTCTCGTGCTATTTTCAAAGATACATCCGAGGGAACGTTGTATGATAGTGCCGTTTCTATTCAACAAATCGCCAAAAAACAAGACTTAGGGCGAGCGATCATTTTAGTCACTTCTGGATTAGAAATGCGGCGAGCAAGCTTAACGTTTGCCAGTGTAGGCTTTAAAGTGATTCCGGCACCGACTAACTTTTTTGCCTCTCTCCCTGGTGAAAAATACCAACGACGAGTTTCGGCGAAAGACTTCTTAGCGAGTGCTGAGGCTCTTTTGTTAACAACGGATGTAGTAGAAGAATATATTATTACATTCTATTACTTTATTCGCGGTTGGTTGGCTCCGACGATTTGAGGAATAACCACTCAAAAAACTCCAAGAAATTGAGGATTCACAATTCACAATCTAGTTCAGTTTTAGACTCAACTACAAATCAGAAATTCTGATCGGGTTAGTCCGGGGATAGAATCCTCAAGTTGTGAATTGTGAATTAACTCTAATTTTTCCGCTATCTTCATTGATTAAGTTTAATTCTTAGGTTGGGATAAAGAATTCAAATTCTGACTAGAAGGGTAAAAAGAATTAGGAAAAGGGTTGTCCCCTGTTCCGACTTTATTTCCCACAAAAAATACTAAAGAGAAAAGTAGGATAAATAAAAACCAAATCGAATCCCATTCCTCAGATGAATCGTAAGAAGATCGTCCTCTTTCACGAGTCGGTTTGACATCAAATTCAATTTCAATTCGCTTTCCTTGGACAGGGCCAGAGACTCGAAAGCTATCAACTCTAACTTGTTCACGATCTGACATTGGATTTCCTCGCGCTTCCCGATAATCACTCAAACTATTTAGTGAATACGGGTTTCTCAAGCGGATCTCCGGATAAGTTTATGAATACAAAAATATAGCGCTACTTGAATCGGGAACAGGGAACAGCGCTTGCCTTGCGGCCCGGCGGTTTCCGGCGAGACTTAGTTTGCAATCTTAGGGAACAGGGAACAGGGAACAGTAGACTGTTAAAAGGTTCCAGGATTTATAAATGACAATCATGTATTCGCGTAGTGCTATACAAAAATAAAATTAATACAAAACTAAAAAAAGCCCCCATTCTATAGAACAGGGGAAAAATAATCATCCGCTAAAATTGAGCGATAAACTGAACCGAATTGACTAACTGCGATCGCTTGAAGCCACAGGTTCAAAACTCGGAATCACAATCTCATCATTTTGCTTAGTAAGCTGATTGTACAAACGCTCAGTATTGGGGAAGTTCGCCGCAGGTAAAGTCGGGAAACGACGATAAGGAACGGTATCTTCTCCAAACACCTGAGAATATTCCATACTATTGACCATCGCCCCGATAAACGCTTTTAACCCCATAGAGGCTAAGATCTGGTTATACTTGCGAATTTCCGCTTGATTTTGGGGAGCCCGACCCAAGAAGTGCTTTGTTCCTAACTCAATCACTTTCGTATTGGGATAAGGAGTATAGAATTCCCGGATATACAGAGAAGTATTACCCAACACCTCAATAAACTCTTTCACCGTAATTTCTCGGTTTCCAAGCTTACTTTCGAGGGCGGTAAACTCATTTTTGACCACATAGGGATCAATATCGCGTTCAAACACCTGACGATAAGCCGCTTGAATGAGAATCTTCAACGCTACCTTATCTTCAGTATTCGTCAGCTTAAACACCTTCGTTTGTTGGCGTCGTAGGCTAACCCCTTGAGAAACACGATTTTGCAGTTCGAGTTCACCTTTTGTATCTTCCGGTGTACCCAGTTCTACAAATCGAGGTGCTGCGGGTTCTGTCGCCGTAATCTGCGGCATTTTCTCGGGTAAAGCACCCGCCCGCATGGTTCGCAGTGAAACGCCGCCAGGGGTTAAATAACGCTCGTAGGGAACGGTATCTTCCCCAAAAGATTCGTTATATTCCGTCGAGTCGATAATAGAATCGACCAAAGCATAAAACCCTTTCTTGGCGCAAATATCAAAGTAAGAATTGATTTCAGCACGCCCATAGGTGGGTCGCCCTAATAAACGGCGATGAATATATTCAACCGCTTTACAGATATAGAGCGATGTCCAATACATCTTACGGAAAGTATCAGACTTGGCTAACATTCTGATAAACTCGCGTACCGTGATGTCACCGTTTTCGAGTTTAATCTCAGCCACTTTGAGGCGTTGACCTTCGTAAACTTCGCGACCAAACACCTGTAGATAAGCCGCTTTGATCACCGCTTGGGTGGAGCTTTCGGAAAACTTAACGCTTGCGCCGTTACTGCCTCCAGACCGCTTAAACCGACTGCTAACATAACCCCCTGGAAGCTGATCGAGCTTGAACACCTTCGGCCCTAAGGAACCCGGATTGTTCGGACGGGCCGCAGGGTTGCTGAGTTGGTTATCAATTCCCGCCCCATTGCGAATCAGAATCCGGCGAGTATCCTTACTAAAGGGTGCCGGACTATTTTTGGGGTTACGAGTTTCTTTCGGGAAAATCGCCCCAAACTGAATCTCTAGTGGGTCGTTTCCTTGACCGTAAACGTGTTGATCGGGTAACGGTTGATTGTATGCTGCAAACAGCGTCACAAACTGAGGCACCTTGCGGAAGGGCGCACTGTAGTTAAACAGATCAATTTGCGGCCCCCAGTTGCGGCATTCTTGGGCTTCTTGACCCAATCCTCGTAGATAAGGGACGGTTTCTTCACCGAAGTAGTCGGAATACTCGCTTGAGTCTACCATCGCGTCTACGAGCTTCGCCAAACCGCCAGAAGAGATGATCGCAAAGTATTTGCTAAATTCTTCGGGAGACGATAAACCTCGACCTAAGAAGTGACGCGCCGCGAGTTCGACAACCCGGCTATTAACAAACGGTTCATAGAACTGTTTGCGATACAGGGGAGATTTACCCAAGCGACGAATAAACTCCTTCATGGAGATTTCGCCATTTTTGACTTTGGATTCTAAGTCGGAAATACTTTGGCTATAAGCACGAGTAATATCACGCTCAAACACCTGACGATAGGCGGCTTTGATGATATCTTGTCTTTCAGAGGTAGACAAACCGGGCTTCATCGCAAACTTCTGACGACGTTCAGCCGCGTTGAAGTAAATTTGCGGTAATTCTAAGCCTTGTTGATCGATACTCGGACGCTGACGGAGTTTGGTGGAAGGAGTAGCCCCTTGAAACTCAGAAATCAGCACTTCAAAGTATTGCTTGACAATTTCTTGAGCGTCTGCATTTTGCTTGAAGTAGCCGACTGAAGCCCGTCGCATTTCCTGCAACGCCACTAAAGTTGCTGCACTAGAACAGGCGTTTTCGATAATTTCCCGCAGTCCTCGCACGTTAACGGCGATGATATTGGGATCACCTGCGACAATAGAATAAGTTAAATAGCGCAGGAACCAACTTAAATCTCGCAGAGATTTCGTCATGTTTCCCGGGCCGTAACGAGAAACGTTAATCGGCTGGAAACCAGGGGGAATAAAGACAGCAGGGCCAACGCCACCCCCGGCATCAGCAAATAGTGACTTTAAGCCGGATAAAATTCCGCCGCCACTGCCGCCTTTATTATCAATGTATGAGATCGTTCCTAACTTCATGCCTTCGGCGACGTTCATATCCCCTGAACCTGCGCCTGCCATTGCCATTTCTGGTTCTTCTGGCTTTTCGAGGAAGGCCAGAGGAGAACCTCCGGTAAAAATCCGGTTCGCCGCACGAGATACGATCAATTCTGAGTTTTGAGTCAGAACCTGAGCAATTTCTAAACGCAGCGTCCCCGAGCTAAAGAAGGTTGCTAGTTCGCCCAGTTCCCCTTTTGCCAAGAAGCGATCTTGCTGCTCGGCTTGAGAAATCGTTGCTATCGGTAAAGTTTGATAGAGTTGCGGACGTGCAACAGAGCTTCCACCACTTGCTTTAACACTCATGTGAATCTAATCTGCTCCCTACAATAAAATCGCGACAGTTTTCAATCTGATGGCTTGCGAACAGTAAACAGACTGGGTAAGCATTTGTACGTGCTGACCTTTTCTGTATGATTACAATCCGTTATAGCCAAATTGTTCTTTCAGATTAAAATGATTTGGGTTGATTACTCGGTTTTTGTTAAAAAGCGTATCGAAACTTATTGTATAGATTTAGGAGAAGTTATCTGAGAAAAAAGAATAAGTTTTATTACAGCGGGGGGTCACGCAGAGGGCAAAGGATGCCGAAATCGCAGCGAGAGTACCGAGGGCAAGTCACACTTTAGCGCTATTGGTTAACGGCAACCATCCTGCTACAGTTCTCTGTTGTCAACCGATTTCTTGAGATCGATTTCGCACCATTTAATACCATCCGATACCGTCTGATAAAATTTGTAAACTATGGAAGAAATTAGCACTGCGGTTCAACGACTTTACGATACTTACCCCTTTCCCCCCGATCCATTACTTGATGAACCTCCACCTGGATACAATTGGCGGTGGTGTTGGCGATCAGCTTACAATTTTTGTACGGGTCGTACTCCCCCCAAAGAAAACATTCGCATTTTAGATGCCGGGTGCGGGACGGGTTCTTCTACCGAATATTTGATTGGACTGAACCCCGAAGCTGCTGTTATTGGTATGGATCTCAGTGAAGGGGCGATCCGAGTTGCCAAAGAACGGACTCAACGATCGGGTATCTCGACACCCGGAACTCCGGTGCCTGAATTTCGTTGTCTGAGTTTGTATGATGTCGGTCAACTTCCCGGTCAATTTGATTTAATTAATTGTGTCGGAGTCCTACATCATTTACCTGATCCGGTTCGGGGACTACAGACTTTAGCCTTGAAGTTGGCTCCTGGTGGCTTAATGCACATTTTTGTGTATGCTGAGTTGGGACGCTGGGAAATTCGTTTGATGCAACAAGCGATCGCCCTGATGCAAGGTAAAGATCAAAATAATTACCAAGAAGGGGTCAAGATCGGCCGTGAAATTTTTGAAGCACTGCCTCAAGATAACCGTTTGGTACAGTATGAAGCTCAACGGTGGGCGTTAGAAAATCAACGGGATGAATGTTTTGCCGATATGTATGTTCATCCCCAAGAAATTGACTACAATATTGAGACATTATTTGAGTTAATTGATGCTTCAGGATTAGAATTTGTGGGATTTTCTCAGAGCGGTTATTGGGAGATTGAGCGTTTATTAGGAACTTCTCCAGACCTGATCGAACGAGTTCAAAAACTCAGCGATCGCGAACGTTATCGCTTAATTGAACTCCTTGATCCCCAAATTACTCATTATGAGTTTTTCCTGGGTCGTCCTCCGGTAGCCCGATCAAACTGGTCGAATGATCAGAGTTTACTGGCTGCTATTGCTGAATTGAGTCCCTGTATCAATGGCTGGCCGAATCAAACTTTATTTGATTATGACTACCAATTGGTACAATTGTCCTCGGAGGAATTTGAATTTATGCGGGCTTGTGAGGTGAATACTGGGTGGATGCAGTCCGAACATGAAACCTCCAACTCTCCTCAAAAAACAGTTCAAGAGATTTTGTCTGAAGTCAGACTCGACTTAGAGGGGGTACGCTCCCTGCGATCGCGACAGCTTATTTTGTTAACTCCGAACCCATCTTAATTTGCCTATCCTTACTCAGGTTGTTGATAAAAATGTCGGAATTGTTCGGGTGACAAGCTGTAGATCTTTTTACGATTGTTGCCCGAAAACAAGGGCTTATTTTAATCAGAAAATAGCGATGAGAGATCCGATGCAAGAGAATACTAAACCTGTGGGTATTATCGCTGCAATGGCGGCATTATTAATTGCAGTGGGGGGAGGAATTACCTGGTGGACGCTGAGTACCCGTCAAACGGTCGAACCAGAAGTAATTTCACCTGTTCCTTCTCCTACTCCGGGGGCAACTTCACAACCTTCACCCCTACCGCCACCCCAAACCCAACAACCGGGAACCGTTGAAAAAACGGTTGAAATTTACCGGGTTCAAGATCAAAACGGTGAAATTGCCTGGGTACCTACGCCTGTTACCCTTGAGGTGGAAGAAGATGATCCGGGGGTGGTTTTAGAAGCTGCGTTCCGGCGTTTATTGGCTCAACCTACCGATGAAAATCGTTTTAGTGAGATTCCCCCCCCAACAGAAGTTTTGAGCGTTCAAGCCAATTCTAATGAGGTCTATGTGGATCTATCGCCGGAATTTACCACAGGGGGCGGAAGTGCTTCGATGATTGGACGTTTAGGACAGGTGATTTATACCGCAACCAGTCTTAACCCCGATGGGAAGGTTTGGATCTCTGTCGCGGGTGAACCTTTGGAAATACTCGGAGGCGAAGGTTTAGAAGTTCCTCAACCTGCCACCCGCAAAAACTTTGAGGCTCAATTTCAATTCAATTAATTTTAGGGATCGGGAGTTTTTTTGTCATTGGTGAGCGATTCTCCGGACGAGACGCTGCGCGATCGCGAAGAATCCTTAATAGACCCTAAGACTCCTCCGTGGTCTGGCAACGCCATCGTTTGACTCAGGGTGACAGAAAAAAGTGGGAGATCAGGAGGTCGGGAGGTGTAAGATCTGACCTTTTACCTCTTGCCTTCTGATTATTCAGGATTAATCCGCATTAAAGCTTGACCATATTCAACAGGCGCGCCATTTTCAACTAAAATTTCAACAATTTGACCGGAGACTTCCGACTCAATTTCATTCATCAACTTCATCGCTTCAATAATACAAACCACCTGTCCGACTGTAACGCGATCGCTTTTTTCGACAAAAGGCACTTCGTCAGGACTAGGGGAACGATAGAAGGTTCCCACCATCGGAGAAGTCACTTCTACCCATTTAGAACTATCAGACGACAGAGAAGTTGAGCTACCCGAGGTTGAGGTGCCGCTACCCGAGGTTGTTGCTTTTTCCGATGGATGACTTCCTGATGTCGAAGCAACAGGAGACGATGCCAACTCCGAACTCCGAACCCCACCAGTTAGCATAGAATCGATTGGTGACAAAGAGCGATCTCGCCAGGGAAGTTCCTTGCGAACCGTCAGTTCAAAATCGTCACTCTTTAGAGTTAGCTCAGAGATATTCGTTTTATCAATGTCAGCCAACAATTCACGGAGCTGGTTGAGATCGAGTTGCACAGTTGGTATGTCTCCCTTCAATTGATGTTGGATATTGGATATTGAATTGAGCGTGTTTCTCCTAATAATGAACTTAGGATGACCTGCCCTACCGAAAGGATTGCAAGTCTATTCCCGGCCCAAATATGTATCGTTGCGAGTATCGATTTTGATCCGCTCTCCGATGGAAATAAACAGCGGCACCATCACCGTTGCTCCAGTTTCCACAGTCGCGGGTTTGGTTCCTCCAGTTGCGGTATCCCCTTTAACCCCAGGATCAGTATCCGTAATTTCGAGAACGACGGAGTTGGGTAATTCCACCTCTAAAACTTGGTCATTCCAGCGAACAACGTTCACCTCCATTCCTTCAGTGAGGTATTTAACACCATCCCCAATTTGTTCGGGGTTGAGCGGAGCTTGTTCAAAAGTCTCCATATCCATGAAGACAAATTGCTCGCCTTCCTTATAGGTATACTGCATGACACTTTTTTCCAAGTTAGCTTGAGGGACAGTTTCCCCCGCTCGGAATGTTCGTTCAAGTTTATTACCTGTCTGCACATTTTTGAGTGTCGTGCGAACAAATGCAGAACCTTTTCCGGGTTTGACGTGGAGGAAGTCTACCACTCGCCAAACTTGCCCGTCTAATTCAATCGTGACACCTGTGCGAAAATCGTTACTGGAAATCATGGAGTTTCTTTGGGTGCAGAAACAATCGGCTTTTTATTTTACCCCTCAACGGGTACTCATCTATAGTGTTGTGCTTGAGTTCTTAAGATTCACCGGAGAATTTACCTTTCAAGGGTCACAGTTGACCCGTAATATGAGAAAGTGAATGAAATCGGAGACTTATGCTGCATTGGCTTGATTCTATGATGGAGACTTGCAAACGTTGGTTGAAAACGGGAGTTGTTCTACTGCTGTTGTGTTCACTCTCAATCGGTTTGAGTGGAGCGTGGTGGGATTTTGGGGGGAGTAATAGTCAACCCAAGCGTGAGAGTGTTTTACCCCAAGGGAATGCAATTACCGATGGTAAAGCGTTATTGCGTTATGCTCTACCCATTGATAACGAACCTGTACGGAAAATGCAACGCAGTTTAGAAGAAATTGCCACACGCATTCGGGGTAAGCGTTGGAGTCCGATTAAAAGCGATATTGCGATCGCCTCGCGAGTTCTCACAACACAAGAATCTGAATTGTTGGCGAGTATCCCTTCAGATAGACAACCCGAAGCGGAAGCGATTATTAGTCAACTCCAAGGGGGAATAGAGAGTTTACGGGAAGCTTTGGAAGTCAAAGATGGCGAAAAGTTACTCGAAACCCGAGCGGATGTTCTCGCAAAAGTGAGTGAACTTGAGGAGTTAATGGTTACGGAATTTCCCTATGAAGTTCCTTCCGAATACGCAAATTTACCTCAACTCAAAGGACGAGCTACAGTTGAAATTAAAACCAGTCGCGGAGAGATTACGCTGGTTGCTGATGGCTATAGCGCACCTATAACCGCAGGTAATTTTGTGGATTTGGTTGAACGGGGATTTTATGATGACTTAGAGTTTGATCGCGCTAAAGATGCCTTTTATCTACAAGTTGGTAATCCGCCTGGAAAAGAAGAAGGATTTATTGATCCGAAAACGGGTAAAGAGCGTGATATTCCGTTAGAAATCTTAGTTCGGGGAGAAACTGAACCGATTTATGGATATACATTAGAAGAAATCGGTCGTTATCGAGATCAACCTGTTTTGCCGTTTTCGGCTTATGGTACTGTTGCTTTAGCGCGTCCTGAACCTTTACCCAATGGGGGATCTTCTCAGATTTTCTTTTTCTTGTTTGAACCCGAATTAACTCCGGCTGGATTAAACTTATTAGATGGTCGGTTTGCAGCGTTTGGATACGTGACGCAGGGCAAGGAAGTTTTAGAAAATATTCAGCAAGGAGATCGGATTGAGTCGGCTAAAGTGATTAAAGGGATAGAAAATTTAGTCGAACCCCAAAAGGCTTAAACTCGACAGTTAAAACTCCATACAACCCACGCTTGAAACTACTGCTAATGGCTAATACTAATGATTAAATTGGAGAATTAGCCGTTAGCAACTCTGCTACTTTTGGGTGAAAATTAAAAGGAATTTAGGATTCTGGCTAGAATTTCATTTGATTTTAAAATTATGGCTTTGATTGAATTTTTTAGTATCGCTGGATTGGGG
>JGI12048J13642_10249786_pt1 | contig 20309 bp, 12 predicted proteins | sample ElkSlonscriptome_16_FD_13642 | JGI IMG/M metagenome (IMG submission 13642)
CCACTTCCTGTAATTCTTCCTTGGCTTCCTGAATTCCCGCCACATCATCGAAAAGAATTCCCGTTTTCGCTTCCATCTGGAACCGGGCGCGAGACTTACCAAAGTTCATCGCTTGACCGGGACCTCCGCCCATATTACTGGAACGACGGAAGAGGAAAAATAACCCACCAATTAATAAAATCGGAAAAATTAAATTCCCTAAGATTCCCCAAACAGCCCCATCTTGACGTGCTGGATGGGTATCTAAAGCAATATCAGCCTCTCTCAGCTTCGTAATTAGCTCAGGAGAATTAGCAGGCAAATCGACGCGCCAGCGATTCGTTTTATTCAGCTCCGGGTCAGTCGCTTCTACAATTGCCGTTTGACCCCCATCATAGAGGTCAACACTCGTGACTCTCCCTTTCTCAACGTATTCTAAAAAGCGACCATAATTCATCCGGGTGCTGGCGGTATTTTGACTTAAATCACCAGCAGCCGGAGAAAACGCTCCCTGCCATAGGAAAAACCCAATGACAAGAGCGGGTATTGTCCAAAGTAGGAGAATTCTCCAGGAAAATTTCATTGCTTATGCCTCTAGATATTTGTTTTCTGGTTTGGCTTTTGCTCTTAAAGAGCCTCTTGTTTAGCACAAAGTCCAGCTTAAACGGTGGTTTGAATAGGAAACTTTACTTCTGCTTAATCAAATTTAACGTAATTCTCAGGATTTGGGCAACTGTCTTATAGTCATTCGTCATTTGTTAGGGAACAGGGAACAGGAAACAGACCAAGAACGCGCCTACACTGGAGGATTAAATCCTCAACCTGTAGACGCGCTAATCTAAGCTAGACAAAAAACGTTTGGCGTTTAGCGACCAAGGGAGCCGTATTAGTAGGTTTCAACGTGCCAGCGATGGGCTTTCTTCATAGATTTCTGGAAATCAGCCCAGTTTATCCCTTGCCGTTCAGCAGCAGCCGAAAGTGCCTCATCAATGCCATCTTCCATTCCCTTGAGTCCGCAAATGTAGGTGTGGGTATTATCCTTCTGCATTAACTCAAACAGTTCATCGGCATGTTCATCCACCCGATGCTGGATATACATCTTGCCACCCTCTTTGTTCTTCTGTTCACGGCTGATGGCGTAGGTGAGACGGAAATTATCGGGAAACTCTTGCTGGAGTTTTTCCAATTCCTCTTTGTACAGAATGTTTGCCGTATAGGGGATACCAAAAATCAGCCACGAAAACCCTTTGAAGTTGTAGTCTTCGTGCTTTTCTTTCAACATCCGCCACAGGTAAGCCCGGAAGGGAGCAATTCCTGTACCTGTTGCCATCATCAGGATGGTAGCATCTGGATCTTCGGGAAGTAACATTTCTTTCCCAACGGGTCCGGTGATCTTGACATCATCGGTGCCAACTGGCAGATTGCACAAGTAGCTTGAGCAGACGCCATAGACGGTTTCCCCGGTTTCTGGGTGCTTGTACTCCAGTTGTCTAACACAAAGGGAAACTGTCTTATCATCCTGGTGATCACCATGACGAGTGGAGGCAATGGAGTAGAGTCTGAGTTTATGCGGTTTATCCCTTTCGTCTTTCCCCGGTGGGATAATGCCGATACTCTGACCTTCCAAGTACCACATATCCCCGTCAGAGATGTCAAAGGTGACGTGGCGAACTGTCCCTGATCCCCCTTCTGCAACCAGTTCGTAGTTTTCAATACATTTGCCTAGATAGGGTTTTTTGGGCTTGTACAGATTGACAGGAACACCCTCTTTTGATGATTTTTTATGAACGATAGTTTCCGGCGACGGCGCTGTATCGGCTTCAGTGGCTTTGCCATTCATTCCATTCTTGGCATTCATCACACCATCAAGAGGTTGAATGCTGACGATTTTGCCACCCATGCGGGTGATTCGTTGCATCTCTTGATTCATTCGACTGTATGGCACTGTAACATACGTATTACCACTACTACGAATGGGATAATCCATTTTGTCGGTTTCGGTGTTCTGACTTAGACCTGTCACTTCGTAAAGAAACAGGCGATTCTTGGCTGTGGTGTTACTAGACATTGCGTTATTTCTCTCTAAACCAATCGATTACGATATATTGCTCAGTACAACATTTCATCAATTCGCGACGAATGAAGCAACCTCCCAATCAGGGTTTCAGTCGCTTCATCCCGTAGAGTTGATGGCAGGTCGTTGACCTTGATACCTGGCTGTGGACTCCCGTTATAGCGCTACGCATACATGTTAGGACAAAAGAAAAAAAATTAAATCGCTCAATCCCTTGTCAGGTAAGTGTTTTTCTTCACTATTGCCCATTGCCTATTGCAAGAAAGCCTAGCGCGTAGCGCTATATTCCCCCGTTAGCTAATCCGGCAATAGATTTCCCACCTTGTAATTTTTATTCAGTGTGGGATGAATTCCCAGTAATGCCAATCCGAGTGGCATTGCATCCAATCGCTGTTTGGGCAACAGACTCGGCTTCTAGCCCACACGCTCACGACAAAGCGGAGTGTGTACAGTCGTTAACTCGGCTCAACTGGGTGGGGAATGAAGTAGGTTCAATGTATACTCTAGAATACGTCTAATTGATTGAGTTGGCAAAGTTCCGACTCTTAGGACTCCTGTAGGCATCTGTATAGGAGGCAATTCTCAGCAGGTGGCTCAGGTGGAGAACTCCGTCATTGACCGACAAACAGCTAAAATCGAGTCAATTTGAAATTTTTTGATCCAATTTGCACAACTCACTTTAGGATTATGTTAAGGAATTGAGGAGAAAGGTTAAGACTTGTAGACATAATCTCATTTTGGTAGAATCCACTAACAGCCGCTAGTATTAAATACTTACCCCGTGTCTGGTTGGAGTCTTATCCGCTGAGGAAGACTCACACCTGTCGCAAATCCGTGACGGGTTAAAGGCACGCGATCAACAGACTGGTTGACCCTAGACTTGGGACTTGGATTGCTGGAAACTCTATTTGAAACTATTTTTTGCGTTAGAGGGAAACTATGACCACTCAGCTAGACCGCGTGGTATTAATAGCCGTCGCTGGAGACTCTGGATGCGGGAAGTCCACATTTCTGCATCGCTTAGCCGACTTGTTTGGTGAAGAGTTTATGACGGTCATCTGCTTGGATGACTATCACAGCTTAGACCGTAAAGGGCGTAAAGCGGCAGGGGTGACAGCGCTTAACCCCAAGGCGAATAATTTTGACCTGATGTATGAGCAAATCAAAGCGCTCAAAAATGGTCAGGCGATTGATAAGCCAATTTATAACCACGAGACGGGTGAACTTGATCCACCGGAACGGGTAGAACCCAATAAAGTCGTGGTGATCGAAGGATTGCACCCCCTGTATGATGAGCGCGTGCGATCGCTAGTTGATTTCGGTGTTTATCTTGATATCAGTGATGAGGTCAAGATAAACTGGAAAATCCAGCGGGATATGGCAGAACGGGGACATACCTACGAAGATATTCTGGCGTCCATTAACGCTAGACGCCCTGACTTCAGTGCTTATATCGAACCCCAAAAAGAGTTTGCTGATGTCGTGATTCAGATATTGCCAACTCAGCTTCTCAAAGACGATAAGGAAAGCAAGATCCTGCGGGTGCGCTTGGTTCAGAAAGAAGGTGTAGAAGGCTTTGAACCTGTCTATCTGTTTGATGAAGGATCTACCATTGACTGGAGACCTTGTGGTCGTAAGTTGACCTGTGCTTATCCTGGGATCAAACTATACTATGGTCCGGATAGCTACTTCGGTCATGATGTGTCCGTGTTGGAAGTGGATGGTCAGTTTGACAATCTAGAGGAGATGATCTACATCGAAAGTCACCTCAGCAATACCTCCACGAAATACTATGGTGAGATGACCGAACTGTTGCTCAAGCATAAGGACTATCCCGGTTCTAACAATGGTTCTGGGTTATTCCAGATTCTGGTGGGGCTGAAGATGCGAACCACTTACGAACGGTTAACATCTAAGGCGCAAGTGCCCGCGAATGTATAACTGATGGAAACCGCGTCTAGGTTGAAACCTGTAGTTTTTCCCGAAAAGAATCTCCAGTTTTCAACTTGGACTGGATAGTGTTGGTTGTATATTGTATATTGCCCATGCCCTACTTGTTTAGGTGGCGTGGGTTAATGATTAATCTAAGCAAGATCCCCGACTTCGTAGGAGTTGTCGGGGATCTGTCTGTGTACCTCACTTACTACCAAAAGCAGTGTAAGAGACTAATTAACCATCAATGTGACCAATTTTAAGCGATGTGTCAAAATTGATAGGCTTGGCAAAATCACTCGATGGAAACCCAAACTAAAAGGAGTGCATAGCATAAATGTGTGGTATTGCTGGAATATGGGGGCAAATTGATCAAAGCAGCGTTAAAAAGATGATGGATACTTTAGTCCATCGAGGTCCAGACGCTGAAGGAATGTTTGTATCTCCGATTAAGGCAGGTGTTCTGGGACATCGACGGTTGAGTATTATGGACCCGCAAGGGGGAAACCAACCGATATACGGCGATCGCAAGGCGCGAGTGATTGTCGGAAATGGCGAAATTTATAATTTTCCTCAGTTACTCCCCCAGTTAGCGGAACGATTTAAGTTCCGGACTAAAAGCGATACAGAGGCAATTTTGCATCTGTACGAAGATCAGGGAATCGAGTCCGTTGAGCAACTCGATGGCATGTACGCTTTTGCGATCGCGGATGGGGATAAATTTTTTGCTGCCCGTGATCCCATTGGCATTAAACCTCTATACTACGGTAAAAAAGACGGTGCGTTTATTTTTGCCTCAGAACTCAAAGCGATCGCTTATGTGTGCGAAAATGTCCAGGAATTCCCAGCCGGAACCTTTTTCTCCTCAGAAACCGGGTTTACTACCTTCTACCAAGTGCCAGATATTCAGCCAGAGGTAGACGCAGATGCAGACGCTTTAATTCGCGAAGTGCGGGAAACCGTGGAAGCGTCTGTGGTGAAGCGGCTAATGAGTGATGTTCCCCTCGGTTGCTTCCTCTCCGGTGGCTTAGACAGCAGTATCACCACGGCTGTAGCCAGACAGCATATCGAGAAACTGCATACCTTCTCCGTGGGGATTGAAGGGAGTAAAGACATAAAAGCCGCCCGTTTAGTCTCCCAGTATCTGGATACGATTCACCATGAATATCTAATTACACCCAAGGAAGTTCAGGAAAAACTACCCGAAATTATTTATTCCTTGGAATCCTTTGACCAAGACTTAGTTCGCAGTGCGATTCCCTGTTACTTTACCTCACGACTCGCCGCCGAGTATGTCAAGGTGATTCTCACGGGTGAGGGGGCTGATGAACTGTTTGCGGGTTACACCTACTACAAAGGCATTCCCGATAACGATACACTACATCGCGAATTGCGTCGCTCAGTGACTAGCCTGCACAATATTAACTTACAGCGAGTAGACCGTTTAACCATGGCTCACTCCCTGGAAGGACGAGTTCCCTTTTTGGATCTGAAAATGATTGAACTCGGTCAAAGAATTCCCGCCCATTTAAAACTCGCGGGTGATCCATTAGTCGAAAAATGGATTTTGCGAAAAGCCTTTGAGGATCTGCTACCTTCTGAAATTGTTTGGCGCACGAAAGAGCAGTTTGATGAAGGCAGTGGCACAGTGGATTTATTAACGCAAATGCTGGCAAAGGGAATGAGTGAAGAGGAAGCCCAAACCTATCGCCAGAAACATCCAGAAGCGCGATTACGTTCTGCGGAAGAGTGCTATTATCACCAGATATTTATGGATGTGTTTGAGCAGCCGGAATCAATTCTGGCGAACGTTGCCCGTTGGTCAGAACGACCCGTTTAGGGGAGCTGGGGGAGCCGGGGGAGCCGGGGGAGCCGGGGGAGCCGGGGGAGCCGAGGGAGCCGGGGGAGCCGGGGGAGCCGAGGGAGCCGGGGAAGCCGGGGGAGCCGGGGGAGCCGAGGGGCAAATCGTTATGATTGAAAGATGTGTAAGCCGAAGCGCCTCGATAGTTCCTCACACACTTTAATCCCCCGGATACTGTTCCCCCGCTTGTCCAGGGGAGGTGAAAAGACGGCAATTCCCATGACACCGGGAACAACGCCAATAATGCCACCCCCAACGCCACTCTTAGCTGGAAACCCGACTTTGTACACCCATTCCCCAGCAAAGTCATACATGCCACAGGTAAACATAACACTGAGTAAGTCCTTAATATAATCGGAATGAATTGCCTGTTCTCCCGTCATCGGATTGACCCCATTGTTGGCAAGAGTGGCTCCCATCACCGCTAAATCGTGGCAGTTGATAATTACCGAACACTGCTGGAGATAGAGATCCAGGGTTTGTTTGATTTCCCCAGAAATCATGCCAAAATTTCGCAACAAGTACGCAATTGCCCAGTTGCGATCGCCTGCGGTTTGTTCAGACACTAAGCTGGGTGTATCCACAAAAACACGATGACCCACATAGCGACGATACATTTCCAGGAGACGATTCAGTCGATGAGCCGGTCCTTTTCCCTCAATTAAATTGGTAATCGCGATCGCACCTGTATTTACCATGGGATTGTAGGGGCGCTTGGAGTTCTCTTCTACCTTGATGAGCGAGTTATAGGCATCTCCGGTTGGTTCTACATCCACTCGGCTGACCACATAATCTCGTCCCCAATCCGAAAGTGCCATTCCATAGGCAAACACTTTCGAGATGGACTGAATTAAGAACGGTTGCTCCCAATCGCCAACCGTGTAAACTTGACCATCGACGGTAACAATACAGATACCAAACCAATCGGGATTAATTTCCACCAGATCCGGTTCGCTCACATAAATTTTCCCTTGTCTGAGGGGAAGATACTGGCGATGTAATTCCCGCAAATCGGTAATAAAGGACGTGGGACTCACATGCAACTGAGCGATCATGGCTGCCGAGTTGAGCTTTGGCGTGACTTTCGGTGGGCGTTCTCGCATCGGTAGCGTGTTCGTTGTGCCTTCATCGACTGCCCGCGACTGGGGATAGGACGGTGTTTTTTGGGAGATCGCTAACTGCTCATCGTTAATGTCCAGACATTCAGTACTGTTGTTACCGTCTTGGTTAATCGTTTCTGGCAAATAACCTGGCGTGTCAACGACTTTATCAAAGACATGAAGTCGCAAGTGCTGTGATAGGGCTTCAAACACCTTGACCCCTCGCAGGCTTTTACTGTGTTCTCCTAGAGGAGGAGAAAACACAGCAATTCCCATTTGGTTGGGAACTACACCAATAATTGCCCCAGATAGACCACTTTTGGCAGGTAGACCGACTTTGTACGTCCATTGACCGGAGAAGTCATACAGACCGCAGGTATACATGATGCTGATTAAGTTTTTCACATAATCAGCTTTCAGGGCGCGTTCTCCTGTAATTGGATTGATGCCAGCATTTGCCAGAGTACCCGCCATCACCGCTAAGTCCTGGCAATTGACCATTAAGGCGCACTGCTGGAAGTAAAGGTCGAGAATGTCATCAATCTTGCCTTCGAGCAAGCCAAAATTCTGCATGATATAGGCGATCGCTCGATTCAGGTTATCGGTTTTCTTCTTGGACTGGAAGAGCGCCTGATCCACTTGCACCTCTCGACCGATATAGCGGTGGAACATACGCAGTAAGCGAGTTTGCCGCTCAAATAAATCTAACCCTTTAATCAAACTGGTGGTTGCGATCGCGCCCGCATTCACCATCGGATTATACTTTCGCTCTTGGATCTCCTCATGTTCGATAATTTCATTAAAAGCTTCTCCGGTTGGTTCAACCCCAATTCGTTCCAAAACATAGTCCAACCCATGATCTTCCAGAGCCAGTCCATAGACAAACGGCTTTGAAATTGACTGAATCGTAAACGGGATCGACGTATCACCAACGGTATAAACCTGACCATCCACCGTCACCACCGTAATCCCGAACCAATCCGGATTCGCTTGCGCCAACTCTGGGATATAGTCGGCAACCCATCCCGCTTTCAGAGGCTGATATAAGCGATGCAATTCTTGGAGAATATCGGGTAACTGCTCAGTTATTTTGGCTCGTGTTTGCAACTCGTTGGTGTTGATCATCCTGGTCTGCTGTTTCCGAACTGGCTTAAATTTTATTCATGAACTAATTTATACTGGGTCAAGGCTAATAAACAGCACACATTCAATAACCCCAACTTACTTCGTTGAAGTTGGGGATTGCCGGACAAACGGACTGTTTAAACCGTTGAATACCACATAGAGTCTCGGTTTGGTACAAACTCTCGGATGCCTCCCTAGTCCGAGTTACATTTAAGGCTTTTTGTCGAGTCGCTGTTAAGTCAGGACATCTTAACCGAGATGGTGGGAAGGGACATAGTGGTCAGTGGTCAGTGGTCAGTTATCAGTGGTCAGTAATTGGCTGATAAATGATAACCGATACCTGGTAACTGATAACTGATAACTTAACTCGTGAGGTTTATCACCCATGTTACGAGTACCAGTTCTATCAAAGTCAGGCAAACCCTTAATGCCGACTAAACCTAGTCGTGCTAACCAGACACCAGAGACACACGCTGTTGATGGTGTGAGCCTAGCGGCGTTTGAGTTTATTCAATGGCGGGAGCGATATTCTAAGAATGCCAAGCATGGCAACTGGGAGGGTGGTGTTCATATAACACCAGCGCCGTTTACGGTAATCCGCAGACCACCTATTAACCGCCGGCAGTTGCACCTATTTGTTCCATCCAAGGGTGGCAAGCGACGAAAGTATGGCGGCACGGTTACTCGTCATAGCTTCAGAAAAGGAGACAAGGTTGTAGCTGAAAAAGCCGGAAAAACCTATACGGGCTGGTGTTCTGGAGACACCAAAACACAGGTTTCTGTTTCTAACGGAAACTGGAAACGAATTGGGCAGTTTACTGCCAAAAAAGTCAGGTTGTTGCAGCGAAGCACGGGTTTAATCGTCGTGCCTTCAACTGGATTGTCAAATCTTACCACTCAAAGTGGTAAGATTTGACCTCTATTCCTTCGCCCATTGCTTACGCGCTACGCGCAAGCTTTTCGATCGCTGAATGCGAGGTCTCACGAGGTTAGCGATGAACAGTCAATCGGGCAAAGTCAGAGCGTGGTAAGATTAACTGGCTTTTTCTGTATCTAAGGTAAGGCTGGGATCAATCCCAGTCGTTTAGAGAATCAGATTGACCAATGTCCCTAATTAGCAACAATCTCAACCGCATGAAGCAACTCGACGTTCTTAAAAATTACGCCAAAGCTGTAGCGATTGGTGCTTATGACTATCATTCTCCCGGTCTATTTGGTAAACATGACAATGTGAGACGGTTATGGGAAGACCGCTTTAACCGTAATGTCATGAGTCATTTTCTCAGTCCTCTGGTTATCCAGAAGCAAGAGGAAGGAACTGATCTTCGGGTGATGGATTTGGGCTGTGGTGCAGGAGAAGGCTTAGGTATCCTAACGAGTTTACCCCGAACTCTGCCAACACTCGATGCTCAGATTGAGAATGTACTGGATTATCAGGATATTGGTCACTACAAGGGTGTGGATATCAGTCCAGCGATGATTGAGAAAGCCGCGACTCTCCATGCTGACCATCCGCAAACCAAGTTTGAGGTCGCGGATTTAAATGAAGGGCTACCCATTGCTGTGGGGGAACCTACCTACGATATCTACTTTTCTTCTTATGGGGCATTGTCACACCTCAACGATCGCTCATTAGCCAGAGTGATTGGCGATATTTGCGACCATATAGGAGACAAAGCCATTTTTGTGGGCGATTTTCTGGGTCGCTATTCCTATGAGTGGCCCCGTTATTGGGGCGAATCGGCTGGGAAGCAATCTACGATGAATACCTACTCGATGTCCTACATCTATCCCCCAGATGCTAGGGGCGAAATTGAGGTGGAACGATTCGAGATTCGGTATTGGGGTGGCGAGGAGTTCGATCAGTTTATCCACGCCGTAGCTGAAAATAAAGGGGTAAAGATTTCCCGGCGACGATTATGCGATCGCTCGATTTTGGTGGGTCGCCACATGAATACCCGTGAATTCAATCCCGATGCCCCTCCAATTCGGGCGGCGATTAACTCTCTGCATGAAATCAACTGTCGCACCGATTTGTCTCAGTTAATTTTTCAGTACAATCCTCATCCGGATCATCCTCATATCAATCGCTTCTTCTCCAATTTTCAAGATGCTTGGAATGCAGTCGTTTATGCCTGCATTGAGGCTCTAGATCAGTGGCGCAACCCTCATAAGTTACTCGCTGAACCGCAAGCGGGTTATCCCCCTGTTGTCCAAGACGCGATCCGTACAATTCGCAACGTGGTACGCACCGCACCGACACTGTGTTTTGAAGACCCTAGAGCCAATTTAGTTGAACCCCAACTTGCCTATTTGTTGCGGAATCTAGAGTGGAACTTCCAGCAAGGTTTGGGAACTGCTCATGGACTTTTGGTCGTCTATGAGTTTTCCAAATAATCCTTGACATTGTTGCGTTTTTTGACTAATGAACGAGTAGAGATGTTCGGTGCAACGTCTCTACCGCACTCACTTTGTCAGGGGAGGGAACAGGGAAAAGGAACAAGCCATTGATGCTTAAAAGATGTATACTTAGGGATATAGAAATGTATACTAATCATTTGATTTTAAAGGAGACCTCATATCCGTTAGGGTAGAGACGCGCCATAGCGCGTCTCTACATAAATGATGCGTCCTAACCGCTATGGCGATTGCTATAACAGAAACGTTCACATCTAGCATTCACGGGCTATATTGCTCAGGACAGATCTTGCATTAGCTTGGCAGCTTCACTACAAATTGTTGGCTTCAGAAAACTTGCTCTGAGCAACGAAGAGTCAGGAATTCGCCACCAAGCCAATAGCAAACTTAAAGCCGTCTTATGTGGCTTGTTCTCACCGTAAATGAGCCACATAAAATTCCTTTTGACTTCTTTAAATTTTCAAAAGACGTAACCTACTACGTCTCTACTTTTGAATAGCGATACTCGCTGAAAACGGTAGTGCCTTTCACATTTATCTAAACCGGGATGAGCAGGCTAAACCTTATGGTTAAAATCAGTTTGTTATCTTCAACGCCACTTTGGTTTTTCCATTTAGTTCCGTACAAAATAGGAGAATGCTTTTTCATTAACCTGCTTCCCCTGTTTATCGTGCAAGTCGTTGGTGGGAGTATCACCGATGTAGGTAAAACCAATTCCTTAGTCTCCCTGGCTGGTGTGGTTGCTTTTACCCTGTGGGGAAATCTCTCTGACCGATTAGGATACCGTCGCCCGTTTCTAATTCTGGGATATGTTGGATTTGCTTTGTGTATGTGGCGGATTGGTGTGGCAGACAATCTTATCCAAGTGCAGCAATTCAGTATAGTGGCAGGATTTGTGATGGCAGCCATTATTCCTGTATCAACTGCTCTCGTATTAGACACTATTCCCGAAAAACAATGGTCTCAATCCTTTGGTCGGTTTTATCTGATTGGAGGTTGGAGTTTTGTTATCGCTTTAATTGGCGGCGGGATTTGGCAAGAACTTGTCTCGGATTCGTGGGGTACTGTCTCAGCGATGCGAAGTTTATTTGTTTTTGCATCTGGGGCAACATTTCTCAGCTTAATTCTCTGTTTAATCTGGGTACAGGAACCGCAGCAGGTTCGTTCCAATCGCCTATTTAGCCCATCGTTACTCGGACGACTTTCTGTCGGTGTTATTGAACGGCGAGTGCTGTTTTATCCATCCCGGATGATTTACTTTATTCTGCGTCCAGAGTGGTTAAATCAGATACATCAAAACCTCTATAGTCACCTTTATCTTTATTACCTGTGTTCGGCTCTATTTTTTCTAGCGGTTCAAATTGTCTATCTTCCCTTCCCGATTTTTCTGGCTGAGGTTTTGGGAGCGACAAATTCCTTGATTTTCTTAATTATTTTTGGCAAGGCATTGATTGAGGCATTTCTCTATTTTCCCATCGGTCGGTTCGTGCAAAACCATGACAGCCTTAGATGGCAAACGCTGGGAACAGCCGTGCGGGTGGCAGTTTTTATTGTTTTTACCCTTCTGGCATTTTTAAAGCCAACACCAGCGAGTTTAGTTATGATTGGATTTGCTCATTTATTTACGGGTGTAACCTGGGCTGTGATTAATGTTGCCAGTACCCTTTCAGTAGCAAGTCTGGCAACTAAAGGTGAGGAAGGAATGGCTCTGGGAGTCTATAATTCGATTATTGGGGTGGCAACAATGGTGGGTTCTCTTGTCAGCGGCTATATAGCGGCGAGTTTTGGATATAGTTGGTGTTTTGCCACGGGTACAGTTTTGACAGGTTTAACGGTTGTTTGTTTTTGGTTACTTGAATTAATTATGCAAAACGACCGTAAAAAAGTTCTGTCATTCCGATAATCAAGATGTAGTCAATGCCTGAAATAAATTGCTTAAGTCACACAGAAATAGCCGAGAACTAAAGTTCTGGCTAAAAGCTAAAACCCGTTAAAACGGGTTCAAAGTATTAAATTGTCAGCTAAAATTTACTTGGTTATACGAGGATCGCTATATAGCGCGTCTATTAAGCAGGTTTGCGGAAATAAATTCAACCTTATGGAGTTATGTAAACAAGCCTCAAACCCTTACAAAGGGCGTAGCTTGCTTCTCAAGGGTAGCGAGTATAACAAATGACAAATGACAAATGACGAATGACAAATGACGATCTCAGCCGTTAACTTTAATTGTCCCCACCTACTTATGACTCTTCTGACAATTCCTCTAATTCTCGCAGCGCCTGTTGACCCGCACCCACGGCTAATCCCATCACCCCGCCAATTGTGGCATATTGAGACATGGCATTGGGTCGCTGATCGGCATGATTAATTTCAGCCACCCCGATGCCTAAAATTACACCCGCAATACCCGTGATAACGCTGGAGAAAATAATTCGCTTACTATTCATTTTCCCTAACCTAAACTGAAAAAAACTGTAGTAATTTGCTGTATTCTACGTTTACATTTACCAAAGATTAGGGAAACTGGGTAACTAAAGTCAATTTTTGCAACAAAATTATGGATTTATTAACATTAGATAATTTTTGTTCATCGTTTTTGATACATTTGGCGGCATTCCTTTAACAAATATTACCGCATTGTTACTTCAGGTTTCGGCTCAAGCTCTTGTGACTCCGGTGTCTTCTGGTTTTTGCCAGAGGAATTAAATAAGCGATCGCTCCCCGATTTGATCACAATATAGAGGATAGGAACCACAAACAGACTCAGGAACGTGGCGATGAACATTCCCCCGAACACCGCCGTTCCCAGGGATTGACGGCTTCCTGATCCCGCACCTGTCGCGATTACCAGGGGAAAAATCCCGAACAATGTAGAAATCGCTGTCATCAAAATCGGTCGCAAACGCTGCTGCGCCGCCTCAATCGCGGCTTTCCTCAGCGTCATTCCTTGGTCGCGTAGCTGGTTGGCAAATTCTACAATCAGAATCGAGTTCTTACTGGCTAAACCAATCAACATCACCAAGCCAATCTGACAATAGACATCATTGGGTAAACCTCGCAACGATTGCGCCATTAGCGCTCCCAAAATCGCCAGAGGAACCGCCAAGAGAATAATAATCGGGTCAATATAACTTTCATATTGAGCCGCCAACACTAAGAACACAAAGACCAAACCAAAGCCAAAAATAATCGTCGCTTGACCTCCCGACTGGATTTCCTCCAGCGATAAACCAGACCATTCATAGCCTAATCCTGGCGGTAACACCTCAGCAGCGACTTCTTCCATCGCTTGAATTGCGTCTCCCGAACTAACTCCCGACGCGGCTGACCCATTAATTTCAATCGAGCGGAACAAGTTATAGTGATTAATGGTTTGCGCCCCTGTGGTTTGCGTCACCGTGACCAAATTCCCCAGGGGAATCATCTCATCTCGTTCGGAACGCACATACAATTGATTAATATCCTCCGGATTTGAACGGAATTGGGCGTCAGCTTGGACATAAACCCGATAGGTGCGTCGTTCTAGGGTAAAGTCATTCACATAACGCGACCCTAAATAGGTCTGCAACGTCTCAAAGATATCATCAATATCCACCTCCAACGCCTTCGCCCGATTACGATTCACCTCAATCTGTAACTGAGGGGTATTGGCTGCATAGGTACTAAATACCCCCTGCAACTGGGGATTCTGATTACCAGCACCGAGCAATTTTCCCATATTTGCAATGAGCGAATCCAAGCTAAAATTACCTCGGCGGTCTTGCAGTTGAAATTGAAACCCACCGAAACTCCCCAAGCCGGGAATTGAGGGAGGATTCACCGGAAACACTCTGGCTTCTTTAATCCCAAACAAAGCACCCTGGACTTTATTAATCACAGCTTCAGCAGACTGAGAGGGATCAGTTCGTTCTGACCAAGGCTTCAGCGTGGTAAAAACGATCGCGCTATTCGCCGTATTCCCACTAAAACCAAAACCCCCCACCGCAAACGTGGCTCGCACTTCATCCAAGGGTAAAATAATATCTTCAATCTGCTCAATCACATCATGAGTGTAGTTGAGTGATGAACCCTCTGGTCCTTGGACAATCGTCAAAAAATAACCTTGGTCTTCATCCGGGAGAAACGCGGATGGCACAATTTCGTAAACCCACACCGTTAGTGCTAATAAACCAATAAACGCCACAATCACCAGAGTTTTCACGCGAGTCAGGATAATCAGAAATCGTCGATATCGCTGCTGCATTCCCTCTAGGAACCAATTAAATCCATCAAAAAAGTGACCCCAAAACCCGGTCGCCTCTGGCTTTTGCCGTAAGATTAAGCCAGACAGGGTTGGCGTCAGCGTCAGCGCCATAAACGTGGAAACGGCAATTGAAAAGGCAATAGTTAGCGCAAATTGTCGATATAACGCCCCCGTTGTCCCCGGAAAGAAAGCCACTGGAATAAATACCGCCATTAACACCAATGAGGTGGCGATAATTGCCCCCACCAATTCCCGCATGGAAATAATCGCCGCTTGTCGAGATTTAATCCCTCCCCGTTGAATCTTGGTGGTGATATCTTCAACTACAACAATTGCATCATCCACCACCATCCCCGTGGCTAGGGTTAGACCAAATAAGGTCAAACTATTAATCGAAAAATCAAAAATCTTGACAAAGGCAAACGTACCAATTAGAGACACGGGAATCGTAATCGCCGGAATAATCGTGGTGCGCCAATCTTGTAAAAACACAAAAATAACCAACACCACCAATCCCACCGCTTTAAGCAGGGTAAACACCACTTCCGACAGCGACTGGTTGACAAAATCAGTGGTGTCAAACCCGATATCATAAGTCATCCCTGGTGGGAAATCCGCCGCCAGTTTTGCCATTTCTGCTTTCACCGCTTTCCCTACGTCTAGGGCGTTACTCCCAGGAACGGTAATAATCCCCAACCCGACAGCTTCATTTGCCCGAAATCGCAGGAACGTGCCATAATTTTGTGCCCCCAATTCTACACGACCAACATCGTTAAGTTTAATCAGGGTGCCATCTTCATCGGTGGCTAAAATCAATTCCTCAAAGTCTGAAACCGTTTCCAAGCGACTAATTGCCCGTAAATCAATTTGATATTGCTGTCCCTCTGGCGCGGGGGGTTGACCAATACGCCCTGCACCCACCTGGATATTCTGTTCCCGCAATGCATCCACCACATCTTGAGCCGTCAGATTCCGACTAGCAAGACGCAGGGGATCAAGCCAAAGCCGCATCGCATAAGTACGTTCGCCAAAAATTTGCACATTTCCCACCCCATTCACTCGTTTTAGGGCGTCTACCAAATACAAGTTTGCATAGTTACTTAAAAAGAGATTATCGTACTCACCATTTTCTGAGTACAAACCAAATGCCATTAGGAAGTTAGCCGATTCCTTATTTACCGTGACCCCGGTTTGGAGTACAGATTCTGGCAATTGGGGTTCAGCTAAAGAGACGCGATTTTGGACATCAACTGCTGCAATATCTTGATCTTTGTCTGCTGCAAAGGTGATATTGATCGAACTGGTGCCATCATTACTACTACTTGATGTCATGTAGCGCATCCCATCGACACCATTAATTGCCCGTTCCAAGATAGTCGTCACCGCATTTTCCACGGTTTGAGCATCGGCACCGTTATAGTTGGCTTGGACACTAACTTGTTTGGGACTAATATCAGGATATTGGGCAACAGGAAGCGTGGGAATACTAATTGCTCCGATGAGTAAGATGATCAGGGAGCAAACAGTTGTAAATACAGGTCGTTTAATAAAAAATTCAACAAACATTTAAATTTTAGGGAATGGGGAGCTGGGGGAGATGGGGAAGCATCTTTTGTAGGGGCGGGTTTTATCACTAACGTTTCGTTTTCACCCTGATATAACTAAACCCGCCCTGACCTAACCGTTCAATTATCACAAATGACGAATGACGAATGACGAATGACAAATAACTAAGAATCTGGAATAATCGCAGCACCATCGGACAAATTAAGGATACCGGAGACAACGATTCTATCTCCAGGTTCGATACCCTCGATAACTTGATATCGATTCCCTTGAATACTACCCAATTTCACTGGTCGTTGCTGGGCGATGAGTTCAGGTGCGCCCGGTTTGGCTTCCTCTGGGGGTTGGGCGACAAAGACAAAGGGTTTACCAGCCATACGAGACACAGCATTAACGGGAATTAACACCCCAGAGCGTTTTTCCCAGATGACTCGTGCATCCACTTTCTGTTGATCGTACAGGCGACCATTTGGATTAGAAAAAGTTGCTTTTGTCAAGAGGGTTTGGGTATTTTTATCCACTTGTGGTGAAATAAAGTTAATCCGCCCTGTTGCAATGGGTGGTTCACTGTCCGGGATACCTTGGTTCCGTAGCTCCACGGTGAGTCCCTGACGCATCCTCTCTTTGTCCTGTTCGTCAATCGGGATTTCAACTTCTAAGGTTTGGTTTTGAGTAATGGTGGTGAGGGTATCACCCACATTTACATAGTCTCCCACTTTGACGGGAATATCTCCAACCACCCCATCAATGGGAGCGACGACGCGATTAAATTGCAACTCTTCCTGTTTTACCTCCACATCCGCCCTCGCACTAGACAGGTTCGCAGCGACTCTAGCTTCCGTGGCTTGGGCGGCTTGGACTCGTTGTTGTGACACATTCAGGGCTTCCTTAGAGGCGGCTAAGGCTTGAGCGGCTGCATCACGGGCGGCGATGGCTTGATTGCGATCGCGTTTTTTATCATCGAGTTCTTGTCTAGGTTGAACCCCCTGAGACACCAACTGTTCTGCCCGTTGATAGTTGACTCGCGCCAGTTCTAAGTCTGCTTCTCGGCTTTGCACTTCAGCCGCTTGACGCCCCACTTCCGCTTTGAGACGGGCAATGTCGGCTTGGGCGGCTCTCACTTCGGCTTGAGCATTATTCAGGGTAGCGGTTTGTGCATTCACATCCGCGATCGCACTTCTGAGTTCAGCTTCACTTCGTTCTGGCTTCAGTTGTAGAATTATATCTCCAGCTTGGATGCGATCGCCTGATGAAGCAACGATTCGGGTAATTCGACCAGCGGTTTCAGGTCGCAATTCGACCTTTTGTTCCGCCTCTAAGGTACTCACAAACTGAGAACTGTCTTCCAGCGTACTTGAGTCTACCTGCTCCAGTTTTACCGGGGTGGCTTGAGGTTGCTGGGCGGTGGGAGGTGAGTTATTTTGCAGTAAAAAACGCCAAGCCGCCCAACCCCCACCACCGAAAACTAACAGAGTGAGTAACAACCCCAGCCATAATTTAGGCTTATTTGAGGATTTCCTTAGGGGTTGGTCGGCGTCGGAGATAATAGAATCCGAGGATTCCCACGCTTGGTCTGAAGGTTCAGGGATAGAGGTTTGGGAGTCAGAGGATGCCATAGTTGTGTTCTGATGATGGAAGTAACTCGGATTGTAAGCGACAGTCCATCGTTAGATTGTGGGTTCAGATGGTGAGAACTGTCAGGCAATGCCATCCCCGGAGGGGTAAACTTGTCCTCACCTGTTTATATTACTTAAGACTTGGGAAAAATATATCCTCCAGTCGGGTGTATCGAGTTGGGGAACTCCTAGTGAAAGAGGACAATCCTCACGTCCACGACAAGAGGAGCAAATTGCCAACCCATCAACGTTAAATTGAAGACGAGAATAGACAATAACAATGACAGAGGCATTGCAATATCTATCTTCGGCTAGATAGCTATCTCTGGAAAATACCGCTTATGATAAGCATCATGTTTAAACAATCCTTATTTTACCCTAAGGGGATCAAATAAATGACTGCTGCCATTGAATTTGCTTTATTTGCTCCTTACAACGAAGGAGCCTCATTGGTTAGCTGTTTCTCCAATTGGGAAGAAATTCCCATGGAGAAAGATAAGCAGGGGTATTTTCGCACGTCCGTTGAACTTGAAGATGGTATTTATAAATACAAATTCCGGGTTAAATCCAAATCTTGGTTTTTTGAAGCCGATCAATGGGTAGAGGTCAATGATCCCTACGCTACCGATATTGAAGATTCGACTCAAAACTGCGTCGTGCGGCTCAAAGATGGACAACGCATCGTTGATACTTACGTTTGGATGCATGATGATAAACCCCTACCTCCTGACCATGAATTAGTCATCTATGAAATGCATGTCGGTGACTTTTCCGGTGGCGAAGATGACCCTTATCCACGGGGGAATTACCAGCATGTTATTGAAAAATTAGATTATCTGGTGGAACTGGGAATTAATGCCATTGAGTTAATGCCTATCAAAGAATATCCCGGTGACTACAGTTGGGGGTACAATCCTCGCTATTTCTTTGCTACTGAGTCTAGCTATGGTTCTACCGATGAATTGAAACATCTGATCGATGAGTGTCATGGCAAAGGGATTCGTGTGATTATGGATGGGATCTACAACCACTCAGAATCAGAAAGCCCCCTCACCCAAATTGACTATGATTACTGGTATCATCACTCTCCTCGTGACCCGGATAACAACTGGGGACCCGAATTCAACTACGAACATTATGACGAAAAGCTAGAGACTTACCCAGCGCGGAAGTTTATCGGTGATGTGGTTCGTTTCTGGATCACGGAATATCATATTGATGGCATTCGCTACGACGCGGCGCGGCAAATGGCTAGCTACGATTTTATGCATTGGATTGTCCAAGAGACTAAAAAAACGGCAGAGGCAAAGCCATTTTACAACGTGGCTGAATACATCCCCGAAAATCCCAGCATCACCAATGTTGATGGACCGATGGATGGTTGCTGGCATGATAGCTTTTACCACACGGTCAAACCTCATATCTGTGGTGACAGGTTTGATTTAGAATCTCTTAAGGATGTGATTGATTGTAAGCGTCAAGGCTACCTAGGAGCGACTAATGTCGTAAATTACCTAAGTAACCACGATCACGAACGCCTGATGGTTGAGTTAGCCAATCGGGAAATCTTTGATGAAGAAGCTTTCAAACGGCTCAAGTTAGGGGCAGTTTTGTTAATGACAGCAGTCGGTATTCCCTTACTCTGGATGGGTGAAGAGTTTGGGGAATATCAGCCGAAATCCATTGAATCCAGAAAGATTAATTGGCAACTACTGAGTAATGATTATAATCGCGGGTTGTGCGACTACTATAAAGGGTTAATCGGACTGCGAAAAAACAATCAGGCTCTCTATACAGAGAACATTAATTTCTTCTTTGAAGATGCAAACACCAAAGTTATGGCGTATGTGCGCTGGAATGGTGAAGGCTCTCGTGTTGCTGTCGTTGCCAATTTTTCTGATAATTTCCTCACTGGATATACTCTTTCCAACTTTCCGGAGAATGGAATTTGGCACGAATGGACAGGTAACTATGAGGTGGAAGCCAGCAATAACACTTTAACCCTTGACCTTGGCGGATACGAAGCCAAAGTGTTTGTCTGGCAGTAAGCCATCCAATCCGCGATCGCATCTTTGTAGGGTGGGCAATGCCCACCCTATTTTTATGAATAACATTAAAATTTTTGTCAACACAAAGCCATAAAAAGCAGTTAGCGATCGCAAAAATTAACGCATTCGCAACATTCGTAGGGACTCTCGCATTTGCGCCCAAATTTTTCGGTTCGACGGCTAAATTGCCGTCGCGAATTCTTCGCCCTGTCAAACATCAGATGTCAATTTCAATATCCAAGCTATCCATCCACGAACAGTACTAGAGCGTCTTTCTATAGTTGTTTGACTTATACTTAAATCACAAGTTGACATAATTTCACAAACCTCATTTTTTTCAGGAATTT
>JGI12048J13642_10848435_pt1 | contig 20300 bp, 19 predicted proteins | sample ElkSlonscriptome_16_FD_13642 | JGI IMG/M metagenome (IMG submission 13642)
AGGACCGGTTTTCCTGAACCAGCCGGGCGTTGAAGGGGGAGTTGTCCAGGACCGTCTCATCCACATCGAGAATCACGGCGGGGGGCAGGTTCTCATACCCCGCCGTCTGCTCCAGGGCCGCCGTCCAGGAAACATCCGCCAACGCTGCATCCAGCATCCGTTCGGCGGCCGCATAGGTTTGGATCGCCCCGGCGCGGTTTTCCGCCGCGGTCCGGACCCAGAGCACCGCTTCCTGGGCCGGGTGAGGGCAGAGCAGCGCCTCCCGTGCCGGGTATGGGCCCGCGGCGCACCCGAAAAGAAGAAGCATTATCCACATCCACCCCATACCTGATTTCAGATACCGTCCCATGGATCGTCTCCTGTGAAGGGTTATCGTTCCGTTGCAAATCCGATGGTGGCCGAAGAGATTACCACAATGACCGAGCCGACATTATGGACGATCGCCCCCATGATGGGAGAGAGAAACCCGGACCCGCCGGCCAGGACCGACACCAGGTTAAAGGCAAGGCCGAAGGCGATGTTCCATTTGATGGTGGTGACCATCCGTCGGCTCAGCCGAATCAGAAACGGTAGCTTGGCGATGTCGTCGTTCATGAGGGCGATATCGGCGGTCTCCAGGGCCACCTCGGTGCCCTTGGCGCCCATGGCGATGCCGACGTCGGAGGCCGCCAGGGCCGGGGCGTCGTTGATGCCGTCGCCCACAAAGATGACCCGGCTGCCTTGAGATTGAAGGTCCCGAATAATATTCAGTTTGTCCGCCGGCAGCAGCTCGGCCCACCGGTCGGTGACCCCCACCGCTTCGGCCACCAGACGCACCGATTTTTCATGGTCGCCGGAGAGGATGCCGGTGCGCTGAACGTGAAGCCGGTGAAGGTCCGCCACCGTTTTCGAAGCCAGAGGCCGCACCGGGTCGGCCACGCTGAGGATGCCCAAGGGTTTCTGATCCTTGTAGACCACCAGGGGCGTGGCGCCTTTTTCTTTGATGCCGTCCAATGCGTTTTGCAATGGCGTGGGTATGGCGAGTGCGCCTTGGCCCATGCCGGGATTGCCCACTTCGATCATGCAGCCTTCCACGCACCCTTTGATGCCCCGGCCGATTTCGGTGAACAGGTTTTCGGCGGCGGTAACACTGATTTTGGCGTAATGGGCCGCTTTAAGCACCGCTCGGGCCAGGGGATGGGTGGAGTCCTGCTCTACGCAGGCGGCCTGGCGGAGGAGGTATTCCCGCTCGACCCCGTCGGCGGTCATGACCGATTCCACCCGGGGATCGCCTTCGGTCAGGGTGCCGGTTTTATCGAACAGCACCACATCCGCGGTGCCGGCCGCCTCGATATGCTGTCCGCCCTTGATCAAAATCCCCGACCGGGCCGCCCGGCCGATAGTAGCCACGATGGCGGTGGGCGCGGCCAGAATCAGGGCGCACGGGCATCCCACGATCAGGACCGCCACGGCCCGGTCCAGCACCCCGGTCACCGCCCAAGTGACGGCGGCACAGGCCAGAATAAAGGGGGTGAACCATCGGGCGTACCGGTCGATCAACGAGACTGATCCGGGTTTGTGGGCCTCCGCCTCCGACACCAGCCGAATCACCTTGCCGAAGGTGGTCTCCTCGCCGACCCGCCGGGCCTCGATTTTGATGACGCCGTTCTGGTTCAGGGTGCCGGCATAAACCGAATCGCCGGCGGATTTTTCCAAGGGAATGGGTTCGCCCGTGATGGAGGATTCATCCACTGCGGTAATCCCTTCCCGAATATCGGCATCCACCGGAATCCGTTCACCGGGCTTGACCAGAAGCAGGTCACCGACGTTGACCTCGGCAATCGGCCGGGTGACCGGGTTTCCATCCTGAATAACCGTGGCCACGGTCGGGGTGATCCGGATCAGCGACCGAATCGCCTTGCGGGCCGATTCGCTCACCGCCTCTTCAATCAGAGCGCCGATCACCATTACAAAGCCGACCACCGCCGCGCTCAGGAATTCCCCGGTGAACAGACAGGCCAGAATCGCCAGGCTCACCAGTTCATCGACGTTGACTTCTTTTCGGATCACCCCGCGGACGGCCTCCAGAATAATGGGAAGGCCGTTGACGGCGATCGAGCCCAACAGAAGCATCGTTGCCGCGGCTGATGGCTCGGGACGTCCCCAGTCCCATACAAAACCGATCAGGGCCAGCATACCGCCGAAACCGGCACGGATAAAATCGGTAATGTTCAACAGCTCTCGATACGAACCCAGTTGGGAAAATCTTCCGATCATCTTTCGTCCATTTTTGTTCAAGTATTGCCCAGTATATCCGTTTCCCCATGTGCGCCACGGGTAAATCCGCTATACCGTGATTATTTATCCTTGGTCAACTCCCTGATTTCTCCGCCGCATTCAGAACCGTTCGGGCAGGATGTGCAGCCGCAGGCATCGTCTTTTTGGGTGCTCCTGTAGAGGGTTTTGAAGACATACCATCCTGCAGCGGCGATGATCAGGAAAACAAGGAAGTGTTCCATTCTTTTCTATCCTTTCTGCAAGCTCGTAACAAAGGCCAGGAATTTTAGGGTACGAAAAAAGGGTCGCCTACAGAATATGCTCGCTCAGCACCCGATAGACTTCATTGATGTTTTCGGATCGTCTGAATTCCCTTGAAATCGGCATCTCTTCGCTGCCGACCCAGATTTTCAGTTCCGCATCGAGGTCGAATATTCCGGCGCTCTCTTTGGAGAATTTCGTGATTTTCGAATAGGGAATCGACAGGATTTCGGCCTTGCGGCCGGTGACGCCCTGTTTGTCCACCAGGATCAGGCGCTTGTTGGTGAATACGAACATGTCCCGAACCAGTTTATACGCCTTTTCCACCTGTTCCCCGTCGGCCAGGATTTCATTGAACAGTTTTTCCAGTTTGTCACCGGAAATTTCGGATGCATTGCCCATCAGTCCGCTGAAAAGTCCCATTTTTGCTTTCTCCTTTTTTTGTGTTTATGTTGAAAATAAGTAAGACGGCGCCGGACGGAAATCAAGGCGTCGGAAAATCCACCGGGGACGAAACGGAGAGTGGATCTCTTGTGTTGTGCAGATAGTCTGACCGCCTTCTATCAGGAGGCAAAAAAAACAGAGAAAGGATGAAGATGGGTTCTTTTTTGAAGCAGCGATCGGCGGTTTTATGGATACTGATCGGGTTGGTCGGATTGGCGGCGGGCTGTGCCGCCCCCGGAAAACGTCTGGAGCCGCCACGGGTATCCCTGGTCCACATCGATCTACAAGAAGCCAAGCTGTTCGAAAGCGTGTTCAATGTGCAGCTGCGGGTGTTCAACACCAACGAGGTCCCTCTGGAAATTCAGGGGGGAGACTGCGTCCTGGAGGTCAACGGCAAGCGGTTCGCCCAGGGGGTTACCGATACCGACACCGAAGTCCCCGCCTACGGCACCGCCATTGTGCCGATGACCCTCTATTCCTCCATGGTCGGGATGGTGCGAAGCATCCTGACCCTTCCCAAAGAGGAACTGGGCTACAAACTGGCGGGACGGCTTCGGGTCGAAGGGGGCTTCATGGTCCCCTCCACCATCCCTTTTTCATCCGAAGGAAAGCTCTCCCTGGAAGATCTGGTCGAATCTCCCTGACCGCATCATTCCTTCCATAATTTCCGAAGCAGAGAGAGGTTGATCTCGTCCCAATCCCGTTCGCCTTTTTCCTTGGGGGTTTCGATCACCTTGGGGATACGGGCCAGCCGTTCATCCCGCATGATAAATCCGAAAGCGTCGATACCGATGTGCCCCTGCCCGATGTGGGCGTGGCGGTCCACCCGGGAACCGAATTCCGTTTTGGAGTCGTTCAGGTGCATGAGAAACAGCCGTTCCAGCCCGATGATTCCGGCAAAATCATCCATCGTATGCTCATAAGCGGTTCGAGTGCGGATATCATATCCGGCGGCGAAAATATGGGAGGTGTCGAGGCAGATGCCGATATGGTCGGCATCCTCGATGTCGGTTAAAATCGCGGCCAGCTGCTCGAAGGTGTGGCCGATGCCGTTGCCCTGCCCGGCGGTGGTTTCCAGAAGGAGCCGGGTGGAAAAGTCCGGCATCTCGCTGAACAGCCGGTTGACGGCGGTGGTGATCCGTTCTATTCCGTCGACCTCGCCGGCGCCCCCGTGAGACCCCGGATGAAGGACCACATACGGAATCTTCAGCGCGGAGGACCGAATCAATTCCTCCCTCAATGCGCGGTCGGACCGTTTTTGAGTGGTCGGATCGGGGCCGGCCAGGTTGATGAGGTAGGGGGTGTGGGAGGCGATTTCGGTAACCCCGGTTTCAGAACGAGCACGCTCAAAGGCCGCCCCTGCTTCCGGGGTCAGGGGTGTTTCCGCCCAGGTGCGGGCGTTTTTTGTGAACATCTGCAGCGCCGTACACCCGTAAGCATGAGCGGTGTACAGCGCGTTTTCCAGGCCCCCGGCGATGGAGCAGTGGGCGCCCAGGAGCGGGGTGTCCGACGGCATCTATATCCTTCCCGTTTTTTCTCTACGCCAGCGCCTTGGAGACGATTTCATAGACATGCTTGGAGAGATTCGGGCTTTGGCTGATTCGTTCCAGCTGTGCCTTCATCAGTGTCTTTCGACCCGGCTCGTATTTTCGCCAGTGGTTGAAGGCCGAAACCAATCGGGAGGCGATCTGGGGGTTGAGGGTATTGAGTTCCAGAACCCGATCGGCCAGGAAAGCATACCCGTCCCCGGAGGATTGGTGAAAACGCCATGGGTTGAGACTGCAGAAGGCGCCGATCAGGGCCCGCACCTTGTTCGGGTTCTTGATGGAAAAGGCGGGGTGGTCCAGCAGGGCCTTGACCCGGTCTAAAATGCCGGGAAGCTGTGAACCGGCCTGAATGGTGAACCATTTGTCCATCACCACCACATCCGACTGCCACCGTTCGTGAAACGCCTCTATGGCCGCGGTGCGCTGATCGCAGTCGATCTGGGAGAGAACGGAGAGGGCCGCCAGGGTGTCGGTCATGTTTTCGGCTTCTTTAAACTGCCGGTACAGGAAATCGATTCGATCCGGCGCATCGATTTTTCCCAGATACGCGAGAGCCAGGTTCTTGAGGCTTCGGCGGCCGACCGTGGGCGGGTCCACCGTGTAGGGGCCGGGGGTCTGATTTTCATTGAAGACCTTTTCAAACTCGGATTTCAGGGCTTCTGCGATGGACCGGGTCAGAAAATTCCGNGCCTGGTGAATGGCGTCCGGGTCGATGGGACCGGTTTCGCTCATGACGATGGCCATTTCGGATTCCGAAGGAAGGCTTAAGGCATGGGCGATGAAGGATTTGTCCAGGTCCGGGTTGAGAAGCGTCTTCTTGAGCGGATCGAGAAGGGAGCGGTCCGGACTCGGCTCTTTATCCTGCTGAAATCCGGATATCAATTGCAGCAGCACCTTGGCAAAAAGGTTCTGTCCGGCATCCCACCGGATGAACTCATCCGAATCGTGGGCGAAGAGAAACGCCTGTTCTTCATCGGTGTATCCGGCCTTGAGACGCACCGGCGCGGAGAACCCCCGGGGAAGGGAAGGAATCGGTTTTTCGGGCACATGGATAAATTCGAAAACCTGTTTCCACTCCTGCAGGTTGAGCACCCGGGTGGTTCCGGCGGGTTCCGGTTCGCCCTTGAGCTGAAGAGGCAACTCTTTTCCGCTTGAATCCAGCATCCCCACTGCGATGGGGATGTGCATGGGCTCTTTGTCGGACTGGTCCGGGGTGGTGGGAATGTGCTGGGTCAGCGTAAGGGTATACACCTGATTGTCGGGATCATAGGACCGATCGGCCCGAATTTCCGGGGTCCCGGCCTGGGAGTACCAACGCATGAACTGCTCCAGGTCGGCGCCGCCCGCATCGGCCATGGCGCCCACGAATTCCTCGATGGTCACACCGGTGCCGTCATGGCGCTGAATGTACAATGCCAAGCCTTTTAGAAAATTATCATGGCCGATGATGGTGTGGATCATTCGGATCACCTCGGCCCCCTTTTCGTAGATGGTGACGGTATAGAAATTGTCCATTTCGATATAGGAGGCGGGGCGGACCGGATGGGCCATGGGGCCGGCGTCTTCCGGGAACTGGAAGGTGCGCAGGGTTTTGACGTCTGAAATGCGTTTGACCGGGCGGGAGGTGATGTCTGCGGTGAATTCCTGATCCCGGAAGACGGTGAGGCCCTCCTTGAGGCTGAGCTGGAACCAGTCCCGCAGGGTGACCCGGTTGCCGGTCCAGTTGTGAAAATATTCGTGGGAGACCACCCGGTCGATGTTCCAGAAGTCGATGTCGGTGGCGGTCTCGGGCCGGGCCAGAACATATTTGGCGTTGAAGACGTTGAGGCCCTTGTTTTCCATGGCCCCCATATTGAAATCGGTGGCGGCCACGATCATGTAGACATCCAGGTCGTATTCCAGGCCGAACACCTCTTCGTCCCATCGCATCGCCTTTTTGAGGGATTCGAGGGCATAATCGCACTTGTCGGCATTCATGTGCTCCACATAGATACGGAGCGACACCTCCCGGCCCGATCGGGTGCGGAAGGTGTCTTCGACCAGGGCCAGGTCCCCGGCCACCAGCGCGAAGAGATAGCTGGGCTTTTTGAAGGGGTCGTCCCATTTGACCCAGTGGCGGCCGTCTTCCATGTCGCCGGAATCGACCGGATTCCCGTTGCACAGTAGAATCGGGTACCGCGACTTGTCGGCCTTCAGGGTACAGGTGTAGGTGGCCATGACATCGGGCCGGTCGATGAAGTAGGTGATCTTTCGAAATCCCTCGGCTTCGCACTGGGTGCAGAACATATCCCCGGATTTGTACAATCCTTCGAGGGAGGTGTTGGCGGCGGGCCGAATAATGACCGCCGTTTTGAGGGTGAATGCATCGGGCACATCGGGTAGGGTCAGAGTGTCGGCATCCACCTGGTAGTCTTCGGGAGCCAGAGGTTTTCCATCCAGTTCCACTGCGCTCAGTTCCATGTCCCGGCCGTCGAGAACCAGTGCGGTCTCGGGGCCCACGGCCTCGGGATTGCGGCGGATGTGAAGGGCGGCGGTGACCCGGGTATTCAGGTCTTCCAGTTCCAGGGTCATATCGAGGTGGTCCACGAGAAAAGGCGGTGGACGATAATCGGTCAGGTATTTTCGATGATGCTGCTCCATCAGTCGCTTCCTTTATTTGATAAGTGTATTCGAGGTGGTATATCGCCGCAGGCTGCGGGTCGGCTACAGCTTTTCCATGGCGTCGTCTACCGTCGGCACGATAAGAAGAAATGAGTCGAAACCGGAGATTTCAAAAACCTCCCGGACATAGTCCTGCAAAGCGCACAGCACCAGTTTGCCTTCCATCCGCTTCAGTTCTTTGGCGGTCTTGAGGATAATCCGCAGCCCCGCACTGGAGATATAGCCCAGGGATTCGAAATCTATGATGATATTACGGGTTCCGTTTTCGATGACCTCTGAAATTTTGTCTTCAAATTCCGGGGACGTTTTTGAATCCAGACGACCCTCCACCCGAATAATGCCGGTTCCGTTCAGTTTTTTCTCCTGTATTTCCATGGCAACTCCTCTTCTCTCCTCATTTTATTTTTCGAGTCGGGTCGAATCCTCGATGATCTTTTTTTCCAGAATTAAAATGTTTTTGTCGCCTTCGCGGTAATAGCTGATCTTGTCGGACAATTCCGTCACCAGGTGTATGCCGAGCCCGCCGATGCGACGCTCCTCCATGGGGCATTCCAGGTCCGGTTTTTGACTCGATTTCGGATTGAAAGGCACTCCGTCGTCTTCGACCCGAATGGTGATGGCGCCGCCTCTGAGGGAAATATTGATATTTATCCAATGGATTCCGTTGTCCCGAAAGCCGCAACTGACGATATTCGAGAACAATTCATCCACGATCAGGTTGATCTCGAAAATGGTTTTATCGGGAATTCCGAGCAAGCTTCCGAAGGCTTCAACCTTATCGCGCAAGGTGTCCAGTTCGGACAGGTCATTGCTCAATCTAAAGGAAATCGTGTTTTTGGACATGTAAACCGGGCCTTTCAGGGAAAAGCGGTTGGGGCTTCCGCGCACACGGTCAAATCAGACTGAGACCGCCTTTCTGAATGCAATTTTCATAGGTTTCAGCCCGATGGACCAGGAAATGTTCCTCCCATGCAAACACCTGTTCGATCAGGGCGCGGGTGACCTTGGGCATAAGGTCCGGAAACTGTTCCATCGCTTTTTGGAATTTTTCACGACTCAACATGAGGCAGGAAAGGTCCGCCGTCGCTTTCAGAGAGTAGAGTCGACGGATTCGGCCAAGAAGCACCATTCCGCCGATAAAGGTTTCTTCGGGGTAGTCCCGAATGACCATCTCTCCGTCCGGGGTTTTCCGGATCAACCGTGCAGATCCGGAAAGAAGATAGAATGCCTGGCCGTCATCGTCGTCTTGCTTGAACAGATATTCTCCTTCCTTAAAATGCTCCTTGGCGCACAGGTAGGCAAATACCTTCAAAGAATCGAGGGGAAATCTGGAAAAAAGATATATCTGTCGCAGTACCTTCAGGTTTTCCTTGAATTCGCAGGTGGTGAAAAGATCAGTTTTTTCCGTGGACGAGCTCATAAAACATGCCTTTCTTTTCAATTAGTTCGTCATAGGTGCCGATTTCCCCGATTTTGCCGGCTTTCATCACCGCGATTCGATCGTAGTTTTTGACGGTGTCCAGGCGATGGGCGATGGAAATGATGGTGCTTTTGCCCCGCCACTGATTTTCCAGCAGGTTCTGAATCCGGGTCTGGGAATTGTTGTCCAGCCCCGAAGTGGCCTCATCCATGATCAGGATCTTGGGCTTTTTCAGAAGCACCCGGGCGATGGCCAGTTTCTGGCGCTGACCTCCGGAGAGATTGTCGCCCTTGCTGCCCACCTGGTACTGCATCCCGATTTGAAGGAGATCCTCCAGAAGATCCTGTTCAATCAGTAACTGTATAATGTTCTGATTGATCTGCTCCTGGGCCTTGGGGTTGGTTGTTTTCAGTTTGCCGAACAGGATGTTGCTGAGAATGGTTTCGGTGGAGATATATCGGCCCGGATCATAAAAGGAGATCAGGTCCGGATGGGATTCGGCAATCCGTTCACAAAACAGGGCCCGCCCCTCCAGAATCAGGACCTCGATGATTTCCGACAAGGCTACCATTTTGTGCCAGCCCGGGGAAAACCGAAGGGCCACCTGAATCAGCCGCTCCCGGTCTCCATCCGAGAGCTGGTGAAGCCGTTTTTTTCCCAACCGTTCGGCGATCATTTTATAATCATCCAATTCCTGGGGCGGGATCGGGCTTTGTTCGAAAAAGACGTTTTCCGGGGGTAGATTGCCGAGGATGTCCACCGTCTGCCGGGTCAGTTCCGCCCCGAGACTCAGAAGCGGCCGGGTGAGATCGGCCTCATCCAGAAAATCGGTAAAAAACTTGTTTTTATGGAGGTTTTCGACCGCAAAATCCTTTTCGGTCGGCGTCCCGAACAGGATGTTTTCGGCGATGCTGGAATAACGCAGATACTGATCATCAGAAAAAAATTCGACATAATCCACCAGGGTGTCGCCGAACTCGGTCCGGAAATCTTCTCGAATATGGATGACCCTTGAGATCAGTTCCTCGTGTTCCTCTTCATTCAGAACCGTGTTCAGCCCGAAACGAAGGACATCCACAAAAATCCCCGATTGCTGAAGGGCGGCGATCATGTCGTCGAGGCTGGGCATGGAATTTTCCGATTGCGTCGCTTCCTGTTTGTTCTTGTCTTTTTCTTTGTTTTCGTTTTCATTTTGCTTTTCGACCCGGCTTTCCACCAGGGGCAGACAGGAGTAAAGCAGGTTTTCTTCAATGGTTCCGCTGAAAATGAAGGGGTTTTGAGAAACCAGACCCATGTTGCAGATGATATCCTTCTTGGTCATTTCGGAGACCTCTTTGTCGCCGATGATCACATGACCGGTGGTGTACTGGGTCAGTTGAGAAATGCACTGAGCCATGGTGCTTTTGCCGCTGCCCGAGAACCCGACCACCGCCAGTTGTTCCCCGGGCTCAAGAGAGAAGCTGACGTTTTCCAATAACTGAATGCCTCCCTCGGTGAACATGGACAGCTCCTTGACCTCGATGCTGCCCTCCAGATCATACGGGGCCCGGTCCTCGGGTTCGGTGGCATGTTCGGGGACGGTGTCGAAGTATTCCATGGTCCGGTGATATCGGACGACCGCATCCTGATAAAGCTGATAGAATTCAAGCAACTCTTTCCAAGGGTCATAGAGTTTCTCCTGGGCCGACAAGAAAGCGACCAAGGCGCCCAGCTCCAATCGCCCCTTGATGGCCAGATAGCCTCCCAAAAGAAAGATCAGAAAGGGGCTCAGGTTGGTGAAGAAATTGTTCAGAACTTTGACGCCGTACTTGTAAAGGTTCCAAACGATGCGGATGCGGGTGAGCCGGTTCACCAAGTTGTCGTATTTGGTGTTTTCGGTTCGATAAGTGCCGTTCCCATGAATTTCGTGGATTCCCGAAATGGATTCGGCGATTTTATCCGAAAGGGTGCGGGTGGCGTCCACCCGTTCCCGATTGGTGCGGTTGACCCGTCGTTGCAGAATCGGCACCAGGACCAGCACCATGGGATAAATGGCTAAAGAGACGGCGGCCAGCAGCGGATTCAGCCAGAAAAGATATCCGCCGAAGGCCAGAAGGGTCAAGGCGTTGATAATAGGCACCGCAATGGCCATGCCGATGAAATCGCCGGCGGCCGCTATTTCGCTCACCAGGGCCGCCACGACCATCCCGGGTTGGGTCTTTCGGAAAAAATTGAGGGGAAGGGTGAGGATATGGTGATAGAGATCCTGCCGCATTTTGGCCAGAACCCGCTGGCCGATGACGCTTTGAAGGACGTTGATGAGGTATTTGAGCCCGCTGGCGGTGAGGACCGCCGCCAGGTAAATCGCGCAATACCGGATCAATAATTCGATTTTTCCCAATGAGATGGCTTCATTGACGATCCTTTTCTGCATCTCCAGAGGAATTACCCGGGCGAAAACCGTGATCAAGATAATCAGAAACAGGGTGATCTGAAGCTTGATGTTGCTGGCGAAAATCCAGGAGGAGAGAGGTCTCTCGGTGACGGGGATTTTCTTGAATTTTGATTTTTTCATGATGGCGGGTTCCTCATGAGCGGATGATCCCGATGCGCGGAGTAAGATGCTGCCCAAGTATCAGGCGGCAGGCTTTCCGAGTGTCACAATGAAGGTGAATGGGCATGCCTGAGCATGGCGTTCGTCGAGTATCGTATTCGGATTATACCTTATTTAGGCGGTTCATGGCAATCGCTTGTTTTTCCGTGATCTTTCGGGTCTTCAAGTATTTTTTGCATGGACCGCCATTTCATTTATGGAAAAGTCAGACGACTCACGGTCGTCTGATGTTTAAAAGCGTGAACAAAATATTTCCACGCCAAAACAATGGCCTATGACTTGAAATCAGATGTCGGGGTGAAGAGTTCAAAATCTTAAACCCTTCGGAAAGGTGTTTTAAATATGAAAAATTAAATGCTTAACTGGAATTGTATTCGATCGGTTAATAAACACGGACAAATCAGAGGGGCGGAAATCTATAGGACGGCTGAGAAGCGGAAATGCAAAAAGGGCGAGAAAAGTTTTCATCTATTTGTTTTAATTTATTAAAATCGTTCCCATTTAAAAAAAATGGCGGATGAATGATTTTTGGCAAAGCTATTGCAATGAATCGTATCAACCTAATAATTTTTTCATCTGTTCTCCTCCTTAACGGCTGATCGAGATATCTTGATTAGCCGTTTCCTTTTGTGTTCGACCTCCTCTTGACGAAACTTTCCACCCGTTATAATTTCCCCTCAGGTTTATGAGGACCTTTCATCACCGCCGGGTCTTTGGATCGAGGCTTGACAGGCCCGGCTTTTGTGAGGATGAAATCAAAAAGCGAATCCTGTTAAATCTTTTTTATTCTATTAAAATGTTTAAGGATACCCATGGAACCCACCAAGGAAGAAAGCCGGGAAACCGAACTGGATGCACATACCCTCCGATTTCTGGAGATGGCTTTTCGAACGGATAAACTCGGAAGACCCTTGCAGCACGACGGTTGCGGAAAAAAAACCGGCGACTGCGGGGATTCGGTGGAAATGTTTATTGCCCTGAAAGGGGATCGAATCGAGCGGGTGAACTTTCAACTCGACGGTTGTATGAACACCAGCGCCTGTGCCAATACCGTGGCCCTTCTTGCGGAAGGAAAGACATTGGATGATGCCTGGGAGATCTCCGTTGACCAGGTGGTCGACTTCCTTCAGAGTCTGCCCGAAGACCATATCCATTGCGCGGAATTGGCGGTGGGGACTTTCTATCTGGCCCTGGCCGACTCCCGAAAACTTCGCCGGGCGCCCTGGAAAAAGGCCTATCGATGACCCGACGGAATATCCGCTCCGCCTCTATTTTTTAATCTTTTTTCTCTTTATTCCTCCGGTCTGCTCGACGGCGGGAGGAAGCTCCCTCCTTACTTCGCCTTCCTGAACGCTTGATGAATCGCCTATGAATCGGGCATTCGTTTTTTTATTTATCCTTGACATAACTGTGGAAAGTTGATTATAGGTCTGTTCCTGAATGTGGTGTACCCCGGTGGTTCGTCCCGCCGGAACACCACCTGTGATTTCCATTTCGAATGCAGGGTGCCGACGGTTTTGGGATGATCCATGAGCCTTGAAAAACTACTGGAAAAGCGAAAATCGGAAATTCTTAAGAAATGGTATGCTCAGGTAGTGGACACCTATCCCGCCGAAACCGCCCTTTTTTTAAGAGAACAAAAAGACGCCTTCAGCAATCCCGTGGGAAAGGCCACACAGGACAGCCTTCATGCTCTCTTGAGCGAGCTTCTGAAGCCGGAAATGAACTCAGAGGTCGTTCTCTCCCATCTCGACCCCATCGTGCGCATTCGGGCCGTTCAGGCGATGTTCACGCCTTCTCAGGCCGCCGGATTCGTCTATTTTCTCAAAGACATCATTCGAGAGGTCCTCGGCCGCGAGCTGGACGATGTCGATCGACTCAACCGATTGCTGGCGTTTGAGCGAAAAATCGATGATATGAGCATGGCGGCCTTCAACATCTATATGAAATGCCGGGAAGCGGTGTTTCAGATGAAGGCGAACCAGGAGAAGAATAAGGTTTACAAGGCCTTTTTGCGGGCGGGCCTGGTAGAGGAAATTCCCGGAGATGAACCGGAAAAATCATAAGGATGCATAATATTAATTACTTGGAACAAGGTTTCGGGCAATCCCCTTATTGCTTCGAGGCCGTGCGGAGTGAGGTTGTTGAATGAACGAAAAATACTTGTTTTCCCTCATGGCGGTTGTTCTGCTCTTTTTGCTTGCGTATGCCGGTGTGGAAGTCGCAGGGCTTCAGGTGCTCTTCGGTGTCGTCATCCCGTACATAGCCCTGATCGTTTTCCTGGCGGGGTTTGCATACCGGGTCATCAACTGGGCGCAAACACCGGTGCCCTACAAAATCCCCACCACCGGCGGTCAACAAAAATCGCTTCCCTGGATCGATCATGCCGCGATCGACTGCCCCGACACCAAGGCCCAGGTCGTCGGACGGATGGCCATGGAAGTGCTTCTGTTCCGATCTCTGTTCAGAAATCTGGTATTTAAACAGGAAGGCGACAAACTGGCCTACCGGATGGAACTGTTCCTCTGGCTGGGCGCCATCGTTTTTCACTATTCATTTTTGGCGGTCACCGTTCGGCATCTGAGATTTTTTGCCGAACCGGTACCCTTTTTCGTCACCGGGCTGGAAAAGGTCGACAGCTTTCTGCAGGTGGGACTGCCGGTCGTCTACATGTCCGGAATCGCACTCTTGGCCGGTGTGCTGTATCTGGCCATTCGGCGGATTTATGTCGGGCATACTCGGTATATTTCTCTCGCATCCGACTTCTTCCCGCTGTTTCTGATCATCGGAATCGCCGTGACCGGCATCATGATGCGGTATTTCACCAAGGTGGACATCGCCACCGTCAAAGAGCTCACTATGGGGCTGGCCACCTTCCGTCCCGCCGTTCCGGAAGGAATCGGGGCCCTCTTTTTTGTGCATCTGTTTCTGGTGAGCGTGCTGCTGGCGTATTTCCCCTTCAGCAAACTGATGCATATGGGCGGGGTCTTTTTCAGCCCCACTCGAAACATGACGTGTAATACGCGTGCCGAGCGGCATGTGAACCCGTGGAATTATCCGGTCCCTGTTCACACCTATGAAGAATATGAAGATGATTTCAGGGAACATATGATCGAGGCTGGCCTCCCAGTGGAAAAGAAGGAGTAAATTAATGTCGGACCTTCCCAAATCAGAAGAGATACTCAAAGACGTGGATCACGCACCGCCAAAGAAGGGGTGGATGAATACCCCGGTGGACATTCGAAAGGGGATGTACTGTTACGCCGCCAATCCCAAAAGTCTGAACGCCCTGGGATTTCCCAACGTCCATGAATGGAATCCCAAGAACGAAGACTGGAACCTGCCGGAGAATTGGCAGGAGATTCTTCATAAAGGATTCAAGGAGCGCCTGGATCGTTTCCGGTCGGTCAAGGTCTTCATGGACATCTGTGTTCGATGCGGCGCCTGCGCGGACAAATGCCATTATTTTATCGGAACCGGCGACCCCAAAAACATGCCGGTGCTTCGGGCCGAACTGTTGCGCTCGGTGTATCGAAATGATTTCACCCTGGCCGGAAAGCTTTTGGGCAAAGTCGCCGGGGCGAGAAAGATGGACGAGGATGTTCTGAAGGAGTGGTGGTATTACCTGTTTCAGTGCTCCGAATGCCGGCGCTGTTCGGTGTTCTGCCCTTACGGCATCGACACCGCCGAGATCACCATCTTCGGCAGGGAACTCCTGAACCTGCTGGGCCTCAACATCGACTGGATCGCCACACCGGTGGCCAACTGCTACCGCACCGGCAATCATCTCGGCATTCAGCCCCATGCCTTTAGAGACATGCTCGATTTTTTCGTGGAGGATATCGAGGATATCACCGGCGTCAATGTCGAACCCCAGTTTAATAAAAAGGGCGCCGACATTCTTTTCATCACCCCGTCCGGAGACGTTTTCGCCGACCCGGGAACGTACACCTGCATGGGCTACATGATGCTGTTCAAGTACCTGAAGGATAAGTACGGTCTGGACGTGACCTGGTCCACCTATGCATCCGAGGGCGGCAACTTCGGCTTTTTCACCTCCCATGAAACCATGAAACGGCTCAACTCCAAAATGTACGCAGAGGCCAAGCGGCTGGGCGTCAAATGGATTTTGGGCGGCGAGTGCGGCCACATGTGGCGGGTGATCAACCAGTACATGGACACCATGAACGGTCCGGCCGATTTTCTGGAGGAACCGGTCAACCCGATTACCGGAACCCGGTTCGAAAACGCCAAATCGACCAAGATGGTCCATATTTCCGAGTTCACCGCCGACCTGATCAAACACGGCAAGCTGGATCTCGACCCGAGCCGGAACGACGATCTCAAGGTCACCTTTCACGATTCCTGCAACCCCTCCCGGGGCATGGGCATGTTGGACGAGCCGCGGTATGTGATTCGAAGCGTCTGCAACCAGTTCTACGACATGCCCCGAAACACGATTCGGGAGCATACCTTCTGCTGCGGAAGCGGTTCGGGACTCAATGCCGGCGAAGATATGGAGCTGCGGATGACCGGCGGTCTTCCCCGGGCCAACGCCGTCAAATATGTGCATGAAAAGCACGGGGTGAATATGCTGGCCTGCGTCTGCGCCATCGACCGGGCGGCCTTTCCGGACCTGATGAGCTACTGGGTTCCCGAGGTGGACGTCACCGGTGTGACCGAACTGGTGGCCAACGCCCTGATCCTTCCGGGTGAAAAGCAACGAGAGACTGATCTGCGCGGAGAACCCCTGCCGGGAATGGAGGAATAGGATGCAAAAGAAACTGTACAACAAAAATGTGGTGATCGCCGGTCTGATCATCCTCGCGGTTCTGGCGACGTTTCCTTTCTGGTACAATCACGGAAAAGCCGCCCCTGCGCCGAAGCCCGAACTGACCGAAAAGGCCAAGGCCGCCAAGGAGTGCATTCGTCCCACCGCTTACATGAAAACGGAACATATGCAGCTTCTGGATGTCTGGCGGGATACGGTGGTGCGGGACGGCATTCGAACCTATGTCAACGAGGCCGGAAAAGAGTTCGACATGAGCCTGTCCAACACCTGTCTGGACTGCCACTCCAATAAGGAAAAATTCTGTGATGTCTGTCATGAGTACGCCTCAGTAGATCCGTATTGCTGGGACTGCCACATCGAGAACCCGAAGGAGAATGAGTAATGGAAAGCAGCAGAAGACGATTCTTGAAAGTTGCCGGGATATCGGCTCTGGGCGCAGGATCCATCGGGGCGAAACCGGTTCTGAACGCATTTGCCGCGACCGGCGGCGGACACGGTGAAGAAAAGCCGGTCATCAAAATGGTGCCGAATAAAGAGTCCCTGATGGGGACCCGCTGGGCCATGGTGATCGACACCCGAAAATTGACCTCCGCCGGCGATCTGGAGCCGATGATCGAGGCCTGCCATAAGGTCCACAACGTCCCGAAATTAGAAAATAAAAACCATGAAATCAAGTGGCTCTGGGAGGAAGAGTTCAAGCACGCCTTTCCCGGAAAGATCAACCGATATATTGAGGACGAAGCCATAGCCCACCGGCCGTTTCTGGTGCTGTGCAACCATTGTGAAAATCCGCCTTGCGTGCAGGCCTGCCCCACCAAGGCCACCTTCCAGCGGGAAGACGGCATCGTGATGATGGATTTCCACCGGTGCATCGGCTGCCGGTTCTGCATGGCCGCCTGTCCTTTCGGGGCCCGAAGCTTCAATTTTCGGGACCCGAAACCTTTTATCGAGGAAGCGGAATTGAATAAAAAATTCCCGACCCGATGCAAGGGGGTTGTGGAAAAATGCAATTTCTGTGCGGAGCGGCTGGCCGTGGGGCAGATGCCCGCCTGCGTGGATGCCTCAAAAGGAGCGATGGCTTTCGGCGATCTGGATGATCCCGAGTCGGAGGTTCGAAAATTGATACGGGAAAACTTCACTATTCGGCGAAAACAGAATCTGGGGACCATGCCCTCGGTATATTACATCGTGTGAGGTGGTTATGCTTGAATTAGCGTTAAAAGGAACCAAAAGATATTACGGATGGATAACCGGGCTTCTGATCGTGATTGGTATCGGGGTGGCCTTCTGGTTGTATCAACTCCAGTTCGGTCTCGGAATCACCGGCATGAGCCGTTCGGTTTCCTGGGGGTTTTATATTGCCCAGTTTACCTTTCTGGTCGGGGTGGCGGCCGGCGGGTTGATGGTGGTGTTGCCCTATTACCTGCATAACTACAAGGCCTTCGGGCGAATCACCATTCTGGGCGAATTTCTGGCCATTTCCGCTTTGGTGATGTGCCTGCTGTTCATCATGGTCGATCTGGGGCAACCCAACCGAATGCTGAACGTGCTGTTTTACCCCACCCCCCATTCCATGCTTTTCTGGGATATGATCGTTCTGAACGGGTATCTGTTCCTCAACATTATCGTCGGGTGGAACGTGCTCGAAGCCGAGCGCAACGACGTACCCCCGCCCAAATGGCTCAAGCCTTTTATCTATCTTTCGATTCCCTGGGCTGTGGGCATCCATACCGTGACCGCCTACCTGTACTGCGGTCTACCGGGCCGAGGGTTCTGGATGACCGCCATTCTGGCGCCGCGCTTTCTGGCCTCGGCATTTGCCGCCGGTCCGGCGTTTCTGGTGCTGCTCTGCCTGCTGATTCGAAAGGTGACCCGATTCGACCCGGGCAAGGAGCAGATTCAGACCCTGGGCAAGATCGTCACCTATGCGATCATCATCAATGTCTTCTTCTTTGGGTGTGAAGTCTTCGTGGCCATGTACAGCCAAATTCCGGAGCATATGGACCACCTGACCTATCTGTTTGCGGGTCTTCACGGGCATGACTCCCTGGTTCCCTTCATGTGGGCCGCCCAGCTGCTGATGGTGGTGGCGATCCTGCTTCTGATCAACCCCAAGGCCCGTCAAAATGAACCGGCATTGGCCGTGGCCTGTGTCATGGTTTTTATCGGCACCTGGCTGGATAAGGGGCTCGGAATGATCTCCGGCGGGTTTGTTCCGGACCCGCTTCACCATGTAAATGAATACGCCCCCACCATTCCCGAATTGATCATCACTGCCGGGGTCTGGGCGGTCGGGTTTCTGGTGCTGACGGCGCTGTTCAAAATCGTCACCGGGGTAAAAGAAGAAGCCATGGGCTGAAACAGCCTGCACCGAGTTGCCGTTCTATCGGGTTTCCCCATCACACCGTCAGGGTAGGGGGCCGCGATTCAAATGATAAAGGGGTTCATTCCTTGCGAATGAGCCCCTTTTTTAATGGATTACAGGATAAACACGTTATGAGTACACGGGTCAATCATCGGGAACCGCTCCATCGCGGCCGGGTGTTCAACATGGATCGGGAAAATGTGAGTCTGGAAAACGGGGTCACCATCGATATGGATATCATTCGCCACCCGGGTGCCGCAGCCATTGTGCCGCTGATCGATTCAGGCCGTTCGGTGATCCTGATTCGACAGTACCGTCATGCGGTGGGTGAATACATCTGGGAGATTCCGGCCGGAACCCTCGATTCCGGTGAAACGCCCCTGGGCTGCGCCCGAAGGGAGTTGATCGAAGAGACCGGATATGCCGCCGATACCTGGGAAAAGCTGGGGGAGGTCGTTCCGGTACCGGGCTATGCGGATGAACGGATACACCTCTTTTCAGCGGACGGACTGCGCCGGGCCGAACAGCATCTGGATGCCGATGAAATCCTGGATGTCCATGAAATGCAGCTGGATCGCGTTCTGAAAATGGTGGATGCCGGGGAGATTCAGGACGCCAAAACCTTGACCGCGCTATTTTTGCTGACCCGACGCCGACAGGGTTGGGCCGGGTGAATCGATGCCCGACGGCTTCGGCAGGCTCTCACCCGGAGAGCCGTCTCCCTGGCCTTTCAGGCTGGAAAGCCAGGCGCGAATGACCGCATGAAAGAGGGTGCCCAGCGGGATGGCAAAGAAAAGCCCCCAGATGCCCCAGAGACCGCCGAAAAGCAGCACCGCCACGATGATGGCCACCGGATGGAGATTGACGACGCCCGACAGCAGTAGCGGAACCAGAAGATTCCCGTCCAATGCCTGAATGACGGCCAACGCCAGCATGGTATACGCCAATTGGGAGCCCCACCCCCATTCGAAAAAGGCGATCAGGCCGACCGGCAGAAACATGACCGTGGCGCCGATATAGGGCACCAGGACCGATAAACCGACAAAGAAGGAGAGCAACAGGGCGAAGGGAAGATTGAGAAATTTAAAAGCGATGAAGCTTACCCACCAGATGATGAGGATTTCCCATATTTTTCCCCTGACATAGTTGCTGATCTGATGATTGACTTCGTTCCAGACCTGGGCCGTTAGCCGGCGTTCTTCCGGAAGGAAACGGGTAAACCAGTTCAGGATGATCCGTTTGTCTTTCAGAAAGAAAAAGATCATCAACGGGACCAGGATCAGGTAGACCAGAAAGGTGATCGCGCCTCGAACCGAGGCAAGGGAAATGGTGAAAAGATACTGTCCCCATCGGGTGACTTCGGCGGTCAGGTAGTCGAGGACCAACTGGATCTGTTCTCGGGAGATAAAATCAGGATATTTCTCCGGAAGCTGCATCAACTCCTTACGCCCGCTTGCGATCATGAAGGGAAGGTCCTGAACCAGTTGGCCGATCTGCCGGGAAAGCAGCGGCAAAAGCCAGATAATCAAGATCAGCATGCAGGCCAGGAAAAAGAGATAAACCACCAGCACCGCAGCAAAGCGGGGAAAACGATACCGCTGAAGCACTCCGACGCCCCCCTCAAGCAAATACGCAAGGATGATGGCGATAAAAACCGGGGTCAGCATTTCCCCCAGAAAAAAGATCAGCAGGGATCCGCCGACCAGGAGAAAGGCCAGGATGATGACCTGGGGATCGGAAAAATATTTTTGAATCCATACGCGCAGAATATCAATCATTCCATCTGTCCATAGGATCGGGGAGGGTTGGGGTAAATCGCTCTATTCGCCTTTCCGGGGGAATACCACATGTCGCAGCCAATGGGAAAGGGTGTTTTTTCCGAGAAGTTCCCGGTCCCACCGGTCGAACTCCCGGGAGAGACGTCGGGGTGACGACAGCCAATCGGATCGGGTGACCCTGGG
>JGI12048J13642_10073608_pt1 | contig 20277 bp, 4 predicted proteins | sample ElkSlonscriptome_16_FD_13642 | JGI IMG/M metagenome (IMG submission 13642)
ATCCTCGGGCTCCCTGAAGGACCTCCGTTTGACTTGGAAGATGCAGGTGAAGGTGTATGCCTCATCTGGCACTTGAGCTGGAGCGGAAACCTGGAAGGTGCTGAAGTAGGTGCCAATGCAGGCGAACTCTCAGGAGATTGTTTCGATCTCTCGAACCCGATTGAAGTAATTCGCGAAGACTGTGACGACGATGACACTGACTTCAATTTAGTGATGTCGCCAAATGTAACCTCCGGAAATGCCAGAGTTACTTTTACCTCATCAGATAACACCCGAACCAGAATAGCGGTTATCAACTCCAATGGTCAGGAAATGAATACCCTATTGGATCAGGTGACCGAAGCTGACATAGAGTATCTCTTACCCTTCAATGGCAGCAGTCTGCCAAGCGGAGTGTATATGTTTCAAATCATCCGAGGAAATAAAATTTCGGTAGAGAAGTTTGTGATTTCCAGATAATTCATTCATTGACTTATCAAAAGGGCCGTTGCACCACGTGCAGCGGCCCTTTTTTTTACATAGGTATATTAATGACAATTTGAGTACCTGAATTGGAAGATTTAATCACAAGCTTACCCCCCAAATCTTTGCTCCTCGCTGACATTGTCTTCATTCCATTCCCTTCTGTCTTGAGCTCTGTATTAAATCCAATACCATCATCGATTACAGAAATTGTGTAGGCGTTTTCGAGCACCTCAATCTGGAGCTTCACTAAAGTGGCCTCCGCATATTTCGCGGAGTTATTTATCGCTTCTTTGAGAATCAACAGAATGTTTTTTCGCTGAGCTTGATTAAGCGGTATTGCATAAAACTTCATATCAATCTCCACCTCTAGCTTACAGTCCTTCGCACTTAGAATTTCATAGCCAAATGATTGAATTCGTTCGACCAGCTTTTCATTGGAATCATTACGCGGATTTGTTGCCCAAACTAAATCGCTCATTGCATTAAGGGTCTCTTCAGCGCTGCGCTTTATGTTTTCTAAAAGCTCCTTCGCGTCATTAGTCTTTCCGGCTTGCAGATTCTCTTTGGCGGCATAACTGTATATTCCAATACTGCTTAACGAACTTCCTACATCATCGTGCAAGTCGCTGCTAATCTTATCTCGCACTTCCGCATATTCAGTTTGAATAGCTTGCCTGCTTTTTAGTTCTCGGATATAGGAGTTTTGCGCTTCTATTCGGTCGAGGTCTGCCTCTTTTGCTTTAAAAAGTAAACCACTATTGAATATGATTACTTCTAAAGTTACTCCAATCATGGTTATCTCCAGTGGTGACAGGATGAGGCTGGAAATCGGAAAAAAAAGTGGTAGCATGTTGGCAAGGAGATGCGAAGAAAATGCTATGGCACTACCAACTACCAAAAACCAAGCAATTTGCCTTCTTTGCCGTGCAATTCGGACAAGTGCGTAAACATTGACGGGAATTTGTATGATCAAGGCAATGTTTACAGGGATAAGTTTGTCAAAATCATTCGGAAAGGACAGCAGTAAAAACTGAGCAATTACACACAGGCTCAAAACAACTATCAGTCCATTGAGGTGCTTATACAACTTCCTGTCTCTGGTACGCAGATCTACAAAGGCACTTGCAAAGAGTACGTAAAAAATGGAAGGAATAATCAACAACAGGTGATTAAAATTATACATGTCGCCTGCATCGAAAATTGCCCAAGCACGATTTTCTGAATAAAATGCACTAAAGCGCAAGTAGTAGTAACAAAATACTGAGAAGATGTACAAGACGTAATAGAAGTACACTCTCTTGCGTACCAGATACCATTGAATCAACACATACAAACACTGGAAAATCAAGACCCCGCAAAAGAGCAAATACAAATACCCCGACCCGCCTTTGCTAGGCCGATTTGCCAACTTTGCTTCATCGAAGGTCTCCGGAGCAGCAAATTGAGCGTAGAAGGAGCGTTCACTCGCCCACTTTGACTTGCTTCTGACCGCCACAAAAACTTGGCACGAATCCACTGTTTCAAGAATGGGAACTGCCCTCTGATTGTAATCTTCAAGATAGTAGTTGCCGATGTCTTCGCTGCCGACCTTAGCCTCTCGAATAAGCTCATTTCCGCTTCTCAAATAAACGACAACGTTCGAGTAAGCAAGAAAAGTAACTGCAACTGGCGAGGTAATCGAGTCAACCGCCTTCACCTTGAATTTATACCAAAACTGCCTCCTCGGATTTTGCTTGGCGAGGTACCGACTTGCTTCATCAAACGTATTGTCGAACGATACTTCCAACACGTCATCCAACGTTAAATTTCCTTCGTGATCGATGAAGCACTTTATTTCTGACACTGCGATGGAATCTCGAACACTTTCATCTATTCTGACCTGTGCTGAGAGATCAGAAAATGCACAGATGCAAAAAATGAGAAGGAAATATTTGTAACCCAATTTCACGCAAGAAAGATACGAGGCTTAGGAGATATCGTTCGCAAGCTAGACAATTCGCTCTTTTAAAGCCTTAGCCACTGCTTCGCCCAAAGAGTGAACGTGTAACTTCTCATAAACGTGTCGAATATGTGTGTTAACCGTGTTATAAGAAATATTCATTGAGGCAGCGATCATTTTATAGCTATTGCCATTCACCAGTTCCTTCAGTATTTCTTTTTGACGGGAAGTCAGGCCATAATCTTTCCCCTCTATCTTCTCCGATTTTTCATTGTCCTTCATATCCCTGAAGAAGCCCAACACTTTACTGGCAATGGCAGGACTCATTGGTGCCCCTCCTTGATGCGCCTCCCTCACCCCTTCTATCACTTTTTCGGGCGTACCTTTCTTAAGCAGATACCCCGATGCACCAGCTTTTAGTGCATCAAAAATCATGGATTCATCATCAAAAATTGTTTGCATAAGAATGGCCACTTCAGGAAATGCTTTTTTAATCTCCGATACAGCTTCTATTCCATTCATTCCGGGCATTTCAATATCCATTAAAATGACCTCCGGTCTGGTTTTCTCCACATTTGCTACTGCATCATTGGCATTTGGAAATTCACCCACAAACTCCATGTCGGGAAGCATTCCCACTAAATAGCGCAAACTCAGACGACGATTTTCATTATCGTCGAATACGGCCACTTTTATTTTAGATGTTTCTGATTTTGACATGAAAGGCGAAAGATATATCAAACAGGTGAAAGCTCAGATCATCAATCTTGATGATGATAGGCATGAAAAAATGTCACTATCTCTCAAGTCGATTCGGAGCCTCACTACATCTAGTGAAGCCACTTCGTTTCGCTAAAAGCTATTTTTGCTTCGACGAATTGCTATATTTAAATGTCAAAACAAAAACGGTGTCGCTTATACAAAACACACGGCATTGTTATAAACCGATTGACCAGTCTCATTTTTTTAACCAAATCTCCATGAAAAAGTTAGCGCTAATTTTTCCCGGCTTAATCATTTCCTTATTCGTATTTTCTCAAAGTCTCGACCCCGTCACCCTCTCTACCAACGGGCAAGTCGAAGTCATTGAGAAGTCAGGCGACACCCTTCTTATCGGAGGTAATTTCTCTGAAATAGGATACACCGCTCAATACAATACGTTGGTAGATCCTGCCACAAATTTACCTGTTGGTGATGCTCCTTTTCCAAACTCAACTGTCTCTGCAAGTATTTCAGATGGCGACGGTGGCTGGTATATCGCGGGCTTTTTCTCAACCATCAATGGTGAAACGAGTAATAGAATCGCACATATCTTACCAAGTCTCACCGTTGATCAAAACTTTGACTGTAATGTAAATGGACAGGTGACATCCCTCTATCTGGATGGTAGTGTTCTTTATCTGGGGGGAACATTTACTCAGATAAATGATGTCAATGTAAACCGACTGGCACGGGTAGATGCAAGCTCCGGTAGCTTGGATACCGGTTGGACACCGGAGATAAACAACGGTACGGTCAATGATATTTTAAAAGAAGGAGATTATATATACGCGGGAGGAAATTTCACCTCAATTGACGGTAGCGATGATCGGCGCTATCTCAGCCGATTCGATGTATCAGATGCTTCCACGGACGATTTTATTTCCGTAAACAGCACGGTTAATGAATTACTTTTTGACGACGGGAATTTGTATGTAGCCGGGTCATTTTCGGGTATATTTTACTTCAAGTCTTATCTGGCATTTTTCAATGAATCCGAAAATACCCCGCTTTTTGGTATTGGTGACTTAAATACCACTGTTGAAGCGATTCTTCCTGATGGAAACGGAGGCTGGTACATCGCGGGTTCATTCACCTTATTTTCAGGAGAATCAGTCTCAAGGTTGATACACCTGAATGAGGATGGAAGTTTAGATACAAATTTCCAACCTGAGACTATAAACTCAACCGTTAGCTCCCTTCACCTTGATGGTAACGACTTATACCTCGGTGGTTTTTTCACGACCATTGGAGGGGAAAGCTATAATCGTTTGGCCAGGATGGATGCCACCACCGGAGAGGTAGATGCATCTTGGATTCCCGATATATCGAATGGGTCAGTCAACAGTATTAGTACGGCACCTGGTGAGGTTTTGATCGGAGGATCATTTACAGTGATAGGCAACTCTAATAATAGTCGTTACTTCGCCAGGCTGGATGTTTCAAGCGCAGAGTTGATAAATGGCCCTTCACTCAATTCCACGGTCAACGTTATAGAAGGAACCGCAAACACAGTTTATACAGGTGGTTCATTTACAGTATCAGGTTATTACCAACCACGCTTGGCACTGGTAGATGCCATTACGGGTATCCCCGATCAAAACTTCCCCGATGCCAACGGCATTGGGAGTGTGGTTATTGATGATGGCAACGGAGGCTGGTTCATTGGTGGATCTTTCAGTTTAATCGAAGGAGAATCCCGGAACAGATTGGTGCACATCTTGTCAGATTTTTCAGTTGATCCCGATTTTTCGTTCAGTGCCAATAGCACCGTTGAGTGCTTGCTATTAGATGGAAACGATCTTTACGTAGGAGGAAGTTTCACAACAGTGAACACACTGGCGATTACACGCATTGCGAAGGTAAACGCCACAAACGGAAACGTCGATGCAAGTTGGAACCCCGCTCCCAATAGCACCGTTCTTTCAGTTGGTGATGCAGGAGACGAAATCTTGATCGGAGGATTCTTTACTGCCGTTGGGGATCGAACTACCGATCGTTATGTGGCGCGTATTTCCAAAACTACGGGAGAAACGATTCAAACACGATCACCAAACTCTACCGTGGAAGACATAGAAGCTTCATCTAATGGCCTCTACGTAGGCGGTAGCTTTACTCAATTCGGATATTACCACAGTAACCTCGCCCTCATACCTGAAAACTCGACTATTCCCGAAAGAGATTTTCCTACAACCAATTCCACCGTATTTGGAATTATTGATGATGGAAGCGACGGCTACTTCGTTCATGGTAGCTTTACCACCATTGGTGGTGTAAGCCGTAGCCGTCTGGCACATATTTTACCTGATGGAACGGTGGACCCTGATTTTGCTCCTAGTATTAATAGTACCGTAACCACACTCGTTCTCGACGGAAATGATCTCTATATCGGTGGATCCTTTAGCTCAATTGATGGCAACGCCGTTTCTCGTATTGCCAAGCTTAACACTACTATCGGTGCAGTTGATACTGATTTTACACCGCAGACCAACTCTACGGTGGAGGCTCTTCTATTCGAAAACGGGACGCTCTATGCCGGTGGCTCTTTTACTGAAGTAAACGGATCGCCTCGAGCGCGCCTTGCAGCTTTTGATTCAAACGGAGACTTGACTGCTTGGGCACCTGAAGCCAATGGCACGGTCGAAGACCTCGATGTATTCAATGGAGATATATATATCGCAGGAAGTTTTAGTACGATCGGTGCAATCACAACAAACAGATTAGCAGCTCTTGATCCCGTTTCAGGGGCGCTAACGACATTTGATGCGGGAAGCCTGAATGGAACGGTATTCGATATCGAGGTTTCGGGAAGCTCAATTTTCATTGGTGGTTCCTTTACTTCCATTCAGGGTGAAACACGAGGCCGCTTAGCCGAACTCAATGCCACCACAGGAGCCTTGCAGCCGTTAAATATATCATTTAACTCAACCGTTCAGGATCTAAACGTGAACGGAAACACCTTGAGGGTTGGCGGTTTTTTCACCTCCGCAAATGGAAATGAATTGGATTACTTCGCAGAAGTCGACTTAACTACAGGTACTTTGACGGCAACCGATCTCGGGCTTAATAATGTCGTCTACGCCATAAATTATTCCGACAACGACTTAATCTTGGGCGGTTCGTTCAATACCATTGGATCTGTAGACATCACTCGATTGGCTGAATACGACCCCGCGACGGACGAACTGACAGCGTTCAACCCCGGTAGTGTGAACGGAACGGTCGAGACGATTCTACTCTCCGGTGGTGAACTGTATATCGGTGGTTCCTTTACTAATATTGACGGGACAAGTCGACTCAGATTAGCCTCTCTAAACCCTTCTACGGGAGCGCTCAACCCACTCAACGTAGACTTTAATTCCACCATCAACTCGATGGATGTTGACCAAAACAAGTTGATAGTTGGTGGTGCATTTACTACAGTTAATGGAAATCCGGTTGACAGGGTCGTGGCCATTGATCTGACCGATGATTCAGTTACCGATTGGGCACCTGAGCCAAACTCGACGGTTAATGTGGTGAAAGCTACTCCAAACGGAATAATCCTAGGCGGATTTTTCGATTACTTGAAAAACTCAAATATCCAGAGGCTGGCTGCATTTAGCCTGACTGATAATTCCTTCAGTCAGTTAATTGACGGAGCCATAAATGGAACCGTTGAAGACATACTAGTAAATGGAAATGACCTGTACTTTGGTGGATCGTTTACCCAAGTTGCAGGCGCAACGAGAAATCGATTTGCCCTGATTGACTTAACATCAGAGACTTTGGACCCTTTAGATCTTTCATTCAACTCCACGGTACAAACACTTCACATCAACGGTGATTTGCTGTATATCGGTGGAAGTTTTACTACGGCAGATGAGAACGATCGGCAGAGAGCTGCGGCGTACAATTTGGCCACTGATCAATTCACGGATTGGAATCCTCAATTCGGAAGCACCGTCAACGCAATCCAAACCGACGGATCGACTGTCGTCGTAGGGGGATCCTTTAGTTCCTTCGATCTGGCAGATCGCGACAACTTGTTTTCAATTTCCCTCGAAGATGAAAATATTACTGATCTTGAAATAACGTCAAATGGAACCGTCAATGCAATAGCTATTGATCAAGATGATCTCTTCATCGGAGGAAACTTTTCTTTTCTGAATGGTGAGTCAATAAGCAACTTGGCCTCGGTAAACAAAAACACCGGACTCTCAACGACATTCTCACCTCAGATTAATAACTCCATCAATGATGTAAAAATTTACGATGGAAATCTTTATTTAGGAGGAAACTTTACGGCCATTGAAGGAGAAGAAGCTTTCCGAGCCGCTTCCTATGACCTTACTACATCTCAATTTACAACCTTCCGACCTAAATTTAACGGCAACGTTCTTAACATCATTCCCGGGCCTTCGGGCATTTTTATCACCGGCCAATTTACCCGCATAGCCTTCGAAAACAGAGATGACTTTGCCGCAATTAATTCTGTGACATCAGAGATTTTGGATATCAACGAGTCAGGCTTTTCTAATGGAACCGTGAGGACTATAGCTTATGACAATGCGGCCATTTATGTGGGTGGTAGTTTCAGCACATTTGCGGGTGAATCTCGGAATCGATTGGCAGCCTTTTCCAGAACCGACGGAAGCCTTTTACCTTTTGACCCGAATGTTACGGGATCCTCCGTCGAATCAATGCACTTAGAAAACAATACGCTTTACATCGGAGGTAACTTTTCTTCTGTAGACGGCGCCAACCGAACCAACCTGGCAGACATTAATCTTCCCGGCGGCTCTCCCGGCGATTTGGACTTAGCCACAAATTCAATTGTATACGATCTGGAAAAAAATGGTTCAACCCTTTATGCAAGTGGTTCCTTTACCACTATTGATGGAGAATCGCGCGGTAGGGTTGCTGCTATCAATACAGCCTCTAATTCACTTCTGCCTTTTGATGCCGAGGCCAATGCCTCTGTATTTGATCTGGAAATTGACGGCAGCTTACTTTACCTGGCAGGGGATTTCAGCTCCGTAGGCGCATCTTCTCGTTCACGATTGGCTTCAGTAAATCTCACGGATGGCGCAGTTTCATCTTGGAATCCCGAAATGAATGGTCGGGTGTGGGAAATGCATATTGAGCAAAATTACCTCTTCGCGGGAGGCGATTTTACAAACGTTAACTCTGAATCTGCAGGCAGGCTGACCTTACTGGATAAGAATAATGGAGACGTTTTATTGGACTTTTTACCAACACTTAACAGCACCGTTAGAGCCGTGACCTACCACGAGGGAAAACTATTTGTGGGTGGATTTTTCTCCCAAGTAGAATCTAACTTTAATCATCCCAGACTGGTTCGTTTTTCAGTTCCTCCTCCCGGAACGGTTTCCTTTAACACGAACCTTACTGCAACTACCGACTTCAACGGTTTTAATGTAGCCTGTGCCGGCGACGCTACTGCCGAGGTAGAAATAAACGTTACAGGTGGAACCGCACCATACTCTTACTTACTTACGAATTCAGGTGCGACCATCACCCGCTCAGGAGTAATTTCCACCTCATCTGAAACGGCCACAGAATCAGATTTGCCTGCAGGCGACTACAATATAACCGTCGAAGACAATAGCGGAGGTCTGGCCTTGGGTAGCATAAGTCTAACTGAGCCTGAACAGCTTAATGCTAATCTCGACCAAGTAGATGAAGTAACGACGCCCGGCGGAACAGATGCCTCAATTGAAATTGACATCGATGGTGGCCTCTTACCTTTTGACTACACCTATACGGTCAACGGGTCAAATGAGTCTGGACAAATAACCTCCAACGATACGCCTTTCCTCCTGGAAAATCTAGGTGCAGGAACCTACTCTTTCAGTTTTACGGATGCCAATGGCTGCACGGCCCAAGCATCTATTACTATTGAAGACTATCTGGAGATCGATGTCGCCTTTACCATTTTCGATGGAATTACTTGCAATGGTGATGATGATGGACGCATTCGCATCCAAGTTTCGAACGGACTCCCCCCCTATGATTACGAGCTTGATAGTGATGATGACGCTTTCGACCGGTCAGGAACGTTGAGTTTTGACGGACAAACTACGTTTGAAAACAACCTCGGCCCCGGGACTTATCTGCTTACCGTAACTGATGTTACGGGAGCTGAAGTAAGCAGCGCACCGCTCATCATAGTTGAACCCGAAGTCTTCTCTGCAGTTGCTACCGTAACATCAAATGTGTCCTTCCTTGGTGCCGACGACGGCGAAATTTTATTGACAATTTCAGGAGGTAGTCCGAACTACTTCTACACGTATACCAGAGATGGCTCATTTTACTCGAGTGGTTCCTCCACTACCACCACTGAGGAGGTCATAAATCTCCCTGTGGGAATTTACGTTTTCACCCTAACCGATGATAATGGTTGTCAATTTGTAACCGACCCTGTGGAAGTGCTAGAAGGAGTTGATCCCTGTGCTGATTTGGGTGGCGACGCCGACAATGACGGTATTTGTGACGATTTGGATCCTTGTGTCGGTGAGTTTGATGCCATCGGTGTTTGCAATGGCGATTGCGAAGCCGATGACAACAACAACGGAATTTGTGATGATGAGGAAGTCGGCGAATCGACGGCCCTATTTTGTGCCGATGGAATTGACAACGATGGCGACGGGCTGATTGATTGCGAGGACCCTGAATGCCAAGAAATCAACAGTAATTTAGGCTGCGAAACGTGTTTCGGTGATGGGCTTTCCTTTGCAGACGAAGTGATCGCCTACGAGAATACGTGCGCATCAAATACTCAAACGGATCCTGAGCTAGCTTTAGGTGTTCCCGACTTTGTTTCAGGTACAAATAACTACGTAACTCTTGGCCGTGGATCGGTAACCCTCGGATTTACAAATAATACCTTGATAAATTCGGGAAATTCCGACCCTGATCTATTTGTGTTTGAAATAGGCCCTGCAGTTGAAGGATCTTCCATCGAATTACGCCCCTTGAATCAAGCTACTGAAGATCTTCTTATCTCTCAAGGTATTCCAGACGCTGACGGTGACGGGTTTTACGATTTCGGATCCATCGGCGGTGCGACTGCCTCAGTAGATATTGATGAAATCATTGGTGATTTTGCGTTTAATGCCGTCCAATTTGATGCCATTCAAATCACGGATATCCCCGGTAGTTGCAGTGGTTCTACCCCCGGTGCCGACATTGATGCGGTTTGCGCGCTTTCCAGCTTACCCTGCGTAATTGGAGCGAGTTGTGACGATGGAAACCCAAACACAGAAAATGACGTCTTTGACAGCTCTTGCAATTGCGTAGGAACACCCGTATGCTTAGCAGATGCCGGTACCTTGACTATCACGGACGACGAAGTTGAGCTTGATACACCTGAAGTTACGGTATCAGCTACCCCTGACGGAAATGCAGTAGTGCCTGTGGGATATTCTACCCTGTATGTTCTGACTTCGGGTGCGGGCCTTATTATCGAACAAACGGGCTCATCGCCAAGCTTTAGCGTAAGCACCACAGGGCTGTTTACCATTCATACGCTGATTTACAATGCCAATTCCGGTGATCCTGACTTCTTGGATTTATCAGGAATTGAACTCGGAGTGACCCCGGCATCAGACATCATTGACCAGATCAATGACAATGACCTCTGCGCCTCGCTTGATGCAACGGGCGCTGAAGTAAATGTAATCCCGTGTGATGAAGGAGATACCGATGGAGATGGATTCTGTGATGACGTAGATCCTTGTCCGCTATTGGCCAACCTAGAAAACGGTGATGACTGTGGTGCAAACGGCACGGTGGTAGACTGCGAATGTGTGGAAATATGCCCGCTGACATTAGGAACACCATTGGTGGAGTGCAGTACGGAAACCGAGGGGGATGATGAGTATACCGTAACAATACCGTATACCGGAATCGCACCCGATGCAACGCTAACTGCGGGAGCCTCCGATAATTGTACGAATGGAAGCATCACCATTTCGGGAGATGATCCGACTCTTACCAGCGATGGAACAATTGTATTAACCACTTCTGAAGCAATTTCGTGTTGGAGCATTTCGATCGAAAGCCCGAGCTGTGACTTGGTACTTGAAGGCGATGCACCATCTTGCGAGCCAGGTGTTGATTGTCCCGGACTCGGACTTAACAATGGAGATCCATGTGGAACCGACGGATCGGGAACAGTGGTAGATTGCGAATGTCTCTTCCCTGACTGTAACGGTACTCTCGGAGGAGGTGTAGGCGATGCAGACAACGATGGTATCTGCGACGATGTGGACAATTGTGTCAATACACCAAACCCTGACCAAGCCAATTTAGATGGAGATGAATTTGGAGACGTCTGCGATAATGATATTGACGGAGATGGAGTAAACAATACAGCTGATTGTGCTCCGGAAAACCCCGACTTTGCCATCGAGCAAACCTGGTATGCTGACAATGATGATGACGGATTCGGAACACCGGACGAATCGTTGGTTGCTTGTGAACAACCTGATGGCTTTGTAACCAATGATGATGACTGTGATGACGATAATGCGAATGTTAATCCAAATGCGCAGACACTCACCTTTACGGGTACGGGGAATTTTACCAATTCCATCATTGAACCTCAAGTCGGTAGTCCGAGCACGGTTTATACGTTCTCGGTAGTCTATACCGATGCCTCGGGCGCATTGCCTCCTATCGGCTTCCCGAGAGCCATATTAGATTACGAAGCAAACGGAACCTTCACCAACGGAAATGATCGAACCATCCTGCTCACTCCCGCAAACAGCAACGACCTGAATACGACGGATGGAAAAACCTACACGGGAAGCATTAGCAGCCTCACACCGGGAACAAGCTACACCACGCGTATCCGAGTAGCCGAAGGTGACTGCCTGACCGAGATAGGACCGTTCGATTATCCCGACGTACTCACGGAACCCGATCTGGAAATCTTTGCCGATGACATCACTTTTAGCAATATCAATCCCGATGTTTCTTCACCTCTTGAGGTAACGGCACTGATCAGAAATGCCTCTGACTTGCCTGCCGCAAATTTCTCAGTCGATCTTGTAAACCAATTCGATGAGAGTATCGATTATCCTGAAATCACTGTTCCTTTCATTGCAGCAAACAGCACAGTAATTGTGACTTGGGACATTGTTACACCCGATGTACCCGCTTGGTGTCCGATGGAAGTTTTCGTTGATAACACCAACGTGATCAATGAATCGAATGAACTGGATAATCGCGCCATCAGGCCTTTTGTAAACGGAGACTTCGAAGTGCCTGGTGACATTATTGTCGATGCAAATGTTTCTCCTGCAGTTCAAGAATCTTCAATAGGAGCAACCGTAACCATCTTTGGTTTTGCTGAATACATTGATACGGCTATCGAACTGGATGACCCAAGCGTAGCAGGTGGAACGGTGACCCTTGAAACAGAACAGGGAGCCACCTTTACGGGGCTCACCAACTCGCAAGGATATTTCAGCATCACGATTCCGGCCCCATTCACACCGGGCGTTTACACGGTGACGGGAGAAATTACCGACTTCACATTAACCGGTGACTTCACCGTACAATTTGAAATTACCGAACCCGTGGTGGTTTGTCTTCCGGACTTGGTAACAAACTTGAATCTATTTGAGTCACAAATATTCGAGGGAGAATCTACGGGAGGAACGGTTACCGTGACCAACCAAGGTTGCGCGGCATCAGAAGTTTCCACGCTTTTGGATCTGACTCAAACAGGAGGCACCCCGATTCTATCTGACGAAATCGTACCTCCCCTGCAGCCCGGTGAGAGCGTGAGTTTCGACTTGGATGAATTGACATTCAATACGGCAGGTTTTTATACGATATGTGGAAAAGCAGATGCAGAATTTGAAGTGGTAGAATCCAATGAAAACAACAATACCGGCTGTGACGGGATTCTGGTCGTGCCCGCTTTGCCGGACATCTATCCTATTGGAGGACCTATTGGTAGTGCATTCTTATGCACCGATCCTGCCAACCCCGTATTCACCATTGCAAATGGTGGCTATGTGCCGACAGGAGAATTTGATTATGAAATTGATGCCTCTGTAAATGGTATTCTTCAAAATACATTCATTGGAACAGTCGACAACCTGAATGCCGGGCAGAGCACCCAAGTTTCAATTCCATTTCCATACGATCAACTCGGAAGCTTCACCTTCCAAATTCGTTGCGATATACCACTACCCAATGGGCAAGTGGTAGAAATAAGCGAAACCAATAATGTGGGTAATTACGGCAGAACAATTCTGGAATGCCAACCTGATCTGACCGTTTTGGGATGTCGCCAATTGGAAGTAGAGCCGGTAGACCCTGCATTTCCCGGACAAGTGACCTACGTAGCTCAAGTGAGAAACATCGGAAACGCAACTGCCGAGGCACCTATTGATTTTGAGTTCCGGGTTTCCAACGGAGATGTCTTTGAAGTATTGATCGATGAGGACATTGCTCCAGGTGCGCAAGTTGAAGTCACCGCTTTGGCTCCTACCGTACTATCGGGCACGGAACTACTTACAGGATCTGTTGACCCTGAAGACTTCATCACGGAATTTTCAGAGAATAACAATAGTTACGCAGATTCGCTTTGCTGGGAATTTGCGCCGGTTCCTAAATGCGGTTTTGATTTTTGGAACGGCACCTACGCTCCCAATCAAACTACGGTGGTCTCAGTCGGACTTGATGTAGATCATCTCTACAAAGCCTCTGAGGCAGTCGTGAGATTTGAGGTAGAAGGTCCGGGCATAACCGGAACGGCGCTTCTGGGCGACGTAGCCGTCGAAAACGCTGAAACAACATGTAGCTGCCCTTACGTGGTAAGCTTACCCAACACCTTCCTTTTCACGGAAGTGGGTACCTATACCTTCATTTTCACCGCTGATCCGGAAGGAGCGTATAGCGAGTGCATTGAAGACAATAATGTATTGGAGGTGGAAGTAGAGGTGACTACCCTACCCGACCTGCGAATCCTCTCGGAATTTATCAATCCAACCGTTCTCAACCCTGCATTGAACGAGTCAGTTTTCTTCGATGTGACCTATGAAAACATCGGTGTGTCAAACCCTGCTGATGAAATGGATTTGAGAATATTGGTAGATGAAGTAGAGCTAACTACCATCGCCAATGTTCCGGGACTACTTCAGGGCACCAACACCACCTTTGCGGTTCCCGTACCCTACTCGACCGATATCGCAGGAGCTCACATCGTAAGAGCAATTATCGACAGTCAAGATGAAATTTCTGAAACGAATGAACTGAATAACGAGGCCACGAGAGCCATAGTGGTGGGTGAAGCAGCCAATCTTTTCTTTGAAGTTTTCCAGCCCGATGACGCTTCGCCCGCGATTAGTCAAAACATCTCCATTGATGCGGTAATTGGAAACAATGGCGCACTGGACGTAGATGCCGATGTCCTGTTCTCCTACGTAACAAATCAAGGAGATACTGCACAAATCGGTTCTCTGCCCGTAAGTGTTGAGACAGGCGGAAGTCAGGCCATATCACTGCCTTGGAGTGTTCTCGATAACAACACGTTACTGCTCGGAGAGATCGTGAATGCTTCGGAAATTGAATTCAATTATGACGACAACTTTGCTTCAGCTAATCTTGGATCATTTGACGTAATGATAACTTCAGTCCCTTTCTGCGATGGTGAGAATGACGGGAGTCTGATGGCCATGGCCGAAGGCGGTAATCCGCCTTATACCTACAGTTGGAGTACGGGCTTTGTAGGCTCTACTTTAGTTGCCCAACCAGGAGTTTATACAGTAACGGTTACAGATAGCGAAGGACTCGAAGCTACCGCGCAAGGCGTAATCGGAGTAGATGAGACCTGTGTAGAACCGGTTTGTGACCTTAATGCAGTAAGTTTCACCGTCTCTGATAACTGTGATCCGATTACTGCACTCTTTGATGTGAGTTTGACAGTCGCTTATGAAAACGAACCTGAATCGGGTTTCATTTCGGTAAACGGTCAAAACTTTGAGATCACAGGAAGCCCTCAAACCTTTGGTTTCGAAATCGCTGAAGGTCCGTTGAACTTTGATGTCTCATTTACGGATAATGAAGACTGTTCGCTTATGATAGTGACCGGTGTAACAGTAGAACCATGTACTGAGGATTGCGAAGGAGTATTTGGCGGTGAAGCCCTGCCGGGCACACCCTGCGTCATTGGTGGAATTGAGGGAATCTACAACGAAGACTGCGAATGCATACCTCAACTTGATTGCTCACTCATTGTCAATTCCTTTGACCTCACAGATACCTGTGACCCTGAAACAGGACTTTACACGGCTTTCGTTGAGTTGAGCTATGCCAATGAACCTGCATCAGGATTATTGGTAGTAAACGACGAAGAATTCGAAATTGAGGAAAGTCCTCAAACCGTCGAGTTAAATTTCACGAGTGGAGAAGTGACTTTCGAAGCGTTCTTCAGTGAAGATCCTGCTTGCAATACCATCTTGGAAACAGGAATAACCCTCGAGCAATGCGAAGAGGATTGCGAGGGAGTTTTCGGTGGAGACGCGCTTCCGGGCACACCTTGTGAATTGATCGGAGCGATCGGTGAATACAATGAAGATTGTGAATGTATACCACAAGAAATATGCACGGTAGACGGAGGAGAAATTTCAACCGATGATCCGACTCAAATTTGTAAAGGCGATGGTATACCTGATCCCATCACTGTGAATCTGGAAGGAGCAAGTGGCGAAAACAGCATTTGGATTGTCACATCTGCCAATGGTCTGATTGTCGACCTTACGGAGAATAATGTTTTTGACTTTGAAAACACCACGGGCACGGGAATCTGTGTTATTTGGCACTTGAGCTGGGATGGAGAAATCTTCGGATTGGAGCTCGGCGCCAATGCATTAGACTTGGAAGGTGATTGTTTCGATCTGTCAAATCCATTAGAAATAATGGAGTACTTTGTGGACGGAGGTGAAATCAGTACGGATGATCCGACCACCTTCTGCACCGATGACGGTGAAGCTGACGTCGTGACTGTAACGGTAGAAGGCAATAGCGGACTAAATGGATGCTATGCTGTAACTGATACTGATCTCAACATCATCCAAGTTTCTCAGACGGGTGTATTCGACTTTGAAGGAAATGGAGAAGGAGTATGCCTGATCTGGTACGCTTCTTATGCAGGGCCCTTAAATCTGCCTGACGAGGGAACAAATGTCGCCGATATTGAAGGCTGTTTCAGTCTGTCAAACTCGATAGAGATAAATAAAGAAGAATGTGATGATCCGATAATCGTTGATTGTGACAATTGGAGATATTTCCTAAGCGACAGCCATACCAATGATGACAGTGATATCTATGAAGTAGTGCTGGATGAAGAGAATGACCAAGGGGTTCTTACCTTATTTAAATCATTGGATTATCAAGTTCACATCGCATACAGTGAATCTACGGATGAATTGTATTTGGTTAGAAAATCTAATGGTTCCTTCAGAACACTCGATGTGAGTGTACCTGACGGTGCCCTTTCTGCTGAAATACCGCTGAATATATCTTTATCAGGTGTAATAAATGCCGCATTTGATGCCGATGGCAACTTCTACATTGGCTCGCAAAACACGGATAAAATCTATCAGGTAAATACGGAAACAGGTGTGGCAACGGAATATGCAGATGCACCGATTCAAGGCGGAGACTTCGCCTTCGCAACCGATGGGGATCTTTATCACGTAACACGTGATGACAATGGACGGGCGTATAGAATAAACCCCGGAGAAGAGAACGAGCTTCTGGGTAGTGTCCCTGGTCTCGTAACAGGTTTGGCAGCCCGCGATGACGGAAACCTAATGATTTCTACCAAGGATCGTAACAAACTATACGTCGGCGACACCGATGCCATGTACCTGAATAAATTCTACACGCTGGTTTTGGATAACGAAACGTTTATCATGAGCAGTGGGGATATGGCTTCCGGATGTGCTGATAGCGAGCCTAACATGCAGACATGCGTTGCTCAGACCTATTACTATGCAAACCACGGTAATGGCATTGATGGAACGGATATTTACGAGGTTCAATTCTCTGATACGGAAGCTGAGCTGACGTTTATTACCAATCTGCCTTATCAAGCCCACATTGCACAGGAGCCTGAACAATCAAGTCAACTCTATTTTGTTAATGCCAACGGTGATTTCTTGGAGATTTATGATATCGGTACTGCCTCATCTGCTCAAGTGGATATACCGGATGATGTCGATCAACTCTTTGCGGTGGTGTTGAACCCGATGGACGGCTTGCTCTACGTGGGCGATGATAACGACAATGCGGTTTACACAATTGATCCATTCACGGGTGAAACCAATTTCTTTGCCGATGCACCGATCAACGGCGGAGATTTGGCCATAACGGATGGCGAAATTTATCTGGCAAAACGAGATAGCGAAGACCTCTTCAAGTTTATCGATGGCAGCTTTGTAGATATCGGCTCGATCCCTTCTGAAGTAAACGGAATGGCTGCTACCGAGATGCTGAACGAGTTGATCACAGCCTCGGCAGAATCGTCCACATTCAGCCGCATCAGCGCGGTAGACGGTGGACTAATAACGGCGTACACTGCCATACTGGACGGAGAGATCTTTACTCTTGCCAACGGTGATATGTCTTCGGGTTGCATCGATCCCGATCTTGAACCGCAGTGCATGTATCAGCTTTTCTACGCACATCAAAGCAGTAGCGGTACAAATGCCCTACTTGCTCTTACTGAAAATGCCGAAGGAGGTTTTGACTTGGAAGAAGTAACCATGAACATCGGAGATGGACATATAGCGCTACTACCAAATGGCAATGAAATTTTCGTCGTCGATGGTTCGGGTACTTTCAGAGTCTTCAATCTATCTACGGAATCATTCGGTGAGGAAATAACGATCGAAGATCTTAACGGAAACATTTCGGGAACTCCCGCGGCTGTTTCTACTCCCGAAGGATTTTTAGTGGTAGCCTCTTCTGTGCGAGATCATGCATACTTAGTAAATCCGACAACCGGCTTTGCTACCGAAATAGGTCGCGAGATTCCGGTAAACGGAGGTGATTTGGTGTTCGATTCAAACGGAATCTTATGGTACATAAATCGCAACACGGGCACCTTCTACGATGTCTACGGAACGGATGAATTCTCAGTGCCTTTGACTGATATCAACGGAGCAGCCCTTTTGGCCAATGGAAGTGTTTTACTGGCAGAAGGTAACGAAGGAAACATCATGTATGGTTGCGACATGGAAGCTCAGGAATTGAACGGTATTGAATACGCGGTTCCACTTGATCTCTATTGGGGCGACCTAACGGGTCAATGCGTTCCTATCGCTTTCCTCGAGGAAAATGTCGAGAGCCCACGGAGGGAAGCGGCCGGCGGATGGATCGAAGCCTTCCCGAATCCCAATGATGGAATCACGACGCTTACTTTCCAAACTGCAACGGATGGTGAAGCTACCGTAGAGATTTATGACATGAGCGGAAGAAAGGTTGATCAGATCTTCAGCGGAATGGTAGACTCGAGAAGAGAGTATCGTGCTGAACTATCCAGACCTGACCTGCCCGATGGAATTTATATCTACCGCATGACAAAGTCTGATGAAACGATGATAGGAAAATTCATCATTGCAAAATAAAATATAGTCCCGACTGCTGATGACGGCAGTCGGGATTTTTTTAATAGGCATTTTTTGTTAGTTCGTCGAAGAAGTTTATCTTTCGGTGCTTTTAAAAAGCCGGTTCGTTGAACCGAAGGTTTGAAGACACGGTCGGATAACCAATCATTTTAACCAATAAAGGCTTCGGATTGCTCCGAAGCCTTTTTTTTTCAGTGCTTTCCTACTGCAGAAATCTGCGCTTCCGGAAGTTCCTGCACATTATCGGTCAAGGTATACCCATCACCCTCAACGGCAACCTGATAGCTTTCTGCATCGATTGGAACGAATTCACAAAAAAGTAATTTTTTTTAAAAGCCTAAATACTCGGAATTGCTGATGGACACCTTTTGAAGTAAATATGAACATTCATAAGACCACTCCAAACTTACTACGAAAAGCACGTCGAATTTTTTGTAGAATATTTAAACGGGTAAGCTCTCAGTCGCTCAAATTCTCAATGTTTGTATTCTAATTCGGTGTGTTCGAAGCTTCCCGTTTTGAACCACGTGGAATGTGCGTCCTGAGCCATCGTCAAATGGGCCGAAAACAAAAAGAGCAAAAATACCAAGAGAGGTTTCAGATTAGTAATGCTCATTATAACGATGTTCAATTACTCTTTGGTACTAGTCGCCACGCTATCTCCGCATGCGGAGATTAGAAAAATCGGGACTTTACTCAATCAAAAAAATTAAACGAAAAATACACCGTTACATATGATTCATAAGGACTAAAATGAAAAAGACGCGCGCCATTGTGGGAATTATCATTTCCGGCATTTATCTCCTGAATTTCACATTGGGTATTTGGGAGCTCCCTGACAACTTACCCATCGTGGGTCACCTGGATGAGTTTGCCGCCGCCACCCTGCTGATTGCATCATTGAGATACTTTGACATTGATTTGACGGGCTTTATGAAGTCGAAGAAAAAAAACAAAGAGACTCAGAACCCATAAGAATGACAGCCTTATCTTGATAAAATTGGAGTTTCTGATTGTCTGATGAGTGCTAATCTCTTTTGGAATTATCTGCAAAAATATTTTAGCTACCAACAAGAAAAGGTTCCTAAGAGTCCAATATTGGAAAGGGTACTGAAGTGGCTGGCTGCAGGTCTGTTACATTTGGCTCGCAGGTGGATTGATCGTTAAGTTTTTAATTTAAGTGTTTGGAGGCAAAAATTGGCTTACTCAAGACTGCAGCACCAATAAGCCTCTCTGTTTTAGCTTTTTATCAGAGGTCAGGACTTGCTACTAAAAGACGATTAGGATTTAAATCCAACAGTTAGTTCGATCGAAAATCGCTTAATGAGATAGATCAATTGTATCGAGGAGTCACTGCTCGTGCGAAAAAATCATAGGAAGTGTTTGAATATAGAGAACATAGGAATGCAAAATTAAGTGGATGAGAACAGGTCTTAAAACTCTATCGACTCAGTCCATTCG
>JGI12048J13642_10761946_pt1 | contig 20273 bp, 17 predicted proteins | sample ElkSlonscriptome_16_FD_13642 | JGI IMG/M metagenome (IMG submission 13642)
GCAGGAGTCCCGAGACCGCAATTGTAGGGTCCGCTGTGCGGACCACTACCCTTAGCGATGTTGATTGCAGAAGGTCCGCACAGCGGACCCTACCAGTCCGAACGGTATCGGGATTTCCACAGCGCTGCACTAGGATTCAGCGGACCGGCAGCAGGCGCTCAACGATCGGGCCCCAGACGACCTTCACTCGCGGGAGGACGCCGAGCGGCGTTTCGCCAACGAGCTCCGTCACCAGGGGCCGGCCGTAGGTGTTGCCGTCCAGGCGATAGATGGTCAGGACGCGATCTTCGGGGTGAGCGAGCCAGTACTCGGGGAGCCCTGCCCGCTCGTAGGCCGAGAGCTTCCGGGTCTGATCATGCGCGGCCGACGCCGGTGAGCTGACCTCCAGGACCCAGTCCGGTGCACCGCGGACACGCCGCGGGTGGACCTTGGCGGGGTCGCAGACCAGGAGGACGTCGGGCTGGACGACGGTCGACGTCTCGTCCTCTTTCTCGCCGCGGCGAGGCAAGAGCACGTCGATTGGCGCGACGAGCACCCGGCAGGGCCGGCCCTCGAGGGCATCGGCGAGCTGGCGTGCGACCTCGAAGGCGAGGGTCTGGTGATTCACCGATGGCGCCGGCGCCATCAGGTACGCGGTCCCGTCGATCAGCTCGTAGCGCGCATCGTCGGACCAGCCGCGGTAGTCGGCATAGGTGTGGCGCTCGGAGTCGCGCAGTGCATAGCCCATGGGTCTGCAAAAGGAATCGCTCGCCTGCGCGGGAGTATAGGCCCTGCGTGCCTTGCCGTCAGGGCCGCGGCGCGTGGGCTGATGCGCCGCTATCCGGTGGTGGCAGGTCTTCGAAGATCTCCTCGAAGGGCAGCGACAGATCCAGGGAGGCGAGGTGGCAGGCCCCTTCCTCGGGCTGGCAATCGTGCAATAGCCAATCGCCCGCGTCGGTGCGCCGGTAGGCCTCGAGTCGGCGTGCGTCGATATCGACGAAGACATACTCGCGCAACGCGGGCAGCAACCGATAGGCGGCGGCCTTGGCGCCACGATCGAAGGCCTCGGTGCCCGAGGACAGGATCTCAATGATCAGCGTCGGGTGCTCCAGGAAGTGCTCGGCGGCGAGGTCGCGCGCATCGCAGGACACCATGACGTCCGGGTAGAAAAAGGCATCGGCGGCGGCCACGCGCAGCTTCATGTCGGACACATAGGCGCGGCACGGACCACCCCTTAGGTCCCGCTTGAGCGCGGCATAGAGGTTGCCCGCGACGAGCACGTGATCCTGCCGTGCGCCGACCATCGCGAAGACCTCACCGCCAAGGTATTCGTGCTTCTGGCGCTGTTCGGCCTCCCATGCCAGGTAGGCCTCGGTATCGAAGGTCAATCGCTCGGCAGGTGTCGACATCGCGATTCGTCGGTCGCACTCGGTATTGGCATTCTACTCTGAATGATCCATCAGCCCCGCCGCCAGCTGGTGCCTTGGGGGCCATCTTCGAGCACAATGCCGGCCTCCTGCAGTTGGTCGCGGATGCGGTCGGCCTCGGCCCAGTCGCGGGCCTGGCGGGCGGCGCTGCGGCGCGCGATCAGCTCGTCGATGGCGCCATCGGTGAGACCCGCGGCGCCGCTCTCGTCGCCGCCCTGGCCGCGCAGGTAGGCCTCTGGGTCGTCTTCCAGGAGACCGAGCACGGCACCGAGCTGGCGCAGCTCGGCGGCCAAGGCAGCGGCCACACCAGACTCCTCGCCGCGCGCGCGGTTGACCTCGCGGGCCAGGTCGAAGAGGACGGCCAGGGCCTCGGGTGTGTTGAAGTCGTCGTCCATCGCCGCCTCGAAGCGGGCGCGGAAGGGCTCGGCCGCGTCGTCGGCCTCGCCTGCGGACAGGCCGCGCAAAGCCGTGTAGAACCGCGTCAAAGAACCCCGCGCCTGCTGCAGGTGCTCGGCGTCGTAGTTCAGCGGGCTGCGATAGTGGCTCGCGAGGATGAAGTAGCGGATTTCCTCGGGGCGGTAGTGCTGGAGGATCTCGCGCACGGTGAAGAAGTTGCCGAGCGACTTCGACATCTTCTCCTCGTTGATGCGCACGAAGCCGTTGTGCATCCAGGTGTTGACGAAGGGCTCGCCGGTGGCGCCCTCGGACTGGGCGATCTCGTTTTCGTGGTGCGGGAACTGCAGATCCGCACCGCCGCCGTGGATGTCGAAGTGGTTGCCGAGGGTGCAGGTCGACATCGCCGAGCACTCGATGTGCCAGCCGGGCCGTCCAGGGCCCCAGGGCGACGCCCAGGCCGGCTCGCCGGGCTTGGCGGCCTTCCAGAGTACGAAGTCCAGCGGGTCGCGCTTGGCCTCGCCGATCTCGACGCGGCTCCCGGCACGCAGCTCCTGAGGGTCTTTCCCCGACAGCTTGCCATAGCCGGGAAAACGGCTGACCGAGTAATAGACATCGCCGTTCTCGGCCCGATAGGCCAGGTCCTTGTCAAGCAGCGCCTGAACCATCGCCTGGATGTCGGCGATGTGCGCGGTCGCGCGGGGCTCGTCGTTCGGGCGCAGGACGCCGAGGCGATCGGCATCCTCGTGCATCGCCACGATGAAACGCCCGGTGAGGTCGCCGATCGACTCCTGATTCTCGTCGGCGCGACGAATGATCTTGTCGTCGATGTCGGTGATGTTGCGGATGTAGGTGACGTCGTAACCGAGGTGGCGCAGGTAGCGGTAAACCATGTCGAAGACGACCAGGACCCGCGCATGCCCAAGGTGGCAATAGTCGTAGACCGTCATGCCGCAGACGTAGAGACCAACCTTGCCGGGCTCGATCGGCACAAAGGTCTCCTTCTGGCGAGTCAGGCTATTATAGATCTGGAGCATCGAACACGAAGCGGCCTATAAAGAAGTCTGGATCTTAGCAAAGCCATGGGATGCGACCAACCGCGCGCGACCGGGGCGCCCACTCGAGGTATCGGTCACGCGAGCCCCGGAATCGGCGCTGCGCTGTGCCAGGCCCTGTTCATTTTCCATCCAGTAGCAAAAGCCGTAACATGAAGCCTTCGTCCGCAGGCAGATGTCTTTTGGTGGTCGCAGGACAGGGTCCAGGCAGATCGCAGCAACACACTACGGCGATTTCACTGTAAAGCGCGACGGCGCCATCCCGCCCGCCGTGCGTTGCCGGGCCGCGCACCGGATTGCGTTCGAGACCCTGGACAACCCGGCCACTCGCACGACACGCCAGCAATTCCCGCCGCGCCCGTCGCCCGCTTCCCCGGCCGGCCTAGCGCAGCCACTGACGGAGTCCTCCGCATGATCAAACTCAGTACCAACCATGGCGATATCCTCATCGAGCTCGATAAGGAGCAGGTGCCGGAGACCAGCGCCAACTTCCTGCAATACGTGCGCGACGGTCACTACGACGGCACCCTGTTTCACCGCGTCATCGACGGCTTCATGATCCAGGGTGGCGGCATGACGCCGGACTTCACCCCAGTGCCGACCCGCCCGCCGATCAAAAACGAGGCCAAGCAAGGGCTCAAGAACAAGGTCGGCACCCTCGCCATGGCCCGCACCAACGATCCACACTCGGCGACCTCCCAGTTCTTCATCAATGTCGCCGACAACGATTTCCTCGACTACCCTGGGCAGGACGGCTGGGGTTATTGCGCCTTTGGCCGCGTCACCGACGGCATGGAGGTGGTTGAAAAGATCAAGGCCATACCGACGACGAGTCGGCGCGGCCACCAGGATGTCCCGGTCGAGGACGTCGTCATCGAGAAGGCCCGCGTCGTCGAGTGATGCGCGATTTGGCCGCGTCGTTTTGATCTGTGCCGGGAGGACGCCCGCGCGGATCACGATGTCCGATCGCCTCCGCCCGAATAGCCTGCCCAGCGATGCCGAAAGCAAGCGGCGAGCATCTTTTCATCGCCGACCTGCACCTCTCGCCCGAGCGTCCCGAGACGGTCGCGCTGTTTCTGGGCTTTCTCGCCGGTCGGGCACGCGGCGCAGCGCGGCTCTATGTCCTCGGCGACCTCTTCGACGCCTGGATCGGCGACGACGACGACACGCCGCCCTATCCCGAGGTGCGCGCGGCGCTGCGCGAGCTCGGTGCGACGACCGCCTGTGCACTGATGCACGGCAACCGCGACTTCCTCATCGGTGGGGGCTTCGCTCGCGATACCGGCTGCCGGCTGCTGCCCGATCCGGCGAGGATCGATCTCGCTGGTGCACGCACCCTCCTAATGCACGGCGATCGGCTCTGCACCGATGACAAGCCCTATCAGCGCTTTCGGCGCCGGGTCCGCAACCCGTTGGTCAAGCAGCTCTTCCTCTGGCGACCGCTGGCCAAGCGACGGGCCTTGGCCGCCGACTACCGCCGCCGCAGCGGGGCGGCGACGGCGACGAAGGCGGAGGCCATCATGGACGTCAATGCTGGCGCAGTGCGGCGCACCATGCGTCGGCACGGCGCCAGCCACCTGATCCATGGGCATACCCACAGAGCGGGCGATCACGACTTCGTGCTCGACGGACGCCCCGCGAGGCGCAGCGTCCTTAGCGAGTGGCATCCGGCGCGTGGCGAGGTCTTGGTCTGCGACGGCGGACGCTGGTGGCGCGAGCCGGTCGAGTGATCGCCACGGCGTTATACCGGTCTGAGCCTGAGGCGGAATTGCCTGTGCGGCCATCAGCAGGAACAAGGCTAGGCTTCAGACCGACGAGCGATGATCATCGAAATCGACTTCGGCTCGGAAGACTGGGTTTCGATACCGATCCCGATAGCGGGCGCGGAGAGTTACACTGCTCAAGCTGCCTTGGGCCTCTTCCAGGTGTAGATGGCGGTGACGGCATAATTCCAAACGGCGCCGACGAGGATCCCGGCGACCGCCGAGAGCAGCCAGTAGGAATCGGCACGGAACAGGTAGGTCGCGATGCCGACATTGGCCAGGGCCCCGATGCTGCAGGCCAATACGAACGACAGCCAGCCCCAGAGCAAGGCGCGACCGCGCAAGCGCATGTCGCGGTAGGTCAGAACGTTGTTCAACAGGAAGTTGCTGGTCATCGCGACCAAGGTCGCAATCGCCTGGCCGACCAGGAAGCTCACCCCCAGGGCCTTGAAGAGCAGCCAGAGCACCGCGAGGTGCACGCCGACCCCGAGCCCGCCGATCAGCGAGAAGGCGATAAAGCGCAATGGGATCAGCGGCCCGACCAGCTTCTGGATCAGCATCAGCAAGTATTCCCAAAGGGCCGCATTGTCGAGCTTGCTCGCCCCGGCTTCCCGGAGCCGAAAGCGATAGGGGATCTCGCGAAAGCGCAGCGGTTCGTTGCCGGAGGCGAAGAGGTCGAAGAGGATCTTGAAGCCGACCCCGCTCAGCCGGCGCACCCGAGCTCGAAAGGCCTCTGCGCGCAGCATGAAAAAGCCACTCATCGGGTCCTTGAGGTCGGCCTTGAGCAGCCGCCGGCCGAGGTCGCCGGCAAAACGGCTCATCGATTGCCGCCGTTCATCCCAGGCGCCCACGCCGCCACCATCGACATAGCGGCTTCCGATCACGATGTCCAGGCCTTCTCGTTGCAAGGCCTCGAGCATCTGCGGCAGGAGCGTCTCGTCGTGCTGTAGGTCGCCGTCCATGACGGCGAAAAAGGGCGCGCTCGCGGCGAGCATGCCCTCGATGCAGGCCGAGGCGAGACCGCGCCGGCCGATGCGCTGGAGCACTCGGACGCGCCGATCGACGGCGGCGATCGCTCGGACCCGATCGGCGGTCCCGTCCGGGGAGTCATCGTCGACGAAGATCAATTCCCAGGCCGAGCCCGCCATGGCCCGTGCCACGCGGGCGACGAGCTCGGCGACGTTGTCTGCCTCGTTGTAGGTCGGCACGATCAGGGAGAGGCTCGGCGGCGGGCAGGCCCCCGCCTGATTGGAAGGATTGGATATCGGCATTCGCGTCGTCGGAGTCGGACGTTGTGGGGGCTCATGGCCAAGACAATCGGGTATTCTAGCGGGCCACGTCCGCCGGAACTTGCTCAAAAAGGGGTCACAGATGCCGGATCCTGCGTAGCTCGGGTTGATGCGGTGTAGCCCGACCCGGGCGATCGGGCTGTACCGCTTGTTGCCGAATCGCCCCTCCGCTTCTGTCTCTTGCACCGCGGGTCCAGATCCATGCCAGCCTCCCCCCTCTTGCCGTTAGCACGGACGGCCGGCGGTCAGTGGCTCATCGCCGCCTTGGTCGCGATCACACTCTGGCGGGTCGGCATCGCCTGGCTGCTGCCGGTGACTCAGGACGAGGCCTACTACTTCGACTGGGCCCGGGCGCTGGCCTGGGGCTACTTCGACCACCCGCCGGGCGTCGCGGCGCTGGGACTGGGCACCCTGCTCGCGCCCGGCTCGGCACTCGCCGCCCGGCTCGGCAATCTGATCGCGGCGACCCTGACGCTGCTGGCACTGCTCGCCTTCTATCGCCGCTGCGGCCTCGACGCCGCGCGCGATCGGTTCATCGCCATCACACTTGCCGTGACTCCCCTGCCCACGCTTGCCGGCGGCGCCCTCACGACGCCAGACACGGTCCTGGCCCTGGCCTGGGTGCTAGCCTTACACGAGGCCCTAGCGGCCCTGCAGGGGGCGCGAGCGCGCTGGATCTCGGCCGGTGCCGCGGTCGGTCTCGGCCTGCTCGCCAAGTACACGATGGTACTGATCGGTCCCGTGCTGCTTTGGGCGATCCTGCGCGGTGATCCGCGCGCATTGCGCTCGCCTTGGCCCTACGTCGGCGCCTTGACGGCCTTCCTTGTGTTCCTGCCGCACGTCCTCTGGAACGCCGAGCAAGACTGGCTGACGATGCGCTTCCAGTTCGGGCACGGCTTCTCCGTCGAGACCGGTGCGCTGGTTGGCACCGACCTGCCGGAGCCGGTCGATCAGAGTGCCGAAGCAACTGATCAGGGCGGCGCTGAGACGGCACCGCGCTGGGGCGGAGTGGCTCGTTACCTGGGCACCCAAATCGCCTTGTTCGGGCTCTTGGTCATCCCGCTGGCAGCAGGATCGCTTGGGAGCGGCGTCCGGAGAGAGATCCGCTCGGCGCTCACCTTGCGGCTCGACCCCCGGGCACGCCCGCTGCTGTATGCCGCTGCCGCCTTCCCTCTGGTCTTCTTCGGCGTCGTCGCCTGGCTTAGCGAGGTCGAGCCGAACTGGCCCGTGGCCTACCTCTTCGCCGCGGCCCCTTTGTTCGCCGTCGTCGCCCGGCCGTGGTGGCGTTGGATTCTGGTTGCGGCGGGAGCCAATCTAGTGCTCGTGAGCCTCTACGCCATCCATGGCGCGACCGGGGCATTGCCCCTGCCGCCGAGCCAGGAGCGCATCCTGCGCGAGACACACGGCTACCGCGAGCTGGCCGCCCTGGCAAGCAAGCTCGACGCGCCGGTCTTCGCCGATCGCTATCAGACCACGGCCATGCTGCGCTTCTACGCCCCCGGACTCGCCGCCGGCCAGTGGCCAGGGCTCACCCGGCCATCGGAATACCTACGCGATCGCATCCTCGCTCCCGACCCACCCTCTCTCGAGGACATTCGCCGCGCCGGCGGGTTCTGGCTGATTGCCCGCGCCACGCCTCCCGCATTGCCCGGGTTCCGGCTACAGTCGACCCTGACCCTTTACGACTGCCGCGAGAATGGACTGGTGGAGGCACCCGAGGCGCCCTGCAAGCGTCCACTGCATCGATGGCGGCTGCATCGTTACCGGACCGATCGCTAAGCGATCTCGGGCATCGCGAGTCGAGCCGGAGCCTCCCTGGTCGTGCGGCCCGGCTAATCCCAGCCCTGTGTCCTGGCCTGGAGCGTATTCTCCAACAAGCTCGCGATGGTCATGGGTCCGACCCCGCCCGGGACGGGCGTGATCCACGCGGCCCGCTCAGCACACGCCTGGAAATCGACGTCTCCGACCAAGCGGCCGTCGCCGGTGCGATTGATCCCGACGTCGACGACCAAAGCCCCCGGTTTGATCCAGTCGCCGGGAACGAATCGGGTGCGGCCCATGGCCGCGACCAACAAATCGGCGCCCCGGACCTTCGCCGCGAGGTCCTTGGTACGGCTGTGACAAACGGTGATCGTGCATCTCGCCGCCAAGAGCTCCAAGGCCATCGGTCGGCCCACGATGTTCGACTGCCCGACGATGACCGCGTCCAGCCCCTCCAGGGTGCAGCCCGTACGCGCGAGCATCGTCATCACGCCTTTGGGCGTGCAGGAGCGCAACCGCGGCATCCGCAGCGCAAGACGGCCGACGTTGTAGGGATGGAAGCCGTCGACGTCCTTGGCCGGTGCAATGCGTTCGATCACCGCCTCGGCATCGATCTGCACCGGCAGGGGCAGCTGCACGAGGATCCCATCAATCCGCCCATCCTCGTTGAGGCGATCGACCAACTCGAGCAGCGCCGCTTGCGGCGTCGCGGCCGGGAGCCGGTGCACCTCGGAATGGAAGCCGACTTCGTCGCATGCCTTGGCCTTGTTGCGCACATACACCTCAGACGCAGCGGCCTCACCGACGAGTACGACGGCCAGGCCCGGTGGCCGCTCCCCAGCCGCCGTCAATGCATCGACCTTGGACCTCAGTCCCCGGCGTATCTCCGCCGCAATGGCCTTGCCGTCGAGTATCTCTGCCGTCATCGTGTCTTTCACCCGGTCAGTGGACCAAATCGTGGCATCATAAAGACGCGCGAGCTGGTTGCAAGGAAGGTTCGACGCCGAGCGCGTATCAGTTTGACGGCGCAATCACGCGCGGCTATCATTCGCTGTTCCAGGGCAGGAGTTGTGCCACGAAGCGGGGTATAGCGCAGCCTGGTAGCGCGCCTGCTTTGGGAGCAGGATGTCGGGGGTTCAAATCCCTCTACCCCGACCAATCGCCGAGCCAGCTTTCTGAGCGCCCGTAGCTCAGTTGGATAGAGCAACGGCCTTCTAAGCCGTTGGTCGCAGGTTCGAGTCCTGCCGGGCGTGCCAAATCCGGTCCCGGCCGGAGTGGCGAACGGCGGGGCAGTACATCGGTTCCGATGGTGGACGTAGCTCAGTTGGTAGAGCACAGGATTGTGGCTCCTGTGGTCGTGGGTTCGATTCCCATCGTCCACCCCAGTCTCCGCGGATCCATTGACCCTGCGGACACCCGCCCGTAATATGCGCGCGCAGCACCTCTTGGGCCGTTAGCTCAGCTGGTAGAGCAGTGGACTCTTAATCCATCGGTCCGGGGTTCGAATCCCTGACGGCCCACCAACTTACGAACAGGCGGCTTTCAAGTGCTACCCGGGTGCTACCGATTTAGCACAGCCGCCGCCCCTCCCCCATCGATCCCCGCGGACGCTCACCAGCCCTGGCCCAATCGGTCGGACACCCTTAGAGTACCATGGCGTCGATAGCGCCATGCAATCTATGCCCGATTGTCTTGCCTATCGCACACGCATGAAAACCCCGCGCGGTGGGGAGGCAACATGGCGTTCAGCGCCGACTTCCCGGGCTATCTGCAACGCCGTATCGCGGATGAGGTAGGGCGGCTTTGCCTTCTACCTGGCAGGTGCCGTGGGAAGCATGGGCGCCCGCGTATCCGCTGGGTCAGACGGTTTCGCGCAGGCGCAGGCCCTCGGTCATGCCCTCGCGGACAAGGTGCTCGAGGCGTCACGCGACGCGGAGTTGTCGAGCTCCGTGGCAGTTAGCGCCGTGGGCGTACCCATCACCCGGTGGCCGCCGCTAGCGGCTCGTCGCCATACTGCGTCGCGGCGAGCGTGGGGCCGCAGGGGTAGGCACCGTAGTGAGTGTCCTTACCTCCGGCCACGGTGAAGTACTCGGCGAATCGTGTCTTGGCGACCATGTCGGCGGTATTGCCGCATACCCGCTAAGGGCGTCCCGCCTCGAAGGCATGGTGGTCGTCGAGCCAGAACAACGTCTCGGCACCGTGAATCCCGCCGCGATAGGTGGCGAGCTGACCGTAGTCCTCGCACTGGTCGTCGAGGTCTGCGAGCTTGAAGAGGCGAAAGGTGACGGATGTGAAGCGAGCGGCACCGACCTTTGCCGCGACCTCGCCGTTGTTGATGGTAATGGGGGTTTCGCTCATCACTCGCGGATCCAAGAAACCCGAACGGCGGGCGAGGGTCTCGAAATCGTGGCGATAGAGGGCCCCTCCGAGGCACTCGGCGTAGAGCACGGGGTCGGTGCCGAGATCGGGGGGGGGAGGCGACGGTCGACGACGACATCGCTCAAGTAGAGCTCGCGGCCGGGTTTGAGGACGCGGAACGCTTCCTGAAGGGCCAGATCTTTGCGCGGACTCAGGTTGACGACGCAATTCGAGACGATGACGTAGAAGCGCGCGAGCACGTCGTCGTGGACGTTTCGGGCGGCCGCGGCGATGAAGCCCGGTGGTGTCCCGGCGGCACAACACGCGTTGGTCTTCAAGTCCGACGACGACCCGAGGAGGCGGCCATAGTAGTCGCGAACCCATTCGATGGTGGAGGATTCCGAAGTAAGCGTCTTCATCAGTTTGGTATCGGCTCCAGTCCCAACGCCTTGCGCTTGCGGCGGTCCTGCGGCCGATTCTCCTCCCAATAAATACTCTGCATGACTCGTTTCTTCAGTACAGCGCGGGTCACCGCGTCCGATTCGGAGTCGCGTTCTTCCCACTCCCGCAAGATGTGAGGGAACTCTCGGTCGAACCGAATCTCGAGGCGACGGCCAAGCTCGGGGTAGTCCACCCGGTAGACGTACAGCGCGTCGTGCGTCTCGAGACGAGCTATCGCGGCGGCGGGCGCGATCGGACGGTGGGCGAAGCGCGTATAGAGGGCGCCAGGGATCATCCTGAGTTCCCCCGTCGGCAGCCGCTCCGGGTCGAGACGCAGCAGCGTCCAAAGCTCGTCTTCGAACCAGGCGTCTGGCAGCTCGAGATCCTGGTCCCCGTCTCGCTGGAAGTACGAGCGCAACTGCGCGCTCCATCCGTCGTCCGTACGGTTGACCTGCTGGAAGGTCTGCCCGCACCAGTCCTGAACCGAGTTGGTGCTCTTGAGCGCGTGCGGGAAGCGTTCCAGGTCGATCGGGGAGAAGGTGCTCGTCATTGTCCGGTAGGAGTAGATCCCCGTATTGAAGGTTCGCAGCGCGTTGACCTTGAGCACATCGACGGAAGGACCGGAACCGAACTCGTGCTTGACCTGGCGATCGGCCAGGAACGGCTCGGTGACGAAGATGAGCTCGGCGTGCCCCGGATGCTCGCGCCCGTAGCGCGCCTGGGTCAGTTCGTAACGGTTGATCTCGGCCCCGTTGAACCAGAAATCGCGGATCTCCCGCGACGGCCCCTCTGCAGGCAGCGTTTGGGGAAGCAAGACGCAGAGCAGGAAGACGAGGCGGGGCGGGGCGCCTGTTCTTAACGACATGGTATCAGTGACCTCATTTCGGACCGCACGACGGCATCGTCAGTGCGATCGTCCCGAACAAGGAAGGGGTGCAAAACCCGCAGCAGCCAAGGCGCGCACTGTCCGAGGCCTGTCGCCCCGGACAAGGGCGTCGAGCGTGGACCGCCGCAGCTCGAAATGTCATACCCGCAGTCGTCCAACACGGAGGCGCCACGACCGCGTCCGGCATTGCGTCGCGATGCGTTTGAGTTGACCGACCCGGTTTTGGTTCACGCGCTTGACGCGCGGCCGTCCGCGGGCGCGGTCGGGCCAGCGACTGCCGTGGTCTGCCGCACCATGGCCCAGCTTCGAGGAGCGCGTTGTCCCACCCTCGACTCCCCGTTGCGGACACGTGCGCTTCGTCATCGAATGCGCTGAAATAGACAGGCGGCAAAAAGGGTCTGGGGTCTGAAACACTGTCTCGGGCGCAGGCACCGGTCGACGCGACCGCTGACCACGCCGTTCCCGAGCGAGGTAGCCAACCGAGTTCACCGAATCGGGCGTTGTGCTGCGCGTAGGCCAACGCGACCCTTTCTCCACCTGGGAGCTGTTCGATACCATGGTTTACCTAATCCGCCTCCTCGCGCCCCTTCTCCTTATCGCCCCACCCGCGCTCGCGGCCGACGACGCGAGCTACGCCGCCCTGCTGGCACGCTACACTGGGCCCGACGGGTTCGACTACCAAGCCTGGCACGCCGCGCCAGCCGACCACGCCGCCTTGACCGAGGTCGTCGCCGCATACGGGCGCATCGACTCGAAAGCGCTCGCCCCCAACGACCGCAAGGCCTTCCTGATCAACCTGTACAATGCCGCCATGCTCCAGGCCGCACTCGACAACTACCCACTCAAGTCGGTCACCGACATCGGCCTCGTGCCGTTCAGCATCTTCAAACGTCAATGGATCGCTCTCGACGGCGACAGGGTCAGCCTCGACGATATCGAGAAGGGAATACTATTGAGGGAGTACCCGGACGCACGCGTCCACTTCGCCGTGAACTGCGCCAGCGCCAGCTGTCCGCCCCTTCGCTCCGAGCCTTATATCGGCGCCAGGCTCGAGACCCAGCTGGAGGAGCAGACTCGCCTGTTCGCCGCCTCGGACCACGCCGCCACGGTCGATTCCGGCAAGAAGCGCATCGAGTTCTCGAAGCTGTTCAAGTGGTACCGGGAGGACTTCGACGTCAGCAATCCCGCCATCTACTTGAACGGATACCGCGACGAGCCGCTGCCCACGTCGTACAAGGTCGCCTGGCAGCCCTACGACTGGTCCCTCAACCAAAGCCGCTGAGCACCTGACCTCGCCATGATTGCCATTCTCAAGCGCTACGCGCATTGGCTCCATGGCCAGTGGCCCGCCGGCCAGGTGGAAACGGGGCCCGTCGTCAACCCCGACGGCACCTGTGCCCTGCCGGGGGTGCGCATCGTCGGCGACCTAACCGGTGTACCCCTGCTCAAGTTTTCCGCCGACACCGGCGCGCGCGCCGTCGAGGCAATGGTCGAGGAAGGCGCCTTCGACCGAACCGAGCCGGATTCCCGGGAGCTGGTGATCATCGGCGCCGGCGTCTCGGGCGTATCGGCCGCCATCGAGGCCAAGAAGCGGGGCATCGATCACCTGCTGCTGGAAGCGTCGGACACCTTCTCCACCGTCAAGAACTTCCCGCGCAAGAAGCCCATCTTCACCTACCCGTCGGACATGACGCCAGCGGGCGAGATGCGCTTCCAGTCCACGGTGAAGGAGGACCTGCTGGAGGAATTGCAGACCCAAGTCGAGGCGCACGGCATCGAGGTCAGTGCCGGGCGCGCCGAACGGGTCGAGCGAAAGGCCAATCACCTTTTGGTGCACTGCGCCGGCGCTCCCCCCATAAGTGCCCAGCGCGTCATCATCGCCATCGGACGCACGGGCAACTTCCGCAAGCTCAACGTCCCGGGGGAGGGACTCGACAAGGTCTCCAACCGCCTTATCGATCCCCGCGGGTTTTCCGGCAAACGGGTCATGGTCGTCGGCGGGGGCGACTCGGCCCTCGAGGCCGCAATCTCCCTCGCGGATTTGGGCGCCCAGGTCGATCTCAGCTACCGCAAGAAGGAGTTCGCTCGCCCAAAGCCGGGCAATGTCGAGCGCCTCCAGGGGCTAGAGGGGGAGGGCAAGCTGACCCTTCACTTGGGCACCAACGTCCAAGATATCGCGGCGGAGGCGGTCACCCTCTGCGGCGAGGATGGCGGCGATAAGGTGATCCCGAACGATCACGTCTTCGTGCTCATCGGGCGCGAGGCCCCGCTGGATTTCTTCCGCCGCTCCGGCATCCCGATCACCGGTGAGCGCGACCCGAAGTTCTGGCTCACGATCTCCTTCGCCCTCCTGTTCTGCATCTGGCTCTATCACTGGAAGTCCTTCGGCGGTGGCCTCCCCTTCGGCATCCAGTTCCCCGGCTGGCTGAATCCGCAGCCCGCCGACTGGCTCGTGGGGCTCGGGGGCTGGTGGGACCAGATCGGCACACTGGGCAACACCGTCAAGCGCTCCGCCTCCGAGCCCGGCTTCTTCTACTCGTTGGCCTACTGCCTCTTGGTGGTGATCTTCGGCGTGCGCCGCATCCAGCGTCGCAAGACGCCCTACGTAACGGTTCAGACCACGGCCCTGGTCCTGATCCAGTGCATCCCCCTGTTCATCCTGCCCTATGTCGTCTTCCCGTGGATGGGCGCCAACGGGGCCTTCACCAGCGGCGGCTTCGGCCAGTGGTTCGGGGAGACGTTTCTCTCCAACGGCCCTGGAACCGAGCCCACGGCCTATTGGCGTGCCTTCGGCTTCATCCTTGCGTGGCCGTTGTTCGTATTCAACCTCTTTACCGATCAGCCGATTTGGGGTTGGCTCGTTCTCAGCATCGTTCAGACCTTCGTGATCATCCCCTTGATCGTTTGGCGCTGGGGTAAGGGCGCCTACTGCGGCTGGATCTGCTCCTGCGGCGCCCTCGCTGAGACGGTGGGCGACGCCCAGCGCCACAAGATGCCCCACGGTCCGCTCTCCAACAAGCTCAACCTCATCGGACAGGTGGTGCTGGCCTTCGCCCTGATCCTCCTCGCGATGCGCATCCTCGGCTGGGTGTTCCCCGGCTCGCTCATCGATCAGTGGTTTAGGGCCTTGGCCTACGAGCTACCCCTGGTCAGCTACAAGTACCTCATCGACCTGTGGCTGGCTGGCATCCTGGGCGTCGCCTTCTACTTCCACCTATCCGGGCGTATCTGGTGCCGTTTCTCCTGCCCGCTGGCCGCCCTGATGCACGTCTATGCGCGCTTCAGCCGCTTCCGCATCTTCGCCGACAAGGACAAGTGCATCAGCTGCAATGTCTGCACGTCGGTCTGCCACCAGGGGATCGACGTCATGGCCTTCGCCAACAAGGGCCGTCCCATGGAAGACCCCGAATGCGCGCGCTGCTCCGCCTGTGTGCAGTCCTGTCCTACCGGCGTCCTGCGCTTCGGCCGGATCAGTACCCAGGGCGAGACAACGTACGACACGCTCCCGGCCTCCCCCGTGGAGATGCGCGAACGATCATGGGGCGAGCCGAGCCACCCCGGTCGATGAAATGTCGTCTCGCCCCTGATCCTTCCCTCACCCCAACCCTCTCCCGGAGGGCAAGGGAGCGAACGCGCTACGCGAATTTCATCGTAAGCCGGCCAGCGGGCGGATGTCGGGAAGCTCGCCGAGGGAGGCTCGAGCGTTGGGAGCGCTTGAGGTGTCCAACGAGCTCCAGTAACTCATGAGCCTGTTGCTTCTGATCGTTTACGGGTGCTGCAGCATCCTGTTGGTGATCTACGGCCTCAACGTCTACCTGATGATCGCCCTGTTCTTGCGCAAGTGGAGCAGCGGCGATGAGGAGATCCGGGCCCGCGACGCGGCCTTCGCCCGGGAGTGCGTCACTCACCCGGAGCGAGCGCCTCATGTCACGACCCAGCTCCCGCTTTTTAACGAGTACAACGTGGCCGAGCGCCTGATTCGCGCAGTCGCGGCCATGGATTATCCAGCCGACAAGCATTCGATCCAGATCCTCGACGATTCCACGGACGAGACACGAGAGGTCGTGGACGCGGTCGCCGCCGAGTTGCGTGCTAGGGGCGTTGACATCGAGGTGCTCCGGCGCCCCAGTCGGGTGGGCTACAAGGCGGGCGCGCTGCAGTACGGGATGAAGCGCAGCGCAGGCGATCTCATTGCAATCTTCGACGCCGATTTCGTTCCGCCCGCCGACTTCCTCAAACGCACCGTCCCCCACTTGCTCGCCGACGAGCGCCGAGCCCTGGTGCAGGCCCGCTGGGGCCATCTCAACGACGGGGAGTCACGCCTCACCCGGGCTCAGAGCATGGGCGTCGACGGGCACTTCGTGATCGAGCAGACCGCCCGCTGCCGCAACGGGCTCTTCATGAACTTCTGCGGCGCCGCCGGTCTCTGGCGCAAGCGGGCCATCGTCGACTCCGGTGGCTGGCAACACGATACCGTCACCGAGGACATGGACCTATCGTACCGCGCTCAGCTGCGCGGCTGGCGCCTCGTCTATCTGCCGAACCTGGTCGTGCCGGCCGAGCTGCCGGCCAGCTACACCGCCTTCAAGAGCCAGCAGTACCGCTGGGCCAAGGGCTCGATCCAGACGGCGCGCAAGCACCTGCGCGCCCTCTGGTCTGCGCCCTTGCCCCTGTTGACCAAGTTCGAGGGCACGGTCCACCTGACCTACTACGGCGTCCACCTGCTCATGGCCGTGCTCGTCCTCCTGCTGCTACCGCTGATGCTCACCTATCGGGACAGCATCGGCCCCTTCGACAACTGGCTCTTCCTCGGCATGCTCCTCCCCGCGATGCTCGGACCCAGCCTCGGCTACCTGGTCAGCCAACGGGCAGCCTACCCGGACGCCTGGGGATCTCGCACGCTGCGCCTGCCGTTTCTTTTTGTCGTAGGATTCGGTATCTGCCTGTCCAATTCCAAAGCGGTGCTTGCTGGCATTTTCGGCTCGGACACGACCTTTGTCCGCACCCCCAAGGCCGGGGAACCGGGGCAAGCTGGGCGCAAGAAGAAGGTCTACACCCTAGGCCGCAACCGGCTGCCGTACCTTGAGCTCGGCCTCGCCCTTTACTGCCTGGCCACCCTCGCCGCCCTGCTCGCCATCGACCGGCTCGCCCTCACACCCTTCGTCACCATCTACGCCCTGGGCTTCCTCGTTGTCGGCGGACACAGCCTCATCGAGAGCGACCGATAGACGCGCGAACCGCTGCCTGGCTCCTCGCGATTCTCGGCCTTCTGACCTCGGCCGCCATCTACGCGTGGGTCACACCGGTCTTCGACGCACCCTCCTGGCCGCGCGTCGTCGCGTTCGCCTCCATCGGCCTCTTCGGCGTCCTCGCCGTGCTCTCTTGGCCGGATTTCCGGCCTGGCCGGGGCCGGAGTCTCCTCCTCTCGCTCGTGGTTCCAGCCCTAGCCGCCCGCCTCTTGCTTCTGCCAACCGCGCCCAGCGATGACGTCAACCGTTATCTCTGGGAAGGCATGCTCGTCAACGAAGGGGTGAGCCCCTACACCCAGACGGCCGATGACGAAGCCCTCGTCGGCTACCGGGACGGCTACTGGGAAAGGATGAACAACCGTGACCGGTTCACCGCCTATCCTCCGCTGGCCCAACTCGTCTTCGCTGCGACTGACCGAATCGCCTATCACCCCCTGGCATTCAAGCTCCTATTCCTGGTCCTCGACCTCGCTACCCTTGCCGCGGTGCTGGCCCTGCTGCGCCACCGGGGCCTTCCCCTCCACTGGTCCGGCTTCTACGCGTTCAACCCTATCGTCCTGGTAGGCTTTGCCGGGGAGGCCCATTTTGATGTCCTCATGGTCTGCCCGCTTGTCTGGGCCCTGGTCGTCGCCGATCAGAGGCGTCCCGGTGGGGCCGCTGCCCTCGGGGCGCTGGCCGTTGGCGCAAAGCTCATCTGCGCTCCTGTCATCCCCTTTCTCATCGGCTGGAGGAATCCACGGGCCTGGCTCGTCTTCGCCCTGGTCCTCCTAGCCCCCGCGCTGCCCTTCCTCGAGGCGCTGCCCGCCCTCCTGCACGGCCTCTTCGCCTTCGGGTCCACCGGCGAATTCAACGGCCCCGTCCACGACCTCCTCGTCCGTGGCGCGGCGATCCCGGCGGTCCCCGCCAAGATTGTGGTGGCCGCCGCCTTCGTCGTGCTCTGGCTCGGCCTGGTCCTGCGCGCGCCTGGCGCTGCGCCTCGCGACCCTGACCGGGGCAGCCCCCGGGGTTGGCCCTTGCGAATCGGCCGCACGCAGGACGCACCTGAGCAAAGCCCCGCCCGGGGGACCCTCGTCACCGCTAACGTCAACCGCGAGCCACCCATTGCGACGACCCTCACGGCCTTGCTGCTGTTCTCGCCCATCGTCCACTTCTGGTATCTCACCTGGGTCGTTCCCTTTGCCGCCTTGCGCCCCAGCCTCCATTGGGTCGCGCTCTCGATCAGCGCCGGCGCGTATCACTTCGTCTGGGACAACGCCAGAGACGGCGCCTGGGGACTTCAGCCCTGGCAAGAGGTCCTGTTCTGGGGCCCTTTCTTTCTCGCCCTGGCCTCCCGACTCGGTGCCACCCGGCTGGCCGTGTTCCGTGGGCCGCCTCCACCCGTGCACGCCGAGGCGTCGTTCTCCGTTATCGTTCCGTGCCTGGAGGCGGGGAAGACCCTCCGCGCCTGTATCGAGAGCCTCACGCGCCAATCCCGGCCGCCGTCCGAGGTGATCCTCGCCAGCGCCGACCCCGCCCCACCGGAGATTCCCGACATGGACGCCCCGTTCCCGATCATCCGGCAGCAGGCCCCACTCGGACGCGGCAACCAGATTCACGCAGCCCTGCCGAACACGACTGCCCCCTGGATCCTCGTCCTCCATGCCGACGCCACCCTTCCTACCGAGGCCCTCGCCCGGCTCACCATCGCATTGGCGGCCGATCCGGACATCATCGGTGGCGCCCTCGGGCAGCGTTTCTTCCCTCCCTCCGCCCGCACCCTGCCCATCGAGGTCCTGAACGAGGCCCGCTCCCTGTTCGGCCAGACTGCCTTCGGCGATCAGGGCCAGTTCTTCCGCCGCGACCTGGCCCTCCGAGCAGGTCTAGTCCCCGCGCAGCCGCTCATGGAAGACGTCGAGCTATCCTGGCGCCTGCGGGTGCTCGGCCGGACCCTCCACCTCGGGACCAACGTCCGAGCCAGCCCGACGAAGTGGCACAGCGCGTCGTGGATCGCTCGCCTATGGCTCGTCATTAGCCTCATGGCCCGATACCGCCTCGCCCGACTCTTCTCCCGGACCCGGGCGATCCGCCTCAGCGAGCAGCTCTACCGGCGTTACTACCCCAAGCAAGGCGCCGGATCCGGGCCGAGCGATCCCTGAGCCGCGACCGCGAGACACGTTCAAAGTAATCGGATACGGGGCGCCGCGACCGTCGGCGGAAGGGGTCCCGCCGTCGAGCTGACACGGGTTCTTCCAGCCCGCGGCGGGAGCGGTCGTCCCTCGGGTTGCGAAGGCGTCGAGGCCGCTGTCGGTTGACTCGCCGCGGGGCGTCGGTAGTCACGTGGGTTGAGGCCGATGGCTGGGACAGGCGACGCCTCAGCCTCACGTTGCAGCCATTCCTTGTCCGCCGGATCGATCTGGCGCACAGTTAGCCTGGACAGCGGCCTGATGCACGGCATCGAGCTTGCTCAGGTCCTGTTGCTGGAGCTTGCCGGCGAACTCGACGATCAGGATGCCGTTTTTTGCGATCAGCCCGACTAGGGTGACCAGGCCGACCTCGGCGTAGATGTTCATGGTCGTGGTCCAGCCGCTGGTCCAGTGCGGCAGGTTCGGGTCGGGCATCTTGAGCACCGTGAAGATGAGCGCGCCGAACATGGCCAGCGGCACCGAGCCGGCCAGGATGACGATGGGGTCGCGGAAGGAGTTGAACTGCACCGACAGGACCAGGTAGATCATCAGCACGGCCAGCGAGAAGGCCGGGAGGAACTTGTTGCCCTCGGTGCGCAGCTGGCGTGACTCGCCGGTGTAGTCGTAGCTGTAACCCGGGGGCAGGATCTCGCGGGCGGTGTCCTCCAAGAAGCTCAGTGCCTCATCCAGGGTGCGGGCGCTCATCCCCGAGAGCTTGACGGCATTGAGCTGCTGGAAGCGATTGAGCGAGCGCGCCACGACGCTGTGCTCGATGTGCGCGACCGCCGAGAGCGGCACCATCTCCCCGTTCGGGGCGGCGACATGGATATTGCCGAGCTGCTCGCTGGTGAGGCGATCGATCCGCTTCACGAGCGGGATCACCTTGTAGCTGCGCCCGTCCATGTTGAAGCGGTTGACGAAGTCGCCGCCGGTGGCGACGGCGAGGTCGGCACCGAGCGCGCGCCCATAGGCCTCGCGCAGGGCGTCGAAGCACTGGTTGAGCCACCCGCTTAGGCCACGCTCCTCGTCCTGGGCGCTGCGCAGCAACTTCGCCGACATGGTCGGTGACAGGGTCAGCGCGACCACCCCGGAGATGGTCACGGCCCCGGCCAGGGCGTCGCGCAACTGCGACGGGCTGATGCCGAGTGCCGCCATGCGCTCGGGCTTGAGCCAGATGCGCATCGCGAAGGTGCGCGCGCCGAAGATCTCGATCCGCTGCACGCCGGCGACCGCCGCCAGACGCGGCTGCACGACGCGGGTTAGATCGGAGTATATTGACAAAGTCAATACGTCTGCTAGGTTTCACGGATGGACGTCCACTACACGCTCAACGGCCTGTCTTTCGTCTGGGATGCTCGAAAGGCCGCGGCCAATCCGGTCCGCCATGACGGCGTGACCTTTGAGCAAGCAGCAACCGAGTTCTTCGACCCGTTCTTCCGGCCTGGTGGACGGCATCGGACAAGCGCTAGCCGGGTCTTCTGGGCACAACACCTGTCAGAGTTGCGGTTCA
>JGI12048J13642_10459800_pt1 | contig 20243 bp, 18 predicted proteins | sample ElkSlonscriptome_16_FD_13642 | JGI IMG/M metagenome (IMG submission 13642)
AACCGGGTCACGCCAGGCCGATGCACTGGCGGGAATAATGGCATGCAGGCCTGTCAAGAGACTGGCTCAGTGTGTGAGCAGCAAATCGTGAATGAAGTCGACCCCGGAGCCATCTTCAAGCTGTGCGAGCCAGAATAATGCGCTTTGACGATCAGACATTCGCTGATTGTCGTCTCCAACGATCTCTACCAGGATATCCAGGCGGTCCGGCGCTGGCGACTGGGCATAGGAAAATATGGCGTGCTCACGTATCTGTGAACTGATGTCATCGTTGATGAGGGTCATCAAAATGACCCCTGCCTCACTGATGCGCAGCTGACCTAACCAGAATACGGCCTCGCGGCGTTGCCGCAGACTTGAACCGGAAAATGCAAAATGTTCCAGTACGGCGAGGCTTTGCTGGCCATTGTGCATGGCGATTGCCGGCATCAGACCGCTGGCTGATGAGCCGGATTGGGTCAGCCAGTTAAGGCTCATTGAGGTATCTACCCGTCACAATTCGCGCCAGGTGTACCAGCCCTCGTGGTCAAAAGGCCCCGCTTGCGTTTGACCAGTGCTGCTGAGTGATAGGGACAGGCCCATCATGCAGGTCAATAGCATCAGTGAGGTTCTCATGATCCATTGCCGCCAAGGGCTGCATCAATGGCCTCGATGGCTGCATCGCTGTCCATGATGGCCAGGGTCCGTAACAGATCGGCTTTCTCCTGGTCATTCGCGGCTGCCTTGAACAGTTCAAGCACGGCACTGCTATCGCCGGAAATCATCAACCCGTTCATGACCGCTTCCTTGATCTCATAGTTGTCCGTGGCGCGATAGATTTCCAGAAAAGCTGCCGTGGAGTCGTCACCGCCGGCTATCCCCAACCCCCGCAGGGCGGCCATCTGGCGTTGCGGATCGTTGTTATCCCTGGCAAGAGTCACCAGGCTTTGCGTGTCACCGGCTATCGCATAGGCCTGGATCAGGCTTTCCGATGTGCCGGGTCGATCGGCCAATTGTGCGAGCTCGTCGGTGGCGCCCATGATGCCCAGTTGACGCACCGCAAGGTCAAATTCCTCATTGCTGGCAGCGCTGTCGGCAATCTCGAAGACGGCCGCCTTGTCATCTGCAATCAGATAAGCATCCATGACGGCTTTCCGGATCCGGGAGTCCCCGGCCGCATAGATCGCACCGAGCTGGGAGGTGAGGGCGGCTTCGCCACTGATTCCGATCGTGCGGATGGCTTCTGTCTGCAGTTCGCCCTGGGCGTTGCGCGCAAACTCCAGCAGGGTTTCCTGTGCTTCGGATGTGTCGATCTGTCCGAGGATAAACAACGCACGGGCCTTGAGTTCATCACTGTTGTCGCTGGCCAGCAATCGCTGTACGACGGGCAGTGCGCGTTCCGGTGGTGCCACCATCAGCGCTTCAATAGCCGCCATCTTAAGGGCTTCCGAGCTTCCCGCTTCATCCTGTGCGAGTACCGTTGGCGGCATGGAGCCAAGCAGAGTAGTGGTAAGTAACAGGCAGTGGAGTAATGGTTTCATTGCTTTTCCCTGGTGCATGGCGACGGCTTGGACCCGTCATCGTGTTGATCAGATTGTCTGTGGTTGTTTGGATGGCGCTTGTTGCAATTTGGTTAGCATCGCGTTGAGCTCGAATGTCAGCTGGCGGCGCAGTGCATCGGCGTCCTGCGGCGGCGTGTCTTGTGCGGCGAGTTGCAGGAGAATCGGTTCGAGCGCGCGCATCAGCCGCGCAATTTCCGGAACCTGCTGTTTTTCCGCGGCGTGCTCAAACAGGCGATTTTGCATCACGATCTCGTGCAGCAGCTCAGACTGCTCGTTATTCGAGCGGGATGTCAGGCTGGCCAGCTCAAGCTGTCGCTCCGACAAATAGCGTTCCAGTCCACGTTCAAAGGCACTGGATGCGCTGTCCGGGTTCACCGGGGCAGACAGGGTTGATGACGCCACCCGTTCAAGGTCTGGCCTGTCCGGTTGAGTGCGAAGGAACACGCCAATCGCAATTCCCAGGGCCAGTACGGCGCTGAAGCCAGCGATCATGCCGGGCCAGGGAAATGTGCGCCGGGCTATGGGTTCACGTTGCCGTTCCAGGCGGGCCTCGCGGGCAATCAGGTCATGCCACTGGTGCTTAAGGTGCTCCGGGGCGGGGGACAGAACCTGTTCGTCCAGCGCCTGCAGTTCCTGTTGCAGCGCCTGGTACCGGGCAGCAAGGACGCGATCATGTTTCAGCGCATCTTCAACCTGTCGGCGTTGTGTCTCATCCAGGCCGTCCTCATAGAAATAAAGGGTCAATGTTTCTTCGTTGATCATGATGCACTCCTGAGGCCAGCCATGCTGACGCGAAGTTTCCGGGTCGCCCGGAACACCGCCTGCTTGGCGTTACCGATGCTGATGTTCAGATCTCCGGCGATTTCCTTAATTCGCCATTGTTCAAGGTGTTTGAGGACGAAACAGACCCGCTCCATGTCACTCAACTGATACAGAGCGCCTTGTAACTGGTCGTCCAGCTCCATGCTGTGCAGGAGATGATCCGGCGTCGGAGTCTCATCGCTGACATCCATGTCCAGGGGTGCCCAGCGTTCCGGATGGCTGGCGCGAACCAGGGAAAGTGCGGAATTCACACAAATCCGGTGAATCCAGGTTTCCAGTTGTGCACCGCCCTCAAACTGTCGCCGTTTGCGCCAGGCGTTCAGCAAGCCATCCTGCATGGCATCCCGCGCGAGATCAGGGCTGCGCGTTATGCGCAGGCAGGCGCCATACCACTGGTCGCTCCGGCGGGAAATCGCCTGGTGAAACTCGGACTCGCTGGGCATTGGGGCGGTGCTCATCTGGGCTGCCATGGAGATTGGATGCGGCGGGATGCATTAAGGTTAGCAAGAAGTCGACTGATTGAAGGGCAAGGCCAGGCTGATAGCAGCAGCTTCGGAGGCGATTCAGATCTCATTCACGTGGTTTTCCTATACTGAGGGGCAACCACGCTCTTTAGGCTATGGGTTTTTATATGAAATGGTCGCTGATTTTCTTTGCGCTGCTTGCGGGTCAGGCTCAGGCACAGATTTACCGGTGTGACACGGCAAATGGTGTTGAGTTCTCAGATCAGCCTTGCGGAGAATCGGCCACGATTGTACAAGTGGATGACAGCACGTCCGGCATAAAGGTTGGGCCACCAGAAGCGGTTCGTGAGCAGTTGGCAGAACGCAGAGCAGAGCGCGCAGAGGAACGGGAGCAACGTCGTGAAGCCGCAGCACGTGCACCCCGTCCGGCACCGGTACCTCAGCAGGTTATCGTTGAAGTACCCAGGTTCTACCCCGGCGGCTGGTGGCGACCCAATCGTCCTAACCGTCCAAACCGGCCCAATCACCCCCATCATCCGCCGACCCATCGGCCGTTGCCTGCACCGATTCCGCCACGTAACGAAGGCAGCATGGTGTTGAAGCCCCGGCCATAACCCGGAACATCAGTTTGTTCAGGGTTCTGTCTGCTCCCAGCTGAACGGGCCGTATTCCGGCCATCCACTCCCGGTCCGCGGGCTATCAGCCCCGGCTTGCTCAAGGCGTATTTCGGTCATGTTTTTCTGGAACTGGACGCGAAAGCCCCTCACCTCCGCCCACAAGGCTTCGAAGGACTCAGTGTTTTCCAGGTTGTCGCTGTCATAGTCCTTGAGCATGGGGCCCAGAGCAGCATAGCCGGCCATAAGCCGCTGAACATTGCGGTCTGTGAAGGACTGAAGCTCAGCGGAAGCTTGCCCGGTCAGTGGATGGATAAGGCCCTTATTCCAGTTAACTGCAAGGTTCGAAAAATAGTCCTCGTAGTCCTCAAGGGGTACCGAATAGGCATCTTGCCAGATACTGATATCAGCGAAATTGAGCAACTCACCCGATTGCGGATCGATGACCAGCACAGTGGGTGTGCCAAAGTTTACAGGGTATCCCAGTGGCCCGGTGATGGCTCGCTGGTCTTCAAGGTAGCCAACATCGACAAACTGCGTGACGAAGCTGTCCCTCATGATGTCCTGCATGGAGGGCTGTGACAAACGAGCGCCGAAGGCGCGACTGTCGTGGCACCATTCTGCACCCAGAACAATCATCGCAAGTTTGTTCTCTTGCCTTGCAGTTTCAATCGCCCTCTCTACGGCCTCCTGAACATGCACCAGAGGGCGATAGTGGTACGGCTCCAGCCGCGGCGTTTCTTCCCCGCGTTCGGCTGATTGAGCACCGGGTGCAAAAGCCAGCATTATTGAGGCAAGAAAAAGGCAGCGTAGCAACGCATTCCAGCTGCCCGGCAGCGGGGTGTTTGTCGAGGTCATGTTTATCACCGAAAGAGTATTGTCTGCGAGATTCAGATCAGAATCATAACCCGTCAGTGCACGGCAGTTTGGCGACCCAGCGGTCGAGTTGATTGGCAAAGGCCTGACGATCTGCCGGGCTCAGCGGTGGTGGCCCGCCGGTGGCCACGCCACTGGCACGCATGGTGTCCATAAAATCACGCATATTGAGCCGTTGGCGGATGTTTTCGGGGGTATAGCGCTCACCCCGGGGATTCAAAGCCGCAGCGTTTTTGTCCACCACCTCGGCAGCAAGCGGAATGTCGGCGGTAACGACCAGGTCGCCAGCGCGACACTCCTGCACGATATGGTTGTCCGCTACATCAAACCCGCCGGCGACCTGAACAGCACGAATATAAGGTGACCCGGGAACCGTGAGGTGCTGGTTAGCAACCAGCACCACGTTAATGCACACCCGGTCCGCTACCCTGTAAAGGATGTCCTTGATGACTTTCGGACAGGCATCAGCGTCCACCCATATCCGGGGTTTTCGTTCGAAGGGTTGCGACTCAGAATGCGTCGCTCCGCGTGCTCCATCACTCATTTGGTGTCACCAGACCTCATCCTTCGCGCCTTGGTTGGCGCGTATTCAGTCGCAATGGTGGCCCTTCAATTGAGCGTTATCAGGCTTTAGCCTCGCGCGGCCTTTTCCATCTTCGCGCAAATCTTGGCCAGGGGCTGATTCAGCGCGGCGGCAAGTTCCTCGGACAGGCATTGCTCTGACTGGCTGAGCTGCCGCCGGTCGGCAGCGCTGAGTTTGTCTGCTTCCATCCGTTGACTCAGGGTCTTGTAGACTTCGGCCAGGGCAAACGGGTTGCCTTCGTCCAGTTTGTTCTGCTGAGCATTGGCACGCACCTTCCATTGCTCGCTCTCCGCCTCAGACCAGTCGACGATATGTTTCAGAACCTTGCGCGCTTCCGATTTTTCAATCGGCTTTCTGATGGTTTCCTCTATATCATCCTCGCGCACCATCAGAACCATGTCGTCGCGTGGAAAAAATAATTTAACGAATTTGAAGTTGTCTGGACCCGAAAAGCTCCGTTCGCGAATGGATTGCACTGTGCCGATGCCGTGCTGGGGGTGGTGGATAGAATCGCCTTGGGAAATAGTAATGGTCAATCTCCTTGCCAGGTGGTTGTGAGGACAAAAAGCACTCGCCGACCTCCAGATATTGGGGTGCAAGCGGGCATTTTCAACACGGCCGGCTGCATTACTTAGCATGCTGGTTTCGCTCAAGGATAGATGATCAAGCTGGTTTTTGCCGCAAGGCCGCAACGCTCTGCTTGAGTGGCGGCGTCCGCCATTATCTAAATCCGACTGGCCATTCACGGCCACAGGCATCAGAATAATCGAAATTTTTGAGGAGCGAGTCCGTTGCGTAGATTGATTTTTGGTGCTGCGTCACTGGTTGTTGTCGCGTGCAGTTCAGAAACCGGCCCTGTCGTAAACACTGATGGACCGACATGCGCGGGCACAACGAATCTGCTGAAAAACCCTGAGTTCAGTTCCGCGAATGAACGCACGGTGATTGACTGGAACGGCACCCAGCATGGCGCTAACCCCTCGTTTTCCGGTTCTCTGGAAGCGGGGACGCTCACCATAGAGCGTACGGGTCCCGAGCCCTGGTACACGCTTCAGCAATTTGTAGATCTTAAGGAATATGCTGGTAATACAATGCTATATGAGGCTGACCTAAAGTTATCTCTTAATAGTGATGACTGGCCCCATACGCTGGAACCCAAAGGGGGTTTAAAGGTGCTTATCTGGGCTTTCGGTGAGACGGCAATTCTGGGTTCGCGACTGGCGGTTAACAGCAGCGCAGAACATGCACCCAACCTGGGCACAACAGACTGGTTTCGCGCCTACCAGGTGTTCACGGTGCCCCAACGGCCTGATCGCGCCATGTTCGGCTTTATCCACCAGGCCAATGGTTCAATGTCGTTTCGTAACCCGGGACTGTTTGACTGCGGCCCTGCACCAGAGTCGGACGCATAGCGGGTACTACAGCACTTCCGGTGATGAATTTGTCCTATACTCAGGGCGTCCCGATAGCAAATCGAACCGGGCAGGGGAGGCTCGCTCAGATGTCACATTCAGGTTCGCGCGGATTGCATGCTGCGCTGACGGCAGTTGGGCGTTGACCTTTTCACGCGCCGCCAACCGCATCCGGTTAATCTTCTGCTCAATTCTGCTCTGCGGCCCGCTTGCCCTGGTGTCGCCGGTGCAGGCTGACTGGAACGTGCCAGAACCCTTTGCCGAAAAATTCGAGGTCCTTGGCCCGAAGCAGCAGGTGTTTCTGACCTCGGGCGCCGTGCTGGATTTCCTGCCACAGCGTCAACTGGAACATGAGTTCAACACCCGTAACCCGGAGCAAATTGCTGTCCTGGTCGACGAGCTACTGGCATTGGCTGATGCGATGGGCTACGACCCTGAAAAGGACATGGGAGCCATCCCATTGAACCTGAATGCGACATATTTTAACCGTGGCGCCCTGCCAACCCCGGAAGCCTTGCGCGAGATGAAGCGCACTCCAGGCCCGTTTGGTGTGCACCGATATCTATATCCAATGTCAGGTGTGCCCACCTTTGCGGGGGCCCCGGTCGCGATCTGGCCTGAAGATCTTGTGGCTGGAAATGTGGACGTGGCTATCGTTGGTGTGCCCAGTAATATGAGCAGCGGGCGTCGTGATGCCGGCAACGGCCCCGACGCCATGCGCTCTCTGAACACGATTGCATTGCGTGACGGCCAGTCGCTGCTGGAGCCGCTGGATGTGCTGTCGGTTGTGGACTATGGCAATTTTTCCGTGGACGGTCTCAGCACGGAACGCACCGCGACACGGGTAGCCAGGATGGTTGCAGATACGACTGCAACCGGCGCTGTTGTCATGATTGTGGGTGGTGATACCTCCATGTTGTACCCCGGGGTGGCCGGGGTAGCCGAAGTTAAGGGAGCGGAGAGTTTTGGCTTGTTGCACTTCAGTGCGCATCCGGATGTGGTTCGCAATGACGACCATCAGATTTCCGACCGGCGGGCCGTATTCAGCCTGCTCGATGACGACAAAATAGCGGGTCAGGACACTATCCTGGTTGGCTTGAGGGGCGACGACCTGGACAAGGAAAGCCTGCAATGGCTTCGGGATCAGCAAGTTCGCTACCACACCATGGCCGGGATCCAGTCACGCGGCCTGGATAAGGTGCTGCAACGCGTAGAGAAAGAAGTCAGTCGCGGGCCAGGTGCATTCTTTGTTTCCGTGGACGTCTCTGTACTGGACCCGGCTGAGATGCCGGCGGCGGGTCGGCTGGTGACCCAGGGCATGCGCCTGGCGGAAGTGGCTCAAATGATTCGCTTTGTATGTGCTGAGAAAGACATCGTTGGCTTCGAGATTACCGATCTCGCGCCGATGCTCGACACCTCCCGCGTGTCAACAGCAAACGCCAATGCCCTGCTCAACGCCTGCCTCAACGGCATGGCTGTGCGCGCATCCGGTCTGGAGCCGGATTATATACACCCACTTACTTTTGACCATGGACAGCGTTGATGAGCCGCGCCCGGGGAGACGTCTTGTGAACTCTGGATTGCCGCTGCGGGTGATCACCGGCCTGCTTCTGCTGCCAGGGACGGGAAGCGTACTGGCACAGGAGGGTGATTCTCCGGCGGCAGTGCACGCGCCCGGACCGGATATGTCCGGTCACATCGTCGGAGAGGAACCCTATCCCTTTGATACGGTGGACCCGCGGCTGGAAGAAAAAGACCCGATCACACTGCCTGAGCGTGTCGCACCTAAACTCGGGCTATTGACGGCCGGGGATATTGAATTCCTCGAGAGCGGCGACGCCCGCGGCCTGGCCGGTTCTGAAGAAGACACGATCGAAGCGCTTGAAGAGCGTTCTCCCGAAGAGGTGAAAGCCTGGGTCGATGCCATGCGCCAGGTGTTTGATAACAGCCGCTTTCAGGAAGGTGTTGATCAGCCCAACATTCCGCTCAATACCGAATCGGATGCCTACAATGCCTGGCGTTTGCAACGGCCACGCAGCATGGATCCTCCGCGTGAAGACGGGCCGGTGGCGCTCGGTCGTTATGATGGCTTTGGTGGCCCGCCGACCTTTGGCGGTTTTCCGCTGGCCTTGTCTCAAGCAGACCTGATCGCGGGTGAGGTGGATGTGGCTATTCTTGGCGCACCACTCAATATGGGTTCCGGCTGGCGGGATTCCGGTGAAAAGGCCACAACGGACCTGCGGGTCGTTGGCGGCTGGGCCATTGGGGGACAGGATCAGTACATCCAGATCGATGCTTCTGAAGTGCTGAATGTCGTCGATTACGGTGATGTGGCGGTCGACAATGAGTCTACCGAACGCTCCATGCAGCATGTGCGGGAGATTGTCCGGGAAATTGCCGAGACGGGGGCCGTGCCCATGATTGTGGGTGGTGACCACTCGCTTGAATATCCAAACGTTGCCGCGCTTGCCGATGTTTATGGCAAGGAAAACATTTCAGTCATTCACTTTGATTCGCATTACGACGCCTGGTGGGGTGGCAGCCATCTCATCAGTCATGGCTACCCGGTTTATCGGTTGATCATGGAGGGCCATGTGCGCGCGGCAGATTACATCCAGGTAGGGCTGCGCTCCAGTGGTCCCGGAAAATCCGGGTTCAAGTGGATGCGTGAGCAGGGCATGCGCTACCACACGATGGCCGAGGTTGAACGGCGCGGGTGGGGTGCAGTCCTTGACCGCGTGGTGGCGGAGGCCAGCGAGGAAGGCCGCAAGTTGCACATATCTTTCGATATTGACGTTATCGATCCGGCATTCACGCCGGCAACAGGAACCCCGGTGCCTGGTGGCCTGGACATGCGCGAAGCAATCAGCATCGTTCGCCGGTTATGCGCCGAGGCCAACGTGGTCGGTTTTGACCTGGTTGAACTGCACCCGGCCCTGGATCCGACCTACAAAACCACGCTTAATAGTGCCCACATCATCAAGGCTTGCCTGACCGGCATTGCCATGAACAGGGAAGGACTTACCACCCCTCACTATCTCAGCCCCCTGTCGTCCGAGCACGCGATCGACAATTATTATGGCGACCAGCAGTACTACCTTGATGCGACTGCAGCCGAAGACGAGCGTGAGGAAGCAGCGGGAGAAGTAACCGATGAACAGGCTGAAGACCTGGAAGAAGACTCGGTAGAACAAGGGGTAGAAGACGGGGCGGAAAACCGGGATTAACCCGCCACGCCCGGTTCCGCGGCCTGGTGACGCCATGTCAGCCATGGCGTCACGTGTCAGTTCCAGACCTGGTGCGGCGCGGGATTAGCGGTACGCGAGGTTGCCGGACACATACTTTGTCAGCGTCTGGATTTGCAGGTCTTTTTCATCGAGCTTGTGCGTGACCAGTTCGCCGATGCCGAGCACGCCAACGACCTTGTCACGATCTACCACCGGCAAGTGCCGAATATTGTGGTGCGACATGATGGCGAGACACTGATCAAGGGTGTGTCCCTCGTCAACGGTGACCACCTCTGTGGTCATGATGTCTACCACCGGCGTGTCGGCCGAGGTCTTTTCAAGCAGAACAACCTTGCGCGCATAGTCGCGTTCAGAAATAACGCCGACCAGCTTGCCGCTGCTGTCGAGTACCACGAGGGCACCGCAATTGTGTTCCGCCATCAGCTTCAGTGCGTCCATCACCGGTGCGTCGCGCGTTACGCTGTAGACGTCGCGTCCTTTTTTGTCGAGAAACTGTCGAATGCTGTACATGGTCTTCTTGCCTGTTCAATTAGTGTTGATCGTAGATTATGAATGATGAAAGGTGAAGCAGTTGTTGTAGGACCGTTACCGGTTTCTCAGGGCTGGCCCACCTCGATAATTTCATAACTGGTGCGGATGTCGGCTAAAGCAGCCATCTGGGCTGAGGCGGAGCAGTATTTTTCCATGGCCAACCCGATGGCACGTTCGACGGCCGTGTCTTTGACCGCGATGCCCTCCACCACGAAATGCATCTCGATGTCCGTGAAATAACGGGGCATTTCTTCACGCCTGGTACCGCCCACCTCAACCCGGGCGTCAGTAACGTCCTGGCGGCTTTTCCTGAGAATCATGACAAGGTCTATGCTGGCACAGGCTGCGGTACCCAGCAGGAGCATATCCATCGGCGACATGCCGCTGGCCTTGTCGCCATCGAGTGCGACTGAATGCCCTTCGGGGGTGGTGGCGGTGAAGCTCAGCGCATCGGTCCACTGGACCTTATGTTCACGTTTCATGAGTGGTTCCTGATGTTCGGGCCCAATTAAAGCGCCGAGCATAAGGCAGACGCTAAGCCGCTTCCACCCATGCTAGGCTTGGCGTTGAGCAAACCCGTTCAACAGCAGGCGCGATAATCCGTATGAGTCTTATCTCAGCAGACAACAACATGGCGGTTATGGCAGCCCTGTTCATCATTGCCGGACTTGGGTTTCTCGGTGAAAAGACCCGCATTGGTTCGCATCTGACCGGTGCGGTCATTGCGATTCTGGGCGCGATTGTTGCCGCCAACCTGAATATTATTCCGCATTCTGCGCCGGCCTATGGCTTCGTTTTCAGCTATATCGTGCCGGCCCTGATACCCATGTTTCTGTTCCAGGCTGACCTGAGAAAAATTCTATTCGAGACGACGCGTACCACGGGTGCGTTTTTGCTGGCCACGATAGGGACTGTCGCCGGGGTTACCCTTGCCGCGCTGTTACTTGATCTTGGCGGGCTCGGCGCCGCTGCCGGCCTGGCGCCCGAGCAACAGGAACCTGCCATCGTGGGCTTATTTGCTTCCACTTATATTGGTGGCTCGGTCAATTATGCGGCGCTTGGTGAGATTACCGGCCTGCAACGTGATGCATCATTTTTCTCTGCCGCAACCGCCACGGATAATCTTTTCAGTGCGCTGTATCTTGGTCTCCTGGCGATGCTGCCGGCCTGGAAGTGGTTGTCGACACGCTTCGTCGAGCATGACCACAGCATGGCTGAGATGGAGGAGGTTGATGAGGCGGGTATTTCGGCCATGAGCCTGACCCTCGCCATCGCCGTGGCGCTGGCAATCGTTGTGGCGAGCGATCTGCTGGTTCAGGCCTTTGGATTAAAGGACTGGCGCTACGTGATTATCACCGCAATCACGCTGACCCTGGCCACGGCAATCCCCGGGCTGGATCGGAAACTGGCCGGGAGCTTTGAGCTTGGCGTTGGGCTGTCCTTTGTGTTTTTTGCGGCCATCGCCGCCGGTGCGGACCTGGTTGCCATGATCTCGGTGGCGCCCATGCTCACCGTACTGGTCGCCATCCTTCTCAGTGTCCATCTCCTGGTGTTGTTGTCATTGGGCCGCCTGTTCGGTTTGAGCCTGCCGGAGCTGATCACGGCCTCGAATGCCGCGATCCTGGGTGCGACTACGGCACCGGCACTGGCGGCCACCAAGGGTTGGAAAAACCTGGTCACTCCGGGCGTTCTGGTCGGCGTCCTTGGATACGCACTGGGAACCTTTATCGGCACATTGCTCTACAAATATGGCGGTGCATTTCTCAACTAAAAGTTTTTAATGAGTGAGACGTTGCTCTTTATAAAGGGTTTCGATGTGTGCCGTGACGAGCGGAAACCGCTCCCGCCAGCGGTTCATGTCTTCGCGCATGGGCGCCGGGAATTGGTCCAGGGGGATCCTGTCCGGTCCAAGGCGACCGGCGGCGAAATTATCCGGCTGCAACCAGAGCGCCGAGAGGCTGGCGAGGGTAATGTCGATGTAGTCGATCTCATCACCGCCCAGGAGACTGCTGCGACCGTCTGCGAGTAACTTTTCGGCATCCCCAAGAAGCGAATCTGCATACGCCACGGCTTTCGCACAGTTTTCTTTGGAGGGATCAAACCCCCGGTTGACCATCATTGCCAGCAAGGGAAACATTACCAGGACGGTCCACCGTTGCCACAGGGGGATTTGCTTGCTGTACGCGCCCCATGCCTGTTTACAAAGCGCGGGTTCTTGCAGGATATGGTAATAAATCCATACCTGCTGGCCCACACCGTAGCGGTCCAGGCGCTGTTCCCAGTTGAGGCGTTCCGGACTCGGTTCCAGAAAGCTGGCGTTAAGGTCCGCGTTGTTGGCGCAGCGCCCATAAAGATACCGGAGTATCTGCGAGGATTCGGACAAGGCAGACCGCCCACGCCCGGTTCTTACCGTGAGCTGAGGAACAGAACGGCCAGAAAAGAAGGCGCCAAATACGCCGGCCATGGTTTTTTCCTGGTAGTCCACACCGAGCCGGTCCATGCACCAGCGGACTTTTTCTACAAAATGGCTTTGCTGAATCGTCTCCAGTTCCAGCTCCGGTCCGGCTGGGCGGTTCATCAGCTGCGAAAGGGTCAACAGTTGCAGCGCGAGCAGGGCAGCCAGAACCAGCAGTCCGGTCCAGAACACGGACAGATCAAACCAGGCAACCGCCAGCGGAAGGGTTATCAGCAGGAGCAGGGCGACGACTGGTCTGGAGAACCTCATGCGGTCAGCTTGTTGCAGCAGCGGGGGCAGGTCAAGTCATCTTCGGCAGGTTCAAGGCTGCCGTTGATCGCGGATGTACTGATCCAGCAGCCGGATGCCCCAGGCCGTATACCCGGCAGGCATGGTCGGTCTTGAATCATCGAAATGATCCATTCCGGCGATGTCCAGGTGCGCCCAGGGCTGATCCGGGGCGATAAAAAAGCCGATAAACGCGGCTCCTGCACTCGCACCGGCCCGGCCACTGCCACCGTTGCGAACGTCGGCAATGGTGGATGCGTTCTGAAGGTAATAGCGTTTGTCGAGAGGCAGTTTCCAGAGCGTCTCTCCTGAAATCTCCCCGGCAGCCATGAGATCGGCAAGGAGTTCTTCGTTATTGCCAAACAGCCCGGCATAGTATTCACCGAGCGCGCGGCTCACTGATCCGGTCAGGGTTGCCACGTCGATCAGCACGTCGGGTGCGTATTCGAGCTGACCGTAAACCACGGCGTCTGCCAATACCAGGCGGCCTTCCGCGTCGGTGGATTTGATCTCGATAGTACGCCCGGACATGGACAACAGCACATCACCCGGACGGTTGGCAGAGCCGGAAGGCATGTTTTCTGCCAGGGCGGCGATGGCAACCAGGTTGACCTCCGCGCCACGACGGGCGGTAGCGAGTGCCGTGGCGCTGACAACCGCGGCGCCGGTCATGTCGGCTTTCATGTGCCACATGTTGTCAGGATCTTTCAGCGATATACCCCCGCTGTCGAAGGTGATCCCCTTGCCGGCAAGAACCAGGGGTGGTTCATCCCCGCCGGCCATGTATTCAATCACCAGAAGCCGCGGCGGCCGGTCCGAGCCGCCGCCCACGCCCAGGATTGCGCCCATGCCCAGGCGTCGCATGTCTGACTCATCAAGCACTTTAATTTTCACTTTGCGCACGCCCTTGAAGGCCTGCTCGACACGCTCCACGAACGATTCCGGATAGATCACGTTGGCAGGCTCGGAAGAGAGGTCCCGGCCCAGGAATACCGCGTCGGCCAGGTAGGCCAGGTCATTATCATAGACTTCTTTGGCTCGCTGCGCGGGGCTGAGGACGCGCACGCTGCCCAGGGCTTCGGGGTCCCGGCGAGTCAGCTGATAGCGATCAAAGCGGTAGTCTCCCAGCTGAAAACCAAAGGCGACCCGGGCGCTGGTTTGCGCGTCATCCTGCGGCCACAACAACTGCAGCTCATCGCCATTGGTGCCGTCATTCAGTTCGGCGGCGCGGCCGCCGAAGTCTTCAGCAGCAATCTGCCCCGGGGGCATTTCACCGATACCGATCAAATCAACGCGGTCGAACGGCGTCATGGCGTACAGGCTCAAGGTTTTGCCCTCAGCGCCCGTGAAAGCGGCTGCAGACATCGCCCTTTGTAAGGCACCAACCGTGATGCCGTTGATCTCGGTCAGCAGCTCGGAATCAGCAACCTCACCCTCAGGCGTGGTGGCAACCGGGACAGCGATGGTGCCTGACCGGGGAACCACCAGCGGCCCGAAGTCCAGGTCGCGCGCGGCATGGGCGGTCTGGAAAAATACCAGTGAGAGACAGAGGGTCAGCAGCACAATGCGTGGCATGGCGAAATCCTTGTTGTAGGTCCGGCTAAAAAAAAAGATCGCGAAAGGTAGCAGCAACCGGGTCGAAAAAAAGTGAAACGGTTTATCTGTAATTGTGCCAGATTGGCGCATGGCCGGCCCGCGAAAGGCAGATACAGAGTCAGAGAAATTGGTTACCATCCCTGAATGAATCCACGCTATGAAATTTTGTTTGAACCAGTGCCCATTGGCCCGGTCGTTGCCCCCAATCGTTTTTACCAGGTGCCACACGCCAGCGGGATGACCGAGGCGAACCCTCGAATCCGCGCTGCATTCCGGGAGACCAAGGCTGAGGGCGGTTGGGGCGTGGTCAGCACCGGCGCGGTGTCCACCCACCCAAGCTCCGACGACAGTCCTTTGCCTTTTGCCCGTCTCTGGGATGATAACGATATCCGCTCGCATGCCTTGAGCACGGAGGCCATTCACAGGCACGGCTCGCTGGCTGCGGTTGAATTGTGGCATGGTGGTGCGGCGGTGATGAACCGCACCACCCGGACACCGCCCTTGTCACCGTCAGGAATTCCCTGGGCGGCCACGCATGTGGGTTTCATGGGTTTGCAACGTCCCCGCGTCATGGATGAAAACGACATCAGGGACGTTATTCGCTGGCAGGTTGCGGCGGCGCAGCGCGCGCGCCGAGCCGGTTTTGACATCATCTATATTTACGCTGGTATGGGCTACCTGGGCTATGAATTTTTACTGCCCGAATACAACCACCGTACGGACGCTTATGGCGGCAGCCTGGAGAACCGTTCGCGCTTTGTTCGTCAGCTGATCGAGGCGACCAAGGAGGCAGTCGGGGATACCTGCGGCATCGCATTGCGTGTGAGCCTGGAAGAGTTGCGACAGCGCCCGGCAGAAAACCATGAGTCCGAGGCCCATGAGCTCGTCGATCTGCTCAGTGAGGTGCCGGATCTGTGGGATGTGAAAATGGACTCCAGTCCGACGGACTGCGGCGCCTCGCGTTTTCGCCCTGAGGGTGCGCATGAGCCGGTGATCGATTTTGTTAAACGTGTTACCCGGCGACCCGTGGTGGGCGTGGGCCGGTTTACCTCCCCTGACACCATGGTGTCGCAGGTTAAACGCGGCATTCTTGACCTCATCGGTGGTGCGCGCCCATCAATTGCTGATCCATTTTTGCCCGCCAAACTGCGTGCGGGACGTGAAGACGATATCCGTGAATGTATCGGCTGCAATCTGTGCATCTCGAGCTGGCACGACAGTGTGCCGGTCCGCTGCACGCAGAACGCGACGGCGGGTGAGGAATGGCGGCGCGGCTGGCATCCTGAACGCTTTGAACAGGCAAAAGATATCGGGCCGGTGCTGATTGTCGGGGCCGGTCCGGCAGGTCTGGAAGCGGCTCATGTGCTTGCCCGGCGCGGAGTTGCGGTTAGCCTGGCGGATGCCCGTGAGAAACTTGGCGGTCGTCTGCTGTTTGAAACCGCCTTACCCGGACTGGCCAGTTGGGGTCGCGTGCAGACTTATCGAATCAATGCCTTGCAGCAAATGGATGGCGTCGAGCTCTACCCGGGCAGTGAGCTCGGTGTTGACGATATTCTGATGATGGAGCACAGCCATGTCGCGATTGCTACCGGCGCCCGCTGGACCCGTCATCTTTATTCGAGAATGGAGATACCGGTGGGTACGCTGGAGCGCGAGGGTGTTTATACCCCGGACGATATCGCCGCCGGCATCATTCCCCGGGGGCCCGTGCTGGTCTTTGATTATGACAATTACTACCTGGGCGGGGTTCTGGCTGAGCACCTGGCGGAGCAGGGCCTGCAAGTGCACTACGCCACGCCGGCAGGCCATGCATCGGCGTGGACCATCATGACCAATGAGCAACCCTTTGTTCACCAGGCGCTGGCGCGGCACGGTGTGGGTCTGTCAACCATGAGCCTGCTGACTGATTTTGACGGTAGCTCGGCGACCCTTGAGGGTCTTTTTGACCAGAGAACGTTCAGTATTCCTTGCCAATCGGTGCTGATTGTGGGGCATCGGGTGGTTGACGATCGCCTGTACCAGGCCCTCCTGGCACGACGTGAGGAATGGGCGGATGCCGGGGTGGAGTCTGTGTCGGCGATTGGTGATGCCAGGGCGCCCGGTGCGGTCGTTCATGCGGTGTATTCCGGGCATGAATACGGACGCGAACTCGGGGCTGAATCGACCCGGTTCCTGCGCGATCAGCCGATTACCGTGGATGGCCCGGCCCCGGCTTACCCGGATAACTCAAGTCCGGTGCGCTCCAGAACGTAGCGCCGAATATCCAGCGACCAGTCTTCCATCGGGGACAGCGCCCCGTGCTCAAACACGCGCGAATTCATGCCCCGCTGAACACTCTCACAGATCGCCCAGTCCTGGCGGTTGATCAGGTCCCAGAATGCGACCGCGTCCTCCGGACTGAATGTAGCGCTGTCAATCTCCTGCGCTTCAAACAGAAACAGGCATCGAATCTCGCAATGATTCGCGGAGGTGGGTAAGAGGATATAGGCGGTTACGTGATCCCTGCTCAGGGACAGAAACAGGTTAGGCAGCACCAGTTCACCCTTGTGACGCACCTGTTCATCCTCGTTGAGGCCCGGAAACGAGCGTCTCGGAGTTTCGCCGCTCATGGTGAAGGTCGTGGCACCCTCGCGGTGGGGAACGCCGCGTTCCCAGTCAAGGTCTGAGCCGCCGTTTTCCCTGAACGCCGGTACCAGTGCGCTCAGTTCGGGGTGCACCGGCCCACAGTGGTAGCATTCGTTATAGTTCTCGCACAGTACTTTCCAGTTTGCTGCCACGTCGTAATCAATGAGCCGGCCGGTACGCAATGATTCGAGGGGATAACGGGACAAACGCTCTGCCGGTCCACCGATGGCGTGATCGAAATCCGGGGCCGCTTCGGGGGTTAGATTTAGAAAGACAAAGCCGCCCCAGGCAGCGACTGCCACCGGGTGCAGCGTAATCGATTCTGGGTCAAAGCTGTCCTGCGTATCCATAAAAGGGGCATGGGTGAGCTTACCGTCCAGGTCGTAAGTCCAGCCGTGATAGGGGCATCGGATCAGGCGCTTGCCAATAATGCCTCCATGCGCCGTTGCCGCTGATTGCTCCGCCGGATGTTGGGAACACAACTGTGCTCCGCGGTGGCGGCAGACGTTGTAGAACGCGCGCAGGGCGCCCGCACGATTACGCACCAGCAGGATGCTCTCGCCAAACAGCGCGAGTACCTGGTGGTCACCGGGATTTGGCCAGTCTTCCTCGCGGCCGACGCAAATCCATTCGCGCAGAAAAATGGCAGACTTTTCTTTTTCGAAGTAGGCCTCGTCAAGGTACCAGCGACGGTGCAGGCTCGCTTCGAAGCCATTGGCATGCAGTTGTTCCAGTGTGTCGGTCATGATGATGGGCCCGAAGAACTCAACAAGAGAATCAGCACCTGATTGTCGCAGATAAGGTGTGACGGATCAGCTGTGGCCCAACAGTTATTTCAGGTCGATCAGGTCCGCGCGCCGGTCCGCGCGCACCCCCAGCATGAACAGCGCGCCGAGCACCGCGAAAAGCGCTCCGGAGGCAATTGCGGAGGTCCAGCCCAGGAAATGTGCGATCAGCGGCACCAGGTTGGCATTGACAATACCCATGAGATTGGCGCCGGTATTCATGATGCCACCGGCGGTGCCCGCGAGTCTGCCACCGATGTTGATGCTTGAAGACCAGTACGCGCCCTCGGTGACCTGGTTGAACAGAAAACAGCCTACAAAGAACACAACCGCGATATCTGCCTGCGTCGAGAGCGAACCGGCGAGCAGAAAACCGCCGGACAGCAGCAGGCCTATGATGATTGGCCAGCGGGCGCCCCAGCGCAGTCCCAGGCGCCGGCTAAGCCGGTCACAGAGCCAACCGCCAAACGCGGCCCCTATAGCGCCGGCAACCCATTGCGAGGACGTTACCCACCCCGCGGTCACCGGGTCGAAACCCCGCTGCTCCACGAGGTACTGGTAGAAATAGTTGAAGACCTGGTAAAAAATGAAGTTCATGCAGGAGTAACTGGCCATGAGCAGCAGTACGTCCCGGTTTTTCAGAACCCGCTTCCAGCTGCCCGCTGGGGGTGGTTCGTCATCTACCGATTGACTGGCTGTCTCGCCTTCGATCAGTTCAAGTTCCTCAGCTGTCATGGCCGGGTGATCAGCAGGGCGATCCCGCCCATACCACCACCACAGCACGGCGACGAGTAGCCCGGTCGGTGCCAGCAGGCTGAACGCGATTCGCCAGCCGTACTCGACGACCAGCCAGGTGAGCACGGGAGCGGTTGCGGCAAAGCCGAGGGTCAGCGCGGTGCTGACAAGGCCAAGCGGCAAGGCGCGGCTGCCGGGAGGAAACCAACGTGCAAAAGCGCTGTTTTGCACCGGGAATATGGGTGCATGGGCAGCACCTACCAGGAATCTCACCACGATTAGCAAGGTCAGCGTGACGCCCGTCCCGGCCACGGCGGGGCCGGGCACGAGCGCCGTTGCCACGGTCAGGACGGCCCACAGAATGGCGATGAAGGTTAGCGCTTTGCGCGGACCAAACCGATCACCGGCGAGGCCGCCGGGAAGCTGAAACAACGCATAGCCGGCAATAAAAGCCGATAGCACCAACCCCCATTCACCATCGCCGAGGCCCAGGTCCGCTCTGATCGCCGGAGCGGCCAGGGAAATATTCGATCTCAGGATGTAGGAGACGAAGCTGCCGAGCGCAATAACGGTAAAAATCCGCCAGCGCACCGGAAAAGCCTGGGACGCAGGGCCAGTCATTCAGAACAACGCAAGTCGTCTGCCCGCAGATGCTTGTTCAGCGGCTGAGTCGGCCGGCTGACAGGACCTCTGTCGCTGCTCAGAGACCTTTTCCGGCCCGGCGGGAGCCTGCCTATTGAAGAGGCTGGTTGTGGCCTGGGCTGGACCGGCTCATTGCTGATGACTGACTCCTTCTTGCGCTGATTCCAGGATCTCAGTCCACTGTCTGGACAGGCCCTAGAATCTAAGGCTGATGTTTCCGCCGAAAATAAAGGGGACATCATAATCGCTGGTTGCAATCGTGTTGCCGTCTGCGTCGGCCAATTCTAGTTGACCACCAAATTCAGCTCCGGCAAACAAACCGATTTGAGTCCTTCGGTTCGGTGACCATTCGGCACTCAATACCAACGGAGTTACCTCATCTCTGCCCACGCCGCCCGGTGCCGGGCCCTCATCATTCAGCCTGAAATCAATCTGTTCATAGCGCCCCTCAATCCCCAGACGCCAGGTATCGGTTGCCTGGTAGGACAGCGTCAATCCCGGCCCACGGGAAGCCGCAAGTCCGCTGCCGGTGCTCAGGTTCCAGCGGTCGGTGATGTCCCAGTCAATAACGACGATCGGAAATACAGCCGTGCTTTCCTCAATACGTTCAAAAACGCCAATACCCGGGCCAATGGTCAGCGTGTCGCTGAGTCTCCAGGATAAGCCGGCCAGCAAGCCCCAGGTTTGCGAATCACCGGTGCTTGCGCCCTTTTCCCGGTCGACGCGCCAGGAGGGTATGACAAGGGCCGAGACCCTGTCATTGATCGCAAAGCGGGAGATCACGGAGATGCGGTAGTCTTCCAGATCATCCCATGGATCCCCATCGGCCAGCCCGGTCACGTTTTCAAAGCCGTAACTGCTCTGCCCGCCACCGACGGCGACCCCCAGGGCGGTGCGCGGTGACCACAGGTAGTTCAGACTGGCGGCGGCAAACCACCGGTCATAATCAAAACTGCCGGAGTCGTCATCCAGGTCGGTTTCCGATTGTGAAAGCGCACCTGCGTCAAGATCGAGCACCCAGGGGCC
>JGI12048J13642_10065197_pt1 | contig 20150 bp, 15 predicted proteins | sample ElkSlonscriptome_16_FD_13642 | JGI IMG/M metagenome (IMG submission 13642)
ACCACTCGCGCCCGCGCTCCTGCCCTTCCATCCCCGGCTTGGCCGAGGTGTAGCGGATTTGCCCGCGCACGTTTCTGTGTTTCATTAAATGATCCCCGCCTTGTCCAAGCGCTCGATCACTTCAGCCTGGGCGCGGCGGAAATAGTCGCGGTCGGGAATGGCGGGTTTGCCATCGCTCATCATGCCGTCCGGGCCGTGGAACGGCTCTGCAGCAGCGGCGTAGGCGGCGGCGAACAGTTCGGGGCGCTGGCGGGCGAGGTAATTGGTCATGGCGGGCGTGCGTCGTGCCTCGCGCAAGGCACCCAAATCGATTCCTCCAAACGCTGTAAACGTCTCGCCATCCCCGCTTTGAGCGATCACGCGGCCTTTCCAGTCGACCACTTGGCTGTTCCCCTCCGCGCTCGACAGCGGCATCGCGGTGCCGGAAATTCCGGCGGTGTTGGAGGAGACCACATAGGCGAGGTTTTCAAAGGCGCGCGCCTGTTTGGCAATATCCTTGTTGGTGGCGATGGGCGATCCCACTTCGCTGGAGGAATGGCAGAACACTTCGGCTCCGCGCATGGCAAGCGCGCGCGCGATTTCAGGGTAGAGCACTTCTTCGGACGCAATCGCGGCGAGATTGCCGATTTCAGTGCGCGCGACAGGGAACGTGCCTTCCAGCCCGTATCTATCAAGATAGGCCTCCCACACATCATGAGGGGAGGGCGCGAACATGGATAGCAGCCGGCGGTATCGCAGCACCACATCGCCATTGGGCGCGACGATGAAACAGGTTTGGAAGTAGAAATCGGGGAAGGCCGCGTCGCTCTCATACGCGTTGCCCGCGATAAACATGCCAAGCCTTTGCGCGACCCCGCCCAGCGCCTCATATTCCGGGCCATCCGCCGCCCAGCCCACTTTGGCGGCAAAGTCGGGGATCGAGATGCGGCCTGGATAAGAGGTGAAGAGATATTCGGGCAGTACGGCGAGCTTGACCGGCTTGCCCGCATATTGCGTTACGAAGATGGAGGAGGTGCGGATTTGCCCTTCGATGCTGGCGATATGGTCCAGCATGGCGGCGCGCGCGGCGGCTTCATCGGGCAGGCGTTCCAGCGATCGCGCGGTTAATTGCATGGCGATTGCTGAATAGCTTGAGGTGTCGTTTGCAGTATCAGTCACGTCATTCCCTTTGGATGCCAGTATCGGCGCATGTGTGGTGATCGCTGCTGCTGCGCCGGTTGCCATTGCTGCTGCCAGAGCGCGTCTTCGATCAATGCCGGGGATCGGATCGCCCATGGCGGCGTTACAGCTCCAGCGAGCCGGGATTCATCAGGCCGCGCGGATCGACCTGCGCTTTGACCGCGCTCAGAATACCCCATGCTGCAGTCGAGTGGCTCGCCTTGAGCGGATAGGAGCGGGCGATTTGCAGGTGGATCGCGTCCATCGACTGGAACTCCGCAATCACCTTGTCGCGCAAAGCCATCACCAGCGCGGTCGCCTCGGGGCTGTCGGGCATGGTCGGCAGCTTGGCGAGATGGTCCGGCTCCAACGAAGCCTGATGCAGCGGGTTCTGTTCGCCCGGCCAGAAAAACACCGGCTCTATCAGGCATGATGATCGCCCGGTCGCCGCGATCAGCGCGCCGGTCTCCACGCCAAGGCGCTGCATCTCTTCGGCGTGCTCTGCGAACAGGTCTTGCAACGCATCCCATGCCGCGATGAGTTTGGAATGTGGCAGAAAGCCATGCACCGGCACCCAGCGCTCGCCTTGGGGGCCGAGCATTGAATTGGGCGGTGGGAAGGGGTTGGCGCGCAGGATTTTGGGGATCGAATTTTCGACTACGGTGCCGCCTGCTGCGCGCACGATTGCATCGATCTGAGCCATGTCAGCATCGACGCCGGACTGGTGGCGACCCTCGGCGATGCAATGCAGGCTGAAAGGCACATCATCCAGAAATCCACGCCCGGCCATCGCGACCTTTGCGCCCTCTTTCAACGCTTTGAGGACGCCGCCGGATTTCGCCTGATCCTTGACCATATTGCCGAATTGCCTGGCATCCTTGACCAGCGAATCCCGCTTCATTCGCTGAGCTTGTAGGAATGGGTCAAAGGCGAAGCTTTCCGCCGCCAGTTCCGCCCGCGCAATCTCGCTCATTGCGCTGAGCAACTGGTCATGCCGGTCGAAGCTGAAGGAGCCATAGGCAAAGGCGGTGGCCTCTCGCACCAGTTTGAGCGTCACGCGGGCCTTCACGCCAAGCGCCCCGCAATCGGCGGCAAATAATCCGGTGAGATCAGGGCCGAACGGGCGGAAAAACTGCGAGCCGGTTGAGGTGATCGTCCCGTCGGCCAGCACCACATCGAAGCTGAGCGCTGCATCCACCGCGCTGCCATTGCGCGCGCCCCAGAAGACGCCGTTCTGGCTCATCCCGCCGCCGATGCTGGCGCGCAGGCCCGAGAGTGTGCCCCACGACAGCGCGCGAAGCCCGCGCGGTTTCAGCGCCTGCAAGAGCTTCTCCCAGCTGCATCCGGCTTCGACCGTCACCGTCATGTCGGCTTCGTTGATGTCGATAATGCGGTTGAGCGAGCGCGTATCGACAAGGATATGCGGCCCGCCTTCATAAAGGTATCCGCCGGTATAGCTCATCCCGCCGCCGCGCGGGACGATGGCGATGCCTGCGCTGGTCGCCGCGCACACACCGGCGGCGAGTTCCTCGACGCTTGCGGGCTGAAATATGGCAAGCGGCTGCGCGCCCGATGTCAGCACATCATGGCTGAACAGCGAAAGGCTTGCCGCATCGGTCAACAGCGAGCCGTCGGATACGGCTATACGCACAGGTGCAAGCGGATTGTCAGAGGCGAGAGTGGCCATCATGCAAACTCCATTTCGGGGGCTGGAGGAGCGGTTTCGGGGAAGCTTTCGGGATAGCGGCCCAGCAACAGCAACAGCGCGCCGCCGATGATGAACGCAAACAGCGCGAGTTCGAGCACGGGATCAAAGCTGCCAGTCTTGTCGAATGTTATGGCGTAAACGACCGGCGAGGCGGCGGAGAACAGCCCGAACGGCATATAGAGCATACCGTAAATCTTGCCGTAATGCGCCATGCCGAAATACCGCCCGGTGAGATAGGCGATCAGATCGCTTTCCGCGCCGGCGGCAAAGCCAAGGAAGAAGCCAGCCGCCATTGCCAGCGTCAAAGTGAGGTCAGGATCAAGCAGCAGCCAGGCAGAAATGGCAGGCAGGCACAACAGCGGAAATGCGACAAAACCCTGCCAGAACCGGTCAAGCAGCGCGCCAGTGATAATGCGTCCGGAGAAAATGCCGATCGCCAGAACGGTGATGACGCTGGCGGCTTCCTTTGCCTCAATCCCGCGTTCCTCGACGATAGTCGCCATATTGATATAGGCGCCGCCAAAACTCAGCGCGATCAAAGCGATCGACAGCCAGATCAGCCAGAAGCGATAGTTTTTCAATGCAGTGCCCAGCGTAACGCCGGCCAGATTGCCGCCCGCGCCTTCGATGGCTTTTGGCCGCTCTTCCTTGGTCGGTTCGCGGAACAGGAAATAAGCGACGATCAGCGCGCCTAGGGGGAATAGGGCAAGGGCCGCAAACATTGAGCGCCAGCCGGATGCCTCAATAATGCGCACGGCAATTTGCGGAATCAGCATCGCAGTAAAGCTGGTGCCTGTCAGTAAGATGCCCAGCGCTAGCCCGCGATTTTCATAGAACCACAAATTGATCGCACGGCTCCATGTGACCGGCGTCGATCCGATACCGATCAGGCCTACCAGCACCCAGAACCCGTAATAAACCCCCATCGCCATGCCGCCATCATTAGGCGGCGTCAGCGAGATTGCGCCAAAGGCCGCAGCAAAACCGAATAGCGACCACAGCGCGACCGGCCGCACGCCCAGCCGATCTGCCATCCATCCGAAAAACGGAGCCAGCAGCGCGGCGATTACGCCAAAGATGGTGATCGGCAAAACCGCCTCGGTCTGGGTCCAGCCGAACTCTTCTTTTAGCGGTTTGACCGTGAAGCCCACGATTGCATAGGGAATCGGCGATGCCCCGCACATGACCCCCAAAGTGGCCGCCAGCAGGACTTTCCAGCCCTTCGCGAATTCTGAACCAAGCGTGCCTGGCTGGCCGGTGCTCAATGCGTTTCTCCCATTAGTTTCTCGCGCATCATGGCGACTATTCGGCCCCCTTTTGCAGGGTATCCGAATGCGCCGCTTTCTCCAGCAAGTCCGCCACAGCCGCAGGCGCTGTCACCATGGCGTCATGGCCAGTGGCAAGCTCTGCGTAATTCCAGGTCGGATCATCTTTGACCTGCGCTGCCACCCATGGAAACTGCGTCTGCGGCAAGACCGGATCGGTGCAATGCACATAGGTGCGCGGCAGCTTGTCTGCCCCACCATTTTTTAGGTTGATCGGATCAAGCCATGTCTTGAGCGGATGCGGCGTCAGCTGTTTCGCCACCCAGTTATGCAGCGGATGGTCTTGCGGGACGCCAAGCACGCTGGGCGGGAATGTCGCGATGCCGATCCCGTCCGGCGCCATAGCGCGCATGGCCGCCTCCGCGCCTTCAATCGCGGCGGCGGGGCGCGGCTCGCCATAGCTCAGCATCGTCTCGCCATTTTTCGGCAAGGCCGCGTCGAGATAGACGATGTGACCGATCCGCGCCTTGGCCCGGTCCGCAACCTCGGTAATAACCATGCCGCCATAGGAATGGCCGCACAACACCACGTCATCTAGTTCTTCGAGCAGGATTGTGAGCAGCACATCATCGATATGCGTGTCCAGCCCAACTTCCGCAGAAAGCTCGTCAGCGCGATCGCCCAGCCCGGTGAGGGTCGGCGTGTAGACGCGGTGGCCTGCACGCTCGAGCATGTCGCGCACGGGGGCCCAGCACCAGCCGCCATGCCATGCGCCGTGGACCAGCACGATGTCGCGTTTGATTCCGTTTCGGGCCAGCAGCGGCGATCCGGCGGTGGCTGTCACCAGAGCGCCTGCAAGCGATGCGCGCAGGACATCCCGGCGCTGGCTATTGTGCCGACCCAGCTTTGTGAGAGGACCATGGGAGCCTTCATCATTCGACATTGTAGAACTCCGTCAGATTGCCGTCTGCATCGCGAAGCGCAATCATGTCTTTGTTCAACGTATCGCCCAAAGCCGCAACCCCTACTGCATCCGCGCTATAGGCAGGCGTCACCCCATTGCTTTTCAGCATGGCGCGGTATCGGGCCAGATCGCGCACCGGATAGCGCACGGACAGGATGCCAAGATTGGGCGGTGAGGCATGGGCGGAATAGTCGCGGCCCTCAAACCCTTCAAACTCCATCAACTCGATCCGGCCATCCTCGCCGCCACCGTCCTTGGTCGGCAGTACAGGCTGAACAACCGCCGCGCGGCGCACGAGCGTGGTCGCCAGATTGGCAGGGACCGAGAAATTGTTCGCGCGCGGCTCAGGGTCGGTAAAGGGCGCATCGAATAGCGTTTTCATGCCCAGCCTGTCGCGATACCAGGCAAGGCTGGCGGACTGATCCTTCACCATGCGCATCGTGTTGAACGCCTGGCTGAGCCGCCCCAAAGGAAAGCCGGTGAAGGCCGGGCTCTTGCGTTCATACAGCGCATAATTGACGCCGTGCGGCGCACGGATGACCACGTTTAGCAGGTCCGATGTGCCAAAGCTGAAGGCGTAAGGCGGGCTCTCTGCCCACCACCCGCGCGCAATGGCCGCGTCAAACAGCCCCTGTGTATCCTCGCTGCGCAGCATGATGGAAAAGATGCCGCCAGTGTCCCATGGCCGCGCGGCGAGCCGGATCGGGCGCTGGTCTTTCGCCCCGTCAAAGCGAACAAAGCGGATGCAGCCGGTAGTGGCATGTGCCGCGCAAATCTTGCGGAAGATGCCCGAGACGGCCTTTGGCAGTTTCCAATATTCAAGCTCGCTGCGTGTTACCGCTCCTGATGCGACAATGCGCCAGCCGCCATCCTTGATGAGCCACGCGGTGCTTTCATCCAGATCGGTGACGCTGACGACCGCTTCAGTCCACGGAGCCACGCCATAGCTTTCAGCGCTCTCAGGGGTCTGAGCATACGCCGAGAGGGGCGCGAAAATCGCAGCGGCGGCGACGCTGAACGCCCCCGCCGCCTTGACTGCCGCCTTGACCGCCGCCTGATGTTTCAAGGCGCGTTTGAGGGTAGACATCATACCCATGCATGAAATGCGCAATTGTCCTCCTGCCCTCATAATAAGCGGCCTGTGCTGCCCTAGAAGTCCACCTTGGCCCGCACGATCCATGTGCGCGGCGGGTTAAGATAGCTGAAGTTCGCCAGCGCGCTTTCCACCGCCTCTTCATCAAAGCAGTTGCGGCATTCCGCTGTGATCGAGAAGCCTTCGATATGGGCAAGGGTGACGCCGCCATTGACGATGAACCGGCTTTCGCTGAAGGAGCCAGTGATCGGATCGACCAGATTGCCCAGACCCAGAGTGTTGGCCGGGAATACCGCGCCAGACGGGCCGGTCACGGGCTGATCGAACAGGGTCAACTCGCTTGTACCCACCTCGCTATCGCTGCGCCAGTTCACATTGGCGAACGGGGTAAAGCTCAGATCGCCTGCATCAATCTCGTAACTGCCGCCCACTGCGACGGTGAATTCGGGAGTGCGCACTGGCTCTGCAATGGAGCCATCTGGCGCGACGATGCCCACGCCGCACGCGGCTGCATTGTCCGGCCCGGCCACATTCGGGATCAAACCGCCGGCAAGCTGAGCCTGGCAGGTTGCCTGCTGGGCCGCTACCGATTGCACACCAAATTCGTCAAGCGCGGGCGCGTTGCCATCAATGCGATATTCGTCATCCTGATAGCCGAGCGAAGCGAACAGGTTCAGCCCGTCAACCGGAACTGTGGTCAGCTCCACTTCCAGACCGCGGTTGCGATAATCTGCGAAGTTGCGTGTCAGGAAGGCCAGTGAGCCATCGTCGCGAAGGAAGGCGGAAGGTGCCTGCAAATCGCTGACATCAAGCCAGAAGGCGGTGACGTTCAGGCGCACGGCATTGTTGAACAGGTCGGATTTGAAGCCAGCCTCATAACTCCACGCGGTTTCCGGCCCGAACGGCAAAAGCTCGGTCGCTGAGGTTCCGCGCGCATTCCAGCCGCCCGATTTGAAGCCGCGCGTTGCGCTGGCAAACAGCAGCACATCATCCAGCTCGTAATTGACAGCAAAGCGCGGGGTGAAAATGTCGACCGACTGCTCGTTCGGGATCGGCACGCCATTCGTCGCCACCAGATTGGCGGTATCGATGCATAGCGAGGGGCCGAACTGTGCCGCTGCCTGACACAGGCCGCCGCCAATGCGCGGACGGTTGTCGCGGATTTCAAAGGTCTTTGTCTCGTCGGTATAGCGGATGCCTGCGGTCACTGTCAGGCGCTCCGTCAAATTGACGTCGGCCTGCATGTAAGCTGCCCATGCCTCTGCCGTATTGTCGATCACGCGGTCAGCCAGAATGAGAGGGAAACCGTCAGGCGGCGGTCCGCCCGGCCCGAGATTGAGCGAGAAGATATCGCCGAAATCGGTACGGTTTTCCTCGTAGAAATAGAACACGCCGCCAACAATATCGATCAGCCCGTCGCCGATGGAGCCGTTGAATTTGATTTCCTGCGTGAACTGCGTGTGCTCGCCCTCATTGGCGATCGTAAAGCCGCCAAAAGTAAAGCCGGTCACCGGCGGGACGGGATTGGATGCGCTGGGCAATCCGCGACCGTCAGCAAAATCGATTGCGAAGTCCTGCCCGATATCGACAAAGCCGGTGATGAAGTTGACCGACCAGTCATCACCTATGTCGAATTCGAGATTGGACGAGACGAAGTCCATTGTCGCTTCGTTGCCGAGGCCGAAATTGGCCTTGTCACCGGAAAGCAGCGGCCCGAAAACGGGGCTGATAAAATTGCCGCCCTCTGTCATCCCGGTGGTCACGAAACGCCCGTCGCAATTGGTCGGATTGGCTGGGTCGCAATCGAAGTTCAGGATGTTGCCCGCATCGGCAAAAGTGTGGATGTAAGAGCCGTTCCAGCGTACGCTGTCTGACAATTCACCGCTCAGGCCAAGGCGCACGCCCCAGCCGTCATTCTCGTTGGTGCGCTCACCCGTGGTGGTGTTCTGCGCAAACCCGTCATCATCCTGAAAATAGCCCGAGATCTTGACCGCGAATGTATCTGCTAGCGGCACATCGATCGAAGCGCGGGCGAGGATTTGGTTGTACGCGCCATAGCCGACTTCGGCATAGCCGGCGAATTCATCACCCGGCCTGTTCATATAGACGTTCACCGCACCGCCCGTTGTATTGCGCCCAAACAATGTGCCCTGCGGGCCGCGCAGCACTTCCACCCGGTTCACATCGAAGAAAGACAGGTTGTTGGCGTTCTGACGCGAAAGGTAAATGTCATCGACATAGGTGCCTATGGGCGGATCGAAGGTGGCGATACTCTCGACATTGCCGATGCCGCGCAGATAATACGCGTTGGCGGTGCCAAGGCCCGTGTTGTTTAGACCGACAAGGTTGGGGACGAACTGCGCCACTTCCAGCGCATTGGCGATACCGCGGCGGCTCAACTCTTCCTGATTGAAGGCGGTGATCGCGATGGGAACATCCTGAACGCTTTCCTCGCGCCGCTGTGCCGTCACGATGATGGAGGCGACACCGCTTTGCTCTTCGGCGCCATCTTCAGCCTCGGAATCCTGCGCCAGAGCAGCGGACGGGGTAGCGCCAAGTGCAAGAGCGGAAGCCATTCCCGCGAGCGCCAGTTTGGTTGCTGTCGGCTTTTTGAGGAATAAGGATTTCATTGAGTCGAGTTCCTTCCACGTCGTGATTTCGCCCGCACGATACGGGGGTGCGATCCCAAGCGATGACGGAATTTGTCCGGACAACCTCTTGCTTGTCAAGCGCGGAAGTGCAAATTGTCCGGACAATATGAAGGAATGTGTCGTTTTGCGTGTCCGCTGCGCAACACTTTTGCGATTACTATTTTTTGAGGGCTAACTATGGAATTGTCAGCCTATGCCTATCCGGCACTGGTCTATGTGCACCTGTTGATGTTTGTGCTGTGGCTGGGGGCCGATGTTGGCGTCTTCGTGCTCGGTCAGCATTTCCGCAAACGTGAGAAATGGTCGCTGGATCAACGCATTGCGCTGCTCACTCTGCTGGTGGAGGTCGATATGGTCCCGCGCACGGCATGGGCGCTGATGGTGCCATTGTCGCTGAGCGTGGTTGACCTTGGCGGCTGGTGGGATGTGCCCGTCTGGCTGACCATTGGCGCATGGGTGGTCGGGTTGTTCTGGCTGGCGCTGGTGTGGGATTCCCACTGGCATGATCAGACCCCGCGCGCCGCGCGCAACCGTCGGATTGAGGGCTGGCTGCGCTGGCTGATTGGCGGGTTTTACCTGTGGCTAGGCGGGCAGAGCCTGCTGATCAATGCCCCTTTGGAGCCGAACTGGCTGGCTTGGAAAGCGCTGATGTTCGGGCTCATTTTTGTCGCCGCGATCATGATCGATGTCACCTTCAAGCCGGTCGGTGCGCAATTGGGGGCGGTGCTGGAGCAGGGGTCGTCCGATGAAACGGAAATACCACTGCGGCGCACGATGGACCGCACGCGGATCTGGGTCTGGGCGGTGTATATCCTGCTGGTGATCACGGCCTTTCTGGGCAATGTGAAACCGGTTTGAGCGTGGTGCACGATCAAAGACCATGCATTTTCATGTCCTCAAAGCCATGCGTTGCACATGGAGTGTTGCCAGATTGGCGCACTTTTGCAGGGTTATGGAATGTTAGGGTGAAATTTGTCTGGACAAATTATTTGCCTGAGTCCCTAATATGAGAAGGGACGAAGCTGGCCGTATTGGGACGCGACCGGTTTAGGGACATTCTGGGAGGACAATCACATGAACACGCTTATGCGCCGCGCCTTGCTTGCGGCGACTATTCTGACACCAACACTCGCCGCCCCCGGCGCTGCTATCGCGCAAGACGCCTCTGACGAGACTGTATCAGTTGCCTCCGATGACGCGGATGGCCCGCGCATCCTTGTTACCGCGCGCAAAAAAGCGGAAGACCTTCAAGAGGTGCCAACATCGGTCGCGGTTGTCACATCGGAAACCATCACCGATCTTGGCCTTGATAGCTTTGAGGAAATCGCCAGTCTTACTCCCGGCCTGTTCTTCGATGAAAGTTTTGGCCGTAACTCGAACCGCCCGGTAATACGTGGTCAAGCCAATATTCTGGGCGAAAGCGGCGTCGCCTTCTTTATCGACGGCATCTATTACACAGGCAGCCTTGCCGATTATGATGTCGACACAATCGAGAGGCTCGAAGTTGTCAAAGGCCCGCAAAGCGCGCTGTATGGACGCAACACCTATTCGGGCGCGATCAACATCATTTCAAAGTTGCCTTCCGATACCTGGGAAGGGCGCCTTGCAGTCGATGTGGCGGAAAACGACCGCTACGAAGTGACCGCCGGTATTCGTGGCCCCATCAGCGATGGTCTATCTCTTGGCGTCAACGGGCGGTTTTACGATTTCGGCGGTGAATTCACCAATGCCTTTGATGGCAACGAAGTGGGCCAGCAGTCCTCATGGTCGGCATCGGGCGTGCTCGATTGGGATAATGGCGGCCCGTTCACGGCCACCGTGCGCGGCTATTACAACCGCACTGACGATGGCCAGCCTGCGCTGTTCGCTCAGGGAACCGATCAGAACAATTGCCTGTTCGACGATGGCGCATTGTATGGCGGCGGCGGCCGCTATTTCTGCGGGATTCTGGAGCCGGGGCAGATCAACACCGATTTCTCCCGCCAGTTTACGAATGCAGGTGATGTCGGGCTTGAGGCGGACACTTACAACACCTCGCTACGGATGGAATACGAGCTGAGCGACAGCCTCACGCTAACCTCGCTTACGGGTTACAATGACCGCACCGAAACGCAGCTGACCGATGGCGATTACAGCCCGAACAGCTTCCAGACAGCGGTCTTTGCGCGTTTTCCGGCGGGTGCACCTATCGGCTTTGGCCCTGCTGGTCCGATCTTCCCGTTCGGCTTTGTCGGGACCACGGTCGATTTCTCTTTCGCCAACCGTTCCGAAGTCTCGGATTGGTCGCAGGAATTGCGGCTTTCGTATGAGAGCGACGCGTTCGACCTGTTGATCGGCGGCTATTACTTCGACCAAAGCAGCGACAGCTTCTCAATCCGCGATGTGCCCGCCGATGCAGCGGCGCGTGCCGGAGCAAGTTTTGGGGCCGCGTTTGCGAACGAGCAGGCGATTTGTGCGGCCAATCCCAATTGCGGAACGGTGTTTCCGCTATTTGCCCCATCCGGTCCGAATGAGTTGAACCTGCGCGACGAGGCCCGCCGCGATATCGAGAATATCGCGGTGTTCGGGTCAGTAAACTGGCATATCACGCCGACAGTGAACCTTGGCCTGGAAGGGCGTTACGCCGAAGAAACGATTAATCAGGTGCTGTTCGACTTCAACGAAGGTGACCCTCGCCCGCCGGGCGAAGTGTTCCCGGCGCAAAAGTTCACCTCATTCACTCCGCGCGTGACGCTGGACTGGCAGGCCACACCCGATAATCTGATTTATGCAATCTATGCAGAGGGCATCAAGCCGGGCGGCTTCAACAGCGTTCAGGCGCGCAACGCCGGTGTGCCGATTTTCGAGGAGGAAGAAAACTCTTCCTACGAAATCGGCTTCAAGAACGTGTTTGCTGATGGCGCGGTTATCTTCAATATCTCAGCTTTCTACACCGATATCGAGGGGTATCAGCTGACGCAGAATATCTCCGATCCGCCCAACCAGCTGAGCGCTACCGTGAATGCGGGCAATGCCGATATCTACGGGCTTGAGGCAGAGTTGATCGGGAGAATGGGCGATGTGACCATCACATCGAACTATGCGTTTGTTGATACCAGTTTCAGCAGCGGCTTTGATGAAAATCAGGGCGTGCTGAACGACGTTGCCGATGATCGACTGGTGAATTGTTCGACCGGTGACCAGTTCCCTGATGTGGGCGGGTGCCAGAGCCTGTTCGGCTCCATCGAGGGTCAACGTATCCCGCGCGCCCCGCGCCACCGCATCTTCACCGATGTGGCGTATCAGACCCCGACCAATATTGGCGGTAATGGCAATTGGGACTTCTTCGCCGGTGCCAACATCACTTACACCACCAGCAGTTTTGCGCAGGTCCACAACCTCATTCGCACAGGCGATGCGTTGGAGGTCGATGCGCGGTTGGGGCTGGAGAGCGACAATTACCGTATTCAGCTTTACGCGGACAATCTGTTTGGCGAGGATTCGGTGCAGCAGGTCCTGCGCTTTGCCGATGGCAATGCCAGCTTCCGCCGCAGCTTTGTCGGCGGGCTGCGTCCTGATCGCCGGATTGGCCTGTTGGTCGTGACGACTTTCTGATCTCGCTCAAAAGCGCATAAAAAAGGGCGGAAGGCTGATGGCCTCCCGCCCCTTTTCTTGTGGTGTGCGCTTACTCTTCGCCGCCCATGGTTGCGTTTTCGCGGCGCTCTTCGCGGGCTTTGTCCGTCAACATCTTGAACTTGGTCCAGGTGGTTTCGTTGCGCCGCGTATCATCCTTGGGCGGGGCGCTTTCGTAGAGCGGATAGTTCTCGCGGATTTCCGTCTTTAGCACCTCGGGCAGCTCTTCAAATCCACCAGGCAATTTGCGGCCCATCGCGTTAAAGACCATCTGACCCGGACGCCCGCCCATTTCCATCCATGGCGCCCATGGCGAGACGCGGACCCAGCTGATCATGGGATAGGCGGTCGGCTTGGATGCGTCGTAAAGGTCGGATTTCAGCGCGGCGAAATCGAAGATTTCCATGGCGTGATAGGAATTGCCGACATACTCTTGATACTGACCTGCCAGCGGGTTGGGATAGAACAGCGGCACCTCGTAAGGCATGAAGACATACGGCCCCGCCTCGCGCAGGGTGTTAAGTTTCAGCGGCGATCCATCGCGATTGATCGCAAAATTGGGGCGACCGTTGACTGGATCATTGTGGATCTGCATCACGTCCACCGTTTCGCCGGTGTAGGGGTTTTCCCAGCTATCGAGGACTTCGCCAGTTTCCGGGTCCAGCATCAGCATCACTTCGCGGCTGATCAGGCGCCAGCCCTTGCCGCGCTTTGGGTCTTCCACTTCGACGCAGCGGCGGATGTTCATCCCCTCGCCCTTGAACAACAGCTTGTCCCGCACGCCCGGACTGCGGCCGTAAATATTACCCGACCAGTGGTAAACTGCGGGTTCGTCGGCTGATACGCCGCATTGGAGGCGCTTGGAGATTTCGAGCGCGTCTTCAGGTTTTGCCGGGTCCAGCATCTGAGCCGAGGCTGGTACTGCGCCGATGAAAGCGGCGCCGAGCATGCCAGCTACGCCCGTGCTGAATTTAAGGACCGATTTCGTTACGCTCATGCTTTCTCTCCCGATTGAGGCCGAATTCCCGGAACTTGTCCGGACATTGCGGCATTTGATCCTTGACTTTATATTTGTCCGGACAAATTGTGAAGGCTGATTTTTTGCGATCATGCTTCACGGTCGTGTTTCGTCAACCAAAGGGTTTTTTGTGTTCTCTGTCGCCAGCCTCCTGTTTGTCCCCGGCTCCCGCCCGGACCGCTTTGCCAAGGCGAAAGCGGGCGGTGCTGATCTGACTGTGATCGATCTTGAGGATGCGGTCGCAGCCGATGACAAGGCAAGCGCGCGCGATGCGGCACTTGGACAGATTGCGCAAAGTGCTGGCGAAGAGAGCGGCGGCTGGGCGATTCGCATCAACGCGGTGACGACGGCGGCGGGTATTCGCGATCTCGCCGCGCTGGCGGATGCAGAAACACTGCCAGAAACACTGCTGGTTCCCATGGTCGAAACAGCGACCGAAATTGGTGTGATGACTGGTGCGCTGGGTGACCGGTGCCCGGCGCTGGTGCCGTTGGTCGAGACCCCGCGTGGGCTGCGCCATGCGCTGGAGATTGTCAGCCGCGATGCTGTTACCGCTTTGATGTTTGGCGGTGGAGATTTCTCGGGAGAGCTGGGCGTGGAATTGGCGTGGGAGCCACTTTTGACCGCGCGCCAACAGGTGATTCTTGCCTGTGCTGAGGCAAAGAAGCCGGCTATCGACGTGCCGTTTATCCAGCTCGAAAACGAAGCGGGACTGGCTCAGGAATGCGCAGCTGCTCGCGCCATCGGTTTTGTCGCCAAGGCTGCAATCCACCCGCGCCAAGTGCCAGCCATCACGGCCGCCTTTGCGCCCAGCGAGGCCGAGGTTGCCGAAGCGCGAGAAGCGCTCGCCGCATACGAAGCGGGCGGTGGCCGCGCGATCCGGTTCAAGGGCAAAATGCTCGAGGCGCCGTTTGTGAAAAAGTACCGCGCGACACTCGCGCGCGCTCAATCCAGCCAAGATTTCAGGGAGTCATTCAATGCGTGATGGAGTTATCGAAGTTGCGCCAGGGCGCTTTCGCGAAGTGCAGGGCCGGTATTTCGAGGATTTCGAAGAGGGCCATGTCTATGAACATCGCCCCGGACGCACGATCACGGATGCCGACAATGTGTGGTTCACGCTGCTCACCATGAACACGCACCCGGCGCATTTCGATTATGAGCTTTCCAAAGACACCGAATTTGGCAAGCCGTTGGTCGTCAGCCCCTTCACCATTGCCCTGATGACGGGCATGAGCGTGTCTGACACAAGCGGCAAAGCCATCGCCAATCTAGGCTGGGACGAGGTGCGCATGGTAAAGCCGCTGTTCGTGGGCGATACGCTGTATTGTGAAAGCGAAGTTCTCGAAAAGCGCGAGAGCAAGAGCCGCCCCGAACAAGGCATCGTAACTTTCAAGACCATCGCCAAAAACCAGAAGGGCGATATCGTCAGCCATTACAAGCGCACTGTCCTCGTCTGGAAGCGCGGCTTTGGCGGGCTTGACGACTAACACCACCGGCCCGAACTCTTGGGCTACGTTTCATCTTAAGGGACATTCACCATGGCAACCGCCGCTGTAATCGAAAACCAGATCCGCACCATTGAGCCCGATGAGGAGCGCGCCTTCATGGACGCGATTGATCGCTGGCTGGAACGCGAGGTCATCCCGGTCGTGCAGCATCACGATCATGGCGATATCTGGCCGGAAAAACTGGTGGGCCAAATGGCGGAGATGGGCCTGTTCGGCGCCACGATCGGTCAGGAATATGGCGGCCTTGGCCTGCCTGCGACGACCTATGCCAAGATTGTGATGCGCATTTCCAGTTACTGGATGGCGATCACCGGTATCTTCAACTCGCACCTGATCATGGCGGCGGCGGTTGAGCGGTTCGGTACGCCGGAGCAAAAGATGCGCTGGCTGCCCAAATTTGCGACAGGAGAAATTCGCGGTGGTCTGGCGCTGACAGAGCCCAATGCGGGCACCGATCTTCAGGCGATCCGCACGGTCGCCAAGAAAAACGAGAACGGCGATTATGTGCTGAACGGCACGAAGACATGGATTTCCAACGCATTGAATGGTCAGTGCTTTGCCATGCTGGTGAAAACCGATCCCGATGCCGATCCGCGTTACAAGGGGATGAGCCTGTTCATCGCGGACAAGCGTGAGGGGCTTTCGACCGGCAAGAAATTCGACAAACTTGGCTATAAAGCAATCGACAGCGCTGAACTGGTGATGGAGGATTATGTCATCCCCGCCGACCAGCTGATCGGCGGCGTAGAGGGGCAGGGCTTTTTCCAGGCAACCGGCGGGCTGGAGCTGGGCCGGATCAATGTCGCAGCGCGCGGTGTGGGTCTGGCCGAAGGGTCTCTGCGCCTCGCCACCGAATATGCCCAGCAGCGCGAAACCATGGGTAAGCCCATCGCGCAACATCAGGCGATCCAGCTGAAACTGGGTGAAATGGTGACCAAGGCGCGCGCTGCCCGCCTGCTGACGCTGGATGCGTCCGAAGCCTATGACAAGGGTGAGCGCTGTGACAAGGAGGCCGGCATTGCCAAATATTACGCCTCCGAGGCGGCGGTTGAAAACAGCCAGGAAGCGATGCGCATTTACGGTGGCTATTCCTATTCAAAGGAATACGACATCGAGCGTTATTACCGCGATTCCATGTTGATGTGCATCGGTGAGGGGACCAATGAAATGCAGCGCATGATCATCGCCAAACAGCACCTTAAAGAGAACCAGATATAAGACCAGATCGAAGCCGCTTGAAAGGGCTGGACTATGCATCTCCCGCTTAAGGGTTTCCGGGTTATCAGTGCCGAACAATATGGCGCGGGTCCCTATGGCACTATGTTTCTGGCCCAGATGGGGGCGGAGGTCATCAAGATCGAACCGCCCGGCAAGGTTGGCGAAGATGGCAAACGGCGCGGTGCGGGTGACACGGCGCGCATGGTCGGCCCGCATTTCCTGCGCGAGAATGAAAGCGTCTATTTCAACGCGTTCAACCTCAACAAACGCTCGCTCACACTCGATCTGCGCACCGATGAAGGGCAGGAGGTGCTGCACAAGCTGGCCGCTGACGCGCATGTAGTGGCGAACAATATGCGCGGCGATCTGCCCGCCCGGCTGGGTCTTGAATACGACGCGCTGAAGGACTCTAATCCTGCGCTCGTCTGTGCGCATCTGTCCGCCTATGGCCGCGACAATGAACGCGCTAAATGGCCGGGCTATGATTACCTGATGCAGGCCGAGGCGGGCTATTGCCAGATTACCGGAGAGCCGGGTGGAGCGCCGCAGCGCATGGGGCTTTCGATGGTCGATTTCATGACCGGTACGATCTTTTGCATCGGGCTGCTGGGCGCGCTGGTGGACGCGCAACGGAGCGGCAAAGGCTGCGATGTTGATACCGATCTGCTTGCCGCCGCCGTGCACCAGACCAGTTACCCCGCGCTGTGGTATATGAACAATGGCGATGAGACGCAGCGCACGCCACGCAGCGCGCACCCGACCGCGACGCCCAGCCAGATGTTCGAGGCTGCGGATGGCTGGATGTTTGTGATGTGCCAGCTGCCCAAATTCTGGGACATTCTGGTGACGCGGATGGGCCGCGAAGATCTCAAAGCCGATCAGCGATTTGGCAGCAATGCAGAAAGGCTTGCCAATCGCGATGCCCTGACCGCGCTGCTGGATGAGGAATTTTCTAAACAGCCGATGGCGCATTGGCAGGAATTGCTGGCAGGCCATGTGCCGGTCGCCCCGGTTTATGAGCTGGGCGCAGCGCTCGACAATCCGTGGCTTGAGACAATCGGCATGCGCACGTCTGTTAAACACCCTGACAAGGCCGATCTGCAAATCCTCGCCAGCCCGCTGAAATTCGACGGACAGCGCCCACCCAATCGTGCAGCACCATTGCTGGGCGCGGATAGCGATGCGATCCTTGAAGACCTTGGCTATGATAAAGAGATAATCGCAAAGATGCGCAGCGACGGGATCATCTGAGCCAAAGGTTCGGGGAGGGACAAATGGGAAAACCATCTGGAGGGAAACTGGCTGGCATCAAAGTCGTCGACCTGTCGCTGTTTCTGCCGGGCCCGATGCTGACTGTGATGATGGCGGATCAGGGTGCCGAAGTGATCAAGGTCGAACCGAAGGCCGGTGATCCCGCCCGAGAACAGGCTCCGTTCGACAAGTATGGCGATGAGGAACACTCGGTTTGGTTCGCCAACCTCAATCGCGGCAAGCAATCCGTTGTCCTCGACCTGAAATCCGAAGAGGGTAAAGCGGCCGTGCGCGATCTGATTGCTCAGGCTGACGTCTTTGTCGAAGGCTTTCGCCCCGGCGTTATGAAGCGGCTTGGCTTTGACTATGAAGCGGTGAAAGCGATACGGCCTGACATCGTTTATTGCTCGATCTCGGCCTTCGGGCAGGAGGGCGCGCTGGCTCACCATCCAGCGCACGATATGGCGGTGCAGGCTTTGGCCGGATTTCTCTCGGTCAATGACGGGCCAGACGGCACGCCGGTTGTTCCCGGAGCGCCAAGCGCGGACCTTGCCGCCGGGCTGACGGCTCTGTCCGCTGTGCTCATGGCGCTGGTCGGGCGGGATCGCTCGGGCGAGGGGGCCTATATTGACTGCGCGATGTTCGACAGCCTGCTGCCATGGTGCGCCCACACTGCGGGGAGCGCGATCGCGTGCGGGCCAAGCCCTGTCAGCCAGTTGCAGCGTTCTCTGGGCGGGGCGGGTTTCTATCAGGTCTATCCCACCAAAGATGGCCGCCACGTCGTTTTGGGCGGGCGCGAGATAAAGTTTGCCCGCAACTTGCTGGGTGCGCTGGATCGCGAAGATCTGCTGCCCCTCGCCGAAGCGCCAGCGGGCGAGCAAGGCGAATTGATCGCATTCTTGCGCGAAACCTTCGCGACCCGCACCCGCGATGAATGGGTGGAGTGGTTTGCGGACAAGGACGTCGCATTCGCCCCAGTGCTCGATTTTCGCGAAGCTCTGGATGAGCCGCATATTGCCCAGCGCGGCCTATGGGTCGAAGCGGACGATGGTGGCCATCACCTTGCGCCCGCGATCCGCTTTGCTGGCGAAGAGTGGACGCCGGGCAAGGTTCCGGGATTGGGCGAATGATGCAGGTGACCCTAAACGTCGATATGCATCGCGTAAGCGAAGCGGTCCCCTGGGTGATGGCTGACGGAAATTTCGAAAATGCGCCCCTCGGGATCGTAGTAACAGCGCAGGATGCGCAGCACTGGCACCCCTTCGTCAATCTCAAGCGCGGCGGCCGTGCCGGCGCTGGCGGGGATCGCCTGAATGTCTTGCGTGATCTTTCCGATTTGCACGCCGGTCAGTTGTTCGATCTGGCTGAACAGCGTTCCCTTCGCGAGATCAAGCGAGGTGAGGGCCTCGCCCAGCCGCTCATGGAAATATGCATGGGTGGCGGCAATCGGCAGGGCGTCGGCATCGTGGCGGCGCACCCCGTGATAACAGCTCCACGTGCCATCCACCGGATCAGCGATCTGCTCTGCTACGCTGGAGGGCAAAGCGCAGGTGCCAAGCCGTTCATAGGTCACCTTGCTCCCTTGGGCATATTGCAGCAGCTCGCCGACATTGCTCAGCGGCTGATGCAAGGCTCCGCCGCGCGCCGCCGCAGGCTGAACCGTGGTGCCAGAGCCGCGCTTGCGCTGGATCAGGCCTTCGTTCTCAAGCCGGCGCAAGGCCTCGCGAACGGTGTAGCGCGACACATCATATTCGCGGCAAAGCTGCGTTTCGGTCGGGAACTGGACGCCTTGGGTAAATTTGTCGGCAAGGATCGCCTCGCGCAATTCCCCCGCCAATTGCAGGTAGCGCGGGATCTTGCCCGCTTTCATATCGCCTTTGCTAATGTCAGGGGCCTTCGATGCCAAATCCCACTCCCGGAACTCTCGGCTTCGCAACGGTGCTCGGGATGAGCGCGCCGCTGCTGACCGGTTTGGCCGAGAGATTAGCGCGCCCCCCGCAAAAAAGCGAGCGCCAGCGCGCGCGTCTCCACTTGCTTGACTGGCTGGCCTGTGTGGCGGGCGCGCGGACCAGCGAAGCGGGCGAAATGGGCGGGGCAATTTCGTTCAAGGGATGGGAGCGTGCGACCTATCTCGGCAATGTGCTTGAAATGGATGATGTGCACCGCACCTCGCTGTTACATCCTGGCCCCGTGATCTGGCCCGCCGCGATGAGCATGGCGAGCGCGGATATGGACAGGCGGCTGGATGCAGCGGTGCGCGGCTATGAGGCGATGATCGCGATTGGCGCGGCATTTGACGCGCATCATTACGCGCATTGGCACCCGACCGCGACCATGGGGGTGTTCGGCGCGACGGCGGCGTTTGGCTCCGTAATCGGCTTTGCTCCGGTGGAATATGCCAACGCGCTGGGCAATGCGGGTTCTGTTGCAGGCGGGCTGTGGCATATGCGCCATGATAGCGATGTTCTGACCAAGCAGTGGCACATCTATCACGCGGTGCGCACAGGCCGCGATGCTGCGCTGCATGTGCATTACGGCGCGACCGGACCTCAATCTATCCTTGAAGGGCCACAAGGGCTGTTTGCGGCGATGACGAAAGAGCCGGGAGCACTTGCTGATAACGGAGCGGGCTGGCTGATCGACACGGTCAGTTTCAAGCCGTTCGCCGCCTGCCGTCATGCCCATCCGGCAATTGATGCTGCGC
>JGI12048J13642_10258058_pt1 | contig 20150 bp, 18 predicted proteins | sample ElkSlonscriptome_16_FD_13642 | JGI IMG/M metagenome (IMG submission 13642)
ACATTATCGACACGCCCGGACACGTCGACTTCACGATCGAAGTGTATCGCTCGCTGAAAGTACTTGACGGCGGCGTGGGCGTGTTTTGCGGCTCGGGCGGTGTCGAGCCGCAGTCCGAGACCAACTGGCGCTATGCCAACGAGTCGCGCGTGGCCCGCATTATTTTTGTGAACAAGCTGGATCGCATGGGTGCAGATTTCTACCGCGTGGTCGACCAGATCAAGACGGTGCTGGGCGCCACACCGCTAGTCATGGTGCTGCCGATCGGTATCGAGGACGACTTCAAGGGCCTGGTGGACCTGCTGACACGCAAAGCGTGGATCTGGGACGACACCGGCAACCCGGAAGCCTACGAGATTGTCGATCCGCCGGAGGACATGGCCGAGCAGATCGAGAAATACCGCGAGCAGATGATCGAGACCGCGCTCGAGCAGGACGATGATCTGCTGGAGGCATACCTCGAGGGCAACGAACCGTCGATCGAAGACCTGAAAAAATGCATCCGCCGGGGCACGATCAACCTCAGTTTCTTCCCGACCTTTTGCGGCTCGGCATTCAAGAACAAGGGTGTGCAGAACGTGCTGAACGCGGTGGTTGACTACCTGCCAAACCCCACCGAGGTGGACCCGCAGCCCGAGATCGATCTGGAGGGCAACGAAACCGGCGAGAAAGCCATCGTGGACCCCGCCGGTCCGGTGCGCGCGCTCGCATTCAAGATTATGGACGACCGCTACGGCGCCCTGACCTTTACCCGCATCTATTCCGGCACGATTAAAAAGGGCGATTCGGTGCTCAATACCTTCACCGGCAAAACCGAGCGCATCGGCAGAATCGTGGAGATGCACGCCGACTCGCGGCAGGAGCTGGACACCGCGCAGGCCGGCGACATCGTCGCTCTGCTGGGCATGAAGAATACCCAGACCGGACACACGCTGGCCGACGAGAAAAACCCGGCCACGCTGGAACCCATGGTGTTCCCGGACCCGGTTATTTCCATTGCGATCGCGGCGAAAGACAAGTCGGGCACCGAAAAAATGGGCATCGCGCTCGGCAAAATGATCGCTGAAGATCCATCCTTCCAGGTCGAAACCGATCAGGAAACCGGCGAGAGCATCATGAAAGGCATGGGTGAACTGCACCTGGACATCAAGGTCGACATACTCCGGCGTACCCACGGTATCGAGGTCGAGGTGGGCAAACCGCAGGTCGCTTACCGCGAGACCATCACCCAGCAAGTCGAGGACAGCTACACCCACAAGAAACAAACCGGTGGCTCTGGCCAGTTCGGCAAGATTGACTACATGATCGAGCCGCTGCCGGCCGACGGCGAGAACTATGAGTTCGAGTCTACGGTCACCGGCGGCAACGTGCCGCGCGAGTACTGGGGCGCTATCGAGAAGTCCTTTGAATCGATGATGGACGAGGGCACGCTGGCCGGCTACCCGCTGACGAACGTAAAGTTTACGCTGCAGGACGGCGCCTTCCACGCGGTCGACTCTTCGACCATGGCGTTTGAGGCGGCAACACGCAACGCCTACCGTCAGTCGATTCCGAAAGCTGCCCCACAGCTGCTGGAACCGATCATGAAGGTCGATGTATTCACGCCTGAGGATCACGTCGGCGACGTGATCGGCGACCTCAACCGGCGCCGGGGCATGATCAAGTCGCAGGAAGTGCAAACAACCGGCGTGCGGGTCAAGGCCGACGCGCCGCTGTCCGACATGTTCGGCTACATCGGCGACCTGCGGACGATGACGTCCGGTCGCGGCCAGTTCTCGATGGAGTTCTCGCACTACGCGCCCTGCCCGCGCAATGTGGCCGAGGAGGTCATTACCGAAGCCAGAGAGCGCAAGGCCAAAAAGTAGCCCGGGCGGCGGCTGCGGCGCTGTGCGCCGCGGCGGTCCGGCCAGAACTTCAGCGGCGCTGCTTTATATGCGTCGGGCGGCCTCGATGACGATGCCCAGCGGTACGCGAACCGCGCCCTCGGGATCGAGCCCGGCCCACTGCAGATAGCTTTGCAAGTTCGCTTCCGCTGGCTCGAACCCGCGCCCGCCGCGCTCGAGCGGCACCAGCGAGGCCAGCAGCAACTGCTCGATATGTTCGCCGTCCAGCTCCAGCGCCTGCACCCGCGGACGGAAGCGGGCGACCAGGTCCGCCGTCGCGCCCAGCGAATCCTGTTTCAGCGTGCGCCGCACAAAGCGAATCCGTTCGACCACTTCGGCCTGCCAGCGGCCCGCGCGCGCTACGCACTCGCTGAGTTCATCGGCCCGCAGCGCACCCGGACCCTGTACGCCGGACCAGATACAAAACAGCACCAGATTAACGTCGAGCCCGTATTCATCCTGCAGCTTGAGGCTTGCAGCCGCGACGCCGGGCTGCGCATATAGCGCCAGCGAATAGCGCCAGAAGGGATGACCGGGTAACTCAGCCGTCATGCTCAGCTCCGCAAGTTGCACTCGCGTCGACTATAGCATTGGCCTGCTGCGAGGCAGGCCGCGCGCACGCGCCTGAATTCAGAGCAGCCGCCCTGCAGCGACGAAGTGCTGACTGTAGGGCGGCTGACGCAGACTCGCCACCTCGACATGCTTGCCCGATGACGGCGCATGCACGAAACGGCCGTCGCCCAGGTAAATGCCAACGTGCGACACCTTGCGCTCAAAGCTGAAGAACACGAGATCGCCGGCGCGGGCGTCGCGCAGCGACACACGGGCACTGGCGGCAAACTGGGCCGCCGACGTTCGCGGCACCGCATGCCCGACCGAGTTGTACGAGTACTGCACGAGTCCGCTGCAGTCGAAGCCACCTGGCTGTGCGCCGCCCCAGCGGTAAGGCATGCCGATCATACGTGTCGCGACGCGAGCTACCTGGCCGCCGTCCGCCGTTCCCGCAGCCACCGGATACGCCGTCGGCTGCTCCCAGCGCAACGCGTTACTGCAACCCGTGATGGCCAGCAGACTGAGCACACCGATGAGTGACCGGATCGCGCGCACGGCCCGGTTTCGCTTCAGTACTTGTGCGTGGGTGCCAGTCATATTAACCAAGATACGCGGGCCGTGGCTGCGGGGGCGTGACCACGATCACGAATCGCTGCTCACTTCGCGCCTGTTCAGCTGAGGGCTGCGGTCAACCTTCCTGCTGCGCTTCAGTCAGGCTTTTGTTATCGTCGCGAGGTCTGAGGTTCTGCGGGGCAGTACAGGTTGTCAACTGACGCGAGCGCATCGTCGCAGTCATCTGCGCCTGTTCACCGGCCGCTGCCGGTCTCGACCTACTTCGGCTATGGCGTAGGTCAGATAGGCGGACAAATTCTGCGTGATACCCCGGCACTGATTTTGCCGATCTACATGACCACGGTGCTGGGGCTGGATGCGGCGCTTGGCGCGCTGGTTATCCTCATCGCCAAAATCTGGGTGGTCATCGCCGACCCGCTGGCCGGCATCGTTTCGGACCGCAGCTCGTCCAGCTGGGGCCGGCGCCGACCCTACATTCTTGCGGGCGGGCTGATCGCGGCCGCAAGCTTCATCCTGCTGTTCTTTGTGCCGCAGCTCGAGGGCCAGTGGCTGACATTCGCCTACCTCACGGCGGTCTACCTGCTGCTGAATACCGGCTACTCGCTATTCTCGGTGCCCTACCTGACCATGGCGTCGGAAATGTCCGACGACCCGGACGAGCGCACCACCATCATGTCATTTCGCAACGCCTGCCTGGCCATCGGTCTGATCGTCGGCGGCGCCGGTGCGCCCAAAATCGTCGCCTGGGTGACCGAGCAGCTGGGCGCGACCCCCCGCGAGGGATACGAGTGGATGGCGGTCATTGTCGGCGGGATCATCGCTGCCTCAACCGTGTGGCTGGTTGTCGGCACCGCGCGGGCGCCGCGCAAAGCCGGCACCAACGTCACCGTGCCACTGGGCCAGCAGCTGAAAATTGCCTGGGCCAACAAACCTTTTGTGGTGTTGATCAGCGCCAACATTGTGCAGTACATCAGCGCTGGCATTGGCTACGCGGGCGGGTTCTTTTTCTTCGCCTACGTGCTCGACCTGGGCTTCGAGGTCTACAACGTGATTCCTGTGTGGATCATCGTGATCTCGGTCGCGTCGATTGCCTCCATGCCGGTGCTGGTCTGGGCAGCAAAGCGCTTTGGCAAAATGAATGTCTACAAGTGGTGCCTGATCCTGTTCGGCCTGAGCATTCAGGGTTACTTCCTCGCCGACAGGGATTCACTGTGGATCGTCTGGCTGGTGGCAGCCGGCATCGGCCTGTTCAACGGCGGCTTTATCCTGATGTCGTTCTCCGTACTGACGGACACCATCGCCTATGATCGTCAGCGGGCGGGCATCAGTCGGGAGGGCGCGCTGTCATCGGTGTACTCTGCCGTCGACAAAATCGGCAACGCCCTGGGTTCGGCGATCTTTCTCGCGTTTTTGTCGTTCATCGGCTTCGTCGAGTCGGGTGACGGCTCGTTCGCCCCGCAAAGCGAATCGGTGCTGCGCTGGCTGGCCATCGGCTATATCGTTGTGCCGGCTGTGCTGCACATCAGCAGCATATTCATTCTGAACCGCTATCAGCTGAACCCGGACCAGCTAAAAGATATCGATTAAGTGTTTAATTTTTAAGTTATTTATTTTTTTCAGAACTTTTCCGGCCAGCATGCGGTCAGAGAATTATGCCGAAAGACTGCCTGCGCTCTCGCCGTATGTACAAAGCTCAGGCAATCGGCAACACTGAACATCCCGGTCGGTCCGGGTTTACCACCCTGGTAATCGCCGGGGTTTTTATGAAGTCAACGGAGACTTAAACACATGTCGAAGCAAACCAAACCACTTAGCATCGCACTGGGTACCGTTCTGATCGCCGGACTGGGCACTGCGGGCGCGGCTAACGCCGCAGACGAAGGTGCCGATCTGTTTTCGATGGAAGAACTCAACAGCGGTTACCTGACAGCCGGCGGCCATGAGAAGAAAGACGACGAAGGTAGCTGTGGCGGCGACGGCGAAGGCAGCTGTGGCGGCGACAAGAAAGGTGAAGGCAAGTGCGGCGAAGGCAAGTGCGGTAGCGCCTGAGCCCGGTTGTTTACCAACCTGCGTCTATGACGCCAAGCGTTAAGCAATCAGGCCCCGCAGCGCCGCAGCCCATGCTGCGCGGTGCGGGGCTTGGTTTAAGACGCTCCCTGCTCGACGATCTGCTCGAGCAACAGCCGGACACCATCGATTTCGTCGAGGTGGCCCCGGAAAACTGGATTAATGTCGGTGGTAACTATGGCGCGCGATTTCGCGAAGCGCTGAAACGCTACCCGCTGGCCTGCCACGGCCTGTCGCTGTCGATTGGCAGCCCGGCGCCCCTCGACACGCACTACCTCGGCCAGCTCAAGGCCTTTTTCGCAGCACATGAGCCGGTGCTGTATTCGGAGCACCTCAGCTACTGCAGCGACGATGGCCATCTGTATGACCTGATGCCCATCCCCTTCACGGCCGAAGCGGTGCGCTACGTTGCCAGCCGCATCAGGCAGGTCGAGGAAACTCTGGAGCGGCCGCTCGTGATCGAGAATGTTTCCTATTATGCGGCCCCCGGTCAGGAGCTGACCGAAATCGAGTTTCTGAACGCGGTGCTGGATGAAGCCGACTGTCAGCTGCTGCTGGACATCAACAATATTTACGTCAACAGCATTAATCACCGCTACTCAGCCGAAGCGTTCATGCGCGGGGTGCCGGCCGAGCGCGTGGCCTACTTTCACGTCGCCGGTCACTACGTCGAAGCCGAGGATCTGCGCATCGATACCCATGCGGCGCCAGTCTGTGATCCGGTGTGGGACCTGCTGGGCAAAGCGTATGCACATTTCGGGCCTGTTCCGACGCTACTGGAACGCGATTTCAATATCCCGCCGCTGGCCGAGCTGATGGTCGAAGTCGAACGCATCCGCCAACTGCAGGCGCCCTACGCCACTGCTGCATGAGCGCCACGGATGCCAAACTGACGGCGCTGCACGAACGCCAGTACGCGTTTGCCGCACACCTGCGCGATCCGAACCAGGCACCGCCTCCGGACGGCGTCGAAGAGCGGCGCGTTGCGATCTACCGCGACCTGTTCTTCAACAACATTGTTAATTTTCTCGGCGGGCATTTTCCAATCTGCCGTGACATCCTCGGAGATCCGCGCTGGCGCCGGCTGGTGCGCGGCTTTTATCGCGACTATCGCTGCCACTCGCCGCTGTTCCCCGACATGCCGCGCGAGTTTCTCGCGTACCTGAGCAGCGAGCGGGATGCGCTGGTGGACGAGCCACCGTTTCTCAACGAGCTGGCGCACTATGAGTGGGTCGAGGCGGGCCTAATGCTCGCGGCCGATGCGCCGACCCCGGACGACTGCGACCCGAGCGGTGATTTGCTGGAAGCCGTTCCCGTGCTGTGGAAGCCTGCCTGGCTCCTCGCCTATCACTATCCCGTCCACGAAATCAGCGCAGAGCATCAGCCCGGGCAGCCTGCAGAACAAGCGCTGCACTATCTGGTGTTGCGTGACCCTGAGCACCGCATCACGTTTAACACGCTGAATGCAGTGAGCGCTCGGCTGTACGCACTGCTGGACGAAAAAACGGCCTGCAGTGGCCGCGCAGCACTCGAACAAATCGCCGCCGAGTTGAACCACCCCCAACCCGACGCGGTGGTGAGCAGCGGTGCGCAGATACTGAGCACCTGGCGCGACAAAGACATCATCCTCGGCACCCGCCGCTTACCCTGAACCCAGGCATTGCCATGACCGGTCTACTTAACAAGCTACAGGACCTGCTGGACGCGACCCGTGCGGTGGACTGGCTGGCACCTCTGGCGCTGCGGCTGTATCTGGCGCCCGTATTCTGGGTGGCCGGCACCAACAAACTGGATGGTTTCGACAACGTCGTCGCTTGGTTCGGTAACCCGGACTGGGGGCTGGGCCTGCCGTTTCCGTTTGTGATGGCGGCACTGGCCACCGGCACGGAAGTGATCGGCGCGGTCATGCTGGCACTGGGGCTCGGGGTCCGCTGGATCGCGCTACCGCTGATGGTCACGATGGTCGTCGCAGCCACCACGGCACACGCCGAGAACGGCTGGCAGGCTATCGCAGACCCGCTCAGTCCGTTTCCGCCCGCCGATGTCGAGCTGGCGACACAGCGCCTCAGCAAAGCCAAAGAGCTGCTGAAGGAGCACGGCAACTACGACTGGCTGACCGGCAGCGGCAATTTTGTCATCTCCAACAACGGCGTTGAGTGGGCGGTCACGTATTTCGTGATGCTGCTGCCGCTGCTGTTCATCGGCGGGGGTCGCTACGTCAGCGTGGATTACTGGCTGGCACGAGGTTTCGGGCGAGCGCGTTAGCGCGGGCGGCATCCCGCGCGCAGCCCTGATATAGTGCGTCTCCCGCGGCCCGGAGGGGCCCTATCAGTCAGTGCGTGAGGATAGCACCATGCAGGTTTACTACGACAGCGATTGCGATCTCGACATCATCAAGGGCAAGAAAGTCGCCATCATCGGCTACGGCTCTCAGGGCCATGCCCATGCCTGCAACCTGCACGATTCGGGCGTCGATGTCACGGTCGGACTGCGGCCCGACTCCGGATCCCGCGCCAAAGCCGAGAACGCCGGCCTGAAGGTCGCCGACGTGCCGGCGGCGGTTGCCGATGCCGACCTGGTGATGATCCTGACGCCGGACGAGTTCCAGAAGCAGCTGTACACGGACGAGATCGAGCCAAACATCCGGCAGAACGGAACGCTGGCGTTCGCGCACGGCTTTGCCATTCACTTTGACGAGATCGAGCCGCGCGCCGACCTCGACGTCATCATGATTGCACCGAAGGCCCCGGGGCACACGGTGCGCTCGGAGTTCACGCTCGGCCGCGGCATTCCTGACCTGGTCGCTGTTGCTCAGGACGCGTCGGGCAACGCCAAGGCGACAGCCCTCTCCTACGCCTCGGCCATCGGGGGCGGCCGCACCGGAATCATCGAAACCACGTTCAAGGATGAGTGTGAAACCGACCTGTTTGGCGAGCAGTCGGTGCTGTGCGGCGGCTGCGTGGAGCTGGTCAAGGCCGGTTTCGAAACGCTGACCGAAGCCGGCTACCCGGCTGAAATGGCCTACTTCGAGTGCCTGCATGAGCTCAAGCTGATTGTCGACCTGATGTACGAAGGCGGCATTGCGAACATGAATTACTCGATTTCGAACAACGCCGAGTACGGCGAGTATGTAACCGGCCCGAAGGTGATCAACGACGAATCCCGCCAGGCCATGCGCGAGGCGCTGGCCAATATCCAGAACGGCCACTACGCTAAGCGCTTTATCGCCGAGGGCGCCAACGGCTACCCCGAGATGACCGAGGCACGCGCCGCGAATGCCGCGCACCCGATCGAGAAAGTGGGCGAAGAGCTGCGCGCGATGATGCCGTGGATTGCCGCCAACAAGATCATCGACAAGACCAAAAACTAGCCGCAGCGACCTCCGGGCCCGACGCCCGCAACATCCACCGCCGGCGCGGCAGCGAACGCTTTTTTATGCACTCTTGTCACGCAGCGTGGCTATCGTCCGGTTTGCGAGCCCTCGGGCTCGTGTTGCTGTGGCTGCCGAGCGGCGCGCTGGCCACAGCAGCCACTTATGAGCAGCTGCCGGGCGCCGACGGCACCTTCCTGATCGAGTGGCGCGGCGAATTTTCGCCGGCGGAGCAGAACACTCTAAGAGCCTGGCTCACCGACGTCGGGGATTGCGTCAGCCTGCTGCACGGCCGCTGGCCGCGGGCCGAAATCCGGATAGCGCTGCAGCCGGTCAGCTCGGACAAACCGTATTTTTCGAGCTCGGCTGTGCCGTTCGCCCGAGTGCTGCGCAATCGCCCCGAAGGCGTGCTGTTTTACGTGACACCCTCACGACCGCTCGCCGACTACGTTAACGACTGGACCGCTTATCACGAGCTTAGCCATCTGTTCATTCCGTACCCTGGACGGCGCGACGTGTGGATTTCGGAGGGGCTGGCCAGTTACTACCAGAATATCCTCCAGCTGCGCGCGGGCATTCTGTCTCCCACCGAAGTGCGCGACCGCTTTGCCGCCGCATTCGAGCGCGGCGCGGCGGACAGCGATGACGCCGACCTGACACTGGGCGAACTGAGCGGGCGGATGATGGAGCGTCGCGCATTCATGCGGGTGTACTGGAGCGGCGCACTGATGTTTATGGAGGCCGACATCGCGCTGCGGCAGCGTGACCCGGAGTCCGGCATGGCGACCACGCTGGATGAGGTATTGCGCCGCTACGGCGAGTGCTGCCTGAGCGACGGCGCAGAGACCACCGGCCCCCGGCTGGCCGCCGACTTCGACCGGGTGGCGGGCGGCGATCTGTTTGCCACCCTCTACCGGCGCTATGCTGCGACCACCGCAATGCCCGACTATCGGGCGATACTGGCCGCGGCTGAACCGCTGCTGCAGGCCGACCAGCGCGACCGTTCGGTCCCGGCAGAGTCGCGCTAGTCAGGACCCGAACCGGCCGCATTCGGGCCGCGACAGCACGTTTTAGTCTGTACAATAACGGGCCCTTGCGCGGCAACGCGCCGGCGGCCCGCGCCGGGCGCGCGTGGCTCGCATGACTCGCTTTCAGAACTATCCAAAGGACAGACACATGATTTTGCTTACAGGCATTACCGGCAACAACGGCGGGGCAACCGCGAATGCGCTGCTGAAGCGCGGCGTGAAATTCAGGGCGCTGGTTCGTGACCCGGCCAAAGCCGAATCCTGGGCCGAACAGGGCGTGGAACTGGTGCAGGGTGACCTGAGCGAACCCGCGTCGGTCGCAGCTGCGCTGGAAGGTTGCGACAAGGCTGTGCTGGTCCTGCCCAATGGCGAACATCAGGAGGCCCTCGAGCTTGCCTTTATCGAGGCCGCCAAGCAGAACGGCGGCATCAGGCATTTTATCAAGCTGTCATCACCCGAAGCGGTTCCCGGCACCAACAGCCCGATTCCGCTGGCCCACATCGCGGCAGAAAATGCGCTGAAGGCCTCGGGCCTGAACTGGACGCTGGTGCGCCCGAGTTTCTTCATGCAAAACCTCACGGGTTACGCTCATGCCGCGAAAGAAAGCGGCAAACTGTCAATGCCGATGGGCGATGGCACCGTAGCGCTGACCGACTGCGCCGACGCCGGCGATTTCATTGCGATGGTGCTGACCACCGGGCCCGAAGAGCATTTCGGCAAAACCTATGACATCACCGGCCCCGACCCGGTCATGGACTTCAACGACATCGCGCGCGTGATGGGCGAAGTGCTGGGACGCGAAGTTGTTTACGAAGACTGCGACCCCAAGGCGTACCAGCAGGCAATCCGGCCGTTTGTGACCAGCGACTGGCATTCGGACGCGGTGGCCGACCTGTTCGCCGAAATTGCGGACGGCACCACGCCCGGCATCAAGACCACGACCTTCCAGGACATGATGGGTCGCCCCGGCACCTCACTGAAAGAATACCTGCAGAAAGTCGTCGGCTAGTTCACCGCAGACGGCCGGCGCCTGGCAGGGTCAGGCGCCGGCCGCGCTTGCAGGCCCCCGGGAGACGCGCGCCAGACTATTGCTCGGGCACGCTCAGCGTGAAGGCATAGGCCGACAGCAAAACGAAGGCCCCGAGACCCACCTGCACCGGCAGCAGCGCCGATTGCTCGAACAGCAGGGTGCCGAGCAGAGGCCCCACCGCCATCCCCAGTATCGGCACCGCGGAAAGCAGACCACCGACAGCGCCCTGCTCATGCGGCTCGACCATCAGGCTTGCGCTTGCGGTAATGCCGGGGTTCGACAACGCCAGCGCAATCCCGAACAGACCAAACGCCAGCCAGATGCCCAGCATGCTGGTGGCAAACAGCAGCACGGCCATACCCAGCGCAAACGCGGGCAACCCCAAACGCAGCATGGTGCGAGCGGTGATCCTGAATTTCTGGATCACAACCAACTGCATGAACACAGCCAGCAGGGCCATTGCGGTAAGCGCCCCGGCAATGGAGCCGGCGATCGCCTCCGGATCGCTGATACCCAGCCGCTGCGCAAACAGAAAACCAATGATCGTCTGAATAATCGTGAAAAACAGCCAGAAGCAGAAAAACAGCAGCAGAAACGAGCGAATCCGCGGATCGAACGGCGACAGCTTGTTGGTGGCATGCGCCGGGGCCGGCGCGCGCTCGGGTTCTTTCAGCACCACAGCGAGAGCCAGGAGCGCAACCGTGGCCAGACCCACCGCCACGTACATCGGAAAGATCACGCTGACGAACGCCAGCGCACCGCCGAGCACCGGGCCAAGCACGGTGCCGATACCGGAGGTCATGCCCAGCAGGGCCATGCCGCGCGCCCGGTTGGCGCGCGAGGTGGTGTCGGCGATGTAACCCGACGCCGCCGGGTTGATAGCGGAGGCCAGCGCGCCGTAGACCAGGCGCGCGGCCAGGATTGCGCCAAATAGCAGCCAGGGGTCAGGCTGGCTGCGTACGCCCCATTCCAGCGCCAGCGCCACGCCCGTAGTCCCCAGCGCATAACCAAACAAACCCAGCAGCAGCGTGGGTTTGCGGCCCACCCGGTCGCTGCGCCGCCCCCAGTAAAACGCCATAATGGCGAGCATCAGGTTGGAGGCCGACATGATGAAGCCGTACTGCCAGGTCTGCAGGCCGATGACTTTTACCAGCGGCTGGAACACGATGTACAGCACCGACTGGCCAATGCCGTAAGTCACCAGGCCAAAGAGCAGGATGACGATGTCCGCTGTCAGGTAGGGCGCGGCAGGCGCGTCCGCAGCGGCGTCCACCACCTCGTCAGCCGTGCCGTGCCCGTGATGTCCGTGTCCGTGCATGTCTGATGCCAATGTCTGTGGTTTTGCCCCGCACCGTGAGCGCGCATCATAAAGCCTCTACCGGCCTGAAGGTCAACATGCTTGACCTTCGTGGGGCTTGAGGGTTTAGCTTTACTGTATGAACAACCAACCAGACTTGGCGAACCATGCTTAAAACTTCGACGATGAAGCCTTTTGCCGAAGGCGATATTTTTCTGGGCTGCAGCTACCTGGACGACCCCGACGATGATCACAAGGGTGAGGGCCGAATCCTGCAGTTCGACAAAAACTGGGTGCCGAAGGGCACGCTGTATACCGCGGGTACCACCTACCTCATCGTAGGCTGCAACTTTGCGCCGGACGGCACGCTGTGGGCGTTCGACAGCCAGGGCCACGTGGTCGTCCGCGTCTCGCCCGACGGGCAGCAGCTCGACAACTGGCATCCCGGCCGCGGGTTTGGCAGCGTCAGCTGGGACCACGACGGGAACCTGTATTTTGGCGAGTACTTTATTGGCCGCGAGATCTGGCAGGGCACCACGGCTGAAACGCTGCCCGACGGTCGTCTGGGCGACGGCAATATCTACAAGTACAGCCCCGACCTCGAACTGCTGCACACCTTCGAGGCGGAGAACGCACCGGAATTCACTCAATTCAAAGGCGTCACGCACAGCACCATGCATCCGTCGAAAGAGTTCATTACCTACACCACTGAAACCTCACGGCGACTGATGCGATACGACATCGTCAACGACCAGCAGCTGAACGATCTCGACAGCTACCCGGATGCCGATCCGTACGACCAAAGCGACAAGCGCTGGTTTATCGCGCCGTATTACCTGAGCGACGGCCGACTGCTATGCACCGCTTCTGACGGGCTGCGCGTTTATAACGAGGGCGGCGAAATCGAGCAGACGCTCGAGCTTCCCGGCTATGGCTGGGCGCAGTGCTGTCCGGACGTCGATGAACGGTATGCGTTGGCCGCCAACGTCTGGAACGGCCTGGCGGCGCGTGTCGACCTGAAAGCCGGCGAGCTGCTGCAGACGATGGATACAGGCTTTACCGCGCCCTACCGTTCGCTGGCTGGCATAGCGGTGTTCAGCGGCTGATGGACAGTCGTCTACAAGTTGGCGGCGACCGGGCAGTCCAGACTGGGGTCGCGCAGGGTTTCGATATGCAGCTCGATCAGCTTACGCACCCGGCCGAGCTCAGCGATCTGCTCGTCGATTTCGGCCAGCCGACGAACGGCGACCTCGCGCTTGCGCGCTGCGTTGGCGGCCGTGCCGCGGTTGGGCGCCGTCACCAGGTCAAGCAGTTCGCGACAGTCCTCCAGCGAAAAGCCCAGCTCGCGCGCCTTGCGCAGAAACACCAGCTGACGCACCGCGTGTTCGTCGAACACCCGGTAACCGGCCCCGGTGCGGGCCAGCGAGCCCAGCAGGCCGAGCTGTTCGTAATAACGGATGGTCGGAGCCGACACGCCGGAGCGCTCAGCAGCTTCGCGGATACGCATTGGAAAAGTCTAGCACTGAAAAGAGGCAGCGAACGATGAAACAGGCTTACAGGTTACTGGCAACCGCGGCACTGCTCGCACTATCGGCTGGCGCAACGGCGGCGGGCGGGCACAACGAAGCCGCGCACAGCGACGGTGGCCGTGATCACGGTCATGCTCACAGCGACCTGTCTCAGGGCCCCATACGCGACTATCGCGAACTCACCGCCGACGAAGCCACGATTCAGGCCGTTCTGGACACCTACGGCCGGGCGATGGAACAGCGCTCTGTGGAGATCATGGAAAATGCCGTCATTCCAGGCGATTTCTCCACGATCGAGAGCGGCTACGCCAACTGGAGCTGGGAAGACTTCCGCGACAACCACCTGGCTGTCGAGATGGATGCGTTCACCGACGTCAACTATGACATGGCGCTGATCCTTGGCGAGTTTCAGGGATCACTGGGGTTTGCCCTGTACCGCTACACGGCCAGCGGCAAAGTCGCCGGCCGCGAAACCGGCATCACGGGCCTGGGCACCGCAATCCTCGAAGCAACCGACGCCGGCTGGCGCATCCACCACCTGCATACCTCGGCGCCGCGTGATCAGCTGGAGGCAGCGGAGCAAGGCAGGCACTAGCGCGGCGACAAGTGCCGGGTACAATCGGAGTTCCAGACGAACGACAGAGCAGTCTTCCCGGGGGGGCACGCATGAACATCTGTTTGATACCCAGCGCCAAGCTGGCTTGCAGCATCGGCTTCGGCACGCTGGCCCTGAGCCTGATCCTCGCCGCGCCCGCCAGCTTCGCGCAGGAAGCAGAACCTGACGCTACCGCGTCACTGCAGGCGGCGAACCGCGAAGAAATCACGGTGACTGCGCGACGCCGCGAGGAGAGCCTGCAGGACGTGCCCATCTCCATCACCGCATTCGATTCCGACACCCTGCGGGACAAGAACATTCTCAACGCCTATGACGTGGCGGCCAACACGCCCAATTTCAGCTTCACCCCCAACCTCGGCCGTCGCCTCGACGTGCCCAACATTCGCGGCCAGTTTGGCCCACTGATTGGCTCGACCGCACCGAACGCCGGTTTCTTCGTCGACGGCGTATACGTCGCGGGCAGTATTGGCAGCACCAGCACCGCCAACCTGGAGCGCGTGGAGATCCTGCGCGGCCCGCAGTCCTCGCTGTTCGGCCGCGCCACGTTCTCCGGCGCGGTGAACTACATCACCCGCCGGCCGAGCGAAGAATTCGAAGGACAGGTCAATACACTGGTTGGTCAGGACCAGCGTCGGCAGCTCGGCGTCTGGGGCAGCGGCCCGATCATCGAGAACAAGCTGTATTTCTTTGCGGGGCTCGACTACACCGCCTGGGACGGTGAGTGGACGAATAATCTGCAGCCGGGGCAGGTGGACAGTACCTCACTGGCCGGACCATTTGGCGCGTTCATATGGCGCAACAACCCGCAGCTGCCGGGTGATCCGCCCTGCCCGCCGGGCTCACTGCCACCACCCGGCGGCGGCGCACCGGGTTGCGCACCCACTGTTGGCGACAACAGCAAGTTGGGCGGCGAACAGACGAAAACCGGCACCTTCAAGCTGCTGTTCACGCCCACGGATGATCTGGATATCGTCTTCAAGTACGAGAACTCACAGGCCGACGACGATCACTTCGCGTACAACTTTGTACCCCCTGGCGAAAACAATAATTGTTTTAACCGCGATACGCTGGGCAATGCCCTCGACCCACGCGCAGGTTCGCGGTCCGGCGGATGGATTTGCGGCGCGCTGGACGACAACGGCTTTCGCCCGGTATTTAACCTGCCCAACTTCAGGCGCGGAGTGCGCGGCACGCCCCCCGGCGCGCCGATCGACCCCGACACCAATCAACCACAGGCACTGCTCGCTCCACCGGCGCCGTTTATCGGGTTAAAAGAAGACATCGACCGGTTCCTGACCGAGTTCACCTATGATTTTAACGACTATGAAGTCATGGCGAGGTATGCGGGTGAGAACCGAGAGTCCGAGTTTGTGCGCGACCTTGACCGCAGCTATGCCCTCGGGCCGGCAGCAACCGGTCTTTTCGAAGGCTACGAGCGGCAGCTGGATGAACTTGACTCATTCGAGCTGCGGCTGGCATCGCCGGCAGACGGTGCGGTGAGTTGGTCACTGGGCTACTACTACTACGAGCAGGACAGCGCCGGCTTCGCTCGCGACTTCACCGGCTTCAACCGCATCAACGTCATCTCGACCGGCACCAACCAGGTCGAGAACAAAGCCGTATTCGGTACCGTGGAATGGCAGATCAGCGACCAGTTCACAGCGGCATTTGACGGTCGCTACGCCGCGGACACCATCTCGCGCCAATCCGATAACTCAGCTGCCGAAGAAACCTTCTACAACTTCTCGCCGCGCCTGATTCTGCGCTGGACACCGACGGACAACCTGTCGACCTATATCAGCGCAGCTGAAGGCAACAAGCCGGGCGGCTTTAACTTCCAGTATTTCGAGAACGACGTCGACCCGAACGAGTTGATCGAAAACGCCGACAAGACCGTTGTCGAGGAAGAGGAGGCCTGGACCTACGAAATCGGCGCCAAGGGTGAATTCATGGACGGGCGGCTCGCAATGAGCGGCGCGCTTTTCTACATCGACTGGACCAATCAGGCGATCAACGTACAGGAATGCATCGATCTGATAAACCTGCAAACCGGCGAGCCGAATGGCGAGTGCGAGCTCAATAACATTGTCGCGAACGCCGGTGAATCCAGAGTTCTTGGGCTGGAGCTGGAGGGCACTTTCTACGCCACCGACAGTCTATATTTTACCTTCGGCTACGGCTGGACCGATTCGCAGCTCGAAGAGTTTGTCGACGAAGAGTTCGCGATTATCCAGTGTCCGGAAGGCTGCTATGAGACGCTGCCAGGGACCGATGAATTCACTCCCGATGCCATCGCACTGCGCAACCAGCTGGGCGATGTGTCAGGTAATCAGGCGCCGCTGGTACCGGAGCACAACCTCAACGTCAGCAGCTTCTACCAGAAGTCACTGAACGCTGAACTCGACTGGTTCTTCCGTAATGACTGGCGCTGGGAGTCCAAGCGCTACGCGACGCCCGCCAACCTCGTTTATGCGCCGGCTAACCTGGTGTGGAACTCGCGGATCGGCCTGGAGGCCGAAGGATGGACGCTGTTTGCGTACGTTAACAATCTGACTGACGAGACGTCGCCTATCCAGATCCAGGACTTCCCTCTGTTTGACGCGACCGCAGGTTACCTGGCGCCGGGCGGCTCCGTGAACCCCAACGCATTCTCGATTCTCCCCCGCCAAAGCCGCAACTTCGGCCTCCAGGGTCAGTACCGGTTCTAGTGGGCTAAGATCAGGACTGCGTAGCGCCTTGGTTTAGCTTAGTCCACCACCGGCTCGCCGCCGGCTGGGTGCTGACGCATGTGCCGGCCGAACCAGGTATAGGCCACCACGCCCAGCAGCAGATTGGACGTCGCCGAGGCCGCGAAGACACCGTACAGACCGATCAGGGACTGAAACAGGGCAGCAAGCGGCAAGAACACCAGCATGGCTCGCGAGAGGGAAATCATCAGTCCCGGCAGCGGAAAGCCGATGCCGTTAAACGCTGCACACATCGCCATGACCACTCCGTAGCCGCCGTAGCTGATGCACATAATCCACAGGTAGGCAGTGGCCACAGTGCGTATGGTCTCGGTTTCACTGAACAGACCGGTAAGCGGCACCGCAACGGAGGCAAGCACCGCTGCCACGCACAGTCCGTACAGTGCACAAAACTTGCCGATCACACGTCGGGCCTCGCCGATGCGCCCGTATTTTTGCGCCGCGTAGTTTTGGCCCATGAACGGGGAGGTTACCGCCGACAGCGCGTAAAACGCGACCAGCGCCAGCGGCTCGACTCGCACGCCCACCCCAAAACCTGCAACAGCATCCACGCCGTAATTCGCCACCATGGCCACGGCGATACCGCTGGCCACCGGCACAACCGCATTGGTCACCATCGCCGGCAGACCGATTTGCAGCATGCGCCGCCACGACTGGGCGATATGGGTCAGCTTCGTGAACGGCGTGGCAAACACGCGCAGCCGAGTATGCAGGTAGAACAGCGTACCAATCATAACCAGCACGTTCGCCACGAGCGTAGCCAGCGCAGCACCCGCTATTTCGAGACGCGGGAAGCCGAACAGGCCAAAAATAAACACCGGGTCGAGCGCCGCGTTGATTAAGGCGGCGAGCGTAATAATCTTGCCTTCGAGCAGCGTGTTGCCGCGAGCACGAATCGACGCCAGACAAGTCCAGGTCACCGCAGACACGGGGCCGGCCAGATACCAGATGCTCATGTAGTCATCGACCAGCGGCAGCAGTGCCTCGGTGGCGCCCAGCAGCCGGAACGTCGGGGCAATCGTGAACCAGCCAATGCCGCACAGGCCCAGGCTCACCAGTCCCGCCAGCGCTGCCGTATCGGTAGTCTGGCGTCGCGCACCCCCTGCATCGTTGCTGCCCACCGCGCGCGACACACAGGATGCCGCACCGGCTTCGAAGCCAATAATGATGCTGCTGAGCAGCCAGATCACCGGAAACGTAAAACTGATAGCTGCCAGCGGCGCGTCACCCAGCCTCGACACGAAATACAGGTCGACCGCATCGAACGAGATCATGGCAATCAAACCGAGCCCCATGGGAATACCCTGCCGGCGCAAATGCCCGGCGACTGGCCCATTGGTGAGATCGGTCGACACGTCCCTGTTGCCTCAGTGAATGCTCGCGCGGTTCGCGCGGAAAGTTCGCCATTCTGCCAGACTGCGGTCTGAACTGCCGACGAGAATGATGCCGGGCAGCCCCAGCCACCCGGCAAACTGCTAAACTCGTGTTTCTGTTGTAAAACCTGCGGGGAGGCGTGCCAATGGCAAATCAGACCGGCAATACGACATCGACTACCGGTCGCGCGGGAAAAGAATTCACGCTACTGAGCTTTGTCTGGCGCTTCCTGTTCGCGCTGTTCATGGTGCTCGCCACTTACAACCCCAGCGGGTACTCCGCGTTCCACTGGATTCGCGAAGCCGCGGCTGGCAACGGCATTGGCGCGGTGCATTTCCTGGTCGCGGTGCTGCTGCTCATCGGCTGGACCATTCTCTGGGTCGCCACCTGGCGCGCACTGGAGACACTTGGCGTCATATTGGCGGGCCTCGCCATCGGCGCACTCGTGTGGCTGCTCATCGATATTGGGTTGCTGACACCCAATACCACCAGCGCCATCGCCTGGGTTGTGTTGATCGGGCTGGCGGGACTGCTCAGTATCGGTCTGTCATGGTCGCACGTGTGGCGCAGGCTAACCGGCCAGTTCGATGTGGACGCCGACGGCGGCTAGCGCTGCCGCAGGCGCTTGCAATACTCGACTTTGCAGACGCTGCAGCGTGCGTCGCGCTTGCAGATACCCGCATGCTCGGTGTCTGCAAACAATCGCAGCAGATTTTCCAGATACACAGGTTCTACGCCGGCGTTGTGTGCCAGCGTTTTCATCACGCCCGAAACTTCGTCTGCATTCGGTTCAACATGGCACACGCCGAGCCTGCCGGGGCCGAGAATCACGGCCAGTTCCTCTCTTGTAACGTCAGAAGTCACCGGTGAGTCGGCCGCCTCAGCCAGCACCGTCGCGTAGTCAAACTGGTTGGCCTGCAGCGTGACCTCGATTTGCCGCAGCAGACCCTGCGGATCAGCGTGCGCCTGGTTCACCCGGAACCAGTAGTACGCCTGCACCATGCCGCCGCCCACCTGGCTGGTCAGATCTTCAAACTCCTCCCGCGCGAAAAACCGCTCCTGCAATTCGGGGGCAAAGAAGGTTTTGATAGCGTCCCGAGCAACCCGCCGCGGCCCCATCTTGCCGTTGGGCTGATCCGGGTAGCGGGGATGCCAGTGCAGCAGCACGAAATCGCCGCCGGGCGCCAGCGCGTTCAGCACGCAGGCCCGGTAGGCTGCGTGCCGCACAGGGTCCATGTTATGCAGTAAACCGTGGTCGAGCACCAGGTCGTATTGCTGCGGCGGCTCCCACTCCGCGATATCAGCCTCCACCGGGGTGACGCCCACGTTCTCGGCAGCAGCCCGCTGCTGGGTGAACTCCAGAGCCTTGGGCATAAAATCGAGCGCCGTGACGTCCCAGCCCTGCTGAGCCAGAAACACCGAATCCGTGCCCGCTCCGCACCCGATATCCAGTGCGCAGCCGGCGGGACGACGGGCGCAGATTTCCGCGAGAAACAGCGTCGCGTCGTCGTGCGACCACGGCAGGTCCTGCCAGCTCTTGGCCCAGTCGTAGGTCGCATAAAACGTGTCCTTTTCGTGGGTGCTCATGACCATGTCTCCGGTTGTTCCGGCGCTCAGTCTGCCATGGCTTGCACCCGCAGCTAAAGGGCGGCCGGTCACCATGCACACAGCGGACAGTCATCGGGTACACTGCCCGTGGCGCACCGCTCGTCAACGTCGGCTGGTAAGCTAGCAGCTCCGCAACCTGATTTAAGGATTCTTCATGTCCCAGATGCCTACAGCGCTGCGCGGCTGGCGCGGCACATTCACACTGATGCTGACAATCACCGCGCTGCTGCTCAGCAGCCTGTCGATGGCCGGCGGCCACCGCGCCGCGAAGCCCAAACCGAATGTCAAGTTAGACGCCACGCAACGCAGCGACGTGACCGGCACGGTGCTGGTCACCGGCGCCAATCGCGGTATCGGCCTTGCGCTGGCCACCAACTACGCCAAGCGCGGCTGGACGGTATACGCAACGGCTCGCAAACCCAGCAAAGCCGACACACTGAATGCGCTGGCCGCAGACAACCCTGCAGTCACGGTTG
>JGI12048J13642_10889355_pt1 | contig 20147 bp, 16 predicted proteins | sample ElkSlonscriptome_16_FD_13642 | JGI IMG/M metagenome (IMG submission 13642)
AACCACCGTGCTTGTCGGCGGGAAGCGCTGCGCGCTAGCCGGTCGTGTTTCCATGGATTTGACCACGATCGATCTGACCGATCACGCGACGGCAAAGTTGGGCGAGGAAGTGATCCTCTGGGGCCCATCCCTGCCGGTCGAGGGCGTAGCTCGGCACGCCGGCACCATTCCCTATGAGCTGGTCTGCCGAATCACTCGGCGAGTCCGCTTTCGTGGCGCTTGAGCCGGGACGAGTGTGGTCTCTTGGGAAAGGCCGGGCACCTGCCTGCCTGGGATATCGATCTGCAGATCCGCGCGCGTGAATCCAATTTTGGTTGAAGCAGTCGACCTGCGTTACAATTTGCGGTTCATTTTCAGTTGCGCCGAATCATGCCTGGCAAACTCTTTATAAAGACTCATGGCTGTCAAATGAACGAGTATGACTCGGACAAGATGGCCGACGTCCTCGCATCTTCTCACGACATGACCCTGACCGATTCCCCCGAGGATGCAGACGTGATTTTGATCAACACCTGCTCGATTCGTGAGAAGGCGCAGGAAAAGGTCTTCTCGCAGCTCGGCCAATGGCGGCCGCTGAAAGAGAAGAACCCCAAAGTCGTCATCGGGGTGGGCGGGTGCGTGGCCAGCCAGGAAGGCAAAGGCATCATTAAGCGTGCTCCCTTCGTCGATATGGTATTTGGGCCTCAGACCATTCACCGACTGCCCGCCATGGTCGATCACGTTCGTGACACGAAATCGAACGCCATCGACATTAGTTTCCCGGAAATCGAGAAGTTCGACAATCTGCCGCCGGCCGGCAGTAAAGGCGCCAGTGCGTTTGTGTCGGTCATGGAGGGCTGCAGCAAATACTGCACCTTTTGTGTCGTGCCCTATACCCGCGGCGAGGAGGTCTCCCGGCCCCTCGACGACGTGATTGCCGAGGTCGCCGAACTGGCGGAGATGGGCGTTGTCGAGATCAATCTACTTGGGCAGAACGTCAACGCCTATCGCGGTCCGATGCACGGCGGCGGCACGGCCGACCTGGCTCTCTTGATTCGCTATGTATCGCACATTGAGGGCATTGAGCGGATTCGGTTCACGACCTCGCATCCCGTAGAATTCTCGGACAGCTTGATCGAAGCCTTTCGCGATGTGCCCAAGCTGGCCAACTATCTCCACCTCCCGGTACAGGCGGGGTCGGACCGCATCCTGTCCCTGATGAAGCGCGGTCATACTGTATTGGAATACAAGCAGAAGATCCGCAAACTCCGAGCCGTACGGCCTGATATTGCTCTGTCGTCGGACTTTATCGTCGGCTTTCCGGGTGAGACCGAGAGCGACTTCGAGCAGACCATGGATCTGATCACGTCACTGAATTTCGACCAGAGTTTCAGCTTCATTTACTCAGCTCGCCCAGGCACGCCCGCGGCCTCCTACCCGGACAACGTGTCTCTGGAGGAAAAAAAGGCGCGCCTGCAGCGCCTGCAGGCCCAGGTGAACGCCCAGGCGGCCGCGCTTTCCGAGCGCATGGTGGGCACCACCCAGCGTCTTGTGATCGAGGGGCCGAGCAAGAAAAATCCCGATGAATTGGCCGGGCGAACCGAGAACAATCGGGTGGTCAACTTTCCGGGCCCGCCGGAGCTCATTGGTCGCGTGACAGAGGTAAAAATCACTGCAGCACGAGCCAACTCCCTTCGCGGACGGCTCATTGGGACGCATACTGACTCCAAGGTCGCAGAATGCCCGGCGCTCGATGCTGAGCATCAGGTCGCCTGAATGGCTACTGCTGAAGCAGCCCTCACGCTCGAGCTCGAACCGCTCGATAACGAGCGCCTCGCGAACTTGTGTGGCCATCTTGATGACCACCTTCGCCTAATCGAAAAGCGTCTCGGTATTTCGATATCTGGGCGTGGCAATGTGTTCAGCGTCGAGGGTGAAACCGACGCGGTTCAGGCCGGTCGCCGTGTCCTGCGTAAGCTTTACCGCCAAACTGAGCGGGAAATTCTGACGCCCGCGCTGGTCAACCTCCAGCTTCAGCAGTCGGGCCTGGAAGAGCAGGGCGGAGACGCAGATCAGGAAGTCGTCATTCGCACTCGCCGCGGACTGATCAGAGGTCGCGGCCCGAATCAGAAGCGATACCTCGAGCGGATCGCTTCACACGACGTAAATTTCGGTGTCGGCCCGGCCGGAACCGGCAAAACCTTCTTAGCTGTAGCCTGTGCGGTGGATGCTCTAGAAAGTGATCGTGTTCAGCGTATTGTGCTGGTGCGCCCTGCCGTCGAGGCCGGTGAACGCCTCGGTTTTCTTCCAGGCGATCTGGCTCAGAAGGTCGACCCCTACCTACGGCCGCTGCACGACGCGCTCTATGAAATGCTTGGCTTCGAGCGCGCCGCGCGTCTGGCCGAACGGACCGTAATTGAAGTTGCCCCGCTAGCCTACATGCGCGGGCGGACACTCAATGATGCCTTCGTGATCCTCGACGAGGCCCAGAACACGACCTCGGAGCAGATGAAAATGTTTCTGACCCGCATCGGTTTCGGGTCGAAGGCTGTGATCACTGGTGATATGACCCAAATCGATCTGCCGTCCAACGTCACGTCCGGTTTGCGCCAGGCGATTGGATTGCTCAGAGAAGTCGAAGGCGTCAGCCAAACCTTCTTCGATTCTCGCGACGTGGTCCGCCATCCAATCGTGCGCCGGATTGTAGAGGCCTACGAGCGCGCCGATAATGAGCAATGAGTACTCAAGACGCAGACGCGTAGTTTTTCAATCTGTTGGAAGTTTTGCGCTAAGTCATCGCGCCTGCATGGAAAAAGAATATGATTGAGCTTGAAGTACAACGGGTCATTGACGACGCCGGCGTGCCGGACGATGGGCAGTTCCGGCACTGGGGTGAGCGGGTCGTCGGCAGTGAGTCGAGCGATATGGTGAACGTTCGCATTGTCGATGAGGCTGAAGGTTGGGCTCTGAACAAGCAGTGGCGTGGCAAAGACTCCGCGACCAACGTGCTGTCCTTCCCGGCCTCCGTTCCTGAGATCGACGGGCGACGAGTGCTGGGCGATATCGTTATGTGTGCGCCGGTCATCGAGCGCGAGGCGGTAGAGCAGGGCAAGCACCTCGAGGCACACTGGGCTCACTTGTTGACCCACGGCCTCTTGCATTTGCTTGGATTTGACCATACTGATGCGGAACAGGCCAAGCGGATGGAGGGCCGGGAAATCGAGCTCCTGACCGATCTTGGCTACCCCAATCCCTATGAAGTTACTCATGCAGACTGATTCAGATTCGAAGCTATTGCCGCTCGGTCCCTGGCCAGGATTGAGACGATGAACGACGACGGCTCTGGAAGTCCCGGAAACGGGTCGAGAACCTGGCTGGAAAAGCTAGGGAGGGCCTTTGGCGGGGAACCTCGCAGCCGCGACGACCTGATCGAACTGCTTCGTGACGTCTCTCAGCAGGGTCTGCTGGAGCCTGAAACATTGGCCATGCTTGAGGGCGCGCTCGAAGTCGACGAGCTTCAGGTTCGCGACGTTATGATTCCGCGCTCGCACATGGTGGTGATTACGGCCCAGACCCCGGTCAATGAAGTCGTGCCGATGATCATCGAGTGCGGCCATTCTCGCTTTCCCGTGGTAGGTGAGGACAAAGACGAAATCCGCGGCATCCTGCTCGCCAAGGATCTTTTGCGGTTGATCTCGGGCGAGCAGCTCGAACTCGATGACCTGCTGAGGCCTGCGGTCATCATTCCCGAGTCCAAGCGTCTGAATGTCTTGCTTCGGGAATTCCGGGTCAGCAAGAACCACATGGCCATCGTGGTGGACGAATACGGCGGAGTCTCGGGTCTGATCACCATCGAAGACGTGCTCGAAGAGATCGTCGGCGACATCGATGATGAACATGACGCAGAAGCGGTTGAGGATATTCGCAAGCTCGATGACAGGCGCTATCTGGTCCAGGCACTGACAACGATCGATGATTTCAACGAATCCCTGGGGACTCGATTCAGCGATGAAGATTACGACACGATCGGTGGCCTAGTTGTGGCCGAATTCGGTCGCCTGCCAGAGCCTGGCGAGGTCATCGAGATCGACGACTGGGTATTCAAGGTCACCTCCGCAGACGACCGTCGCCTGCACGCCATGGATGTTTCGCCGGTCTGATCGTGCCCATGGAAGGCCGACTCTGGCTGAAGATTATCCTGTCGCTGGCGCTGTCATGCATGACATCCGCAGGGCTCAGAGCGCAGGAGGCCTACCTGGTTACCTATGGTCCGGGTCAGGAAATCTGGGAGCTGTTCGGTCATAACGCTATCTGGATTCGAGATCCCGGTCAAAGCATTGACCACAGCTTCAGCTTCGGCTATTTCGACCTTGATCGCCCGGGTTTCCATCGTGATTTCGCGCGTGGCATCATGCCGTACTATGGCTCCACAGGTCGGATCGAACGCGAGTTCGATTTCTACCGGCAGCGTGACCGAGACATTCGCGTCCAGCAGCTCAATCTGAGCTCCGATGAGGTGGCCAGGCTGTTTAACCTTCTGCATCAATCGATCTTTCCTCAGCCGCAGTACTACGACTACGACTACTACCTGGCTAACTGCTCCACGCGCTTGCGCGACGTGCTTGACGAATTGACCGGAGGTGCCTTGTCTGATCAGCTCAAGGAGCGCCCGGCGGAAAAGAACTTCCGCGACCATACGCGAGCGATGACGGCCCATCGTCTGTTCCTCTACACCGGCATTCAGACGCTCCTGGGTCCAATGGTCGATCAGTCGAATACGGTCTGGGACGAGACCTTCCTGCCGCAACGCCTCGCGGAGTCACTAAATGAGGTAGAGCTGGAGCGCGGTCGCTTGGTTCTAAGCGACCGCATGGAGTACCAATCGGCTTCCGTATCTAGTCGATTCGATGCGCCCGGGCTCTGGCCCTGGCACCTGACCCTGGGAATAGTCTGCCTGACGCTGCTGATCCTGCCTGGGGTTCTGGAATCCTCTGGACGGGGAGGTCGAATCAGTCCGATTGCAAGGTGGATCATCAGTTGGATCGGTGCTGTGAGCGTCGGTCTGGCCGGCCTGGTGATCGCGCTGATGTGGGTCGCATCAGGCCACGAAGCAACCTGGCGAAACGCTATGCTGCTGGTCCTCAATCCGCTCTGGATGGTCTGGATTTTGCCTCTCCGAGATCGATGGCGCGCTCCGCTGTGGTCTCTGCTGCTGGTCTGCGCGGTGCTGGGGATCTTCTACCTGGCCGTGCCGCTGGGGCAGTTCCGCCCTGATATTCTGCTCTGGTATGCGCCGCTGGTTGGCGGCCTGCTATGGCTCGGCTACGGAAGCTGGTCAGCCGGGGAATCCAAAGCCAAGAGCAGATCGATATAAGCGCCTTCGATGAGATCGCTCTTCTCAATGCCTAGCGCTTTCATCAGATGGCTGGCCTCTTCAACGCCCGAAGCGGTAGGCTCATCGGCGGCCATCACGACTTCTAGCTCCATGAAGGCTCCCAGGCCCTCGACCTGATCGAGATGCACGCGCGTGCGCCCGACCATGATGACCTTGCGGCCCTTTCGAACCCGCCCAAGGACCCCCAGAGCTTCCCCAAGGGTTTTGCGTAACCCTTCCGGGTCCGAGCTCGGGCTGATTCGGTACTGGCTGGTCTTGGGTCCGGCCTTATCGTCTCGTCGATAAGCGATCAGCTCGCCCCGACCGTTGCCGAAGTCGCGCAACTTCAGCCGACCCACAGCACAGTGAAAGAACGTATCGTCCTGGGCAAGGTGCTGGGGCAGCGCGTCACTGATCATTCGGACACGTGCCTCCAGCTGTTCCAGTGAGTCAACGCGAGCCTTGATTTCGATATTGCTTGGCATTTTTGTTTGGTTGAGTCGGTTAGTTTGGTTTCCTGGTCGGGTTTGTTCGCCAGCTTGCTAGGTTGCGGAAAGGTAGCAGCTCGATCGTCCTGCACCAACCAAATAAACTAGCCTAACCACAAAACGAATTAGTCTGACTGACCGAAACCACCTCCGCCGGGGGTCTGGATGACCAGGACATCGCCGGGCTCGACGTCGGCTCGATCGCAGCCCTGCAGGTGCTCGATCTCGCCACCGACTCGCTCGATCCAGGCGCGTCCACACTGGGCGGGCTGGCCCCCCTTCAGCCCCTGCGGTGGCTCGGTTCGGGAGTTGGCGAGCAGCGCGATGCTCATTGATTCAAGAAAGTGAAGCCGCCGCTCTGTGCCGTCTCCGCCATGCCAGCGTCCCTGGCCGCCAGAGTCGGCTCGAATTCTGAACCCGTCCAGTCTGACCGGAAAGCGTGTTTCCAGAATCTCTGGGTCAGTCAGCCGCGAGTTGGTCATATGGACATGGACCGCCGAGCAGCCGTCGAAACCCGGCCCTGCGCCAGCTCCGCCGCAGATGGTCTCGTAGTGTTGATGCCGAGCGTTACCAAAGGTCAGATTGCTCATGCTGCCCGGGCCGTTAGCGAGCTGACCGAGTGATGCCAGCAGCGTATCGGTGACCACCTGTGAGGTTTCCACATTGCCAGCGACGACGGCCGCCGGATGGCGCGGGTTCAGCAGAGAGCCGGGTGGAATGTGCAAATCGACCGGCGCCATGCAGCCCTCGTTGAGCGGAATGGCATCGGCTACGAGTGTGCGCAGGACGTAGAGAACGCAGGCCCGTGTGACTGCCGCCGGCGCATTGAAATTATCCGGTTGCTGGGGGCTAGTGCCGCTGAAATCGATACGGGCTCGGCCTCGTTCCCGGTCAACCTCAACGGCCACTACCACCTTGGCGCCCGAGTCCATGGTCTTGCTGGCCTGGCCGCTATCGAGTGCCTTAAGCGCTTCGCTGACCTGGGCTGCCGCGTTGTCTCGGACATGACGCATGTAATCCTCGACCACCGCCTGACCATAGTTGGAAACCATCGCTTCAAGCTCTGCGATTCCGCGAGCGTTGGCGGCAATCTGGGCGCGCAAATCAGACAGATTCTGATCGACGTTGCGAACGGGGTGAGCGCCGCTGAGAAGACGCTCTTTCAGCGAATCCTCGAGCAGCTGGCCATCACGCAGGATCAGCTCGCCGGAAAACAGCACGCCTTCGTCGTCGATCGAGCGAGAATCCGGGGGCATCGAGCCTGGCGTGGTGCCGCCTACGTCGGCGTGGTGGGCACGACTGGCCGTAAAAAACAGGCAGCGACCAGTGGTATCGAAACAGGGACTGACCACGGTCAGATCGGGCAGGTGCGTCCCGCCCTGATAGGGGTTATTTAGCAGGTAAGCGTCGCCCGCCTGCATCTGGTCTCGATGTTCATCGATGACGGCCCGAACGCTCTCACCCATCGACCCCAAGTGCACCGGAACGTGCGGTGCGTTGGCCACGAGGTGGCCGTCGCGATCGAAAAGAGCGCAGGAAAAATCGAGCCGTTCCTTGATATTGGCCGACCAGGCGGTTTGCTGCAGCGCGGCACCCATGTGCTCGGCGATCGACTGGAATAGGTTGCCGAACACCTCGAGCTGTACCGGGTCGACGGTCTTACGATCGATCCGGTCGTGCTGCTGCCGGGCGACGCGTTTAAGTACGAGGTCGCCCGAGGCCTGGAGCTGGCCGACCCACCCGGGCTCGATCACCGTCGTGCCATTGGCCTCGGTGATCAGCGCCGGTCCATCAATCGTCTGGCTTGCCGAGAGCTGGTCGCGCCGAAATACGGGCGTGTCTGGGCGGGCGGCGCCGCCCATGAAGGTTCTGACCCGCTGGATCGGTTGAGCCGCTGGGCTGGAATCAGCGCGCAACGATTCAGCACAGGCCGAAGCCTGAGAGGCGCAACCGATCGCTTCGACCAGACCGGCTTCGACCACCAGCGCGCGCTTTGGCATGACAAAGCCGAACTGTTTCTGATGCTGCTGCGCGAAATCGGCGCGCACGGTCTCCAGATCCGATCGATCGATCAGCACGGTCGTGTCGGTGCCCTGGTACTTGATCTGGAGTTGTTGTCTGACATTAATTAGAGAGTCTTCGATGCCCTGATCCAGAAGCTCGTCCCGAGTCTTCGAACTGGCAGATTCATAGGCTGCACCGAGATCCTGCAGCAAGTCGTCGCCAAGCAGCTTTTCGACGGCGAACTCTTGAATGGAGGTGACTTCTGCCAGGCCCATTCCATAGGCTGAAAGCACGCCGGCCAACGGGTGGATCAGCACCGTTTCGATGCCCAGCTCGTCGGCGACCAGACAGGCATGCTGACCACCTGCACCGCCAAAGCAGTTCAGCAGGTAGCGAGTCACGTCGTGGCCGCGCTGGATGGAAATGGTCTTGATCGCATTGGCCATGGCGCTGACCGCAATCTGCACGAAGCCCTCGGCGATGTCCTCGACGCCTCGATCCAGTCCGGAGGACTTGCGAATCTTTCCGGCCAGCGTTTCGAACGCGTCGCGGACCGCTGCCCCGTCGAGCGCTTGATCGCCGTTGGGACCGAATAATTCAGGAAAATAGTCGCTCTGGATCTTACCCAGGATCAGGTTGGCGTCGGTAATCGTCAGAGGCCCTCCGCGCCGATAGCAGGCCGGACCGGGATCGGCGCCGGCCGAGTCGGGGCCCACTCGAAACCGGCGGCCATCGAAGTGCAGACACGAGCCGCCGCCGGCGGCAACCGTATGAATTTCGAGCATTGGCGTGCGCAGGCGAACGCCCGCTACCTCCGTTTCGAAGACGCGCTCGAACTCGCCGCTGTAGTGGGCGACATCGGTGGAGGTGCCGCCCATATCGAAACCGATCACGTGTCGGAATCCCGCGGCCTCCGCGCTGCGGGCGCAGCCGACGATGCCGCCAGCAGGTCCGGACAGGATGGCGTCCTTGCCGGCGAATCGTCGGGCTTCACACAGACCACCGTCTGATTTCATGAAGCTCAGCGGAATCGGCCCCAGGGCACCGGACACCCGGTCTGCGTAGCGTCGAAGCACCGGCGAGAGATAGGCGTCGACCACGGTGGTATCCCCGCGACCGATGAAACGGATCAACGGGCTGACCTGATGAGACAGGCTGATCTGCTCAAATCCGAGTTCGCGCGCAATCTCCCCGATGCGCTCCTCTTGCAAGGGAAACCGATAGGCGTGAATCAGAATCACGGCGAGCGAGCGGTAGCCGCGATCGCGAAGATCGCGAAGGGCCCGCTTCAGGTCGCCTTCATCAAGTGGCTTAACGACCTGCCCGTGGGCATCGACGCGCCCGTCGATTTCACGAACCGTATCGAACAAAGGAGAGGGCCGCTTGATGTCCAGGGCGAAGATATCCGGTCGGGCCTGGGTACCGATCTGCAGCGCATCGCCAAAACCGCGGTTGGTCAGCAGGGCCGTTCTCTCGCCCTTGCGCTCTAGCAGCGCGTTGGTTGCAACGGTCGTGCCCATGCGCACGCTGTGGATCGCATCGACCGGGAGCGGCTCACCGGATTCGATCGCGAGAATGCGGCGGATGCCGGCCAGCGCCGCATCGTCGTAGTGATCAGGATTTTCAGACAGCAGCTTGGTCGTCAGCAGCTCACCGTCGGGCCGCTTGGCCACCACGTCGGTGAACGTGCCGCCGCGATCGATCCAGAACTGCCATTGTTGACGACGATCTTGGATGGTATGACTCCGTGGGTGACTAACCCTGCCGGTTCAGGGGCACTCAGACCTCAGGCCCGAAAACCGACAGGTGGTTCTCTCAATAACGAGACCAGACGTGGCCTCAGGCCCGAATACTGTCCATGTCGATCACGAAACGATATTTCACGTCGCTTTTCTTCATGCGCTCGTAGGCCTGATTGATATTTTTGATATCGAGCATCTCGATATCACAGGCAATGTCGTGTTCGGCACAGAAATCAAGCATCTCCTGGGTTTCGGGAATGCCGCCAATGAGTGACCCCACAAGCCGTTTGCGCCCGAAAATCAAGGCGCCTCCGGCGACCGGCGGGTCCAGCGGCTCAAGAACACCGACGAGAATCATCGTGCCGTCGCGCTTTAGAGAGACCAGATAGGGGTTGAGGTCGTGCTGGACGGGGACCGTGTCGAGAATGAAGTCGAGCCGACCCATTTGCGCCTCCATCTGAGCCTCGTCGGTAGAGATGACGACCCGGTGGGCACCCTGGCGCTTTGCTTCTTCCACTTTCGCCGCCGAGCGAGTGAACAGCGTGACCTCCGCACCCATTGCGCGGGCGAATTTGACGCCCATATGACCTAGGCCACCCATGCCAACCACGCCAACTCGGCTGCCGCGAGTCACGCCGAAATGACGCAGCGGAGAATAGACCGTTATACCGGCACAGAGCAGAGGAGCGGCAGCGGCCGGATCAATCTTGTCGGGCACGCGCAGCACGAATCGATCGCTGACCACGATGTGCTCGGAGTAGCCCCCGAAGGTTCGCGAACCGTCGTGACGATCCTCGCCGTTGTAGGTGAAGGTCGAGCCCTGTTCGCAATACTGCTCGAGGCCATCGTCACAGGCGGCGCATTCCCGACAGGAGTCAACCATGCAGCCGATGCCAACCCGATCGCCCGGCGAGAACTCCGTCACCTCCGACCCGACCGCCGAGACTGTTCCAATGATTTCGTGGCCCGGAACGACGGGATATTCGGTCATCCCCCAGTCGTTTTCGACGAAATGGATATCCGTATGACAGATTCCGCAAAAGTTGATGTCGATGGCGACATCGTCGGGGCGGAGCGCCCGGCGGCCGATCGGCATTGGTGCAACGCCTGAGGTTTCAGACTGGGCGGCGTAGGCTCTGACATTGCTCATGATCGGAATCTCGTTAATAGGAATCGGGAGAGTATAGCGCTGGCCCGGACAGGGGTTAGTGTTCGTTGCTGAGTCGCTCGATCTGTTGCAGGGTCCATTCGATTCCCGGCGGATCTTCATCGCTCAATGGTCCGCTCTTGAGCAGGCCACGATGCGTGGCCGAGACAATATCCGGTGGCGGGGCGCCGGGAGCGGGCAGTGAGTCGACATCGACAACACCATCACCTAGGCGTGCGGCCGTATCGTCTAGCCAGGCTAGAAAGCGCTGGCTCCAGACCGTATCGCCCGTTCGCTCTTTGAGTGTTTCGAGCCCCGCCGTTCGTTGTTCGGGGTCGATGCTAATTTCCCCACCCAGCACCCTTAGCGGGATCTCCTCGGGCCATCGCCGTTCGTTGAGATCCTTAAGGAAGCGACTCCCGGGTCTGAGGTCCACCTTGGCCGCCCCCGTGCCATCGCGCAGACCAGCAAACAGACCGAAGTCGTCGACCTGCCCGGAGCCGGCCAGGTCCCGCAGTTCGAGCCAGACTCGCAGGCGTGCCCAGTCGGATCCCTGGTTGGGCGTGCCGATCAGCAGCGCAGCGGTCACGATGGCTGCATCGGGGCCTAATTGGGGCAGTGAACGCGTGACGAAATCCCGAATCAGCAGACCGCCCATGCTGTGCCCAAGCAAAACGACCGGCTGGTCCGCCGGCAACCCAGTCCAGTGCCGAGCGAGCAGGTCGGTGCTGTCCGAGATGGATTGATCATTCGGGTAGAGGAATCGAGTGTGCGCATGGCCTCGCTGCTCGAGGGCAGTCGAGAGCTGATCGAAAATCCCGCCCGGCTCGTCGAGCCCGTGAATCAGCACTACCAGCATCTCGCCCGAGCGGACTCCGGGCGCAGGATCAAAGCCGATCTCGGAGTCTCTGGGCTGCATGGCTTCGGGAAACCAGGACTGCAGTCGCGCCTGTGCCTCGCTTCTAAGCCAGGCCTCATGCTCGGGCTGGCGTTCGGTCCACAGGATCCAGATCAAAGTGAGGCCAACGCCGAAAGCGAGCACGATCCGCAGCCAGGGCCGCCGTACTGAGCGTGCGCTCATGATTGCGGCTTCGAATCGGCGGCAATAGCCCAGCTCAGCGGGTCGACACCATAGCAGTGCTGCATTTGATCGTAGAGTTGCGGGTGATGTTCCTTCAGGTCTCGGGGCTCTTCATAGAACGTTTCTGTGAGAACGGCAAAGAACTCTGCTGGATTGGTCGCGCCGTAGGGATCGATGACCGTAGGAAGACCGCGATCGACGCGATCGACGTGCTCATCGAACTCGCGCTTCATGATCTGGGCCCAGCGGCGGGCGTCTCCCGTGCCGCTGAGGCCGGGAGCGCCGTCGACCGCGCCATCCATATCGTCGAGCTTGTGGGCGAATTCGTGCAGCACCACGTTGTGTCCGTCGCGAACGTCGACGGCACCGTGCAGCACCGAATCCCAGGCAAAAATGACCGGCCCGCGCATCCAGGACTCGCCGAGTCGGTGCTGGCGTTGAACCGAGGAGACGACGCCGTCGAAGTCCTCCTGGTCCGAGAAAAACGTGCTGGGATAGACAAAGACTGAAGAAAAATTGCTGTAAAACTGGCCCGACCGATTCAACAGCAGGATGCAGGCATTGCCGGCGATCGTCAGGCGGACTTCGTCGCTGATGGTCTGGCCATGAAATCCTTGGAATTCCATCGAATCCAGAAAGACCTGAACGTGGCCATGCAATCTGGGCTTGAGGTCATCGGGCAGGCGTGCATAGAGCGGCACGTTGCGTTCGAGGATCGCGATCCAGGCCTTGGGCAGGGGCTCCTGGAAACGCTGGCGGCGCCTATAACGCTTCCACCGATTCCAGCCCAGCCAGGCGACGAAGGCCAGGGCGGTAATGACAAGAATCTCCACGGCGTCAGACCGGTGGCTCGAAAACGACGGTGTCGTCCGATTTTTCCAGCAGATGGCCGTACTGCGCTTCGATCGCAGCGCGTCGGAGCTTGAGCGTCGGCGTGAGCATCCCGTTTTCCGCTTCCCAGGTGGCGCTGATGACAATCAACTGGCCGACTCGTTCGTGCGATTCCAGCTCCTGGTTCACGGCTCGGCGGGTGGCCTCAAGCTCGGCGATTAGGAAGGCGCGATCATCCGGGGCGGTGTCGGCCAGCTGGACCAGCGCAACCGGCTGCGGCAGCCCGGATCCGGTCACGCAGGCCAGCTCGATGTGATCATTGCGCGCCAGCAAACTCTCGATAGGTACCGGGGAGATGTACTTGCCCTTGGTGGTCTTGAAGCGCTCCTTGACGCGTCCGGTGATGCGAACCCAGCCTTCACTATCGACGCTGGCCTGGTCGCCAGTCCGAAAGAAGCCGTCTTCGAAGCATTCTGCGCTGGCGTCGTCGTTCCTGTAGTAGCCCTGCATCATGCAGGGGCAGCGGATCAGCAGTTCTTCCGTGTCGCTGATCTTCAGTTCGACCTCGGGTAGGGCCCTGCTGATGGCTCCGTAGCGCGGCTGCTCGCCGGCGGGCAATGAGGTCCCATAGGCAAAGGTCTCGGTCATTCCCCAGCCCTCGCTGATCGGCACGTCGAGACGATCCCACCATTCGAGAAGCGACACTGCGATCGGGGCACTTCCACTGGCAAACCAGCGCGCCTGGTCGAGCCCGAGTCCGCGTTTTATCTTGCGCTTGATCATGGTGCCGATTAACGGCAGCCTTATCAGACGATCAAGCTTGCGCTGCGGCAGCTTCTCCAGGATGCCGATCTGAAACTTTTTCCACAGTCGGGGTACCGATCCGAACAGGGTAGGACGAGCATGCGCCATGTCCTCCATAAAGGTATCGATGGACTCGACGAAATACAGTGTGGTTTCACCGTAAAAGCTGGCCGCCTCCACGTAGGCGCGCTCGGTGCAGTGGGACAGGGGCAGGTAGGACAGAATTCGTTCTCCCGGCTGCACTCCGATGGCCTCGGGCAGGTTCTTGCCGACCCAGGCAAAGTTTTCATGGCTGTGCATCGCCCCCTTCGGCTCACCGGTGCTTCCCGAGGTGTAGAGCAGGGTGGCAAGATCGCTCGGTTCGCGAGCCTTGAGCTGGAAGCGTCCGGCGTCGGCCTTTGTTGTTAGGTCATCCCACTTCAGCTCGCCAACGGACTCAGCGTAGGGCATGGCAATTGTGCGAACACCGTCTGGAAGAGCGGCGAGCTGGCTCGACGGATCGTCGATCTTGCCGATGATCACTACTTTCGTCCCGCTGTGCTCGATTATCTTTCGAACGGTTGCGCCGTTGGCGGTCGGATACACCGGAACGCTGACCAGGCCGGCAAGGATGATCGCCATGTCGGCCAGAACCCAATGCGCGCAGTTGCGCGACAAAATGCCAACCCGATCTCCGGGCTCAAGCCCAAGATCCTCGAGTGCAACTGCCATCTGACGGGCTTCTTGAATGGCTTGCCCCCAGCTCCAATGCCGCCACTCGCGATTGACGGCTTGAGCCAGATAGAGCTGGCCGGGTGTGGTCTGCGCACGTTGAAGAATCTGGTCCTGAATGCCCCTCATGATTCTTGCTATCTCCTTCAAAATCCAGCGTCTAAACTATCACGTGACCTTTACTACGCCTACATCGGAGGCGAACTTTCGAATCCGTCCATTCATCGATTGTTGGTAGCGACCACGCACCTAGCGCTTCAGAGCGCTTTTAGAAAAAGGTCAGGTGCTGCGGACTCTGCTATTGTTTACTCGATAACACCGTTTCAGGGGTTTGCCACAATGCTTTACCAGCTCTATGAACTTCAGCGCTCTTTCCTAAGTCCCTTCAGCATTTGGTCGCAGGCAGCCGCTGAGATGTTCTCCAGTTCCTCCAGCGCCTTTTCACAGCTACCCGGAGCAGATCAGCTCGCGGCGGGCTACGAACTGATGCATCGCATCGGCAAGGATTATCACAAGCCGGAATTCGGAATCGAGCAGGTTTGTGCGCACGGTCATACGGTACCCGTTTCAGAGATCACAGAAATGCACCGGCCTTTCTGCAAGCTGTTGCGGTTCAAACGTTACTCGGATGACGGTGAGACGATCTCCGACCTCAAGAACGATCCCGTCGTGCTGGTGGTCGCACCGCTGTCCGGTCATCACTCCACGCTGCTTCGCGATACGGTTCGAACCTTGTTGCCGGAACACAAGGTCTACATCACCGACTGGCTGGACGCACGCATGGTGCCGAAGGAAAAGGGCGGTTTTTCGCTGCAGGACTATGTGGCCTACATTGAAGACTTCATCCGCCATATCGGCGTCGAGGAGCTGCACGTCCTGGCCGTATGCCAGCCGGTGGTGCCGGTGCTTGGCGCGGTCGCCCTGATGGCCGCGCGCGGGGAAAACTGCCCGAAATCACTGACCCTGATGGGTGGGCCGGTCGATGGGCGTGAGAGCCCGACCGGCGTCAATAATCTGGCAACTACACGATCGCTGGGCTGGTTCCGCACCAACCTGATTCACCCGGTGCCTGCCAACTTTCCCGGTGTTGGACGGCTGGTCTATCCCGGCTTCATGCAGCATGCGGGCTTCATGGCGATGAATCCCCGTCGCCACGCGCGCTCGCACTGGGATTTCTACAAGCAGCTGATCGATGGTGACCTCGAAGACGCCGAGTCCCATCGCAAGTTCTATGACGAGTACAACGCGGTGCTCGACATGCCGGCTGAGTACTATCTCGACACGATCGAGACCGTCTTCAAGGAGCACCTGCTGCCGCGCGGGGAATGGGTGGTCAACGGCGAGCGAGTTCGCCCCGAAGCGATCAAGGACACCGCCCTGCTGACAATCGAGGGCGAGCTCGACGACATTTCCGGCCTGGGCCAGACGCGGGCGGCACATGATCTGTGCACAGCCATCGCTGGCAAGCGTCGGAAGCACTTTGAGGTTCCCGGCGCCGGCCACTATGGCATCTTCAGCGGGCGGCGCTGGCGCACTCAGGTGTATCCTGTCGTTCGAGATTTCGTTCGGGCCGCCTGACTCTTGCGTGCGACCCACAACTGGCAGGAGGAGCCAACATGGCCGAGTTTACAAAGCCATCCAGCGTGCTGATCGTCTGCCTGGCGATTGGAGTTATCACGCAAGCCGGGATCAGCCTCGCTCAGGAGAATGATTACGGCACAACGCAGGCGCTCAGCACGCTTTTGGACGAGTTTCTTGCCGGAGCATCGATCAATGATCGCGCCACGCATGAGGCCTTCTGGGATGAGGATCTGATCTACACCAGCTCCAGTGGCGAGCGATTCGGAAAAACCGCGATTCTGGCCGGTTTGGATGGTAACGCCGACACTGAGGACCCACTGACGCAGTATTCGGCCGGGGACGTTGAGGTCCGGGATTACGGTGAACTTGCCGTCGTGACCTTTCGACTCCTAGCCCATCAGGATGATGCGTTGATTGACCAATATTTCAACACGGGCGTTTTCCGACAGGGTGACCAGGGCTGGCAAGCCGTCACCTGGCACGCCACGCGGATTCCAAGTAATGCCGATACAGGGAACGCCGATACGAGCGACGCCGAAAACTGATCGCTCAGCCTTCGAAATTTCCCCGAAAAATCACGCGCGGCAGTGGGATCGAGCTCGGAAAATAGCCGGCAGGCGCGCCGGAAATCTGGCCGATGGCGCCCCCGTTGGGATTAACCGTGTACATCTGCTCGGATCCAGGAATCGCTGCCGGAATGAACTGCCCTCCCTGACTGACCTGCGCTCCGGCAGCAAAAAAGAGCACCTGATCATTCGGCCCCCAATCTACCCCCAATGGATAATTACCGGGCAGAAAGCTAGCTACGATCTGGCCCGACCCGCTGCTGATATCGATCACGATCAGATCGGCCTGAGCCTGCTCCGTCATCACTGGCGATGGAAAGATGATGCGAAAGAACGCAAGACGACTGCCGTTGCGCGAAAATGCAGGGAATGCATGCGTCTCTGCAATGATCTGTGTAGGCAGGTCGGTGACGATTGGCTGAGTCAGCTGGCCAACGCGCCCGAAGGCGCCGGGTCCGGTCTCGCCGAAAAGCACGATGCCGGCGGCAACCGTCTCGCGTCCAGTATTCGTTATAACCGGGACATAAGCGGGAGTGGCGAACACGGGGGCCACGGGCGACCAGTCAATTCCAACGAATTCCGACTGATAGAAATCGATCGCATTGCCTTGACCAAGCTCGGCCAAGGCCAGGTCGAAGCCGTCGCTTGCCCGAATGACGCTGAGTCGGCGAAATGATCCGCCGCCCTGTGGGCTGGAGCTAGAGAGTTGATTGACGTAGGCGACCCGCTGCCCGTTGGCCTCCGTTGCGCTGAACAGGGGTGAGGCAAACAGAAAGCTGCCATCGGGCTGCGGCTGGGTTACGTTGTTGACCAGCTTGCGCGTCTGGCCTGTCAACAGGTCATGGGCAAATAGGTCCGTGCTGGCCTCGTTGGGTTGGGCCGGGTCAGGACTGCTCATCACCAGCAGGTTGCCCAGGGGTGAAAGGCTTGGAAACTGCGGGTTTGGCAGGCCGGTCTGGATTGAAGTCACGTTTCCGTTGATGACTCGAAATACAGCCCCTTGAGGTTCGCTGCCGTTGCCGATGTCAGCGCCAAAAATGACCTGCGCATGCACGGGCATGCAAATGATGAAAAAGAGAATGAGCGGAAAACGGCTTGAAGTCTTTAGATCTTGCTGCATGATTGACCTGTCTTGAATGGCTTGTTCGAGTGGCTCTTTAGTTCTACAAAGCGCAGCGACTAGGAAAAGGGGGTCAATGAATTCTTTCTGCCAACGATTCTCGTCGGATGTCCTACAGCTGGCTTCAGGTACAGCTTGAACGCGCTTCGCTATACTGCTCACCCCTTCTGAGACTGTGCCGCTGCCGCGAATGACATCGATCGAATCACGTCCCGAACTTAGCCTGGTTATCCCTTGTTTCAACGAATCGGATGGACTCGCCGCGCTCTCTGAGGCTCTAGAGCGGCTCCTGGACGATCTGGCTGTCGATAGCATTGAGATTGTGGCGATCGACGACGGCAGTTCGGATGACACCTTCGCTCGGCTTTTAAGCTGGCGAGAGACGCGTCCCGAGGTCCGAGCGATCCGCCTTGCGCGTAATTTTGGCAAGGAGGCCGCAATGACCTGCGGACTGCATTTGGCTCGCGGACGATCGGTCGTGATCCTCGATGCCGACCTGCAGGACCCGCCCGACCTGATTCCAGCAATGCTTGAGCGGTGGCGGGCAGGGGCTGATGTGGTGCTGGCGCATCGAACCTTGCGTAATGAAGATGGCTGGTTCAAGCGGCTTAGTGCCGCCGCGTTCTATCGTCTTATGGGCATGCTGGCGAGCAATCGCGTGCCCGCCAACGTCGGAGATTTCAGGCTGATGGACCGGCGCGTTGTTGATGCTCTGCTGCATTTGCCGGAGAAAACCAGATTCATGAAAGGCCTGATGAACTACGTCGGCTTCCACGTCGAAACTCTGGATTACGTGCGCCCGGCTCGGCACACGGGTTCCAGTCGCTGGAGCGTCTGGCGGCTTTGGAATCTTGCTCTCGAGGGCATCACCTCATTTAGCACCGCACCGTTGCGAGCCTGGGGCTATCTCGGATTTTGCTTCGCTTTTCTCGCTCTGCTCTATGCCAGCTTCATCGTGGTCCGCACCCTGATCTGGGGCGTGGACGTGCCGGGCTATGCTTCCTTGGCGACACTGATCTTGTTTTTCAGCGGCCTGCAGATGTTCTCAATCGGGATATTGGGAGAATACCTGGCGCGGATCTTCATCGAGACCAAGAATCGGCCGCTTTATGTGGTCCAACAGATCGAAGGGTTTGATGAGGACTGGATCGATCACCAGCGCCAGCGCGTCCTGGGCAATATTGTGCTGCCGCGTCAGTCAGATGAGCGGGCATCTGCCGGCAGGTAGGTAGGACCCGAGAGACGGTGATCGCTGCGCTGCCGGTCAATCGCTGAGCGCGCCTCCGCAGCTCGAGCCTTGGCCTGCCGTGCAGCCGTAGCAGTGTTCACCGATGCCGATCCGGCGCGGTAATTCTGACTCGTTCAGAACGTCCCGTAGGTGGCGACGTTCCGAACCGCCGCCGATCGGCAGGCTCAGCATCTGGTTAAAGTCGCAGTCGTAGACATAGCCCTGATAGTCGACGCTGATCAGGTTTCGACACATAACGGCCTTGAGATTGTCGGGACGATAAGCATCTTTCAGAAGCTGCAGGTAGTCCTCGAACTGGCCCTTCGCGGCCAGAATCGCTCCGAAGCGCTTAATCGGCATATTGGTGATGGTGAAAAGCTGATTGAAGCGGATGCCAAACTCCTCGCTGAGCAGGCGCTTGTAGTCATCTTCGAGTGCACCCTGGGGCGGCGGCAGGCTGGGACCCAGGGGGTTGTAGACAAGATTCATTTCAAGGCCGCTGTCCGGGTCACCATAGCCGAGCTGATTCAGTGTTTGAAGCGCCTTGATCGAAGCCTCGAACACGCCGCTACCGCGCTGGGCATCGACATTATCTCGGGAATAGCAGGGAAGTGACGCGATCACCTCGACCTCGTGCTTGGCCAAGAAGTCACCGACCCATTCGTATCCCGGTTCTTCCATGATGGTGGGATTCAAGCGATCCATGACGTGCATGCCGCGCCTTCGTGCTTGCTCGACCAACCAGCGAAAGTGCTGATTCATTTCAGGTGAGCCACCGGTCAGATCGAGCGCCTTGACCTTAAATTGATCCGCGACCTCCAGGGCCTGTTCCATAGTGGCACGATCCATCAATTCCGTTCGGGTCGGTCCGGCGCCAACGTGGCAGTGCAGGCAGGCCAGATTGCACAGATAGCCCAGGTTCATCTGCAGGGTGTCGATTCGGTCACGCTGGATCGGTGGGAAGTCGGTGTCTTTCAGCAGTGGCCAGGTGTCTCGCATAGGATCAAGAGTCCTTGTTGTCAGCGTTGTCAATGGCGCGGAAAGGGTTGCGCAGCAGGGCCCAAAAGCCTAGGTCGCTTTGCGAACGAAACTCATCAATACCAATGGGCATGATTCGCTCGTTCCCTTTCGATTTTACAGTGTAACTGCCAAACAGCCGATCCCAGATCGAAAGATGGAAGCCGTAGTTCGAATCGGTTTCAGCCTGGCGACTGGAATGGTGAATACGATGCATCGATGGGGTGACAAAAAGCCACCGAATGGGGCGATCAAGCCGCTCAGGGAGAGCAGTGTCGGTGTGCGCCCACAGGGCACCTGCGGCGAGCAGGATTTCGAATAGCAGGATCGCTAAGGGGTGCGGGCCCAGCAGCCAGATCGCGCCTAATTTGATGCCCATCGACACGGCAATCTCGAACGGATGGAAGCGCACGCCTGTGGTCACATCGAATCCAGTGTCGGTGTGATGAATGCGATGCATGCGCCAGAGCAGGG